>Ga0214473_10006919_pt1 | contig 13509 bp, 15 predicted proteins | sample RVTome_7_FD_203509 | JGI IMG/M metagenome (GOLD analysis project Ga0214473, IMG submission 203509) | Soil microbial communities from uranium-contaminated site in the Upper Colorado River Basin, Wyoming, United States - RVT98D197 | ecosystem: Environmental > Terrestrial > Soil > Contaminated >...
GCCGGTTTCGGCCAGCACGACGCGCCAATCCTCCTGGTCGGCCGGCGTCAGCACCTCGACGTCGCCGCTCTTCAGGTCGACGGCGAAGTCGCTGCGACGCATCCGGTAGTTCAGGAAATAGTCGCGGATCATGTCGCCGCGATAGCCGAGGCAGAGCACGAAGTCGCGCACGCCGAAATGGCGGTAATGCTTCATGATATGCCAGAGGATCGGCCGCCCGCCGATCTCGACCATCGGCTTCGGCTTGAACTCGGTCTCCTCGCGCAGCCGCGTGCCCTGGCCGCCGCACAGAATGACGGCGGCGAGCGGGACGGGGGCGGGCGGATTGCGGTCGATCAGACCCAGCTTTTCGGGGACGGGGTCGCCGGTGGCCATGGTCGCTTTCCGGTTGGGGTCGAGCCCATGGTCCGATGCTTCCATTAAAAAGCTTTTAACCTTAAGGAGTTGGCTTCGAAGCTCCGAGCGGGTGGCGGATCGCGTAGGCCGAGTTGCCGAGCACGACCTGGCGGGCGATATGGCGCTTGTGGTCGAGCAGCACCGGGGCCCGGAGATTGGCCGTCAGCTCGACGCCGTCGCCGAGCGGGCGCACGGTGACGATGACCAGGAGGGTCAGGTCGCCGATCGGCATGCCCGCTGCCTCGGTGGCATCGACCAGGTCCGGGGCGGCGATCGGCCCCTCTTCCGGCCGGCAGGGCATCACGATGAAGGAGAGCTCGGTCTCCTCGAGGCTCTGCATCAGGCGGAACTGGTCGAGCTTCGGGTTCGGGATCTGCAGCAGGGCGAACCGGCGGTGCTTGGCGAAGCCGAGCGGCCCCTGCGGCATTTCGAGCACGGCGTCCCAATGACCGGCGAGCGCGCCGAAACGGGTGGCGACGGTGAAATCCCCGCCGGCGGCCATCGCTTCGGGCGGCGGCGTCACGCTCTGGGTGGCGGCGTGTTGAGCGGTCATGTCGGTTCTCCCTCTCTCGGGCCTTGGGTGCGGGCGATGCGTCAGTGCAGGAACTCGAGCAGGCTCAGCTGCGACAGGCGCGACAGGGTCATGTAGGAGGCCTGCAGCTGGGTCTGCCGGCTGCTGAGCTCGGTGAGCGCCTGGGCCACGTCCACGCTCTGGATGTCGCCGATGTTCTGCTCGAGCTGCAGCGTGAAATCGTTGTGCCGGGTGTTGGCCTGCTCGATCGCGCTGCGCGAGGTGCCGACGAGGCTGCGCAGGTCGGCGAGGTCGCGCGAGATCGCGGGCGCGCCGCGCGCCGGGTCGGGCGTGCTGGTGCCGAGCGCCGTGTTGACCAGCGCCAGCGCGGTCTCCAGCGTGTCGCGGTCGGGCGGCGAGCCCGTGGTCTCGACATAGTGCATCGCGCGCAGCACGTAATCGAAGGCGTCCTCGTCCGCGGTGATGCCGTAGTCGATCGTCTGGTCGGTGTCGATCTCGGCGGCCTGCTGGACGCCGTCGCCCTTGTAGTACTCGCTCTTGTACTGCGGCAGCGGCAGGGTCAGCGGCGGCGTCAGATTGGGCGGCACCGACCAGCCGTTCAGATCGACCGGCGCGGTGTCGGTGCGCGATCCGGCGAAGAGATATCGGCTGTCCACCTGGACGTTGAGCAGATTGGCGAACTGCTCCTTGAAATTGGCGGCGTCGGTCGCGATCGGCAGCACGTCGCCGTTGTTGTTGTTGAGCGCGTTGACGAGAAGCGTCCGGAACCGGGTCGCGGCATCGAACATCTGCGAGATGTTGGCTTCCATCGTCGTGAGGCGGCTGTCGACGATCTGGTTGGTCTGCAGATACTGCGCGGTGCGCGAATGCGCATCCTGCAGGCTGATCAGCCGATGCGCGTCGCTGGCGATGCCGGTGTATCGCTGCGCCTTCTGGCCGCTGGAGACCTGGATCTGCAGGTCGGCCATGCGGCTCTGCGTGTTGAGCGTCTGCGCGAGGGTCAGCTGGTGCAGCGAGAGATCGGAGATGCGGGTCATCGGCGTTCTCCTACCGGCCGAGCGAGAGGAGGATGTTGAACATTTCGCTCGCCGTGGTGATGACGCGCGCCGAGGCGGCATAGGCGTTCTGCAGCACCACCATGTTGGCGAGCTCTTCGTCCATGTTGACGCCGCTCTGCGAGCTCATGCGGTTGCTGAGCTCCTGCTGGAGCGTGGTGGTGAACTCGACCTCGCGGTCGTTGCTGGCCGCCGCGGTGGCGTTCGCCGAGAGGATGTCGGCGGCGTAGCCGGCGAGCGTGGCGCTGGCCGAAGGCAGGCCGCCGACCGGCGAGAAGCTCAGCTGCTCGGCGAACTTGGCGACGAGCTGGTCGAGCACCGCGTGGTCGCCGGCGCCGATGTACCAGGTGCCGGTGCCGTCCTGGCGGAGCTGGCCGCGGGAGAGCAGGCTCGGATCGTCGGCGATGTCGCTGCGCACCGCGATCAGGCTGCCGAGGTCGGCGCCGGTCGGGTCGTCGCCCACGAAGAAGTCGTTGAGATGGAGGAAGTCCGAGAGGTTGGTCGTCGGCGCTCCGCCGCCCGGATCGATCGTGCCGCCGCCGATCACGACGCCATAGGTGCCGCCGTCGACGGTGACCACGCCGCCCGTCTCGGTCGCGGCCGCGCCGGCGCCGAAGCCGGCGAGGACCGTGTTGATCGCGGCCGTGAAGCCGGCGGCATCGAGCGTGCCGGGGGCGGCGATCGTGCCCGAGAAGGCGACCGTCCCGTCGGGGTTGGTGAGGGCGACGGTCACCGGCCCGGTATAGGCGGCGGCGGTCGCGGTCTGGGCGCGGCTGCTGGTGAGCTGCGTCGCCGCGGGCAGGCCGGTGCCCTGGTTGTGGACGCGGTTGATCTCGTCGCGCATCGTGACGGCGAGCTGGTTGATCTGCGAGGTCAGCTGCGGCAGCTGGCGGTCGCGAAGCTCGACCAGCGCGGCGATCTTGCCGTTGCGGAAGTCGTTGGTGATGTCGTTGCCGCCGAGGTTGATGCCGTCGATCGCGCCCGGATAGACGGTCGCGGCCTGCAGAGCCGTCGAGGCGGCGTGGCTCAGGAACTGCGGCTCGCCGTCGAGCAAGGTGCGCCCGGAGCGGGTGAAGACCGTGATTTCGCCGTTCTCGCGCTCGAAGGTGGTGATCTCCATCTGCTCGGAGATGCTCGAAAGCGCGAGGTCGCGCTGGTCCTCGAGGTCGCCGGTGGGCAGGTTGCGGAGCTTCGCCGCGCTGATCTGGTGGTTCAGGTCCTCGATGTTGGAGAGCGCGGTGTTCACCTGGTCGATCGCGTCGCCGATCGCCGAATCGGCTTCGAGACGCAGCTGCTGGGTGTCGCTCGACATCTGGTTGAAGCGCTCGGTCATGCGCACCGCGCTCGATACCGTGTCGAGGCGAAGCGACACGCTCTCGGGATTGGCGGCGAGCCCGGCGAGCTTGTTCGAGAGATCCGAGATCATGGCGCCGAGCGAGCTGTTCGAGGCGGGCGAGCCGAACATGTCCTGCATGCGCTGGAAGAACTGCTGCTGGACCTCGAGCCCCTTGAGGTTGGTCGTGGTGCCGCGCACCTGCTCGGCGAGCGCGTTGTCGACGTTGCGGTGGATCGGGCCGAGCTGGACGCCGGCGCCCATGCCGGCGATCACGCGGCTCTGCGGATCGGCGAGCTTGCGCGTGTAGCCGACGGTGTTGACGTTGGCGATGTTGTTGGAGACGACCCGGAGCGAGGTCTGGTTCGTCTGCAGACCGCTGAGCGCGGTATAGAGGGCGGTGCTGAGGCTCATGATGTCCTCCTAGAGCCGCTCGTCCAGCGTGACGGCGCCGATGCCGCTGGTGCGGCGCGGCGCGTTGGCGGCCGGGCGACCGCGCCGGCCGTAGCCGACGGGCTGGCCGCGCTCGCGCTCGAGGGCTTCCACGATCGCCTGGAGCACGCGGTCGTTCACGGTCTTCGCGGCGCGGAGCGCCCGCTCGTTCTCGGCGAGGAGGCGCTGCAGCCGCTCGGCCGCCTGGGTCATCGCGTGCTTGCGATCGGCGGCGAGGGCGGGGAGGCCGTCCTTGTTCTGGCGCAGCAGCTTCACTTCGTTCTCGTAGGCGCCGATCAGGCGCGTCTTCTCGCGCTGCAGCTCGGCCAGGGCTTCGATGCGGCGGTGGCCGAGGAGCTCGAGCTCCTGGGCGAGACAATCGGCCAGCCGCTCGGTGAGCGAGATCACCAGGTCGAGACGTTCGCCGTTGCTCATGGCGCCACCTCCTGCAATTTCAGGATCTCGCGCTGCACCGCATCGGCGAGACCGATGCCGCCGCTCTTGGCGACGGCCTTGCCGTATTCCTGGAACAGCATCGAACGGTAGGCTTCCTCGGCGCTGCCGCCGCCGAAGAGGGCGTCGGGCGCGACGCTCGAGAACATCTGCTCGAAGGTCTGCGACAGGAAGAACGCCTCGAAATCCTCGGCGGTCTTGCGTGCCGCGGCCGGATCGCGCGTGCCGGAAACGGTCGGCGCTTGGCGCAGCGCGAGGCCGAGTGTCGGATCGATCGGAAGCGCGGCGAACCCGTCCATCAGCGCACCTGGATGTCGGCCTGGAGGGCGCCCGCCGCCTTGATCGCGCGCAGGATCGAGATCATGTCGCGCGGCCCGATGCCGAGCGCATTGAGACCGTTGACCAGCTCCTGCAGGCTGACGCCCGAGGGCAGCACGGCGAGCTTGTTGTTGGCCTGCTCGTCGATCGTGATGCTGGTGCGCGGCACCACCGCGGTCGTGCCGGTGCTGGAGAAGGGCTGCGGCTGCGAGACCTGCGGCGTCTCGGTGATGCGGATGGTGAGATTGCCCTGGGCGATCGCGACCGTGCTGATGCGCACCGCATCGCCCATCACGATGATGCCCGACTGCTCGTCGATGATGACGCGGGCGATGTCGTCAGGCTCGATGGCGAGCTGCTCGATCTCGGTGAGGAGGCCGACGACGTTGCCGCTGTAGCCCTCCGGGACCTGGAGCTCGACGGTGCCCGGATCGAGCGCCTGCGCGGCGGCGCTGCCGACATGGGCGTTGATCGCCTGGGCGATGCGCCCGGCGGTCGTCAGGTCCGGATTGCGCAGCGCGATCTTGACGTTCTGCAGCGAGCCGAGCTCGAAGCCGACCTCGCGCTCGACGATGGCGCCGTTGGCGATGCGGCCGCTCGTCGGCACGCCCTTGCTCACCGTTTCCGCGGCGCCGCTCGCGGTGAAGCCGCCGATCGCGACGGGTCCCTGCGCGACCGCATAGACTTCGCTGTCGGCGCCGAGCATCGGCGTCACCAGGAGGGTGCCGCCGAGCAGGCTCTTGGCGTCGCCGAGCGCGGAGATCTCGACGTCGATATGGGTGCCCTGGCGGGCGAAGGGCGGCAGCGAAGCCGTCACCATCACCGCCGCCACGTTGTCGGTCTCGAGGTCGACGTCGCGCGCGTTGACGCCGAGCCGTTCCAGCATGCCGATGAGGCTCTCGCGGGTGAACACCGACTTGTCGATATCGTCGCCGGTACCCTGGAGCCCGACCACGAGGCCGTACCCGACCAGCTGGTTGTCGCGGACGCCCTCGAAATCGGCGATGTCCTTGACGCGCGAGCTGGCGGCGGCGACGTTCGCGGCGAGCAGGATGAGCGCGATGAGAAAGGCCGCGATCGCGCCCGCATAGGGCATGCGGCGCTTGAGGAAGAGGCGGCGCGCCGGGGGGAGCGGCGACGCGGGAGGTTGCGGAGTGAGGGCCATGGCACCCGGAACCAAGCGAGCCGCGTGCCAACTGGGCCGCCGCCCGAAACCCCCGCGCTTCAGCCCTTTGGCGGTTCGCGGCCGGCAGGCGCCCTGCCGGCACCCGGCAATTCCTGCCGGGTCCCTGCGGCAGAAGCTGCCCTGCTTAAACGGTTCTTTACTCCGCGCGTTCTAGGGTTGGGCCTACCCGCGCTGTTCCGGTCAGGTTCGCCGAAGGACAATGAAAGTCGATCCCAGCGCTCCCGTTCGTCCCGCATCGCTCTCGCGCGTCCGTCCCAACGGTCGGTCCGGGGTCGGTTTCGCCGATCTGCTCGGCGAGGCCCATGCCGCGCCGGCGGTCACCCATGCCGCACCGCTCAGCGCGACCGACGCCATGCTGGCGCTGCAGGAGGTGGGCGATCTGGCCGAACGGCGGCGTCGCGCCCGCGAGCGCGGCGATTCCATGCTCGACCGGCTCGAGGCGATTCGCATGGGCCTTCTGGAGGGCTGGATCGGCGGCGAGTCGCTCCGCTCGCTGCGGCGTCTGGTGAGCGAACGGCGCGGCGATCTCGGCGATCCGCAGCTCGGCGAGATTCTGGACGATATCGAGCTCCGGGCCGCCGTCGAGCTCGCCAAGCTCGAGCAGATCGGCTGAGCTCCCGAAATTCTCGTTTGATTTCAATCTGCTGCCGCGACGCAGAGTCGCCGGCGGGCTCTTGCGGGGCAACGCAAAATTCATATACTCCGCTGGCCTTTTGACCAGCCTCCCGATTGAAGAGTGGGCATATGAGAGAACGTGCGTCGTCCTTGCGGCCGCTGCTCCCGCCCGATTACCGGCCGACCGAAAAAGAACCCTTCATGAGTCCGTTGCAGATCGAATATTTTCGCCAGAAGCTTCTGCGCTGGCGGTCGGAGCTGTTGGAGGAATCGAACGAAACGCTCCAGCACCTCCAGGAAGAAAGCCTCGCCGAGCCGGACATCGCGGACCGCGCCTCGCTCGAGACCGACCGTTCGCTCGAGCTCCGGACGCGCGATCGCGAGCGCAAGCTCATCAGCAAGATCGACGATGCGCTGCAGCGCATCGAGGACGGCAGCTACGGCTTCTGCGAGGAGACCAACGAGCCGATCAGCCTGAAGCGGCTCGAGGCGCGGCCGATCGCCACCTTGTCGATCGAGGCCCAGGAGCGCCACGAGCGGATGGAACGGACCCATCGGGACGACTGACCGCCGCTTGAGGGATCCTAGAGTCCGATCGTCTCGAAGCCGCATCGGCTTGAGACGTGAATCGGCCTCTACTTTGTCGACGTAGAGCAAGATTCAAGGGATCAGATTGAATCAATCCGATCCGATCTTGCTCTAGGAATCGGAAGGGCCGCCGGCGGATCGCCGGGCGGCCCTTCATCGCATTTCCGGCTCAGAACGGGAACAGGATGTCGTAGATCTGCTGGCCGTAGCGCGGCTGCTGCAGGTCGCTGAGCATCCCGCGGCCGCCGTAGGCGATCCGCGCCTCGGCGATCTTGTCGTAGTCGATCGTGTTGATCGAGGTGATGTCTTCCGGCCGGATGATGCCGGCCACCTGCAGCTCGCGCACCTCGGCGTTGACGCGCACTTCCTGGCGGCCCTGGACCACCATGTTGCCGTTCGGCAGCACCTGGACGACGATCGCCGCGACCTTGAGCTCGATGTCCTCCTGGCGATCGACGGTGCCGGTGCCGGTGGAGGAGCTGTCGCTGCCCGCGCTCACCAGCTTGGTCGCGTCGACGGCGTCGGGGAACACCTTGTCGAGCAGGCTCTCGTAGCCGAGGAAGTTGTCGAGCCCGGCATTCTCGGCGGCGTCGCGCGCGCGCGTGGTGCTGTTGTCGAGCTTCGCCTGGTCCTTGATCTCGACCAGCACCGTCAGGATGTCGCCCACCTGGCTCGCGCGCTGATCCTTGAAGAAGGCGCGGCTGCCGGTGCGCCACAGCGAGTTCGGCTGGCGCTGCTCGGTGATCGGCGGCGGCATCGGCATGCTGACCGGCTGGTAGCTCGCCGTCAGCGTCGGGTTCTGGATCGGCGTCATGGCCGGATCCTCGCCGACGCCGGCGAGCCGCTCGAGCGTCCGGCAGCCGCCGAGCGAGGCGGCCGCGAGGACCAGGCAGAGGACGAGATAGCGGCGGCAGTCGGACGTCATTGCGCGGCTCCGGCGGTGGTTGCGGTGGGCGGCAGCACGGCCACCTCGGTGGGGCTGATGACGACCGCCTCGACGGTGCGGTTGCTCATGGTGTTCATCACGCGGATCGTCTCGCCGATCGCGCCGTTCTGCATGGCGCGGCCCTGGACGGAGAGCTGCATGTTCGGCGTCGAGAGCGCGATCATGATGAGGCTGCCCTTGACGACGGCGACGGCGGTCGCGAGATCGGTGATGCGGATCGGCGTTTCCGGCCGGATCGGCCGGCGCGGCGTCTTGCCGACGAGATCCTCGACATCGATCACCACGGTCGTGCCGATCCGGTCGGCCGGCATGGTGATCCAGGCGAGGTCGGCGTCGGTGATGGTATCGCCGGGCGCCATGCGGTGGCTCAGCACCGGAACGTCCGTCAACGCATAGGCGCGCCCGCTCACCGTGCGCGTCGCCTCGGGCCGGCCGAACGAAGGGGCGACGAGCGCCGCGGTGAAGCGGCCGCTGGCGGGTTCGTAGGCAAGGCTCTCGACGGCGACGGTCGGATCGCCGCCGAGCGAGACCGCGAGCTCGGGGATGCCGCCGTCGATGTCGATGCCGATATCGCCGGCGAGGCCGCGGTCGGCGAGCGCGCTTTCGATCGCTTGCCGCACGACGCCCGGCTCGATCCTGAGGCTGGCGCGGGTAACGCGGACTTCGTCGAAGCTCGAGGTCGGCCGCCAGGGCAGGTTGAAGGCCACCGCGAGTTGGGCGAGCCAGTTGGCGTCGAGGCGGTAGCTTTCGCCCGGCGCCGGCGCCTCCACGACCGGCCGCTCGCCGCCCGGCACCGCGCCGGCGAAGAGGTCGCCGAGCGTGACGATGCGCGCCTCGACCGTGACCTCGCTCTTGAGCTGGAGCGGGACGGCCGCCGTGTCGGCCGCCGCCGGACGGGCGGCGATCGCGAAGCCGGCGAACAGGAGCGTGGCGATGATGCGGAACGAAGTCATCGGTGGTTATCGCCCTCAGCGGAGTTGCGTGAGCGTGCCCATCATCTCGTCGGAGGCCTGGATCACTTTCGAGTTCATCTCGTAGGCGCGCTGCGCCCGGATCAGGTCGGTGATCTCCGACACGACGTTGACGTTGGACGTCTCGAGGAAGCCTTGCTGGACGGTGCCGAACCCGGCGGAACCCGGCGTCGCCACGATGGCGCTGCCGGAGGCCTCGGTTTCGGTGAAGAGGTTGTCGCCGATCGCCTGCAGGCCGCCCTCGTTGGGGAAGATCGCGAGCTCGAACTGCCCGAGGTTCTGCGGCGCGACCTGGCCGTCGATCTGCGCGAAGATCTCGCCGGTCGCGTTGACGGTGATCGAGACCGCGTTGTCGGGAATGGTGATGCCCGGCATCACGACGTAGCCGTCGGCGGTGACGACGGTTCCGTCCGAGCTGCGCTGGAGGGCGCCGGCCCGCGTATAGCCGATCTCGCCGCTCGGCAGCTCGACCTCGAAATAGCCGCGCCCCTGGATCGCGAGGTCGAGCGGGTTGTCGGTCGACTGCATGTTGCCCTGCTCGGAGATGCGGTAGATCGCGGTCGGCTTGACGCCGACGCCGACCTGCACGCCCGAGGGCACGATCGTGCCGGTGTCCGACGAGGCCGAGCCGACCTGGCGCAGATCCTGGTAGAGCAGATCGGCGAATTCCGCGCGGCGGCGCTTGAAGGCCGTCGTGTTCATGTTGGCGATGTTGTTCGAGATCACATCGACGTTCAGCTGCTGCGCCAACATGCCGGTTGCAGCGATGCTCAGGGAGCGCATGGCTCGGTCTTCCTTCGGTTACGCGGTGCCGACGAGGTTGGCGATGGCGCGCAACTGGCGCTCATGCTCCGCCTCGATCATCTTTTGCGCCGCTTCGTAGTCGCGAGTGACCTGGATCAGGTTGGTCATCTCGATGATGGGTTGCACGTTCGAATCCTCGACCATGCCCTGCGACAGCCGGGAGGCGCTGTCGGGGTCCGCCGAGGCGTCGGTCTTGTAGAGCCCGGCGCCGACCGCGGCGAGCGCCTGCGGGTCGGCGAAGCGGACGAGCCGGATCTTGCCGATGATGCCCTGCTCGGTCGAAACCGTGCCATCGGCGGCGATCGCGATGTTGCCGTCCTCGATGGGCACCGTGAGCGGGCCGCCATCGCCCAGCACCGGATTGCCGTCGCCTGTGACAATTTGTCCGGCGGCGTCGAGCGCGAAGCGCCCGTTGCGGGTATAGCGGTCGCCGTCGGGCGTGCTCACCGCGAAATAGCCGTCGCCGTTGATCGCGAGGTCGAGGGGGTTTCCGGTCGGGCGCAAGGTGCCGGCCGTCCAGTCGCGCGCCACGGCCGCGTCCTCGACGAAGGAAAGCGGCGCGCCCTCGTCCGCCTGGATGAGGTACTCGTTGAATTGCATCGATTCCGCCTTGTAGGCGGGCGTCGACGCATTGGCCATGTTGTTGGCGATGACCTCGAGCTGCCGGCCCAAGGCCACCTGCCGCGAGAGCGCGATATAGCCGGCGTTTTCCATGAACGGTCGAATGGTCCCGATTGGCAGGCCCCCGGCGTCTGGCCGGCGGCGGATTCGCAGGGTGGACACGCAAACCCTGTGCCAGCCTCGCGATCCGGCGGTATGCCGCCGATCGCGGGCGCGGGAGCCGATCGCAGGCCGGCAAAAGCTGCCGGGGGATGCGGCAAAGCGGCCATCAAGGTCAACGGGATTTTAACAACACTTGTCTAGGGTCCGACCTCACCCCATTGCAGTGGCACCGACCCATGGCCAAAGCGCCCGCAGCCAAGCCCGAGACCGAAGCCGAACCGAGCGAAGCCGCCGAAGGCGAAGCGCCGCCGAAGAAGCGGCGGCTCAGCGGCAAGAAGCTGGTCCTGTTCGTGGCGCTGCCCGTGCTGCTGCTCGTCGGCGGCGGGGCCGGCGCCTATTTCATGGGCTTCGTCGACTCGCTGCTCGGTATCGCGTCGGTCGAGACCGCCGCCGCCGAGCAGGAGCAGCTGCCGTCCTACTACTACGAGATGCCGGAAATGCTGGTCAACCTGACCTCGACCAACAAGAAGCCGGCCTATCTCAAGCTGCGCCTCGATCTCGAGCTGGCCGACAAGGACTCCGCCGACAAGGTCGAGGCGATGCTGCCGCGCATCGTCGACAGCTTCCAGATCTATCTCCGCGCGCTGCGGATCGAGGATCTGCAGGGCTCGGCCGGGCTCTACCGGTTGCGCCAGGAGCTCTTGTCGCGCGTCTCGATGTCGGTCGCCAACGTCGAAATTCGCGACGTGCTGTTCAAGGAAATGCTGGTCCAGTAGGGCCGCGGGATCAATGGCAGACACACCGGAAGAATCCGAACAGCCCTCGGCGGAAGAACTCGCCCAGACGGCGGCTTTCGAGGCCGCCGCTGCCGAAGAAGCCGGCGGCGACGATGGCGAGACCGCGACCGGGCGCTCGACCCGGGTGCTCGATCAGAACGAGATCGACAGCCTGCTCGGCATCGCCCAGGAAGGCCAGGTCAGCGAGCAGCGTTCGGGCATCCAGGCCATCCTCAACAGCTCGATGGTCAGCTACGAGCGTCTGCCGATGCTCGAGGTGGTGTTCGACCGCCTGGTGCGCATGATGTCGACCAGCATGCGCAATTTCACCTCCGACAACGTCGAGGTGTCGCTCGACGGCATCGACTCGGTGCGGTTCGGCGACTACCTGAATTCGATCCCGCTGCCGGCCATGCTCGGCGTCTTCGAGGCCGAGGAATGGGACAATTACGGGCTGCTCACGGTCGACAGCTCGTTGACCTATTCGATCGTCGACGTGCTGCTCGGCGGTCGGCGCGGCACCGCGGCGATGCGCATCGAAGGCCGCCCCTACACGACGATCGAGCGCAACCTGGTCGAGCGCATGATCAACGTCGTGCTCGCCGATCTCACCGCCACCTTCGAGCCGCTCTCGAAAGTGAACTTCCGCTACGACCGGCTGGAGACCAACCCGCGTTTCGCCACCATCGCGCGGCCCGCCAACGCGGCCGTGCTGGCGCGCCTCCGGGTCGACATGGAGGACCGCGGCGGGCGCCTCGAGCTGTTGCTGCCCTACGCCACGCTCGAGCCCGTGCGCGAGCTGCTGCTGCAGATGTTCATGGGCGAGAAGTTCGGCCGCGACTCGATCTGGGAAAACCATCTGAGCACCGAACTCTGGCAGACCGACGTCAAGGTCAATGCGGTGCTGGATGAGTTCAACCTGCCGCTCGGCGAGATCCTGAACTGGAAGGTCGGCACCCGGATCGAGCTCAACGCCGCGCCGAGCTCGCCGGTCGAGATGCGCTGCGGCGACGTCAGCATGTTCCGCGGTCAGATGGGCCGCAAAGGCAACGTAATCGCGGTCTGCGTGCAGGACCGCCTGGCCACCAAGTGAGGCGCGGAAATGCTTGAATCCCTGCTCGTCAACGGGGCATTGGCCGGGTTGCTCGTCGCCACGCTCGTCTATGCGATCAAGCTCAACCGGCGGATCGGCGACTTGCGCCGCGGCCGGGAGGAGCTCGACCAGGCGGTGCAGCGCTTCGCCGTCGCCGCCGCCGACGCCGATCGCACCATGGCGCGGCTCGCCGACCTCACCAACGGCCAGGGCCGCAACCTGCAGGACGCGCTCAAGAAGGGCGGCGGCATGGTCGACGACCTCAAGTTCCTGATCGAGCGTGCCGACACCGCCGCCGACCGGCTCGAAGCCGCGGTCACGCAATCGCGCCGGCCGCAAGCGCCGACGGCCGTGCCGACCGCCACACCGACGCCTGCGGCCGGGCCGGCCGCGAAACCGACCGCGACGGTCGCGGCTGCCGCCGCCGACACGTCGGCGCTGCCGGAGAGCGAGCGCCGGTTGCTGAACGCGCTGATCGGTCTGCGCTGAGCGCAGACGGTCCGGAGAACCATTGATCATGCGGTTTCGACTGCTGCCGGTCCTGATCTTCGCCGGCGCCACGTTGCTCACGGTGCGCGCCGGCACGATGTGGCAGACGGCGTCCTACGATGCCGGCGAGCTCGCGAGCGCCCAGGCGTCGCAGCCCGCTGCCGGCGATACGCCGGCCCCGGCTCCGGCTGCAGCTTCCACCACGGCGCCGGTCGCCACGGGCGCCAGCGATCCTGCTGCCGCCACGGCACCGCCGGACACCGCCGCCCAGAGCGACATCAATCCGTTCACCTATTCCGATTCCGAGATCGAGCTGCTGCAATCCCTCGCCGAGCGCCGGGCCGAGCTGGACAAGCGCGAGTCCGGCATCGCCGAGCGCGAAGCGTTGATCGCCGCCGCCGAGATGCGCGTGGACGAAAAGCTCGCCGACCTCAAGCAGGTCGAGGCGAGCATCCAGGCGGCGATGACCGCGCAGCAAGCCACCAGCGAACAGATGGCGAGCCTCGTCAAGATCTACGAGACGATGAAGCCCAAGGATGCGGCGCGGATCTTCGACCAGCTCGATTTTGCGGTGCTGGTCGAGGTGGTGTCCCGCATGCGCGAGATGAAATCGGCGCCGGTACTGGCCGCCATGGACCCGGAAAAGGCCAAGCTCGTGACCGTTGCGCTTGCCGCACTGGCGGAACAGAAGCCGGGCGCGCCGGCGGCGCCTGCGCCGCCCGCGGTGGCCGCCTCGCAAACGCTTCCGGCGCCGGCCGCGCCACCGCCGCCGCCGCCGGCGCCTTCGCTGCCCGCCGCG
>Ga0214473_10006920_pt1 | contig 13509 bp, 7 predicted proteins | sample RVTome_7_FD_203509 | JGI IMG/M metagenome (GOLD analysis project Ga0214473, IMG submission 203509) | Soil microbial communities from uranium-contaminated site in the Upper Colorado River Basin, Wyoming, United States - RVT98D197 | ecosystem: Environmental > Terrestrial > Soil > Contaminated >...
CCTTCGCCCGCACCTGGACGGTGTGGCTCCCCGGGGCGAGGCTGGTGTAGCCCTGGGGGCTCGTACAGGCCTGGAAGGGCCCCGCGTCGAGGCTACACTGGAAGGTGCTCCCCAGCTCGGTCGCACTGAAGCTGAAGCTGGCGCTGGTGCTATTGGTCAGGGCCGGCGGGGTGGCCGTCAGGGTGGTGTCGGGGGCCGTGGTGTCGGGAGGTGTGTAGGTGACCGTCAAGGTAGCGGTCCCGGTGTTCCCAGCGCCGTCGTGGGCCGTAACAGTCAGGACATTGATCCCAGTCTGAAGGGTGATCCCGCTGGCCGTCCAGCTTGTGGTCCCGGTGGCCGTGCCGTTTCCGCCCCGGTCATTCGCCCAAGTGACCTGGGTCACCCCGACGTTATCCGTGGCCGTCCCCCCGAGGGTCAGAGGGCTGCTGCTCGTGCCGTAGGTGAATTCCGGGGTCGGGGTGGTAATGCTCACGCTGGGGGTGCTGGTGTCTTGATTCTGCGTCCATCCGATCCGGACCAGCGAGGCGAGTAACTGGTCGTACAACTCCTCGCCGGTACTTCCAGGATTCCCCCAATTCTCCAGCCAGACAGTATCTATGTCCTCAATCCCGGAGGGGGTTTCTCCATCACGCCACTTGACAGCCGTATATTGCGCCCGAAGTGTCTCGTTCCCGGGCGTGCAGCCGAGTCCGTCCGTCCCGCAGTCGTCCATCCATAACTCGTACACGCCGTCACAATCGACGTTATGCGTGCAGGTCACAGAGGTGTTCAGCTTGACGTGGATCTCAATCGCGTACCACCGATTATTCTGGAGGAGCAAGACGTTGCCTTGATTTTGACTCAACCATCCGGTAAAACTGCCTCCCGACTGCGGTGCGATGTGTCCGACGGTCTGCTTATTCCACAATCCCGCCTGGTAGCCGAAATCGTTCTGGAGCGTCAGGGTCTTCTCATGGGCCATTTCGAAGCCTGGAAGCTGCTTTAGGTAATAGCGGACGTAGATTTCGGTGACGCTGATCTGATTGCTCTCGTTATTGAGGTCCCATAACCGATGCTTACCGTAGATGCCTTGTGACTGCTCTGGCAGCTCGGGATCAGTACCGTACTGGAAGGTCCCGCTCGTTGCGGCGCAGTCCGTTCCGGCCACGCCGAGGCCGCCACACCTCGCGTAGGCGTTCGACTCGCCGGTCGGATCGGGCCATGGCGAGGTGACCTCTCCGTTCCACCCATGGTTGTAGCGGTTTGACTCCCCGGGAACGGTGGGATCATCCGCGCAAAACGGCGCATCCGCATGGCACCGTATCCATCCGGCGCGAGCGTTGGGCGACATGGCCGTTTCCATGTCGTGGCACCAGAGATAGTTCGGATTGGAGCCGTCGCAGCCGGGTTCGCTCGAATTCCAGTTCCTTGAAAAAGCAGCTTCGGCGTCTGAGCCCCCCAGACCCCCATGGACGAGAAGCACTGACACTGCAATAATGCCGAGCGTGATGTGTCGGCGACACACTTCAGAGGCCACGGTCCTCCTGACTACGGCGCGAATGGGAGACATTGGGTTGAGCTGGTCCTTGTTACCGAAAAGGATCCGCATAATCGGAAGTGCGTACATTGAATCCGAGGAGATGGGGAAATCTCTTGGTATGGTGTAATTTGGCCTTTCCGCCTCTCGTGCGATCCAGATATCGCAAACATGGACTTCTCGGTGTCAGGAGTGAATTTTCGACGAATCGGTCCTTCCCTTCCAGCGCTGAAATATTTCCCACTTGCGGTCAAACACAAGTACTCAAACACAAGTACGATTTCCGGAGAGCGAGAAATGATCCGCCAAGTGCCACAACATCAAGGTCAATGATCCCTCAGTGGCTCTTATTCCGCTCAATCGCGATCTTCATGATCCACATGGGACAAGATGTCCATGGGACTGTTGACACTCGGGCATAATCGCGTTAAGAGGTTCGGACTGTGGACTCAGAGTTCTCGGGATATGGATCGTCTCAGAAGTTATCGTCCACTCCCAGGACGCATCCCAGGACGCAATTGGAAATAGGGTAGCTCTCAGGTCCAGAAGAACCCTTATTCGGCCGGGGGTGGATGTGTGGGGGAATTATCATGATCCGCTCAATTGTAAGGAGGCATAGGTCGCTCTTGTGGTCCGCCGGGCGCATCATGCTGTTCATTTTGGCCGGGTACGGTCTCTCTCTGCTCCTGATATTCTATTCGCCGATCGCGGACTATTTAGTGGCACCTTTGGGGATGGCAGCCGATCGAAAGCCAGCTCCCGCAATCATAGTACTGACGGCGTGGACTACATCGGACGGGGTGTTGAGTGAGGAGGCGATGCGACGTACCCACATGGCCGCTCGTCTCTATCGCGAAGGGCTTGCGCCGCTGGTGATCATAAGTGGGGGCGAAGCGACGGGTGAATTGCGGCTGGAATCCGCGGACTTTATGGGGCAATTCGCAAACGAGCTCGGCATCCCCTGGTCGGCCATCCTACTGGAGAAGAAATCGCGGAATACGTACACCAGCGCTATTCACGTCCGCGCTCTCTGTCGAGAAATGGGCATAGATCGAGCGTTGCTCGTGACCGATGCGGCTCACATGCGAAGGGCAGTCGCCGCCTTCCGGGCGCAGCAGTTCTTGGTGTATCCTGTGCCGGCTGATCCCTGGAGCGTTGATTGGGAATCTCCGCTGGCCCGCATGAAGAAGTTCCTGGCTGCCATGCATGAATATGGCGGACTCATGTACTATCGATGGAATGGATGGATCTAGCCCAGATTATTGTCCACACCGACATGGCGACGACAAGAATCCGCCATCCAGAGGCTCTCAGGCAGCGTGAACGCTTCCACGGGCAAGACGACTGTATGCATGAAAGAAAACTAGAGGTGTTGCCATGAATATCACGCCTACAACGAGATAGTGAACCCGGAAAGGTCTTCCACTTACGTTACTTAGGAGCACCTCCAGGATGAAGGGGATAAACAGGACAGTCATGCAGGTTGCCAGGGTCATCAATGCAACAGATGTTCGTCTGATCAATTCGGCGATACGGGTCGCCAAGAATCCCAGGGGCAGAAGACTGAGACCATAGTAAACAATCTTGTACCCCTTTAGGTCATAGACATTGAGATACTCTAAGTAACTGAAAATAGTAGCCCCTGGCGTCAATTCAATACTGTGAGGATGCCGGGATCCGTCTACATAGAGCAAGAGATTTGATCCGTCATATGTGACCACTATATGATGTGGCTTTGTGTCGGCAAAGACGTTTGGAGCGACGAGTTCCGGCTTCATCCCATTTTCACCCGTAATTGGCGTACGCAGTCGGAATACCAAGTGGCTGCCTTCCTGTCCCAGGGTGAAATTTCGGCGGTCAGGGTCTGCCGAAAGAGAAACGATCCGGGCCGGTCCACGTTGCGTTATGTTCGATGTGGCAATGACTGTGCTCAAGGTAAATTGCGACGTCTCTTTCAGGCGTCGAATCAGCGAACGTGGGGGAGAGATCATTTCCAAATATTCTCTTCCATCGAGAACGAGTCCGTCTTCTTCTCGTCCCCGGCGGGACTCGGGCTTCCAGACAAACTCTGGGATATCCCCCGTTTGCGCCTGAAACCTTTGGACGTTCTGCCATTGATACGAAAAGAGCAGAGGGCCACTGAACATAGGAAACAGTCCACTTTTGGGGAAGCCCTGTGGCACCTCTCGAGCATCGATTGCCCGATCCATGATCTGTATTCCATAGAGTATCCCGCGCCACGGGCGATTTCCCGTGCGCTCATTTCCAACTATGAGCGGGAAGCCTTCGTCCCAATTTTTAAGACTGGTTTCTCTTTGTAATGGTATCGCGCCTAGTAGGATTGCCGCCGTGTATCCTACAAAAGCAATTGTAGCAAACCTCAGTGTGAAGACCTGTCCCAGCCTCCACGGCAAAGTCGAAACCGTGCCTACCAACGCCTTGCCCCAGAAAGAGAACACCTGTACCCCCAATCCGGTACCCAGGGTGTTCGCCAGAGTATCCACCACAGACGGGAGACGTGAGGGTAAGAAAAGTTGAAGAGACTCAGCGGTCAATGAGAGACAAGCCCCAGCAACGGAGATGACAAGGAGCCTTTTCAATCCTTGCAGTCCTCTGTTCCAGGTTAAGCAAGTGAGCCCAAAACCTAGCGGTACGAACAGTATCACGTTGCTCAGAAAATCGAGGAGAGTGTTCAGGATCTTCGGATGTACTGTTGACGTGTGATCGGGTAATGTATCCGGCGCGTAAATCAAAGCGCGCGGCAGGTTGTCTGAAGGAAAATCATACGGGAAAAGAGTCACCACCAGAATGAGCGCTATGCTGGAAATCGTCAAGCCAAATCCCCAGCAATAACTCCGGTCACTGAAGAATGGCATAGATGTCTTCATGACCTCACGTGGCGCGAGAGAATTGGAATGATAAGCTCAGCAGTCATCGAGTGAGGGGGCGAATCTCGAATATCGAATGATGGATATCGAAGGATGAGCGGCCAACAGGATGTCCTACCTGAATCTGTTCCCAGTCGCCTTCCACGTTCGACATGCGCTTTTCGAGGGTCGTAAATCGATATTAGTGGGCCTGCTGCTCTCTTCGTACCTTGAATTCCTCCGCTCGGATACCATGCTTTGCTAGGAGCTCGTGAAAGTCCGGCCGGCTCAGTTGGACGGCTTTGGCGGCGCGGCTTATATTCCCCTGGTGCCGTTGCAGGGCCTTGACAAGGATGCGCCTCTCCACTTCGTTTCTTGCCGCCTTGAGGGATTGCGTCGGCTGGTGTCCGACCTCTCCTACCAGCTCCAGATCCGTAGCAGCGATATTGCGCCCCTCGGCCATGAGGACGGCGCGTCTGATGCGAGTCTCCAGTTCGCGGACGTTTCCTGGCCAGGGGTAGGAATGCATGGCCGCGAGAGCATCTGGTGAGAATTTCCGGACACGCACCTTATACTCCGGCGAAAACCGCTCGAGGAATGTCGTCGCCAAGACATGCATGTCCTCGATCCGTTCGCGGAGCGGAGGGATCTCGATATTCACAACCGCCAGACGGTAGTACAGATCCTCTCGGAATCTTCCCTCGTGTGTGGCCCGTTTGATGTCTCGGTTCGTGGCGGCCAGGATACGGACGTCCAGCGGAATCAGCTCACGCCCACCTACCCGCTCAAGCTGCCGTTCTTGGAGAATTCGCAGAAGCTTAACCTGTATTGGGCCTGAAAGCTCGGCGACCTCGTCCAGGAACACCGTTCCGCCATCGGCCGCTTCCAGTCGTCCCTTCCGCTGGGTATGGGCTCCGGTAAACGACCCCTTCTCGTGACCGAATAGCTCGCTCTCGACCAAATTCTCCGGAATGGCGCCGCAGTTGATGGCCACAAAAGGCCTGTTCCGACGAGGGCTATTCGAATGGATAGCCCTGGCTACCAACTCCTTGCCGGTCCCACTCTCTCCGGAAATAAGGACAGTCACGTCCGTCCGTGCGACTTGGCGGATAGTGTCGAAAATCCGCCGCATCACTGCGCTCTCACCGATGATCTCGTCGGAAGAGGGAGCGGAAAGCAAGGAGGAAGGAACGCCAAGTGCCTCGCGATCGAGGCGAGAAAGCCGGCAGGCCCGCTGAAGGATTGCGCTGACTTCCGCCAGATCCACGGGTTTCAGATAGTAGTCGTAGGCCCCCGACTGGACGGCGCGAATTGCATTCTCACGGTCGGCATTACCTGTCAGCACGATGACCTTCATGGCGGGGTCGTGGGCAAGGAACTCCTCAAGCAGCCGTAACCCCTCGCTTGGCCCATTTGGATCGGGCGGGAGGCCCAAGTCCAGCGTCACAGCATCGAATCGCTCCTTCTGAACGGCCTGGCGGGCCTCGTCCGCGGTCGCCACAACTAGGACCTGGAATTGATCGCCGAGTCCCCAGCGGAGTTGAGTCCGGATCCCGTCTTCGTCATCCACGATCAAGACGCGCCCAACGGGTTGCTGGTCTACTGAAAGCGTTCGGTCGTTCGAGAGTTCGGGCTCCGCCCCGGTCTCCGACCCGGAGGAGTCTCCGACCCGGAGGGAGGAGGCTCCCTCCGGGCTGGAGAGCCCTCCGGGCCGGAAGCCGCCCCGGAGGGTGGTTCGGTTATTCTTGACGGAGGGCCGGGAATGTTCAACAAGGGTCGGCTCTCCCCGCTCCGGATCGCGTAGCGGGGTAGGGTCGGCGGCACGAGCGGACAGCACGACAGGGAAAGTAGGGAAGGTCTCGCGGGTCTCCTCGGCGCTCCCGCACAGCGAAGGCCCGGGGTATAAGCGGCAGAACCGTGAAGACCCCGGGTGCCCGCGAGACTGGCGGATGGGGTCGGAGTAAGCGAGGAGGGACCGGGACAGCACAACCCGGTCCGGAGCCAAGGACCCCTGGGGTCAGCGGCGTGTCCGTGGGCGAAGACCACTCCGGATTGCCCTGCGGGGCTATGCACCGGAGCTCCCAGTGCCCCGTAGCCCGCGCGCGCGCGAAGGACCACGACAAACCCGCCCGGGCCGGAGGGCATGCCGGGAGCAGGCTTAACCTCCCGCCGGACGGGGCAGGCCGGGTCTGACAGGCTGGCCTTGAAGCCGTACTGGGGAAAACTCACCGTACGGAATTTTAGGGGGGGCCATGGAAACGTCGGCATCATTCGAAGCCCGATCCGCGCCATTGCTCTACCCGACCACGAACCCGTTCGCGAATAATCGCGGGAATAACCAATTCCCAATGATCAATGACCAAGGGCGGAGATGTCGGTCGTGCACGGCCCCGCCATAGGCGGAGGATTTGGAAGTTGGTCATGGGTCATTTGATCCGGAGAACTCACGGGTCCTTTCGTGAATTATCGGGGGGAAGCCGTCGGCTGGCAGGCTGTCAGATTCCACTGGAATGCTCGTCATTACCCGCCGAGGCGGACAGGCGTTTCGGGCGCAGTGCTCGACGGACGGCGAAAAGGGAACGGGCTATTGAATCAGGGAGAGCCGCAACTGCACGGCAGGTCAAGGGAGCATCCTGCACAAGTCGGAGCCCTTTCCGAGCTTCAGGCGTTCGACCGCGGCTGACCAGGGCGCGTAACGAAATCCGGTCCCCGTCGGGCGGCAATGGTCGCGACCAGGCTCTCATGACAAATGAGCCGACGAAGCGCTCACTCTTCACTGTCACGTGAGGAGCGACGACGGGCGACAGGACGATCCGCTACGACGCGAGGCCGGCCCGCCCTTGGCGCTGCGCGTCCTCACCGCACTGGCGAGTTCACATAGAGGCGGTGCCAGGCCTGAAACACGACCAGCGCCCAGATGAGCGTGTCATGCTGCTTGCGGCAGGAGAAGTGCTCATCCAGGATCGCCGCCACCGCGCGCGGATCGAATATGCCCTGGTGTTTTAAAGAGGCCTCTGACATCAGGTCCGTCACGTAGTCCTTCAGATCGTACCGGAGCCACCAGGCCATGGGGCCCACAAATCCCTGTTTCTTTTTCCGCAGGATCTCCGGCGGCAGGAGCGCCGCCACGGCTTTTTTGAAGAGCGCCTTCTTCTCGAACCACCTCACCTTGTAGGCGGATGGAATGGTGGCGCTGAACTCCATCAGCTTATGGTCCACAAAGGGCACCCGGACCTCCAGCGAATGCCACATGCTGATTCGGTCAGTGTTTGCCAGGATGTCATCCGCTAGGTACAGGTTGATATCCTGGTACATCGCGCGGTCCAGCGGATCGGCTGCATTCGGAGCCTGGAAAAAACGGAGGCACTCGGCTTCGGTCCGTCCCGCCGCGACAGCGGGTCGAAGGCTCTCGTGGAATAGCCTGACCCGCTTCTGTTTGGCGAGCAGAAGTCGGTAGGCGACATACCGCTCCCCGGGGGACAGGTCGCCGTTCAGCACGAACCGTTTCAGGTGAGTCACGATTCCGACGCCGCTCTCGGCCTCCGGCAGGCGCTGCACCAGCGGCGCGATCACGCGCCGGCGGAGCCAGGCCGGGAGGTTCTGGTACGACGCACTCAGCGACAGCCCGAGGTACCGGTCATACCCGCCCAACAGTTCGTCCCCACCGAGCCCCGAGAGCACGACTTTCACCTGCTCCCGCGCCAGCCGGCTGACGTAATACGTCGGAATCATGGAATCGTCGGCAAATGGCTCGTCGAAGGCGGCCACCAGGCAGTCCAGGAGGCCGGAGAGGTCGGGCCGGACCTGGAACTCTTGATGGTCGGTCCCGTATCGCTCCGCGAGGAGCCGCGCGAGGGGCCGTTCGTCCTCCCAGCCGGCGCCGGTCCCGCTGAATCCGATCGTGAACGTCTTGACGCGGTCGCCGACGTGGCGGCTCATCAACGCCACGAGGGTGCCGGAATCGAGACCTCCGCTCAGGAACGCCCCCACCGGCACGTCGCTGACGAGATGCAGCTTGACCGCTTCGTCCAGTAGGTGTAGGAACTCCGCCGCCAGGTCCTCGCTTGCAGTCTTCCGGTTGGGCCGGTAATGCAGGTCCCAGTAGCGTGCCAGGCGGACCGTCCCGTTTTCCCAGGAAAGGTAGTGGCCGGGCGGCAACTTGAGGATGTCCTTGAAGATCGTCCTCGGCGCTGGGATGTATGAGAGCGCGAAGTAGGCGTCCACTGCCTCCCAATCGATCTCGCGCGGGACGCGGGGATCCTGGAGGATGGCTTTCATCTCTGAGGCAAAGATCAGGCCGTCGTCTGTCAGTCGATAAAACAACGGCTTGATACCCACTCGGTCCCGGGCCAAGAACAATCGCCGCCGGCCCTCGTCCCAGATTGCAAAGGCGAACATACCCCGCAACCGCTCGACGCACCGCTCGCCGAGTTCCTCGTACAGGTGCAGGATCGACTCCGTATCGCTCTGCGTCTTATACACGTGGCCTTTGGCGCGCAGTTCGTCCCGGAGTTCGCGATGGTTATAGATCTCCCCGTTGAAGACGATCCAGACCGACCCGTCTTCGTTGGAGATCGGCTGGTGCCCGCCTTCGAGATCGATGATGCTGAGGCGCCTCATGCCGAGGCCAACGGAGCCGCGCAGGACCATCCCCTCGTCGTCCGGTCCACGGTGCCGGATCGCGTCGCACATGCGCTGGAGCAACCAGCGATTCGCCGGGAAAGCCGGAACGAAGTTCACGAGGCCAGCAATACCGCACATGAGTCGGATCCTCCCGTCCCCGCTACGCCGACACGCGCCGGGCCGGCGCCCACATCTCATCTTTTTTGCCGGCGAGTACCCGCCCCCAGGCCACCACGATCGCCCAGTTCACCATCACGAACGAGAAGGGCAGCTTCAGATACTTCATGAGCCCAGGGGCATTCTTCATCGTCCAGCCGATCCCGGCCAGGCCGTAGAAGAGGGCCTGCAATTCCAGGACAGCCTGATAGGGTTGGCCCTGCGCGGCAAGGACGGCGCTGGTCGCCAGTAGCAGCAGCAGGAGGAATGGCAGTATCAGCCTGAGCAGCTTGTGGCTAAACAGTGAGAGCGAGAACCAGCCGTAGGCGAAGGGGTTAAGCAGGGCGGCATGCGACAGCATCGCCCGGATCGTCCTCGTGTGAATCCGGATTTGCCGTGACAGCTCGCGGTCGGTCCGCGCCTCGGCCGTTTCTTCGCACACCGCCTGTTTTTCCAACACACCCCGGTATCCTCGACGAATGATTCTGAGCGGAATCACTAGGTCGTTGATGTCGGCCGCCGCGAGTGTCTCGTACAGCACCTTGCGGATGGCGAAGATTGCGCCGTCCGCTCCGACACACGAGTGCAGTAAGCTCTCCATATACTTGATCTGGGTTTCCAGAAGGCCGTACGACCGGGCCGACTGGGAGGTAGCGCTCCCCCGGCTCGCCCGGTAGAGCGTCCATCCCGTCACAAATCCGATCCGCGGGTCCGCGAAGTTCCTGACAAGATGGAGCAGCGCGGCATGGCTGAACATGGCGTTGGCGTCCGTGAACACCACTACCTCGCCCTTCGCCATCCGCACCGCATCGTTGAGCGTCAACGTCTTGCCTTGCTGCCGGGGCACTGCGAAGAGCCGCACACCGGCGCCCGCAAAGCGGGCGGCGATCTCGTTGGTCCGGTCCGTGGATCCGTCGGAGGCGACGATGATGTCAAACCGGTCTCGCGGATACTCCAACGTGAGCGCGTTCTCGACCTTCATGGGCAGCACGTCCTCTTCGTTGTGCACGGAGATGATGAGCGACAGCGACGGGAGCTGCTTGGCCGCCGGCGCCGCGCGGCGGCGCCACAGCGTCAGCGCCCACAGCAATATCGGGTACCCGGCGAAGGTGTAGGTGACGGCGGCGGCCGCCAGCCAGAACAACGATTCTGCGCTGGTCATGCGTAGATCCTCCGGCGCTACAGCAAGGACCGAATACGATCCATGACGTGGTCCCAACCCTCGTCACGCACCGCGTCCATTCTTCGCAGGCTCTCTTCTTCCGAGCGATGCGCCAGGTGCCACTCGACCGCCTGCAGGTACTCCTCAGGTGTTCGCCCGACCTTGACAAGGTCCTCGTAACGGAGCACCTCCGGTAGCGGGGTGGACACCACTGGCTTACCCGAGGCGAGATATTGCCGCAGCTTCAGCGGGTTGGCGTAGATAGTCCGCTCCGTGAGCTTGTACGGGATCATGCAGACGTCGAACGCCTTGACGTAGTTGGGCAACTCTTCGCGCGTGCGCTTTCCGACGAAGTGGAGGTTGGGGAGGGACGGCAGTGGACCGACGTCGAAAAGTACCGGGCCGACCATGACGATGGACCAGTCAGGCCTCGACTTCGCGAGGTATTCCACCAGGCTGAAGTCGATCAGGTCCTGAATGAGCCCGTAGAACCCGATAATCGGCTTCTTGATCCGGGCAATGTCTTCCGGCACGGCCGTCTCGGGCGCAGCGGCTTTCGAGAAGTGGTCGAAGTCTACGCCGTGCGGCACGTAATGCAGGTTCGTGTTGTACGGCGCTTTCGCTTCCAGCAGGCGCGTCGAGGTCACGATCACCTGATTCACCTTCTTGAAGATGCTCTCTTCGAGCAGCCTCACCGTCTCGGGCGAGAGTCCGGGGAAGACCGAATGTTCGTCCGCGCAATAGTAGATGCTCTTCGATTCCCCCAGCTTGCCGACGACCCCTTCGGCCGCCGGACAGGAGACCCACAGGATCGGATTCACGAGGTGATGCTTTCTGATAAGCCGCTTCACCGTGGCCGTCAAAATTACGCTGTTGATCCGGCGCGCCAGCGTGCTCCCGAAAACCGGCAGGACGATCGGGGTATAGACGACGATTCCTTCACGCGGCTGCCTTGCGCCGCGCAGCCAGTTACGCGCTTTGGTGAGGATGCGTTTCGCGTCGTCCATCGAGAGGCGCGGCCGCCGCAGTCCCAGGGAATCGATCCAGAGAATCGTCCTGGTGGCAGAGAGGCGCTCCATGATGTCCTGGGCGCTGCCGGGATGCCGGCCCCAGTCTTCGCCGAAACAGATGACCGAGGATTCCATGATCGGTCCCTGGGCTGCGTCAGATCGCGTCGAGGAGGCGCGCCAGCCTCCCAGAACGGATCCGGAAGCCGAAGACCTGAACCAGCGGGTCGGTGACAAGAATTTGCCTTTATCCCGGCTGACCGCACGAGCCATTGCCGACCCGCCGCAGCCCCGGCCACAGCGCCAAACCGAGGGGAGCCAAGCCTGGGCGGCGCGGGGGTGTCACGCCAAAACCCGGGTGGGTCCGTCTGGGGTGGCAGGGGCGGCGGATGGAATTGAACGGAGCATGGCACAGGGGCAAACTCCGACACCCGACTCCATTCAAGGCCTCAAGGTGCGGCCCGGAATCCGCCACGTCCGGTCCGGAGTGGCACTGTTCAGCTATGCCGCGATCGGGTCCGGGGGGCTGTGCGCGTGGGCGGACCACAGGCCAAGGTGATTTAGAATCTCTTCGATAACCGCTGGCTGCTGGATAAAGTAAGAAGAGCATCATTTCCAAAATCTTCTTCGTGTGTGAATACGGACAAACATCGCCCTCTAGACGCTCCTCTTCTCCCGAGTCTTGCAAGTTTTGACTGTCGTGTTCTCCGAATTCATCTGGCGATCCGATCCGAATGTCAGACTGTCGGGGAAAGCAGCTAAGCTCTTGGCCCACAGTTCGTGGCTGGACGATCTCGTACAACAGGAAACTTTTCTGAGACCGCGGCGCCGTTCCGGGCATTTGCATTCGGCCGGCTGTCGGATAACCGATTAGCCGAACGCCATGTATCGTATCATGACTCTGTCCCTGGTCTAAACTCGTCCGCACGGATGCCATGCTTGGCAAGAAGCTCGTGAAAGGCCGGGCGACTCAGTTGGACGGCTTTGGCAGCGCGGCTTATGTTCCCTTGGTGCCGTTGGAGCGCCTCAACGAGGATGCGCCTCTCCACTTCGTTTCGCGCGGCCTTTAAAGACAGCGCCGGCGGGTGGCCGACCTCTGCTGTCAGCTCCAGATCCGCAGCGGCGATATTCCGTCCATCGGCCATGATGACGGCGCGTTTGATGCGATTCTCCAGCTCGCGGATGTTTCCCGGCCACGAATATCGGTGCATGGCCGCGAGAGCGTCCTGGGAGAATTTCCGGACCCGCACCTTGTACTCCGTTGAAAACCGATCGAGGAATGTTGTCGCGAGCACATGCATGTCCTCGATCCGTTCGCGGAGCGGCGGAATTGCGATATTCACAACCGCCAGACGGTAGTACAGATCCTCTCGGAACCTTCCTTCGTGTGTGGCTCGTTTGATGTCTCGGTTGGTTGCGGCCAGGATTCGGACATCCAGCGGGATCAGCTCACGCCCACCCACCCGCTCAAGCTGCCGTTCCTGGAGAATACGCAGAAGCTTAACCTGTATTGGACCTGAAAGCTCGGCAACCTCGTCCAGGAACACCGTTCCACCATCGGCCAATTCCAGACGCCCCTTCCGCTGGGTGTGGGCCCCGGTGAACGAGCCCCTCTCATGTCCGAACAGCTCGCTCTCGACCAGATTCTCTGGGATGGCCCCGCAGTTGATGCCCACGAAAGGTCTGTTCCGGCGAGGGCTATTCGCGTGAATGGCCCGCGCGACCAACTCCTTGCCGGTCCCACTCTCTCCGGAAATGAGGACAGTCACGTCGGTTCGTGCGACGCGGCGGATAGTGTCGAAGATCCGCCGCATCACTGCACTCTCACCGATGATCTCGTCGGAAGACGGAGCGGAAAGCGAGGAGGAGGGAACGCCAAGCACCTCTCGATCCAGGCGAGAGAGGCGGCAGGCCCGCTGAAGGATTGCGCTGACTTCCGCCAGATCCACGGGTTTCAGATAGTAGTCGTAGGCCCCCGACTGGACGGCGCGAATTGCATTTTCACGGTCGGCGTTACCCGTCAGCACGATTACCTTCATGGCGGGGTCGTGGGCCAGGAACTCCTCAAGCAGCCGTAACCCCTCGGTCGGTCCGCTTGGGTCGGGGGGCAGACCTAGGTCGAGTGTCACGGCATCGAACCGTTCGCCCTGAACGGCCTTGCGGGCGTCACCTACGGTC
>Ga0214473_10006922_pt1 | contig 13503 bp, 6 predicted proteins | sample RVTome_7_FD_203509 | JGI IMG/M metagenome (GOLD analysis project Ga0214473, IMG submission 203509) | Soil microbial communities from uranium-contaminated site in the Upper Colorado River Basin, Wyoming, United States - RVT98D197 | ecosystem: Environmental > Terrestrial > Soil > Contaminated >...
TGAATCGACGGGTGTTTGATAATAAAATGTTTTACCATAGTATCCTTTCCCTTTCTGATTTATGCCCTGGGAGAACATGTAGTAATTAAAGCCTTTCAAACCGTGCGCAAGAGATGCGTAATAAAATGTTTCTAAATCTTTAGCATCGCTCTTAACATGATGTTCGCGGGTACCGGCTTGAAATTCAGCCGCCCAAACCGGACCATGCGGCTGCATTGCTTCAAGAATTTTATTGCATGCTAGATCAGAATGTGCATTTCTAAAGGATACAAATTCCGGAATATGATCCAAACCAAAAACTATATCGGAGCGTGTTCTCATAATTTCTTCATATGTACTAATGAGCATTGGTAACTCAGCCGAATTCCCATAAATCCACCCTGGGATATTATGTGTTAGTTGTAGATCGATCCCGAAGCTTCTAATTTTCTTTATAAGGATATCAAGATATAACGCAAAGTAATGTCTGTAAAAAAGATGAAAATCAAAATAGGCGCAATATTCTTGCTTGTTATTGATCTTACCTCGTGGTGCAATTACATCATTGAATGAAGAATATTTTGATCCGTAGACCGCATTCATACTTTCAATCGATTTGTACTTCTCTTTAAGATACTCCTTGTATAGTTTGATAACCAATTCATTGTAATCAATTTTGCCGGACAACCATTGAAACACGCCCACTTCATTACATACTTGCATCATTGTAATTGGTCCGCCGTTGCTTTCCTGGTATTTAGCGATGATGGGCATAATATTATCATACCAGGCAAAAGCATAGTGAAGAAATTCTTCAGACATGTAGCACATGTTGTCAGGCGAAATAACATTTCCGTTCTCATCTAAAGAATGGGCAGTCTTGCTGCTTCGCTTCAACAGCCAGCCCGGCAAACCATGGGATTCATACTCGGCAAGAATGTATGGACCGGGTTTTACAATCAGATCAAGACCAACTTTTTTACAAAGTTCTATATACTTAATAAGATTTTTAGCAGGATGTGTTACACCCGTAAAATCAAATTTATTTTCCTCGTATTCGTGCCAGTCCCAGGGAATATATGTCGAAGTTGTGTTAGCACCAGCTTGCTTAAGCAATACAAGGTGTTTCTGCCAAAGACGCGGATCAAGCCTGAAGTAATGAATCTCTCCTGAAACTAGAAAGAAAGGTTTCCCATTTTTTACAAAGCACTTTTTTTCTGCTATGAAGCTCATCCTTTAATTTCCTGCTTCCTGAATACAGCATACGGATAAGAAATCGCGTCAATAAATAATGCCTGTTCAATTTTCATTTAACTATCTCTTTGCCCTTTAAGTTCAGCATTTGGGAATTAATATTCCTTCATCTTAAAAAGTTCTAATAAACCATAAAACGATAAGTAGTAATCTATTAACTGTGATAAAATATTCTTAAAATATTTTTCTAATATATATCCCGTTAATTATCGATTTGCCTTTTATAGCGATAAATTTTATTGTGATTCCTTCAGAATTTTTTGCCTCTATAGTCATTTTTCTTTTGGCAGGATAATATTTTTTATAATCTCTAATTAGATCGAGATCATCAATCACCTGTTTATTATTTATAATAACATTAAAAGCTCTATCGCCGGGCTCATCCATCTTTATTTCACAAAAATTTAATTGAAGCTCATAGCTGCCATCTGTTACTACAAACCGATATTCATCGACATCCTCCAGAGCTGTTTGAAAAAGAGGATCATCAAAAGTATTATAAATGCTATGCTGTGTTTTTATGGGTATTCCCTTAAGATATCCCCAATCATCGATAAACGGCTCATCAGCCCCCCATACAACATTTTCTTCACCGACATATTGATAATGAGAGCCGGAGTTAATTGCAATCATATTGTTAATATTCTTTTCGGAAAAAAATTTTGAACGATCGTCATATTCAATAATAATTGACCGTTGAGTAATGTGACATTCCAGGTTGCTGTGCAATTATTAAAATTTTTCTCACCCAAAGAGGTATCATTAACATACAGTTCTGCTTTTTCTAAATTTGAATACACTTTAATTGTCTGATCAAAATTTCCTTTGCTGCTTCCGGCTCTCATTCGCCACTCCCGTGAAGCAATATAAATTAGTGGGGATTTATTAAGCTGTGCTTTGTAGTAGTATGAAATATCTTTCGGTTCCCTGTTAAAAAAATAAATGCCTTTCTGGTTTAATGCATATTTTGAATCCTGTCGTAAGTTAGAACCAAAATCAAAATGGTTCCAAAGGGCGCTGCCAATTAAATAATCTCTCTCTTTAATCTGCTTAAAAGTAGATTCATGGAAAAGCTGCTGATATTCGGAACTAAAGTCGAAAGCTTTCGGTTCGTATGTATGTATTCTTTCATCACTTCCGGCACCGTATTCACTAATAATTAAATTTTTCTTAGGATATTTATTATGAAATTTATCAAGAAATTCACCAAATGTTTTCAGGTTATCATAATACCAACCAAAGTATAAGTTCATACCGATTATATCCGGAATAGATTCGAATCCTGAACCGCTATCTATTTCTTCGGTAAATAAAGCCGCCGCAGTAAAACGGGAAGAGTCTTCCTTTTTTATTGTCGAATTTAAAAGTGAGGCAAGTTTAACAACAGAATTTATATATCCCTTCGGCATGGGATCGGGTTTCCTCAGCGATACCTCATTCATATAACCCCAAATAAAAACAGATGGATGATTATAGTTTTGACGTATCATTTCTGTTAACATTTCGACACAATTTTTGTAGAAACTCCCGGACATCGAAATAGTATTGACAACAGGTATTTCTTCCCATAAAATTACTCCTTCTTCATCAGCTGCTTGAAGTACAGCGGGATCTTGTGGATAATGCGCTAATCGAAGAAAATTAAAACCATTCTCTTTTATAATTTGAATATCCTTCATATGAAAATCGTCAGTTAATGCATTCCCTAATTCAGGATAGTCCTGATGCCTGTTAGTTCCATAAAGCTTGATCGGTTTTCCATTTAAATACAATCCTAACCCGGGTCTTAACTCAAACCATCTTATCCCCAATGGATTAACAACTTCATCAAGAGGCTCTCCGTTTTTAACCACCTTAGTGAATACTTTATATAAATAAGGTGAATCAGGAGACCAAAGCTTTGGATTGTTTATCACATTTGAAACTTCAAAATCCGCAAATGAAAATGCCTTTATTGTTAAATCTGATTCTGTTGAAAAGATCTCATTGCTTGATTCATCTGAAACCTTATTAATAATTTTAATATTCTGTGGAAAAGAAGTTTCATTAATTATCTTACCGTTAATATTTATTTGTGCAGACTTTTCATGAATAATTGGTGTGGAAATAAAAACGCCAGGTGAAGCATAATTCAGATTATCTATATGAACTGGACTTGTCTCAATAAGCCAGACATCCCGATAAATTCCACCATAAAAATTAAAATCAGCACTTAATGGAGGTATATCCGGATTGTACCGATTATCAATTTTAACAGCAATAATATTTGGTTGACTAAAATTCAGATATCCGGTTATCTCAAAGATGAAAGCGGTATATCCGCCAGTGTGCTGCCCAATATGCTGTCCGTTTACAAAAACATCAGTCACCTGGTTAGCGCCTTCAAAAAATAGATAAAGTCTTCTTCCCCTTAATGAATCGCTAAGCATTAATTCTTTTTTATACCAGCCAATACCTCTGCTGTAGCTATGAATTTTTAGAAAAGCATCTTTAGAATTCCACGTATGAGGTAAGGTAATATTTTCCCATTCCGTAGCGGCAGCAGTTCCTATATCACTACCAGTTATATCACCAGAATAAAATCTCCAATTATCATTTAGAGATATTTTTTTCCTGGAAGAATTACCTGGTGCCGTGTAAGCGTATGATAGCATACAATAAGAATAAATGACAAGAAATGTAAGAAAGTAAATGAATATGCTCATCAGCTTTGCACAATCTGTGTTGTTATTTTCATAACATTAGAGGGCGGGCGTTCATTTATAAATTCATTCGCCATAAATTTCATGTAAGGATCTATATGGTTGAAGAATTTTTTATACCCTGCACAAAGATAATTTAATCGCTCTTCCCCCGCTGGTGTTTTAATAAACCGATGTTTAGGACATTCGCCATTGCAGGCAAAACGAACCTCGCACTGTAAGCAGAAATTTGGCAGAGTATCCGCTTTATCATTCCCAAAATTGATTTGCTGTTGTGAATAAACTAAAGATTCTAAAGGATGCTCAATTATATTTCCAAGTTTATTCTCTTCGTACACATAATGATCACACGAATAGACATCGCCGTTATGCTCCATTGCTAAGGCGTTCCCGCAGGTTTTGTTAAATACGCATAAACTCTGTTTTAATCCGAGCCAACTCTCAAGCGATACATCAAATATCTGGACAAAATATCTACCAACGTCTTTTTTAACCCAGTCGTCAAAAATCTCACAAAGGAAGTTTCCATATTGCAGCGGTTCAACCGACCAATCAGTGACTTCTGAACTGCCTTTGTAACCAGGTAAAACCAACTTCAAGTTTTCTCTTTTTGAATTAGTAATTCGTTCGACAACAGGAATGAATTGCATAAATCCACTTCCAACTTCCTTCAAGAAATTATATACTTTGAGAGGATGGTAAGAATTTTCCTTATTAACGACCGTTAGGGTATTAAAATTGACATTGAGCTTCTTTAAATAACTTATCCCCAACATAACTTTCTCGAAAGACGATTGACCTCCTTTATAAACCCGGTATTTATCATGAAGTTCTTTTGGCCCATCGATAGAAATGCCTACGAGAAAATTATTTTCTAAAAAAAAGCCGCACCACACATCATTAAGTAAAACCCCATTTGTCTGAAAACTATTTTCAATTTTTTTGCCATTCGCATATTTTTTTTGCAGCTCAACAACTTTTTTAAAGTAATCAACACCTAATAAAGTAGGTTCACCTCCTTGCCAAGCAAAGCCAATTAAATCCGAGTCTTGACTTTCAATTTTCTGCCGGATGAAGGATTCAAGCACATTTAGCGGCATTTCAAAATTTTTTACACCGGGATAGAGTTTCTCTTTTTCCAGGTAAAAACAGTATTTGCAATCTAAATTACAAATTGGCCCGATTGGCTTTGCCATAACATGAAACACATTCAAACTATTATTTTTCATCAGCCGGTATATTAAAATTACTAGGTTATCCAGAATACATAATTACATGCTATCGATTTAGTTGCCATGTTTTCGTTTATCAGCCCGCCATCCAATATCCCGCCGTAGGTATATTTGCATCCCGTCAGTCGATTCAAGCCAATCATAAATTTTTTTATTTAAATCCTTAATTAATTCCTGATGCTCGGGACTCTTAATTAAATTATGTTTTTCTTGTGGATCACTTTCAATATCATAAAGTTCATCAATATCCCAAATACCGTGGTAAGTCATATATTTATATCTAATAGTGCGTACCCCAAAAACCGAAGGCGTATGAGGAAAGGGTCTTTCCCAGAAATATTCATAAAAAACTTTATCTCTCCATTCAATTTTTTGACCTTTCAACAAAGGAACAAACGATTTGCCATCCATATCTTCAGGAGTTTTTATGCCGGCAAGTTCAAGAATAGTTGGGGCAATATCAATATTTTGAACTAACTCTGAAATTTTTGTGGATGGATTTATAAGACCAGGTGAAATAGCAAGCAGCGGCACCCTGATGGATTCTTCGTACATATGTCTTTTATCTATCAATCCATGTTCACCCAAAGAAAATCCATTATCACCCATATAAAAAACCACAGTTGACTTATCAAGCCCCGTCGTACCTAACGTACTAAGTATACTGCCTAAACCCTCATCAACTGCAAGTATAGTTTCACAATATCTTTTGTAAAAATTATCGAACTCCATTTCTCCATGATACATATAATCAACACCGTGCCAGCCATAACGCTGAGCTTTAACCCAATTTGGTTTATCAGCAAAATTTTCATCAGTATTTGCCATTGTTTCAGTATATTCAATCACAACATCTTGATATTTGTTTTTGTGTCTCTCGGCCGGTTCAAACATGGCGTGCACAGCTTTATGAGATAAATAAAGAAAAAATGGTTTCTTCCGTTCCTGCTTGAAATAATCAATTGCATATTCTGTCAGGATGTCCGTAATGTATCCTTCTCTCTGTACCTGGTTTCCATCAATATTTAATACGGGGTTATAATAAACTCCCTGTCCTTTAAAGCTAATCCATTTATCAAAACCTTTTCTCGGCTCATCGCTATCATTGCCCATATGCCACTTTCCTATAAATGCTGTTTCATATCCTCGCTGTTGTAAATATTCCGGGAAGTAAACATTTTCAGGGGTAACAGGCGAATCATTATCCACGACACCGTGTTTATGTGAAAACATTCCTGTTAAAATTGATGCGCGGCTCGGTGAGCACAAAGAAGTGGTGACAAAAGCATTCTGAATATGGGCACCTTCCTTGGCCATTCTATCCATGTTCGGGGTTTCAAGAAATTTTGGTTTGCCCATAAAACTCATAAAATCAAAACGGTGGTCATCGCATAAGATGAATATGACATTCCTTTTTTCCGAACCTGGAATAATTTCTGCCTTTAGCGTATTTTTTTTCTCCTCTGACGCAAGTAAATTTATAAATGGCAGGGCTGCAGTCGTTGAACCAATTTTCTGAATGAATTTTCTTCTTGTAAAACCGAACCTATTTTTTTCCATTTTATTTTCATTTCCTTTTTTTTCTCAAAAAGGTTGATAGGTTTAAATACCGGGAAACGATTAAACTTTATCCAATTACGTAAATCATTTTAATTTTAATCACCCTTTTGAATTTCCTTTTTGTCATTAGCTTAAAAATACACTTCAACCTCTGATGTCGCTTTTTTACAAGGTTGAATAATTGTTCCGTTTATTATTTTCCCATCGACTTTAATGTACTTACCAGGCATTTTTTTTGAAGAGTTTTTACAAACTTTTATGTGATACATTGTACCTCTAAATAATCTCTTAACCGAATACTCTTTCCAACTATTGGGAACACAAGGTTCGATAATTAATCCTTCGTAAGTTGCTCTTACTCCTAAAATCCAATCCACAATTACTTTTTGAAGCCAAGCTGCCGATCCGGTATACCATGTCCAGCCGCCTCTGCCATACTGCGGAGAATCAGGTCCTTCAATGTTGCCCGGAGTAACATACGGTTCAGCAAAATATTCATCCGGATTCATTCCATTGTTAATTGGTGATAGCTTCTGAAAAACATCGTATGCACTTTTTGCATCATGCAATTTAGCAAATGCCCAGATTGCCCAGGTTGCAGCATGCGTGTAAACACCTCCATTCTCCCTTCTTCCGGCAGCATAGCGCGAAAGATATCCAATAAACTTATCCGGTTTTTTGTAAGCCGGAAAAAGAAGCAGCGGACCGTTTTTCTTTATGAGATTATTTTTAACAGCATTCATCGCTTGAATTTGTTTTGCATCGCCTGTGATTTGACTGATAACAGCCCATGTTTGCGCATTCAGATAAATCTTTCCCTCTTTATTTTCATTCGATCCAATTTTTTCGCCATTATCTTTTGTCGCTCTAAAAAACCATTCACCATCCCATGCATATTTTGCAAAAGAATCTTTCAATTGAACTGCTGATCTTTGTAAACTATCCGTTCTTTCAAAATCATTTTTAAGGGCTGATATTTTTTGAAATTCAGTAAGAATATAAAAAAGGAATTCGGTAAGCCAAATTGATTCCCCTTTCCAATCCAAACCAACTGCACTAAGCCCATCATTCCAGTCCCCGGCACCAATTAAGGGTAATCCTCTTTCACTCATTCTTGATAAAACTTTATCGATAGCTCTTATGCAATGATCATAAAGAGATGTTTCCAAATCATGATTATTATAAAATCTGCTTTTTTCATCAAACAAAGATAGATCACCAGTTTCCAAGTAATGATGAATCATTAAAAATGGCAACCACAAAAGATCATCAGTCATATTGGTTGTTAGTCCTGTGTCAGTAATCGGATGCCACCAATGCAAAACTGTTCCATCCTCAAGTTGATGTTTAGCATGGAGACGGATTTGTTTTTCTGTAAGCTTGGGTTCAATTGGCAGAAAAACTAAGCTGTCCTGAAGTTGATCTCTGAAACCAAATGCACCGCTCTGCTGGTAGTACGCGGTTCTTCCCCACATTCTTCCCGAAATTGCTTGATATCTTAACCACTTGTTAACTAAAAGATTCATGCCGTTGTCTGGCGTATTAATTTCTAACGAACCAAGAATAGCTGACCATTTATTTTTAACTTTTTCTAAGGCAGATTCGATTTGAGAAGAGGTTTTAAGTTTCTTGATAATTTTCTTTGCATCACTTTTATTGTCAACCAAACCCAGGTAGAACGCAACATGCTCCGATTTATTTTTATTGATTTTGAGATCAACCTTTATACATCCGATTGGGTCATTCCATTTTCCTGTTTGCCTAGAAAGTTTTTTCTTCGATAATGCGGCAGGATTAATTAAATCGCCATACTGTCCAACAAAAAACTCTTTATCGGTTTCATAATCGTCAATTTTCTTATTGGAGCTTAAAAATCCGTAGTGTTGGTAATCAATATTCCAATGACCTCTATCGCCGAGTGGAATCTCCCATAATCTTTTAGCAGCGAACATTGTGTTTTCATTTTTGCTAAACTCTGTTTCTAAAAATGAACGATGAAACTCTCGATGATGATCTGCCGATGAACCTAAACACCACTCGAAATAAGTAAAGAGAGAAAAATCTGTATTTTTTCCGGTGTGATTTGAAATTTTCAAATCCCATATTTCTAAATTAGAATCCATTGGAACGAAAATGGTTAGTTGGGCTTTAATACCTTTGTACTCCGATTCAAAAATCGTGTATCCGATTCCATGTCTGCATTTAAATTTATCAAGTTTTTTCTTTACCGGAAGAAAAGTCGGACTCCAGAACTTACCGGTCTTATTATTTCTTGTGTAGATGTACTTCCCCCAGTTATCTTGAATAAGATCCTGATGCCATCTATTTATTCGATTAAATTCTGAGTGAGTCTGCCAGCTAAATCCTCCGCCTGTTTGCGATATAACTAATCCATAATCCCCATTTGAGATAACATTTACCCAAGGCTTAGGTGTGAAGGGTGTTTTAATTACATATTCATTTCCATCAGCGGAGAAGTATCCATATTTAGTTTCAAATTTCTTTTTCAAAATACCACCAGGATTTTTCAGTTGGCAAAAATAAAATTATTATTTAAAAAAGAATCAGCCGGCAAAATCACAACCGGCTGATTCAGTTACTATTATTATAGGAATAACCAAAAGATTACTTCATCAGCATTAGCTTTTTGGTTTCCGAAAAGCTACCAGCCTTGATAGTATAGAAATAAACACCGCTATTCAAATCAAACCCATTGAAGTTAACCTTATGAATTCCAGCTTCAACTTGTCCATTTACCAATTCAGCAACTTCACTTCCAAGAACATTATATACTTTTAAAGTAACAAATGAATTCTGCGGAATTGAATAAGTAATGGTTGTAGTTGGGTTAAATGGATTCGGATAGTTCTGAGCGAGTGAATAAGAAACTGCTTTAGTAACTTCGACAACTTTTGAGTAATCATAACTACCGTTTAAGTCTAACTGTTTCAGTCTATAGTAAACAGTGCCGTTAAACTCAGTATTATCTACATAAGTGTAATTCCGTGCTTCAGTCGTTGTGCCATTTCCTTCGACAAACCCGATCGTCTTTAAGTCACGGTTGTTAATACCTCTCTGAATTTCGAATCCCTTATTATTGGTCTCGGTAGCTGTTGCCCATTGCAACTGAACATTTTTACCAATGGCTGAGGCCGTGAAGGAAGTTAATTCAACAGGTATAACATTAGAGGTAAATCGGATATAATCAATATAGTTAACACTTGCATGAGTTCTTGAGCCGTCTTCTTGATCAGGAATTAAAGTTAATACTGTACCGGTTACTCCGATATGAGATGTATAATCAAATGTTAATTCTTCCCACTGATTTACTACTGTATTTGAATCAAAGTGATCAACATTAGGTGGTTCAAGTTTTAAGTTAAACCTAGAAGTAACATCTTTATAAACTAAAATTTTAATTATACAATTGTCAGCCGTTATAGCCATATCTGGAAAATCTGAACACCAGACTCCTGCCCAAGGATCACCATTAGCACCAACAACGATCTTAAGACAATTAGCAGATGTGTTTAAGCCACCAACACTTGGGTTAGCAACAACAGTATCTAGCCCACCCGTTCCTTGTGAAAAAATATTCCAAGTCCAGCTATTACCAACCGTCTCAAAATCTATTGTTGGTTGAGCAAACAGTGTAACAGAGAACAGAAACAAAGAAAGTACAAAAAGACGTTTCATGATGATCTCCTTTTGTTAATGAAATGTTTTGTTAGTTAAAACCTCAAACGCTTACATCACGTACATGAGCTATTTTGAATGAAAGAGCTTCACTCAGTATGCGTTTTTTTCGCACCTGAATAATATGAAATGAAAACGTTTACATTTCAATTTAATTTATTTAGTTTTATTTGTCAAGAAAATAATCTTAAAATGTGTAAATAATTTAGCCAATGAGACTTAGATCACTTAAATGACACCAATATGTTCTATTGTTCATTTATGAGGGATAGTTCAATGAAAAAATCAATTTATTTAATTTTTTTTTGCCTTACGTCGCTTCACACGCAGATACTTCCTCAGCAAATGGTCATTGACAATTTTGATTATCTATCCAATTGGAAGGAAATTGTATCAGATGGTGCCAAGATAAAGCCTAGTATTCAGACCGGATTAAATGGAGATTGTTTAAGAATTGACTATGAGTTTATTGGTGCCGGTTATTGTGGTATAGAAAAATTATTTCCTTTTGATCTTCCTAATAATTATAAGTTCACCTTTTTGCTTAAGGGAGATTCTCCTAAAAATAACCTTGAGTTTAAATTGGTAGATAAATCCGGAGATAATGTGTGGTGGAAAAATCAAAGAAGATTTGACTTCCCCTCCGAATGGGAAAAGATAACGATTAAAAAAAAGGATATTGAATTTGCCTGGGGACCAAGTGGTGGTGGTGAATTGAAAAATTTTGAAAAAATTCAGATAATAATTGCCGCAGCAGATGGTGGTAAAGGAACAATATTCCTTGATAATTTAAGTTTTGAGGAAATCGCTCCGCCAAAGGATCCAGATGCAAAACCCATTTATACCTTAAATTCAATTGATGAAAATGTAGAAAAAATCTTCGACAATAATTTATCAACATTTTGGAAAAGCAAATCAAAATCCAGCAGACAATACTTGACCATTGATTTTCAGTTTATAAAGGAAATTGGCGGTCTTGTGATTCATTGGGATGAATTTGATTTTGCAAAAGATTTTAATATTTCAATTTCCAGCGATCGGGTAAATTGGGAAAGCATTTTTACAATTTCTAAAAATAACTTAACTACAAATTTCATTTATGTAAAAAACGCGGACGCAAGGTATATAAAGTTCAGCTTCATTAAAAGCAGCCGTAAGAAAGGTTATGCACTTAAAGAAATTGAGATAAAAGATATTCAATTCTCTCAAAGCCTAAATAATTTTTTTACGGCTGTTGCCGATTACTATCCAATGGGTTCATTCCCAAAGTATTTTTATGATAAACAATCATACTGGACAATAACAGGCGTGAGCGAGGATTTAAAAGAAGCATTGATAAATGAACAAGGTACGATTGAAGTTGACAAATCATCTTTTTCAATTGAACCCTTCATCCAGATAAACGATAATCTAATAACCTGGAATGATGTTCAGCTTAAACAATCGCTCGAAAATAAATATTTACCTATTCCTTCAGTTAAATGGATTCATCCTTCATTCAGCCTGGATATTACAGCATTTGCAACTGGTAAACCAAATGCTTCTTCGCTATTAATTAGATATCGATTGACAAATACTTCAGCGAATACTGTAACTGGGAAATTATTTGCTGCAATAAGACCTTATCAAGTTAATCCTAAATGGCAATTTCTAAATAACGAGGGAGGAGTTTCCCGAATACATGCCATATCTTATGATGGTAATGTAATAAAAATAAATGATGATAAAATTGTCCTCCCGCTAATTCAACCAAAGAGTTTTGGAGCGACCAAGTTTTATGATGGAGAAATCATTGATTACTTACTTAGAAACTCGCTTCCGCAAAATAGATCGGTCGAAGATAATTTCGGATTTGCATCCGGATGTATGGATTATAATTTTAATCTTAAGCCTGGTGGTTACAAGGATTTTATTTTCGTAATTTCTTTCTATCCAGCAGTAAATAATTTTCACTCCGAGGTAAAAGATAATCCATCAAAATATTTTGAAGATCAGTTAGCGGAGCATATCGCTTTGTGGAAAGAAAAGCTCGACAAAATTAGCATTCAACTGTCTCCTTCAGGTGAAAAGATCATTAATACACTAAAAAGTAATCTCGCCTACATCCTAATAAATAAAGATGGGCCAGCAATTCAACCCGGATCAAGAAGCTATGCGCGTTCCTGGATGCGTGATGGCGCATTAACATCAAGCGCACTTTTAAGGTTAGGTTTAATAGAAGAAGTTAAAAATTATTTGGATTGGTTTTCACAATATCAATTTCCTTCCGGAAAAGTACCTTGTGTTGTCGACCGAAGAGGCGCTGATCCGACACCGGAAAATGATAGCCACGGAGAATATATTTATGCAATACTCCAGTTTTTCAAATTCACCCATGATACTTTGTTCCTTAAGGATAGGCTGCAAAATGTGATTGGAGCTGTAAACTATATTGAATTTTTATCCAACCAAAGAAAAACTGAGCAGTACAAGCAGGAAGATTCTCTTGTTTTCTATGGTCTAATGCCGGAGTCGATAAGCCATGAAGGTTATTCAGCCAAACCTATGCATTCCTACTGGGATGATTTTTTTACAATCAGAGGACTAAAAGATGCAGCTGAAATTGCTCAAATATTAAATGAAAAAGAATTGACAGAAAGATATGAAGAATTACGAGATGACTTTGAAACAAATTTAATTAGCTCTATAAAATTAACAATCCTCAACCACGATATCGATTACATTCCGGGCTGTGCTGAGCTTGGTGATTTTGATGCTACTTCAACAACTATTGCAATGTTCCCATGCAATGAGCAAAAGAGCTTGCCTGAAAAAGAATTACTAAATACGTTTGAAAAATATTATAACTTCGCCCTTAATCGAATGTCATCTAATTCAGATTGGCTAAACTATACTCCTTACGAATTAAGAATTGTCGGCTCATTTATTTATCTTAATCAAAGAGAAAGAGCACATCAAATGCTTGATTTTTTCTTCAACGATCAAAGGCCAAATGAATGGAATCATTGGGCAGAAGTGGTTTGGAAGAATAGAGATGAACCACGATTCATCGGCGATATGCCTCACACATGGGTTGGGTC
>Ga0214473_10006923_pt1 | contig 13501 bp, 22 predicted proteins | sample RVTome_7_FD_203509 | JGI IMG/M metagenome (GOLD analysis project Ga0214473, IMG submission 203509) | Soil microbial communities from uranium-contaminated site in the Upper Colorado River Basin, Wyoming, United States - RVT98D197 | ecosystem: Environmental > Terrestrial > Soil > Contaminated >...
CAGGGGTAGCGGTCGAGGGCGCGGAGGTCTTTCACCAGCCCGGCCCGGAGCGGGTTCAGGTGGAGGTACCTCACGAGCTGCAGGAGGTAGGGCTCCTCCTGGCACAGGATCGACTTGTAGCGGTTCGGGGGAACCCCTGACGGTTATAAAGGCTGTCTTCGGCGGGCGAACCCCCGAGAAACAAAGGGCTGAGCAGAACACGACCCCCACGAAGGGCGGGGTGAAAAGAGGCCGAGCACCGAGGATCAGCGACCGGCAGGCATAGCCCCAAGCTACTCAAGGAACGGATAGCCCGCCCTACCCCGGGTCACCATGACCGGGGTGCGGCGGGCTTCTTTTTTTTTGAAGAAATCTGCGACGAGAACCTCCACCGCTCAGATATAGGAAAACAGGACCTGTTCGCAGCTGCCAGGCCAGCCGCCGGCTGATCCCCGACGGCCACGGGGAGGGTCCCCTCCGCACCCTCCCCGGCCCGGCCCTTTCCCCACAACGCGGAGGACGTCGCAGCGGAGGGCGACCCCATGCCACGAGCCCCACCCCCACACCATTTCCGTTTGGTCTATCGTGCCGTTCGGATGACTCCAATGATTGTGACGCGGATGGCATTCACCGAGAAGGAGGAACTGCGATGGAGGCGAGAAGGGCTATCCATTCCGGGGAACTGATTGCCTTGGAATTTCGCTGCCCGCAATGTGAGAAGTTGGCGACGATCCCTTGCGAGGAGTTCTTTAGCGCGGACTGCTGCCCCCGCTGCGATCGGGCGCTCACCCCGCAGAGTGGGGAGTTCAGGCGCGTGTTGGAGGGCCTGGCGCTTTTCTCTTCGGAGAAGATGAAGGGTTTCGCCTTTACTCTGGTGGTCAAGGATCAAGCCCAGGCATAGCGGCTCTTATTGGATTCCCGGCCTCTCACCATCCCCGGCCAGGGAGGTGACATCCCGTCCGAGACGGACCGGATGCCCTATCCAGGCCCCCGTGGTTCGCGAGCGGGGAAAGGGCCGATACGAAATCGTATGCGGCTGGCGGCGATGGAAAGCAGCCAAGAAGGCAAAGCAGAAAACGATCCGGGTGGAGATCGCTCCCCTAGATGATCGGGAGGCCGCCGTCTGGATGCTGACCGAGAACGTGAACCGGGAGGACCTCCCCGCGATGGACGAGGCGGAGATGTATTAGAGGTCCGGTGGCAATTATTTTTCCATTTAATTTCCCCGAGAGTTCCCTTAAAATTAAAAGTGTTGGGTCGTGCGAAGACCGCAGCCCGACGCAGGGGCACTCTCCTTTGCGTCGGGCTTTTTGTTTGGAAGGGAGGCGCCCATGCCGGACATCGGCAGTGAGATGGACAAAGGCCTACGACGAAGGCTGGTTTGCTTGGCCCTCCGCGTTAAGCCGGGAGACGTCCGACAGGCACTGGACTGCCACCCGGTGAAGGTGACGAGTGTCTTGAACGGCGAGGGGCGGCTCCAGCCGGCGGAACAGGCACGGCTCGGACGGCTGCTGACCCGCCGGGCCAAGGAGTTGTTCGCGTGATCCTGACTTCAACTGGCCGGGGTCAAGGTGAGAGTTCGCGGCTCAAGCCCCACGGGAGGTCGCTTCCCCGCCCTTCCGACCCCGGCCTTCTCTTCTATCCTGCGGGGAACCACGGGAAGGTGGACGATGCGCGACGACGATGCACGGGAACGCCGCGATGCAGCCATTCGTGAACGGCTGGCACACCGACCGCGATTCACGGAAGCCCGGGACGGGCCGGACGAGGAGCCCGCGACCATGTGGGAGGACCACCTCGACCGTCTCCGCCGGTGGGATGGGGGACGAGTGCGTGGGGACCCGGCCCACCCCGATGTCCCGGGAGATCCAGTACCGGGTTGCCCCGAGCCGGATGGCCTGGCAGAACCCGACGATGATCCCGGGGTCCCCCCGGAGCCGCCGACGATCGAGCCCGAGCCGGTGCCCCGACCTTCCGACCGAAGACGGACGCGGCAGGCTGAACGCCAGGCACCCACGCCTGGGACAGAGCCGCTCCCGACCGAGATCCTCCGGGCCGCCGCGCCCGAGGGGCTGGATGGCTTCACGATGGTGCCGCACTTCCTGGTGGAGAGCGGGATCATCGGGGCCTTGGAGCGGCACGGGCGGTGCTTGGGATGGCTCCTGGTGGTCCTGCTCCGCCGGGCAGAGATGAGACATCGGATGGTCACCGCCAGTTGGCGCACGCTGTGTCGGGAGGCAGGGATCGCGAAGCATGAGACCCTTCGCGGGCACCTACGGAAGCTGTCCAAGCCCCGCACAGTCACGGTGGACGGCAGAGCCGTGACGATCCCGGCCCTCCTCCATCGGCACCGGACCCTCGGTTCAGGACGCGCGCCCACCCGATGGGTCTTCCGGACGGACGGGCTGACGGACCTAGCGGCGGCGGCCAAGGCGCTCCTGACCGCAGAGGCCGCCCGGCGGGCAGCCATCCGGGAGACCCGAGCCGCCGCCGGGCGGAAAGGGATGCGGTCCCGCTGGGGCAGGACAGGGGATAACAAAAGTGCCGGCAGAGGGACTTTTGTTACGAAGCCCCTGAAAGCAAAGGGCGGGAATAACAAAAGTCCCGATCGCGGGAACCGCCGATAACAAAAGTACCCGTTGCGGGGTCCCTTCGGGTAACAAAAGTGCCCCCTACGGGGGGGGCTAAGGGAGACGGGGAAAGAAGGGAGACCTCCTTCTTCTAGAAGAAGAAGGGTGCCGCAAAGAACGCGGCACCCCCGGAGCCTTCGGCTTGGTCCCGGGGAGACCCCGGAGACAAGGTCCCGAGGAGGCGTGATGAACGAGGACGGTGAGGGGACCCCAGGGAATCGCCCCGGGACCCACACAGGGATGTCCCCCTCCCCGGGATGACTGAAGGACAGGGGGCGGGGAGTGATGGGGAGCCAGGGTCGGCGATGGCCGTGATGCCGTTCGGCGTTCATCGGGGAAGAGACGTGCGGGCGCTTCCCCAACCGTACCTTGAATGGATCGCCGGCCAGCCGTGGCTGTACCCGTGGCTCCAGGCAGCCCTGGCCGAGGAACTTGAGATCAGGCGGTGGGCCAGGATTCTGGCCGAGGCCCAGGCCCGGGCCCAATCGAAGGGGAACAACGGGGGGGAGTGGCGGTGACCAGGGGGCGGCGGGGGACCCGGGCCGATGCCGAGCGGCAGGCTCGGGCGAGCAGGCCGTACCTGTTCGAGGGGAACCCAGAAGACGCCTGGCTCGCGGAGCAGCGGGAGCGATACATCACAGAGGCGCTGCGGACGGTGGGACGGTGGGTCCCTGACCCCGACTGGGCCACGGTCGTCGGGTCGCTGCGGGACACGCTGCCCCAGTTGTTCATCGCCGTGTGAGGGAGCCGTGCGAGTGGGGGGTCAACCCCCCGGAGTTCGTCGGGCGGAGGCTGCCGGGGACTGGCGGGGCGTGAGGGATGGATGCTCATGTGAGGGAGGCTTCCAGTGAACGGGGGAAGCACGGGAGCGAGGGAGGGTTAGGGGGGTCCCCGCGAAACTCGTCGGGCGTTCCCCTAGAGGACAACCCCCGAACGAGTCCAGGCCGGGGGTCCCAAGGCCAGGGACGCAAAGGCGTTAGGACGACCCCCAGGGAGTGTTAGACCGGGCATATCCCGGGGATGGACGGAGCCGAGATGGCGGGAGTGAAAGGCCAGGGCAGGCGAAACGGGAACGCCTTGAAGCACGGGGGGCGGAGCCTCCTGGCCCTCGTGGAGCGGTCCCAGGACGAGAGCCACCCCGTCATGCAGATCATCGGGGCGAAGGCCCGGGGCTACGTCCAGGAGCGGGGCGGGCCGGAGGCCTTGAGCCTGATGGAGCAGGACACCCTCCGACACGGGGCGGTCCTGGCCCTCCTGGCCGACATGCACCTCTGTCGGATCGTCAACGACCAAGGGCGGCCCCGGCGGATGAACGCAATGCGGTTCCGGGATCTCTCCCTGGCCTATGCCCGGCTGGCCGAGGCCCACAACCGGATTCTCTCCTCCGTGGGGCTGGGACGAGCCGCCAAGCTGATTGACGATCCCGTGGAGGCGGCCCGGGCGTTAGCACGGGAGCAGGACGCGGGATTCAAGGCGTATCGGGAACGAGCAAGGAAGAATGGCGAAGGCGAAGCAGGCGAAGACACCGACGACGCCCAGGCCAGCTGAGCCCAGGCTGGACCAGGCCGTCTTGCGGGTCCTGGACGAGGCACGGATTTCCTTGCCCACGGGCGAGCCCTGGACCCGTCCCACCTGGATGGAGGACGGCATCGTCCGCCCCTCGCTCATGCTCACCCCGCAGGGGACGCCCCGGTTCCCCGAGGTGTGGGAGGAGTCGCAGAAGGGAACGGGGAAGACCTGGGCGACGCTCGCCGTCCACTTGGCCGAGGCGATTACCCATCCGGGCACCCTGGTCAACATCGCGGGGAAGGACCGCGGGGCCGTGGAGACGGACAAGGACTTCCTCGTCGGGATGATTGACCGGTCCCCCTTGTTCAAGCGGCGGTGTCGCGTGCTGGCGGACAAGATCGAGATCCAGGGCGGCTCTCGGATCGTCTTCATGTTCGCCGACGAACCAGGCAGTCATGGTGGTGGAGGAACACACCGGCGATGGCGGAGCGTGTGCGAGGACGTGTTCGCCTGGGACAGCCTCGTGCTCCTCGATTCGCTCTTGGCGATGTCCGGCAAGACCCCCAACAGCCGCGTCTGCATTCTCACGAACCCCGCCGCCAAGCGGGCAGGCAGGATCTGGGCCTTGCGGACCCGCCTCAAGAAGCGCCACGGCGTGGACAGTTGGTTCTTCGCCCCGTGGGCGGAGCCGGGCAAGGGTCCGGTCGTGGAGTGGATCAGCGCGGCGTGGCGGCTTCGGATGCAGGACACCCTGCCGCCCGGCCTCTACGCCAGATTTGTTGAAGGGACCTGGAGCGAGGACTCGTCCTTCGCCACGCGGGCACAGGTGGAGGCCTGCGTCGGGAGCCACGGCTCCGGGCGGTCCGGGCGGGGGATCGTCCATCTGGGGCTGGACATCGGCGTGAAGCGGCATCATGCCGCGCTCGCCTGGGGGCAGCCGGCGGAGGGGCGGTTCTTCCTCCACGGGGTTCGGCGGTGGGACCCGGCCACGCTCCCCGGCCACGAGGTCCCCTTGGCCGACGTGGAGCAAGAGATCCGGCACGTCGGGTCGGGGTACGGGGGTGCGCGGATGCTGGCCGATCCGTTTCAGGGCATCCAGATGACCCAGGCCCTCCGGCGGGACTGGGGCGAGCAGAACGTCGTGGACTTCTCCTTCGGCCTCGCGAACCAGGTCCGGCTCGCCCAGGCGTTCTTCGAGGGGATCGTCAAGCGGCTGCTCTGTCTCCCCGCCGATGTCCCCGACGTGGTGGAGGAGATCGCCAGCCTGGACACCGTGCCGGTGGGGTTCGGGTTCCGGTTTGAATTCGGCGGGGAGGGGACGGGGCACGGGGACGTGGCCGTGGCGACGGCCTTGGCGTACCTCAGCGCTTTGCTCTCGCCCTACGGCTTGCAGGGGCTCCGGCCCATCAACATCAAGGAGGCCGTCAAGTTGTCCGGCCAGCGGACCAGCGCCCCCGCCTCGCCCGCCGCCCGCTCCTTGATCTTCGCCAGTACCTCTCTGCCGGGGCCTTGGGAAGAAGCGGAGGGGACGGGGTCGATCTTCGACCGATATGACGCGGGCCGGCTGCCCGGGCAGGCGCGGGGGAGACGGGGGTGATGCGCTACGCCGTCTCCGCGTGCTACCGGTGCCTGAGCCTGCGGGCCGACGTGGTGCGCCCGGTAGGCGATCCCGACGATCTTTTCTGGTTCGGGTGCTGCGCCGGGTGCGACGCCCTGCGATGGTTCGAGTTGGTTGGGTTTCTGCTCGTGGACCTGGCGCCCGTACACAAGGAGGACTGACCGATGGCAATTCCCCCAGGAATTCTGTACGCCGATGGCAGCCCGTACAGCCCGCAGGCCTGCGCCCGGGAGTTCGGACGGAGTTCCCACTTGGGCGAGGACTCCATCCCCGGCAGCACGGAGTTGATGGCCCTGCTGAACGTCCAGCCGAACTGCTGGAACCAGGTCTTGGCCGCCGGCCTGCCGACCGGGGTCACGAAGGCGGCGATCCGATCCTGGCTGATCGCCAACGGGTGGCTGACCGATTGACTGACGCCTGATGAGAGGAGTCTTTGACCATGAGCACGACACAGCAAGAGGTCCAGGCCCGGATCTACTGCCGGGCGCACGAGATCGCCGTGGCCGACAAGTACCCCGGCCCCGGACTCTTCACGATGACATACCTGAGAGCGGCCCTCGCCGAGGCCAGCCCGGAGGAGCGGGAACTCTATGCTGGCCTGGCCCCGCCGCCCGTGGCCACGGCGCTGAATGACGCGCACTATCTCCTCAGGACGTTCACGAACGCCGGGATGACGGCGGAACGGGCGACGGAGCGGTTGAAGGCGACGCACCCTGCGACATTCAAACGCTACGAGATGAGCGTCCGCCCCGACGCGGGGGAGACGCTTTCGGCGCGGATGCAAGACCTCATGCGGGAGACCCCCGGCCTGCGGGCCAGCACGGCCCGGGCCTACTGCCTCGCCGCCGATCCCGAACTCAAGGCGGCGGTCGCCAACGTGCCGCCCGAGTCCCTCGGTCACACGGAAGCCGAGCGGCGGAACTTCGCCCGCTTGGTCGGTGCAAGCCCGTCGAAGGTCTATGCAACCAACCAGCCGTCGAATCCGTGGCACGTCGTCCTGCCGCAACTCAACAGGGACGAGCTGGTCCGGCTGGTGAGCAAAGGCGTGCTGACGGACTCCGACATCACCGAATGGTGCGTCGTGAACGTGATGGGCGGGAGGAAGCCCATCGGCCTGTCCCCCGGGCTGGCGGGGGAGTCGCAGGCCTGGGATGACAAGCTCGCCGCCGCGGTCCGGGCGATCAGCGACGCGGCGCAACTCTTGAAGATCCGGGAAGGAGGACGGAGCGCGTGAGCAAGAGACAGAAAGCCGAAGACAACGGGAGCAACCCCGTCGAGGCCGCACAAAGCGCCCTGGCCGAGGCCACGCAGAAACTTGCCGCCCACGACGCCGAGACGGAGGCGCTGAAGACCCAGGCCGCCGCCCTGGAAGAGGCGCTGGACCGGGCCGTCCTGGCCGGCGCGGGGGCCGAGGCGACGAAGGCGAGCCGGGACCTGGCGGCCTGCAAGGAGTTCGTCAGCGCCAAAATCCGCGTCCGCCGCGTTCTGGCCCAGGCCGTGGCCGATGCGGAGGCGGCAGTGAAAGAGGCCGAGGCCCAGGCGGCCCGGGAGCAGATCGAGCGGCTGGCGAAGGAGAAAGTGGAAATCCTCACCGCCATCGTGGAGAAGATCGGGGAGGTCTGCGAGTTGTTGGGCGACGCGCGAGCCATCCAGACTACGATGGACGGGCTGGCCACGGATCACAATCTGCCGACGCCGCCGAGGCAGCGGTTGATGTTGGCTCGGAGTCTCATCCGCTCGCAGAGCGCCGAAGAACTGGCCGACGCCTTGGGTGCCGAAAGGGCCTTCGGGCTCGACAGGACGCCCGCGCCGTGATCGCTTCGGGCGCAGCCAAGCCCGCCGGGGCGCCCCCAGGTCGGGCAATACCCGACCTGTGCCAGCCCTGCGGGCCAGCAGGGATGCGATTGTGCTGTGGCCCGGGGGCGTCGCGTCGCGGCCGCCCGGTTCGTCGCCGGTGGCACACCTCCTCCACCCCCGGGCCTGCACTTATCAGACGCCCACGTGAGGGATTGACCGATGTCATCTCCGTTCTTCGTCGTCGTCGGCACCGGGGGGCTGACCAGCGGGGCCTTCACCCTGGAGGACGCCGGCAAGCCGTTCTTCGTTGAAGTGCCCAGCCTCAGTCAGGCGACGGCGGTCCGGCTGCAGTTCACCACCACGTCCGGGACTGCGCCCTTCCAGGATGTGTTCCGCCAGGACGGGTCCGGGACGTTCCACGTTGTAGCCAGTGGGCCGGGGCCAGCCTACGGCTACTCGCCTCGGCCCCCGACCCCCTGGGGGCGGATCGCGCTGGCGAACACGCCGACGCTGGTGACGACCTTCGGGATCTACTCGCTCCGCTGACGGGGGCGCCGGATGACGGCCACGGTCGAAAGCTGGAACGAGGAGACGGGTCGCGGGACCGCCCTCACCACCTGGCCTGCGAAGGGCCGGCGCATCCTCCTCCTGCGGTCGGAGTTCCGGGGCCGAGCCCTCCGCCTCGGGCGGGAACGGATCAACCTCAAGCCTGGGGACAGCATCCAGTTCGTCGCCCTGGGAGCCGGCAATATCGCCCGCCGGATCAGCCGGAGCATGTTCACCGAAGGCCACCCCGCGCACGTCGCGTCGTCCGTCCCGCCCCGGCGTCCGCCTGCCCCACCCCTCACCGACGACGCGCGGCGGGATCGTGCCGACTACCTCGGAGCCGACGAGGGGGAGCCGTGAAGTATTCCCCAGAGGTCAAGGCCGCTGTGCTGACGGCTCTAGCCGTCCATTCAGGTCACTTGAGCCTCCGCCATTTTGAAGCGGTCGAGACCGAGACCGAGATCCCCGCCGGGACGATCCGGGGGTGGGCGGGCCAGGCGGGGATGATCGTCGTCAACCGGACGGGCAAGCGTGGACGGCCCCCCGGTTCCTGCGGGACCCGGTACGAGCGCCGGGGCGCCGACAGCATTCCGAAGGTCGAGGGTCGCACGGATTTGCCGGAGAGTGCCTACCGCCTCAGCCCGCAGGAGATGGACAAGCTCGATTGGTTTGTGGCGAAGCACGAGCCCCTGACCTGGAACGAAAGCTTCACGGTCCGGCTCGCGTTCGACTGAGGGGGAAAACAGGCGTTCCGGGCCGGCCCCGGGGAAAGGGGGAGGGGGACCCCCTGAACCCCCGTCAGATTCTAAAATTTTAATTCCTACGGGGTATTCTGGGGATGTCCGGGACCCGGTGTGAGGCGTGCGGGACGGCCCTGCGGGGGAAGCAGCGGCGGTTCTGCGGCTCGCGGTGCAACCGACGGGTCCAGGCCCAGGGCAAGGCCGCCACGGTCCGCGCCGCCCTGGCCGGGGGCCCGGGGGCGATGGCCGGGTTCCTCCGAGTCCTGCTCGCCCGCCTGGAGCGGGAGGCCGCCGGGGTCCCCGGGCAACGGGGTCGGCCCCGCAAGGCGGCGTGAGGGGGCGGGAAAGCCGGCGTTACCTACTTCTTGCCCTTCGGAGTTCTGTCAAACGGGAACCGGGGCAGCGGATACGGGCAGAGCCCCGCCGGAACGCTGGTCTCGCAGATGGTCTCGGCCACGATATCGTCTGTTCCCCGGAGGTTCAGATCATACCCGCCATTCCCCAAGATGATGTTGTTGGTAATCTGCGCGGAGAGGGCACTCGCTCCGACCTCCCCGATCCCGCCATTCTCGTGCCCCAGGATGTAATTGTTTGCGATGGTGACGGTGCTCGCGTTGTCGTTCAAAATCCCCCACCCCGGATTGGGCAGCGCATCCCACCCGCCATTCGCGGCAATGTAGTTCTCCAGGATCTGGATATTCTCGGACCCACTGGTGCCAATGCCCGCAAGCAAGTTTCTCACAATCACGTTGTCCCGGGCTGTCGAGTTCGCCCCCCCGATGAACGTGAGCCCGCCGAGATTCCCGGAAATGTACAGGCCCTGCACAATGTTATTGCTGCCGCCCTCGAACGTCACCGCTCGCCCGCAGTTCGTGATCTTCCCGGGGCCGAGGACCTTGACGCCCGAGTGATTCGTCGCCCGGATGCCCTCCACGTCAAACTCGTATGGGGTGTAGTACCATCCCCATTGGGAGGAGCATGTCAATGTGTAGCCGTTCAGCCTGAAGGTCACGTTGTCGGCGTCGATGTGCAGCGGGTCGTAGGGGTAGTTGGAGCAGTCAAGGTCGCCGGTGAGCCCGGTATTCGCAGTTATGGAGGACCCGCAGACGACTTGGGTGTTGCCCTGGGATGGGAAAAGGAACTGGAGACTGAGGATCATGACCGCCAAGAGCATCGCATGCCAGAACATAGCCCACCTCCTTGCCCTGATTGGGACCTCTAATACGCCCGCATACCCGGTAGCACAGGGGCGGGTGATGGTCAATGGAGAAGATATTGTTTGTTCGCCATTGATTGCCTTCTCTCGGTCCCTTGGGCTGCGCTGGAGAGCCTGGCCCGGGTGGGCCGTCGCCTGGAGAGCCTGCTCCCCGGGCGGGCCGGGTGTGAATTTTTTCCTTGGCTTTTTCCTTAAAGTAGGTTAAAATTCCTTTGATATGGTTAAGCCGGCGAGGAAAGGAGGGAGGCGGATGCGGGCGACTAAAGACCACTCGACCCTGCTGGTCGAGCGGTTCCCCGTGCGGCTGCGGCTCCAGGTCCGGGCGAAGGCCTTGGTCGAGCGGCGGCCTATGCACGAGGTCTTCGCGGAACTGGTGGAGAAGGCGCTCGCGGACGACGAGGTGAAGGCCAGGGAGCGCCGGAAGCCATGACCCGCCAGCTGCTCCTGGCCGCCCTCGCCCTGGCCGCCGCCGGGACCACCTCGGGCATGTTCGACGCGCAGACCGGGCAGCGGGTCGGCATGATCCGCGAGGGGCCGGGCGGCAGGCTGGATCTCTTTGGCCTGACCGGCGAGCGGCAAGGATGGGGTCGGCGGAACGCGGACGGTTCCGTTGAGTTGTTCGACCGCGACAGCAATCGGATCGGCACCATAAGCAGGGACGGAGCGATCCGGCTTTACCAGCCGATGCAGAAAGGAGGTGGGAAGAAGTAGCGAAGCAAGCGGGGCCGCCCCCTGCGTAAACAGGGAACGGCCCCTGGCCCCCGAGGCCACGCCTGCCGGCGTTGAGACCGACGCCCTTCCGGCAGACCCGAGCCTGGGGGTTGTGGCGAGGATATCACAGGGCGTCGGGAGGTCAAGATGGCCCCCGACAAGACGGACCCCCCGAAGAAGAAGCCCCCCCGGCCCAAGAAGAGCGGCCCCCCAGTCCCATCGTTCACCGAATTCCTCCAGGAGGCAGAGCGGCTCTGCGAGACCGCCCTCGCGATGCTCCGCGAGCAAGGCCACCACGGGCCGACTGTGATCGCCTGGTGCCGGGACGGGCACCGCGAGGTAATCGGCCTGAGCCTGAAAGATTGCCCGCTGAGCATGGGCGACGTGCTCAAGGCGCTCGTGCGGTTCCGCCGCGTCCACTCCTTCGTGGCGATCAGCGAGGCGTGGATGACCCGGGGCGAGGCGGCCAGCCTGAGCGTGATGCCGTCCAAGTCCCCCGAACGTGAGCAGGTGCTGTGCGTCAGCGCAATCCATCCGGAGGCGAAGCGCATGTGGGTCTACCCTTTCGCCAGCGAGGGCGGCAGGGTCGTGGTCGGCGCGCTACTGAGCAGCGAGGGCATGACGCTCGGCGGGGGCATCCCCGAGGCGCTGGGCGGAGAGGAAGGGCAGCCATGAGTAAGCCCGTCGTCAGCGGCCCCGTGGACGGGAACGCCTTCGCCGTCCTGGGGGCGGTCAAGCGGGCCCTGGAGCGGGCCGGCCAGGGCGACAAGGTGCAGGAGTACATGGCGAAGGCGGCGAGCGGGGACTACGACAACCTCTTGCGGGTCAGCATGGAGTACGTGGACTTCGAGATGGAGGGAGAGGAGGAGGAGCGATGAGACGCCCACAGCAACAGGACGCGCCCCCGCCCCGCGTGGCGGCGTATGCGCGGTACTCGACCGAGGGGCAGAATCCCCGCTCCGTGGAGGACCAGCTCAAGGTTTGCCAGCGGTGGGTGGAGCGGCAGGGGTGGCCGCCCATCCGGCCCGGGGACGTCTTCCGCGACGAGGCCGTCAGCGGGGACATCACTCAGCGGGAGGCGTACCAGCGACTCCTGGGGGAGATCGCCACGAGCAACGGACGGCCCCCCTATGACGTGGTCGTCATCGAGGACTTCTCCCGGCTGATGCGGGCCATGACCGAGTTCAGCCGGCTGGTGGACATGGCGCCCATCTGGGGCGTGCGGATCGTGGACGCCAGCGACAGCCAGGACATCACCGACGACGGCGCGCTGTACAAGGGCATCGGGAACCAGCGGTTCCTCAAGGACCTCCACCGGCGGATTCGCCGGGGGCTCGGCGGGCGATTCGAGGACGGCTTCCACGCCGGCGGCAGCATCTACGGGTACGCCTCCGTCCCCGTGCCGTACCCCTCGGGGCGCCTGGACCGGTTCGGGAAGCCGATGCTCCTCGGGCGCCGGCTGCAGCCTGATCCTGCCGAGGCCGCCGTCGTCAAGCGGATCTTCACCGAGGCTGCGGCGGGGCTGCCCCCCAAGGAGATCGCCTTCTGCCTGGACCGGGACGGCGTCCCGAAGCCCTGCCACAAGTATCTGAACATGACCAAGGGGGCCTGCCGGAAGACGACCCCCTGGAACCCGGGGACCGTGGCCAGCATCCTCCGCAACGAGCGGTACCAGGGGCGGTGGCGCTGGCAGAAGACCATCTGCGTGGGGAAGCTCCCGACCGGGAAGAAGGTCATGCGCCCTGCCCACCTCGTCCCCGAGGCGGAGACCCTGGAGCAGGAGCGGGAGGAGCTCCGGCTGATCGACGCCGCGCTCTGGGAGAAGGTCCAGGACATCCTGGACGCCCGCGCCGAGGGTGTATTGAAGGACCCGAAGACCGGGCGGCTGCAGGGGCGGGAGAAGGGCTGCGCCCCCGGCCAGGTCTTCGGGAAGCAGACGACCCCGCTCAACGGGTTGGTTCGGTGCGGGGTCTGCGGCGGGCCGGTCGCGGTGATCATGTCGAAGCCCGGCCCGGACGGGCGCCAGATCCGTTACCTGGGCTGCATGCACCGGCACCACTTCAAGGGGCGCTGCGACAACGCCGGGGTCTGCCGGCTGGCCGACCTGGAGGCCGCCCTTCAGGAGGCCCTCCGGGGCTACTTCAGCGACCGCAAGCTCCGGGACGCGCACTTCCGGCGATTCCAGGAGGCCCTGCACGCCCACCAGACCCGGCGCACCGCCGAGGAGCAGCGGGCGCGGGCGGAGATCGCCGCTGCCGAGGTCGAGATCGAGCGGGTCAGGGCGGCGATCCTCCGAGGGGTCATCGGCGAGACGACCGCAAGGATGCTCCAGGATGCGGAGGCCAAGCGGGCCAAGGCGGAGAAGGACCTGGAGGCCGCCGAGTCGGCGAAGGCCGGGGAGCCCCGGCTTGTCCCGCCCCAGGAGATCCTCCGGGGGCTCCACGCCCAGCGCCTTCAGGAGAAACGCCAAGCCTACCGGCGGCTGCTCAGCGAGATCCGGCTGCGGTCGGAGCGGAAGCCTGGGCGGCGGATGGTCACGCGGTGGACGGCGGAGATTGTCCCCCGGCCGGAAGCAGGGATCGTGGGATTGCCCGAGTCCGTGGCCTTCGGGAAGGAGCTTATAACGGTCGGGCCTCCCCCTTCTGGAAGAGGTAGCCATGGCGGCGGTGCCGCCGGTTGAAGGTGCCCGCGTACCCGGTGAGGAGCCGGCGCATGAGCGTGGCCAGGGGCACCGCCCCGGTGCGGAGCAGGAGAT
>Ga0214473_10006924_pt1 | contig 13501 bp, 12 predicted proteins | sample RVTome_7_FD_203509 | JGI IMG/M metagenome (GOLD analysis project Ga0214473, IMG submission 203509) | Soil microbial communities from uranium-contaminated site in the Upper Colorado River Basin, Wyoming, United States - RVT98D197 | ecosystem: Environmental > Terrestrial > Soil > Contaminated >...
AAACGGAGAAAAAGATGCGCCCTCCGGTGCACGGATATCCCTGCCCCGCACCCCCAACCCCTCCTTTGCCAGAACGACGATACTCCTGCCTTCGGGCGTCTCATCCGCGAGGGATGCCAACAAGGCCGCGTTGATAAAATCTTTTTCCCGTACCTCATCAGCAGGAAGAAACTCCGTGGCCATCCTGTTTCCGAGGGTAATGGTACCGGTTTTGTCCATGAGCACGACATCCACATCCCCCGCTGCCTCGACGGCCCGGCCGCTCATGGCAATAAAATTGTGTTGCAGTAAACGATCCATCCCGGCGATGCCGATGGCAGGCAATAACCCGCCAATGGTGGTCGGCATCAGGCAAACCAATAATGCCACCAAGATAGGGATGGAAACGCTGACCATCATATACCCGGCGAAAAACTTCAACGTTACCACAACGGTGAGGAAGGTCGCCGTCAGCCCGATCAGGAGGATATCCAATGCCTTTTCGTTGGGTGTTTTTTGCCGCTTCGCGCTCTCTACCATGTCGATCATCTGATCGAAAAAGGTCTCGCCAGGATTGGCCGTGATCCGGATCTTAATCTTCCCGGAGAGCACACGGGTCCCGCCGGTAACGCCGCTGCGGTCGCCGCCTGCCTCTCTGATCACGGGTGCCGATTCCCCGGTGATCGCCGATTCATCCACCAAGGCCACCCCTTCGATGACTTCACCGTCACCAGGGATCGGTTCGCCATCTTCTACCACCACTACATTACCTTTACGGAGCACAAGGGCGGAGACGGTCTCTATGCCACCATCGGCGCGCAGTCTTTTCCCGACGGCCTCGCTGCGGGTCTTTTTTAAGGACTCCGCCTGCGCCCTGCCCTGGCCTTCGGCAAGCGCCTCTGCGAAGTTGGCGAAGAGGATGGTAAACCACAACCAGATACTGATCTGGGCATTAAATCCAAACGCACCTCCGGTAAATAAATCGTCTATCGCAATCCCTAAAGTGATTGCTGAGACGATCTCGACCACAAACATTACCGGGTTCTTGATCATGATGCGCGGATCAAGCTTGCGCACAGAATCTTGTAATGCCTGGATGATCAGTTTCGACTGCCAAAGGCCCAGTTTTTTTTCTTTCATGGTATCCTACTTAAAATGTTTTCCCGACCTGAACAAAAAGGTGTTCGAGCAGCGGCCCCAGCGTCAGTGCCGGAAAGAAGGTCAAAGCGCCGACGATGATCACCACGCTCACGAGCATCACGACAAAGAGCATGTTTGTCGTCGGGAAGGTGCCGGCGCTTATAGGAACCACCTTTTTTTTAGCGAGAGACCCCGCAATCGCGAGGGCCGGGATAATGGTAGTAAATCTCCCCACCAGCATGGCACAGGCGGTAGTCAGGTTATAGAAAGGCGTATTGGCATTGAGCCCGGCAAAGGCCGAACCATTATTGTTTGCCGTTGACGCGTAGGCGTAGAGGATCTCAGAGAGCCCATGGGGACCGGCGTTGTTGAGGCCTGCAAGGCCGGCTCGTGTTGCAATCGCGAGGCTTGCCAGCACCAGCATGACGATGGCCGAAGACAAAATAGCGATGACAGACATGATCATTTCATACGGCTCCAGCTTCTTGCCGATAAACTCCGGTGTCCTCCCAATCATCAATCCCGCAAGGAACATGGTCAGGATGGCGTAGATAATCATGCCGACGAGACCCACTCCGACACCGCCGAAGATGACCTCGCCGATAGCCATATTAAACAGTAAAACCAATCCGCTCAAGGGCATGAGGCTGTCATGCATGCTGTTGACGGCCCCGCACGCCGTCGCGGTCGTGGATTGAGCGAATAAGATAGAATGCACGACCCCGAAGCGGGCTTCCTTGCCCTCCATGTTTGCACCATGGAGAATCCCCATCTTTTCCAGGATCGGGCTTCCCTGCGCTTCCGCCCAAAGGGTGACGGTCAGTCCTAATAAAAACAGGACCATCATGGCAGCAAAGAACGCCCAACCTTGCCGGCGTTTCTTGAGCATCCCCCCCAGCATAAACGGGAGCGCTGCGGGGATCAGCAGGAGTGCAAAAACCTCCATAAAATCGGTCAGAGGGGTAGGGCTTTCAAAGGGATGAGCCGAGTTCGCATTGAAAAAACCGCCCCCATTGGTACCGAGCTGTTTTATCGCCACCTGGGAGGCAACCGGGCCGACAGCGATGATTTGCTCTCGCCCTTCAAGGGTCTGTACATGGGTGGCAGGCGACAAGGTCTGAACAACACCTTGCGATGCCAGCACCAAGGCCCAGATAATTGCCAGGGGCAATAACACATAGAGTACGGCACGGGTCAGGTCCACCCAGAAATTTCCTATGGTCTTTACTGACTTCCGGATAAATCCCCTGATCAAGGCAACGACGGCGGCAAGGCCGACGGCCGCCGAGAGAAAGTTTTGCACCGTAAGCCCCACCATCTGGGTGAAGTAACTCATGGTCTGCTCGCCTCCATAGGCCTGCCAGTTGGTGTTGGTGACAAAGGATATAGCGGTATTCAAGGCGGTGTCCCACCGGACTGCACTGAATCGCTGAGGATTAAACGGCAGCACCCCCTGGGTGAGCTGGAGGACAAACAAGACCACAATCCCCATCGCGTTAAAGATAACCAGAGAAAGGGTGTAGGTCTTCCAGGACATCTCATCTTCTTTATCCACCCCGAACAGCCTGTAGAGGAACTTTTCCGTTGGGCCCGCTATGCGCGTGAGAAACGTGCGTTTGCCGGTGAATACCATCGTCATGAATCCGCCGAGCAACACAGCGGCAAGGGTGAGAACGCACAGAAACAATATGATAGGAATTGCATCACGAATGGTCACGACAACCTCTCCCCGTTGTTATAACCTGATAGCAAGCAACTGCCCGGAAAATTAAATTTTACACGCTCTTTATTACGGAAATATTACACAATCGTAGTGTTATCTCAGCCGCGTATGCGGCAGGGTAACTGCTGTGTCATCCCTCGATACTCCGGTAGATGCCGGAGACGACGGCCCAGCCCAAGATCGCCGCGGTCGCGATCATACAAAGGCTGGCAATAAGTTTATGCAACAGATTTTCCTTACGCCGCTCCCGATATCCGAGCAGAAAACCAAGGACCACGCCCCCGAGCATCCCCCCGCCATGCCCCCAGTTGTTGATTCCCGGCACGAGAAAACCGAAGAGGAAGATACCTATGGCCCAGCCGCCTACCTGGCGGAAGATGATCTGCCCATAGGCACCACCCCGGCTCTTGCCGAAGTAAAGGACCGCGCCGATGAGGCTCGTTAAGGCCGCCGAGGCGCCGATGGTGAGGGGCACGCCGGCCAGATACGAGACAAAAAAGCCGAAGACGCCACCCACGGTATAGATGATGAACATCCGGTATTGGCCGTATTCCTCGACAACCAGGGGCCCCAGTTGCCGCAAGGCGAGCATATTGAAGAGGATGTGGAGGACGCCGCCGTGCAGGTAGTTTGCAGCAAGGAGGCTCCACCATGCGTGGAACTGATTAATCGGAATGGTCCCCGACGCCCCCAGCAGTATGAGGCTCATAGGGTCAGGCGATAACAACGCCAACGGGTTTGGCGAAAGGCCGGTCCCCCGAATATTGAGCAGGAGCGAAAGGACATAGAAGCCGATGTTCACGTAGATAATGGCTATCAGGATGTAGTCGCCATCGCGGAACCCCTGCGTCAAAAAATTATGCTTCCACCACGTGCCGGGACGGCGTACCCCGCAGTACGGACATTGCTCCTCATCTCTGCTGATCAGGCTCTTACAGTTGGGACACAGGATCGCGCGCTTCTTTTGTCTCGCCATAGTTCAGTCCTTTTTTGAACATACATGCTACCATCGCCCAGCGCCTTTGTAAAGGAGCGGCATCTCGCGGGTTGGAGTGCAGTATTATAATGACGTCCCTCAGCGTGACTTATTTTTTAACGTTGACCATAGGAAAGAAAAATGTTAGGGTATGGGTGTTCGTGGGGTGATTATTAAGTATATGATAGATCACTACGATTGAGAATAAGCAATAAGTAAAAAAGAGAGAGGGAACAGCCACACTAACGCCGCACCAAAGATCACTCACAAGGAGGAAGGGCGATGGCAAAAAAAAGAGGGAAGAAGGTCAGCGTGTTGCTCATCATCTTGGCAATACTGATACCTTTTGTGGCCGTGCTCATCAAAAAGGGCTTTGGCAAAGATTTTATCATCAACATCATTCTTTGTATTATTTTTTATGTACCGGGCATCATCCACGCTTTGTGGGTGGTAACAAAGTAAGACTTTAGCGTCCTGCAGCAAAACCCTATTATGTAAGCTCTGATGGAGGCCGCTCCCTCCGAGAGGAGGGGTGTATTCAGGCAAAACTCCTGAATGTGAGGGACTCAAGTATCGAAAATCACGCCAGCCTTCTTCTCATCTGTACATCATGCAACAAACGTTTGAGGCCTGCTTGCATTCACTTTTTTGATGGGTCAAATACAAGCCCTATTTCTTTATCGATCAACTGTGCATTAATAGGCAAAAAAGGTTCTGCTTTTTTAATCGCTCGCATGGCCGATTGATCAAAAAGGTCATCGCCGGATTTCTTTTCGAACCGTGAATTCTTAACTTTTCCTGCCCTGTCGATGACGACGACGATGATTGCCACGAGATCATTATTTGTCTTGGGAAGGTTCGCCGGAAGGACCCACGCCTGATTGACCTTGGCCTGGACCGACCCAGTATCAATACTCCCTTCTATACCTGAACCTGTTCCTGGACCTGCTTTCCCCGAGGAAGTCACGGCCGCTGTTGAACCTGTCCCCGTTTGCCCACCGTATGACTTGCCCTCTGTGCTACGGTTTGCCACGCTTTTTTCCATCTTGGCAATCGCATCCTGCAGAGATTTATCAGGATCCTTAACCAGCTCGGCCTTTTTCTCCTTATTTGTCTTTTTAAGCCCTTCAACCGTATCTTTTTTTACTAAAACCTTATCCGGCTTCTGGTCTTTAGACGATTGCTGTTTTTTTTCCGGTTCCGGCTTTTTTGATTCCGGCTTTTTCGGTTCCGGCTTTGGCGTCTCTATCGGGAGAGCGGTTTGCTCAACGGTCGGTGGTGCCGGCACGCCCCCTCCCCCTGTTCCTTCCCCCGACGACCCGAGGGGTATGAGAGTGACCGGATAGTTCGTGGTGCTTCGCGGCAGAAAGGATTTGAAGTTGATGGCCAGAAAAATGAGCAGGAGAGCGTGAAGGATTAACGAGAGTATAACCGGTCGGGTAAAACGCCTTTTGGACAATGGCTCCGGGCTGCCGGGGTGATGGGAAGGCCTCTTGTCCCGTTGGTTTTTTTTCATCGCTTCAATTCTATCCCCAGGCGGGGATTCCGCACGCCGGCCTGCGTTAAGACATCCAGAACCTGGATCACGGCATCGTAACGGGCATTTCTGTCTCCGTTGACAATGACCGAAGTATCTGGCTTCCCCTGCACCGCGGCGCGCAGTTTTTCTTTCAATATCGTTAAGTCCACCTGCGTATTGTTAAGGAAGACCTCCCCGTTGACATTGATGGTAACGATGATGTCCCTGGTCGATTCCTGTGAGCTTGATGTTTGCGGAAGCTGAACGTCCATACTCGCTTGATAGATAAACGGGGTGGCAATCATGAAGATGATCAAGAGAACCAACACGACGTCCGTAAACGGGGTGATGTTGATCTCGGACATGATCTCTTTTTTTCTGACCGTGCGTTTCATTGCAATTATTTTCTTCCGACAAGCTCGATTACTTCCGAGGCACATAACTCCATATCACTGATAAAGCGCCCCGTCCTCTTGGTAAAATAGTTATAGGCAATGACGGCGGGGATGGCTACGGCAAGGCCGGTAGCCGTGCAAATGAGTGCCTCAGCAACGCCCGCAATGACAACAGTCATGCCGCCCGTTCCGGTCGTCGCGATGTCATGAAAGGCCCGTATGATTCCCAGAACCGTTCCGAAAAGTCCTATGTATACGGCCGTGTTTCCGATAGTCCCCACGACGCCGGTAAATCGTTCTAGTTTGGCGACTTGCATGGTGATCATCCGTTCCATTGCATTGGAGATTTCATGCTCCGGACGGCCGCTTCGCTCAAGCCCGCTATACACGACATCGGCAAACGGGGCAAAGGTCTCTGCGCATATTGCCATGGCTCTGTCCGGGCTCCCGGCCTTAACAGACCGTTTGATGCGCGCCATAAATTCTTCCCTGTCGACCTTTGCTGATTTTCCGTAATAGATCAGCCGCTCGATAACAATGGTGATCGACAAGATAGAGCAGAACAGTAGGACATACATCGTGAAACCGCCGATTTGAAGGATCTCTACTGCCGTCTTCCCTTCAAACATCGAATATTCCTCCTTAGCATAGACCGAAAATTTTCCTTATATATCATCGCCTTTTTCGCCGTTTTTGGCAAGAAAAACATCGCCGTGAGCTGCAATACTATTTGTTTTCACGGATGTTCGCTACCGATCAAGAAAAATGAGAACAAACATTCGTTTTACCTGCCCGATTACCTGTCCCACGCAGACCCGTCCTGTTACTTAATAGGTAACCGCGACGAGGAACAAACCATGCGCAGGAGCAGTCATCCCTGCCCGGCGCCGGTCGCGCGCCTGAAAGATCTCCAAAAATTCCTCGGAAGAAGTCTTTCTTTGTCCGACGCCCACGAGGGTCCCCACGATGCTGCGCACCATCTCCCGCAGAAAGGCATTGGCCTCGATAGTCATCGTCAATAAATTTCCCGCACGACGTTCGATCTCCAGACGGAAGACCTCCCTGATGGAATGGCGGCTCTCATCCCCGGAGGCCCGGAAGGAGGAGAAGTCATGACTGCCGACCAACGCCGCCGCGCACCCCCGCATGGCGGCAACATCAAGCTCTCGGTGTATAAACCACGCATAGCTCCGCCCAATAGCAGAGGGATAGGGCTGGTTGAGGATACGATACTCATAGACCTTGCTGCGGGCGCTGAAGCGGGCGTGGAATTCTTCACCTACCTCCTCCGCTGTCGTGATCACGATGTCGGGGGCGAGAAGGCCGTTTAACCCCCGCTGCAGGGCCTCTATGGAAATCGTGTTTTCCGTTTTAAAATTGGCCACCTGGCCCAGGGCGTGGACCCCGGCGTCTGTCCTGCCGGCACCGATCAAATTGACGTCTGCCTGCGTGATCTGGGCAATCTTTTCCCGCATCACCCCCTGGATGGTACGAAGCCCCGGCTGGATCTGCCAGCCGTGATATGCGCTTCCATCGTACTCGATGGTCAGCTTGATGTTTCTCATGAAGAAAACCTGGCAATCCACCCCGCCCGAAGGCGCACTGCCCCCTCCGGGCACACCTCCTGACAACAGTAGCAACGGATGCAAGAACGGTAATCAATCCCTATTTTTTTGTCGGCGACGGCGATGGCCTGCGGGGGGCAAACCTCGGCGCAGGCCATGCAGACCTTGCACAGATCTCCCTTGATAACGGGTTTGGGGACAAAGACATGTTTCAAGGACTTTTTGACAAAACCGGGGAGGTTCCATTGCGCATCAAAACGCGTCGGCAGACGGAAGGGAGCAATTTCTCCATTCTTTATCCTGTGGCCCACAACTTTTATTTGCTTCGGGTCTGCTCCGGCAAAACCCCGCTGTTGCGCGGCCTGGATGGTGGGTACCTTGTCCATGGGCGCACCGATGATCCGGCAGATGGCGATATCAAGGGCGTAGGGGTTTCCGCTCGCGACGAGCAGACCCAAATGACGGGGATCACCGCTCCCTGGCCCCTCCCCCTCCATCCCCATGATCCCGTCTGCTATGGTCAGCGCCGGGTTAACGAGCCGGCAGAGCTCCACCAGCATGCCGGCGAAAGAGGCATGATCAACGCCCGCCCGCAAGTGCCATTGCGCCTTGCGCATCCCCGGGACACAACCAAAGATATTCTTTACCCCCAGGGTGAGAAGCATCATGCTGTGCGTCTTGACCTTGGGGAGGTTGATAACCACATCGGCATCTAGGACGGCCTTCGCCAGTTCAAACCGACGGAAGGTGTAGTCCTTTCCCGTGGTGACCCGGACTACCTCTTTAAACTCCACCAGGGGGCAGTCGCATTCCTGAGCCACCGCGGCGATGCCTGCCTGGGCGGCGACGCGACGGAGACCCCCCACGGCCGGGCTATCTCCGATGGCGGGGATCCCCCCTGTCTCTCTGACGAGGTGGACAACGGCCTTAACCACGGCAGGGTTAGTCGTTACGCATCGGTCGGGACGTTTGGCAATAAGGAGGTTTGGCTTGATGAGGACCCTATCCCCCTTGTGTACAAAGGCCTTCATCCCCCCGAGGGGTTGAAGGGCATCCATCACCCCCTTGATGACGTGTGAATAGACATAATCAGGGCAGGGGGCAACGGCAACCTGTTCCTGCATGGGCCTACCCACCCCCCTGGATGATGTCGATGATTCCCCTCCTGATCATCATCACTGCGATTGCCGCAAGCAGGAGACTGACCACCTTGGCCAACCCCTTGGCCCCCCCCTCACCCAAGAGGCGGAGGAGGAGGTCGGCGCGGGCAAAGACCCACCAGGCGACAAGGAGATTGACGATCAAAGAGAAGATGGTAGGGACATACCCGTAGGCATCTACCGAGATAAGAATGGTGGTGAGAACGGCCGGACCGACGATCAGGGGAACCCCCAACGGTACGATACCCACGGTCTCCCCGTCTATTACGCGTTTCCTTTCCGGGAACAGGAGGTCGTGGACGGCAATAACCAACAGGATAATTCCGCCTGCCACCTTAAAGTCGGGGATGGTGACCCCAATGATCGTAAAGATGAGCTTCCCCACCGCGAGAAATCCCAGACTGACCAGGAAACCCGTCAAGATTGAGTGTTGCACCACCCGCCTTCTCTCCCCCCTCTTCATCCCCTCGGTAAAGGAGATAAAGATCGGGAGGACACCAATGGCATCCATGGCGATGAAGATGGGGATGATGGCCAGCAGCGTGGCCTTAAGGTCCCACAACATAGTTATGATGTAAAGGCCTTAAAAACGAGAACGCAGTTGACGCCTCCGAACCCAGCGGAGATGGAGAGCGCGGTCTTCACGTCTTTTTTACGGGGACCGTCGGGGACGTAATCCAGATCACACTCGGGGTCCGGAAACTCATAGTTGGCGGTTTGGTGAATACGCCCGTGCTTAATGGTAAGTACCGTGGCAATCGCCTCCGCTCCACCTGCGGCCCCGATGAGGTGCCCGGTCATTGACTTGGTGGAACTGATGGGTACCTGGTAGGCGTAATCGCCAAAGACCTTTTTGATGGCCATGGTCTCGACGGCATCGTTCAACTTGGTGGACGTCCCATGGGGATTGATGTAATCGATTTCTTGGGGGGAAACCTCCGCGTTCGCCAGGGCGAGTTCGATGGCCTTGCTCAACGATCCGGCGGAGGGATCCGGTTCGGCGACATGAAAGGCATCTGCAGTCATGCCATACCCGACGAGCTCCGCGTAGATAGGTGCCCCTCGTTTGAGGGCATGGTTGAGCTCTTCTATAATGATAATCCCCGCCCCTTCCCCCATGACGAAACCGTCCCGGTGCAGGTCAAAGGGACGGCAGGCCTTATGAGGCTCGTCATTACGTGTGGACATGGCCCGCAGGGCGATAAATCCCCCAAAAGACAGCGGGGTAATGCAGGCATCGGCACCACCAGTGAGGACCATCTCCTCGGGACCATCCTGTATCCTGGTAAAGCTTGTAGCAATAGCGTGGCTGGCCGAGGCGCAGGCCGAGGAGATTACATATGTTGTCCCATGTATGCCGAAGCGCTCGGTGACATTGGAGGCCACCGAACTGCTATAGACATTGGGAAGGGCAAAGGGGTTAATCCTCCGCGGGCCCCTGTGCTTTAATAAATTATCGTACGAACCCTCCACGATCTCCATATTCTCCGCTGCCACGCCCAGAATCGCGCCGATCTTGAGAGAATCAGAGTTGCCAACGGCATATCTCCCCTCCACCTCCTCCCGGAGCTGGAGTGTAATCTCCGCATCCTCCAGGGCGTACTTGGCCCCCACAAGGGCGAATTGGGAGGCTCGGCCCAGGTGACGGTCTGCCTTATGAACAGGAAGGTAATCATGCAGGGAAAAATTCTTAATTTGCGCGCCGATCCGCGTCTTGAACTGTTCCATATCAAAATTAGAAAAGACCACCGGCCCTATCCCGATTTTACCTTCCATGAGGGCCCGCCAGTATGATTCCTTCCCGATCCCAATGGGGGTAACCGGCCCTATCCCCGTAACAACGACTCTTTTTTTCTGCATGAAGGGACTTCCTTTTTTGAAAAAATAGATGTCCCTACCATAAAGGTATGGAGAAAAAAATTCAAGAAAAAACTAATCTAAAACTTGACTCCTATGGGCGACTGTGATTTCTAATGAATGGGGAGAAATGACGCGGGGAGGCATGATGATCACCCGGGCAAAAGCCATTAACCTGTTGCAGGTATATTGTACGGAGGAGGTCCTCATCAAGCACCCCCTGGCCACCGAGGCGGTGATACAGGCCCTGGCAAGACGCCTAGGCCATGACCCCGAGCAATGGGGGATTGCCGGCCTCCTCCATGACCTCGATTATAATGCGGCCAAGGGAGACCCTACCCGGCATACCCTGGTAACCGAGGAGATCCTCCGCACGCGGGAGGTCGATGAGGAGATCATTGATGCCATAAAAGCTCATAATGCCGAGGTCTTACGGCGAGTCCGGGAAAAGCCCTTCCATCTTGCCGTTACCTCTGCGGAGTCTATTATCGGTTTAATCGTGGCCACGGCCCTCGTCTATCCCGACAAAAAAATAAGTAGTATCAAGCCTCCTTCCGTTCTCAAAAGAATGAAGGAAAAAAGGTTTTGCGCGGGGGGTAAATAGAGAGGGTATTTATGGACAGCTTGATTTATAAGGTTGACGGAAACGGCATTTTTGTATATGATTGAGCAGTTAATCCTGAGCTCTATATAACCTCCGGGTAACAAAGAATCGTAAGAAACATAAGGAGAAACGATATGAAGGCCAAATATTATACACTGATCGCCGTGGCAATAATATCCGCGTTGTTGCTCATCGGTTGCGCCGGCAAAAAAAAGAATGTTCAAGCCGCGCCACGAGATTCCGCCGCGCTCTACACCGATGGCATGGTCTTGGTTAATGGTGGGAAATACAAGGAGGCCATAGAGGTCTTTACTCGTTTGAAAGACTATTTCCCCTCTGATGAGCTCTATGCCCCTAAAGCGGACCTGCGAATAGCCGACTGCAATTTTTTTCGCAAAGAATACCCTGAAAGCATAACGAGATACCTGGAGTTCAAAAAACAATATCCCTTTCACCCCGATATTCCCTATGCGGAGTACCAGTTGGGACTTTGTTATTACCGACAGGTATTATCAATGGATCGAGACCAGAAGGCAACGGCAAGGGCACTGACTGCCTTTCAAAATGTGGTGGCAAATTACCCGAACACCGTATTCGCCCAGAAATCAGAGGAGAAGATCGTTTTCTGCCAGCGGAGGCTGGCAGAAAACGAACTCTATGTCGCGGATTTTTATCTGCGCAAGGGTAAATACTCTGCCGCGGAAAAGAGGGCATCGTCGGCATTGGCGAAGTACCCTGTTTCCGGCATAAAGGATCAGGGCCTTTACTATCTTGCCTTAGCCCTGCACAAGCAGGAGAGGGACCCTGAGGCCTTAACACCGTTAACGTTCTTGGTACGGGATTACCCTCAAAGCCTCTTCGCCAAACCGGGAGAAAGGCTTTTGGCCAGTCTGAAAGCGCAAGGCGTAGTAGCTGCCTCCACAATGAACGAATCGTTGGCTCTTACAAGGGACGCCAAAGCTCTTGACAAGACAGGAAAAGATCTCCCCTTCCGTATCACCGCTGATAGTAGTAGGAACATCCCCGAAAACAATGCTATCTTATACACAGGCGACGTAGTGGCCTTAGGAGACGAAGTAACCGTTCGCTGCGAATCGCTCCTGTTGACCATGGATGCAGGTGATGTCTACAAGGAAATTGTAGCCAGGAAGGAAGTAGTTGTAAAGAAAGGGGAACAACAATTTTTTTGCGACAAGGCCGTCTGGTCCGCAACGCAAAAAACAGTGGTGATGACCGAAAATGCCAAGATAAGAGGAGTTGGAGAATGGACAAGGGGAGATGAGATTACCCTCCATTTGGATACCGGCAAGGTAGAAATCAAGGGTGAGAAGGTTGAACAAATGCAGGAAGAAAAAAGTCGAAAGAAATTATAAACATACCATCGCGATAAGAGTAAATCATACATCCAAGGGGGTTTACGCCCCCTTTTTTCTTTTTTGTTTTCCTTATATTATTACATGATGAAAAAGGTCTTTCTCATCAGTCTGGGTTGTCCCAAGAACCAAGTCGACACCGAAGTGCTCTTAGGATGTCTGGCCAAAGACGGTCTCATGCCGGTTGCCTCTCGTGAGGAAGCGGATATAGTCATCGTCAATACCTGTGCCTTCATTCAGGAGGCGGTAGAAGAGTCTATCGAGACGGTCCTGGAGGCCGCTGAGGCGAAAAAGGCGGGAAAAGCCGCAACCTTGATCGTGACGGGATGCCTGCCGCAGCGGTATGGTAAGGAACTGGTACAAGCGATGCCGGAGGTGGATCTCTGGACCGGCACCGGTGACTTCCTGGCGATACCGGAGTGGTTACAAAGGGGTGGCCCCCGGCAGATAATCGGCAACCCCCGGTACCTCTATGATCACCATACTCCTCGCATTATCGCAAATACCCCTCATTCGGCTTATGTGAAGATCGCGGAAGGGTGCTCTCACCCCTGTACTTTCTGTCTCATCCCCCGTCTGCGGGGGGGATATCGCAGCAGGGAGGTGGATTCAATCATTCAAGAGGTCGAGCAGTTAGTTGCCAACGGCGTTGTCGAGGTCACGCTGGTAGCCCAGGACACGACGGCGTATGGGAGCGACCGTGGAGAGGAACAAGGACTCGCCGACCTCTTAAAGGCGCTCACTAAGGTCAAGGAACTTCGATGGATCAGGTTTCTCTATGCATACCCCCATCCGAGGAATTTTCCCGCTTCGTTTCTCGATATGGTCGCCGCAGAAGAAAAGATCTGTCCGTCGTTTGACATCCCCCTGCAACATATCGATGATGCCATCTTGCACCGCATGGGGAGAAGAGTTTCAGAGCAAGAAATCAGGGGGTTGATTGCAAACATTAAAAGGGATTACCCGCGCATCCACCTGCGCACAACCCTCATGGTCGGTTTCCCCGGGGAAGGAGAAGGAGAATTTAAAAGGCTTCGGGATTTTGTTCGCGAGGCGTCCTTTACCCATCTGGGGGTGTTCACCTATTCCCCCGAAGAGGGGACCAAGGCATCACGTATGAAAGGTCAAATCGCCGCGGAGCTTGCCAAGGAGCGCGCCGCGCAGATCATGGAGCTCCAGCAGGGCATCTCATGGCAGAGGAACAAAGAAA
>Ga0214473_10006925_pt1 | contig 13498 bp, 17 predicted proteins | sample RVTome_7_FD_203509 | JGI IMG/M metagenome (GOLD analysis project Ga0214473, IMG submission 203509) | Soil microbial communities from uranium-contaminated site in the Upper Colorado River Basin, Wyoming, United States - RVT98D197 | ecosystem: Environmental > Terrestrial > Soil > Contaminated >...
ATCGTCCTCCGTCAGATCCAGGGCTGTAAGGTCGATCGACCGAGGCATGCTCTGAGGCCAAAGCCCCGCGACGCCTAGGAGAACCGGCAGTTGCTCGCGGTCGGTGCGTCTGAAGTCCATCGCGCCAGTGGCCATAGCATCTCGGGCAATCTGTTCTACGTTGCCGCGCCAAGCGTCGGGCATGGTACCACGTTGCGGATTCTTGGCGTGCCAAGCAAAAACCAGCTTGCGCAACATTTCGCCGGACTCGACCAACTTCGTACGATTGCACTGGCGAGTGGTCTCGATCGAAACGAGATCATCACGGTCGATTTGCTGACCGTAGCGCTTGTCGAACTGGTCGTTGCAATAGTCGTCGATCAGCTGATTTTCCAACGTGTCTCGAGCGACGATCCAGCCCATGTCGATGTCGAGCCACGACAGTCGCCGTTCTTCGGCATATCGCGAAAGATCCTTCTGGTCGTCGAAATCCTTCAAGAACGCGTCACGAACGCGTTGTTCCAATGCGTTGCGACGCTCCGCGATCCGGGAGGCGAAGCCATCGCGAATCCGTCCCTCGAAATTGAGCGGCTTCCAAGGCAAGCCCAGTTCGACCAATGCGACGTTGAAGGTGGGAAGATCCACGTTCATTGCGCGGCGCAGATCATCGATGCTGTCGGCTTCGCGGCACAGTAACAAGACCTGTCGTGCTTCTGCAGGGTCTACGCCGACCGCCGACAATGCGGTGACGATGTCCTGATCCTCGAGGAACTTGCTTTCGCCGTCCAGCAACAGGTAAGCGACCTCGCTGCCCCATCTGACAACGGCCGCTGGCACCATGAAGTCGAACAGTCTTCTACTGGTCGATCTGAGGGAACGAAGCACTTCGCGAACCCGGTGGATCGGCTGCCCGATGGCTCGAGCAATGACTTCGTCATTGGGTTGCTCAAGCCCACCGCCGATCTGGGGGTGCATTGCGGCGATCGCCTAGAATACCATTCGCATGTCCGTATGCAACCAAGCCCTATCCACGGCCGGGGCAATGCCGCGGGACAATCTGGCGAGGGTCGGCCAGTCGAGGCTCGTCGTCTGGCTCTGAACGATCAGAGTTGGCCGGTCGCCGTGGGGTACCGCAAGGACACCATCCAGTTCATGCGGGAGACCGCCGGTCTTGCCCTCGATTCGAACCGCCACTTCATTCGCGAACTTCACGTGCAGTCGGCCGAAGGCCTCGAAGAGTGACTGGCGCGTGCGGGCAGTGTTTCGATTGGTAAAGCCTTGATTGAATTCGAGGACCAGCACGCCAAGCTCGGCGAGCCACTCTCGTCCATCGCCGACCAGCCGGGAGGCGGTCGATGGGTCGAATTCCGCGCCGTCGATGAGAATGGTGGGCTTAGTGGTCGAGACCAGTTCGAAGCGGCTGCTCGCCAGGGTCTTGGATAGCGTTCGGGATGGCATTGTTACAAACTGGTACAAAGCAATCGAGTACCATGTAGACGTCTGGCGGGGATGGGTCGCTGGCTCGCATTCGCAGTTGCCAATCGAGAGCTCGTTGGGTGGTACCTGGCGGGAGGCAGTTCGCAATGCACCTGATCGACAAGGTTTCTCCTATCAGAGTGGTTACTACTCCACCGACGAGGTGTCGTCGACTTCGCTAGCGTGCGGAACCTTTTCACCGCCGGCGCCGCCAAGGTTTCGGAGTTCGTCGTCATGCTCTTCAACGGTCGCTTCGTCAGAGACGTGGGGTTCGACGAATACGCTGTCGGCAAGCTGGATGAACTACTGCGTTACAAGGCCGACAGCTTGGACTCCCATGACGCCGTCCAGTACGGCGATCGGCTCCTGGCCGACGTTGACACTGGCTACGTCGAGCCCAACACCAACGATGAAATGCTGTTCGGTGGCCAGTCCAAAGACGCAGTGACGAAGTTGGCTCAGACCGTCCAGTACCTTTTCGAGACGATCAGCCGCCTCGTCAACCAAGACCCGGACCTGTCACGAGAGCTCGCCTACAGCAACGAATCGCTCGCGGAATTCGAGCAGCGCGTTGACCGTGTCCTCGCTCGGTTCCTTGTTGACACTGATATTGAGACCCGCAACGCCGGGCTCGCGGCCTATCAGGTCCTTGCACAATCGGCCTCGGTTGGAGGGCTCGAAAGCATCGACTTCGAAGCCTCCTTGGGGACATTCGCCTCCGCCAATTATCGGACCATGAGTGTCGAGCAGAAGGCGGTGCTTGGCGATGTCTTCACATCCCTCTCGTCCCGCTCCGAGAAAGTGGGCGCAGACTTGCTTGTCCTCCTCAACAAGAAGCAACAATGGCTTGGCTCCGAGGCCCCACTCTGGGTGCCCTTGCTCAATGATGAGCAGGTCGAATTCCTTGTCGAGAACTCCCTTTCCTTTGATACTCCCGCGGCGCCCGAGTTCCTGACGCAGGTCGTCACGAACGCCGGAAGGTTCGGCCAATCATATTCCGTGGCACTGCCGGCGATTGATCAGTACGACGTCTACCTAACCGAACTGCCGCGAGCGCAGCAGGTCGAGGGCGCTGGGGCGTCGAGGAAAGTGCTTATCCTGCGGTTAGACTGCGCGGCGTTGAGATGCTGGAGGAACATGGCCTTGTCTCTCGATGAAGGGCGCGTGCAGAGAGTGCGCTTGCGCGCTGCTCTTCGTCGTCCGTGAATGCCGCCAGCGCCAAAGAGAACATCTATCGGCGTAACGCGGCGCCCCCGATCTCGCCCACCGCGTCCGACCGCCAGTCGAACACGTTCTCGCAATGCTCCGACGCACGTTGAGCGGCGATGCTGCGTCAGCGCTCCAGCTCGCCATCGGCAGGTGGAGCGGTGGAACAGAGGAGCTGTTCCGCCGCCAGATCGCCGGAGCGGGCGGTCGCCGGGGCAACGTCGCGGCCTGTGCCGATCTGGGCGTGAAGGTGAGGACCTAGGTGGATGTCCCCTTTCCATTTGCTCGCTTGGTTCCACTATGCGCAGGGTGGCGTCAGCCGTCACCTCTAGGAGTCGACACCGGATGAACGACACGCCTGCCGCTTCCGTTGCCACTGCCGCCCGCGACACCCTCGTTCGATGGCATGGAGCACTCCTCGAAGACGCTGGACAACCATTGGGCTAACGGCGGGCGTTGGCCTCATTTTCTTCATCCCGGCGATGGGTTTGGCGGTGGGTGGCACCGCATTTGCGATATGGGGATGGGTGGCGACGGCCGTCGTCGCCCTGACCACGTACGCAGGAAACCGCTTCGGAGCCATGCTCGGAAGGAAGCCTGTAGCAAAGCCGCCTATCTAAGGTTGTGGGCCGCAGCCATTGCGTGTTGGGATTCAGCCCGCTTCCCGACCGAGGTACTGGCAGGATCCGCCGACGATTGCGGCGGGCTCGACACGATCTTTCCCCGAGCCAGTGTCCGCTTGGCGCCCACTAACGGACCATGGATCTCCGCCGATCGATCAGATGCTGTCGCCCATGCGAGCCTGGCACCGGGCCCTAGTCGCGTGGACGGCCGAGCTCCTGGTAGCGACTCGCTGCCTCGTCGAAGGCGGCGAGCGCTCGCGTTTCGTTTTTCTGCGCCCGTCGCTGCACGCCGCGTGCTTCCCAAAGCGCCGCCGCCCACGGCCCGCCGTGCCACATGCCGGCGATACGCTCGGCGTCGTTGAGGCGGCGGTCGACCTGTTGGAGTTCGCCGGCTTCCGCCAGCGCGATGGCCGAAGCGGTGCGCAGGGCCATCGGGCAGGGCTGGCAGGCGCCATTGGTCTTCAACCGGTCGCCCGCAATGATCGCCTCGGCCATCTGCTCGGGCGTCGTCGCTGCCCGCACGGCCAGCGCCTGCATGCGCATTATCAGGTGCGGTGATAGCCACGAACTGGGGCCGAGCAGATCGGGCTGATCCCGCCCTATCTGGAGCCCTTCGCGAAGCCCAAAGGACACCGCCGTCCTTTGATTCCCGGCAAAGCGTGGAGCGGAGCGCAAGGGCCAGCCCGTCGCGAAGGCGACGTTGAGATTGGAGACATGTTAAGCGCCGCATCGCCCGCATTTGACGTGCATCAATACCGCCGCCTGCCGCCCGCCTACGCTGCCGCCACAGATCGCGAGGCATTATGAATATCTCGATCAAGCGCGGATTGACAGTGCCGCTGCTGGGCGCGCCAGAGCAGGTCATTCGTGACGCCCACCCTGTGACCAAGGTTGCGCTGATGGGCTCGGACCTGATGGGTATTCGCGCCGAGATGCTGGTGGCCGAGGGCGATGACTGTGTCCATGGCGCGCCGCTGTTTCGTGACCGCAAGCGGCCGGAGATCGTCTTCACCGCTCCGGTCTCGGGGCGGATAGAGGAGGTTCGGCTGGGTGCCAAGCGGCGGCTCGAGGTTCTGGTGATCTCCCGTACCGGCGACGACAGCACGCATTTCGACGTCCCCAACGTCCCCGACAGGACCGCCGCCCGTAAGCTGATCCTGGAAAGCGGGCTCTGGCCATGCCTGCGCACCCGCCCGTTCGCCCGCATTCCAGACCCCGGAAGTGCACCCCAGGCGGTTGGCCAGCGGCCACACGGACATGCGCAAAGGCATGGGCGGGCTGGCGCTGCTGGTCCAGGAGGGGCTCGGCCGGGACCCGTTTGCCGGGGACGTGTTCGTGTTTCGGGGGCGCAGTGGTTCGTTGATCAAGGCGCTCTGGCATGACGGCATCGGGCTATCGCTTTATGCCAAACGGCTGGAGCGCGGGCGCTTCATCTGGCCCTCCACGGAGGGTGGCGTGGTGCATCTGAGCAGGGGCCAGATGAGCTATCTGCTCGAGGGGATCGACTGGCGCAACCCGCAGCAGAGCTGGCGCCCCACGCGGGCGGGATAGGCCGGCATTTGTCCCTGTCGTTGGGGCATTTTCCGCTTCACGCCCGAGGCTGACTATGATTCCATCATCGTCATGCAAGCCAGCGTTTCGCCCATGCCTGATGATGTGGAAGCCCTCAAGGCAGCATTGGCGGCCGCGCGGATAGAGGCTGCGGCAGCACGTGATGGCCGCCGAACGGTTGCACGGGGACGATCCCACCGTGCCGATCCTGGCCAGGGGCAAGACGACAACGGGCCGGATCTGGACCTATGTCCGGGATGATCGCCCCTTTGGAGGACCAGCCCCGCCGGCGGCGTCGGTCTTCTATTCCCCCAACCGCCGGCGAACATCCAAGGCAGCACCTGGCCGACTGGTCCGGGATTCTGCAGGCCGATGCCGGAGCCTGTCCTCGGGCGGGCCAAAGGCCCGACCCGGGGGGCGGCTATGCCCGGCTCTATGACGCCGGTCGCCAACCCGCGCCGATCATCGAGGCGGGCTGCTGGAGCCATGCGCGCCGCGCCTTCTTCGTGCTGGCAGATCTTGAGGCCAGCGCCCGGCGCAAGGCCAACGGCAAGAAGCCGGCGCCGATCTCGCCACTCGCCATCGAGATCGTGCAGCGCATGGATCGCCTCTTTGAGGTCGAACGGTCCATCAATGGTCGGTCACCGCGAGATCGCCTGACGACCCGGCGCGCGCTCAGCGCCCCATTGGTGGACGAGCTCGAAGCGCTTCTGCGCAAACACCGCCCCGGGTTGTCGCGGCACGACGACCTGGCCAAGGCCATGGACTACATGCTCAAGCGCTGGCTCACCCGGTTCCTCGACGATGGCCGGGTATGCCTTTCCAACAACGCCGCCGAACGCGCCCTCCGGGGCATTGCCCTGGGGCGCAAGGCCTGGCTGTTCGCCGGCTCCGACCGTGGCGGGCAGCGGGCCGCATTCATGTACAGCCTCATCGTCACCGCCAAGCTCAACGATGTCGATCCGCAGGCCTGGCTCGCCGATGTCCTGGCCCGCATCGCCGAGCACTCCAGCCAAAGGCTCGACGACCTGCTGCCCTGGAACTGGGCAGTTCAACACCAGATCAGGAAGACCGCGTGACCAGCGACCGTATTGCCCGGCTCCATATCCAGCTCAACGATATTGAGCCTGTCATCTGGCGGCGCGTTGAAGTGCCGCTGACCACCACGCTCAAGGCCCTCCATGCGGCCATTCAGGCCATCATGCTGTTCGAGGACTATCATCTTTTCCAGTTCGAGATCGGCGATCACCGGTACGGATATCCGGATCCAGTATGGGGCGACGACATGCGCGATGCCCGCAACATCCGGCTCGGTGCCATCCTCGCCCGCGGCGAGACCCGGTTCACCTACACCTATGACTTCGGCGACGACTGGCGCCACACCATCGTGGTCGAGGAGGTCGTCGCTGCAGACCCCATGGCCGACTATCCGCGCCTTATCGGCGGTGCCCGTCGCGCCCCGCCAGAAGATGTTGGCGGCTTGCCCGGCTTCGAGGAGTTCCTGACGATCATGGCCGACGCGGCTCACCCAGAGCACGACAACATCATGACGTGGCACGGCCGGACCTTCGAGCCAGACAACATGGACATTGCCACCGTCAACCAGCGTTTGGAAAAGCTGGCCAGACGCCGGGCCACCGGCAAGGCGGCCTTCGAGAAGAGCCGAAACCGTATCAACTGAGCCCGTCAACTCGCGCGGCGGTCCTCACCGGATGCTTACGGGTTGAACCGGCCACCGCACCGTCGGCGGCGCCGTCGCGCCGCTCAACAGCGGCGTTATCGTACGTTTGGCCGCTGCAGTGCGGCGTTATCGAACGTTCACGGCACCGCAGCGCTACTATCCGATAGCCTGAATCGATGCTGGCCGTTCGGTGCGCAACTGGTTAGTCTCAGAAAAGGATTGATCATGCGTGTTGAGACTATTTGGCTAGGACTTTTACTCCTGCTCGGTGGATGCTCGCCCGCAAGCTCCCTGCTCCTGTCGCCTGGCGCTATCTCGCTCAGCGGCAAGGTCGAACCCTTTCCTGTTTCATTCGTGTCGCTGGTGCAGGACCATCTCGGGCTCAGGCGACAGCTCAACCTTCAGGTTTCTTACCCCCGCAACATGATCAGCAACGGCGTGATGGATCCGCAACGCTGGTATGTATGTGTCCGCCAACCCAAAGACCGGACCGAGGTGGTGCTGGTCATTAGCAGCGGCAAGGTAAAGGGCGAAATCTCCGGCCCAGCTCCCTATCTCTGCGATGGTGGACAGTATCAAGTGCTCGGCTAGCGGAACACCAAAGCCGGCCGGCCGGCTATGCTGCGATGAAGGCGAACAGCAGTTTGCGGCGCGCCGGCTCGTCTTAGCGCTCCAGGGGTATGCTGTGGTCGCTGAGCGCAGCCTCGATGTCGACATTGGAGCGCCCCCATCTTCGAGTGGGAAGAAGTCAACCAACAATGGCGGCTCGTCACTCGTTCACCCTTGTCGCAGACTCGTCGAACATTTGTGTTTGATCCAGACTGGTACACTGGACTCAATAATCGCGGAAGCTGTCAACCATTTCGCCAATGCCTTTCTCGATCGTCTGCACTGGATGCCAATCGAGTTGCCGACTTATTAGGTCACTGTCGACAGTAAGTGAACCGACGAGACGCTCTACCTCGTTGGTCCGGCCAGCTAGTTTGCCGGCGAGGCGCAATAGGCCGACCGGAACAGGCCACATATTGGCGGGGCGTCCGAGCGCATCGGCGATATGGTGAACAAGGTCCGGTGTGGAGACGTCCTCTTGGTCCGAGAGCAGATAGGTCTGCCCTGCTGCGGCAGGATGAGCGACGGCGGCCACAATACCCGAGACCAGATTCTCGAGGCTCACCATGCTTCGCCTGTTCCGGACTGATCCGAAAGGCAGCGGGACGCCACTTGAGACCCAGCGCAGCAGGCGCAGCATATTCGCCTTCGGACTTGGTCCGTAGATGAGCGGAGGGCGAATGATGACGATCTCTATTCCAGTTTTCTTGCCGACTAGCCTCAGTTCCTCTTCTGCCTCCAATTTCGACAGGCCGTAGGCGTCGGTAGGTGCAAGGATATCGTCCTCCCGGAAGGGACGTCCAACAATCGACACCTCCCCGTGCACCTTGACGGAACTGATGAAGACCATGCGCTTGACACCGCTGGCAACGGCCTCTTCGGCGAGCCGCCGCGTTCCCTCAACATTGACGAGCCGGAATGCTGAGATCGGATCGGGTTCCTGATCGTCGATTTGGTGGGCGCGGCCCGCGCAATGGACGACAACGTTTACCCCTTCAAGTGCGTCTCGCCATGATGTGTGCGGACCAATCTCCCCGACTGCCACGGTCTCTACCGTTTGGGAAGCTACTTCACCGCGGTAGGCGGCAATCAGTTCAATTGAACCAGTCTCGACTAAGTGGGCCACTAGGGCGCTGCCTACAAATCCGTTTGCTCCTGTGACCAGCATGCGCATCTTTTTCCCCGTATCCTGCGACGTTGACATGTTGGAACCGGCATCCATGACGGTGTCGAGGCGCGAATTGCCGACCATCTGTGTTCGGATGTGTGTCAGGATCCGATGACACCGCCGCGCTCAACTGCCCAGCGATAGAGCGGCGTTCTTCCAGAGGATTCGGTGGCCAGATGCCGGCGTCCATGCAGAGTGGAAAGCAAACGGCTGAGCAGGAAGAATCACCCTTTACCGCAGCTGCGCCGCCGGTTTCGTCATCACCAGGATGTCATGCTCTATGTGCCAAGGAAGCCCATGGGCTCTTGCCCAGTCCAATACCATGGACATTGGCGGATAGGCCGGGTTCGTACCGCAAGCGTGGATATCGTCGACCAAGACTGCAAGTCGTCCAAACCGGCCCACATGCGGGCCTATGCATTCCAGCTCCCGCAGGAGAGGCGTATGCTGCTCGCCCTCATAAGTAATGCCGCCAGAATAATGTCCATCGAGCCAGAAGGTGATATCGCCCTCGAGGCGGGGCACCAGCCCGGGGAACGCCTCCTCGCTGGTGGCGTTGATCAATTCAACCTGCGGTCGCTTTCTAGAAAACCGTCTGACGGCGGCCTCATATAGCTCTCGTGCAGGCTCCAGCGTGATGACCTTGGTTGAGAACCGGCACGCATAGGCGGACGTATCACCGAAGAATGTCCCGGTCTCGACGAATGTTCCGCCATGCACTGCGTTCCGGCGGATGGCGGCGCGCTTCACCATAGGGGGCGAAGGAATACGGTAGCCGGATGCGCCCCATTGGAGCATCGCCCGAAGATTCACCGCCTTTTCTACTGCGCTTGGAAAACGCTTCCGAACTTCGAGTTTCGATATGATGTTCCGATCCCCCATCTGCAAAAGACGACGGTAGCGCGACGAACTAGACCGGACAAGTGGTGCGGCCATCCCGACTGCAAGGACCGGTCGCATGGGTGGGTTCAGCGTTCACGGTGCCGACCTGGCGGCGAAGTCGAGGCTAGCGCCGCCACCGTTCGAAGAGTCCGCCGCGCCTTTCGCGTCGCCTACCCGCCGCGATGACCGTTTCTTCCATCTGAATGATCGTCGAGCGATGCCTGAAAGTACTTTTGCTCCTGGAGGCGATCCGCACAACATGCGCAGAATTGAAGCTCAAGTCAGTCGGCTTAGGTAGTCTTGATAGGCCATCACCAAGCCCTCACGAAGAGGAGTCTTGGCTCGCCAGCCAAGCGCATCCATGCGCGCGGTATCGACAAGCTTGCGCGGTGTTCCGTCTGCCTTCGTGGTGTCAAAGACGATCTTTCCATCAAAGCCCACAACCTCTGCGACCAGCGTAGCGAACTCCGCGATCGACATGTCAGTTCCGACCCCCACATTGACTGGCACGGCGTCGGAATAATTCTGCAGAAGGAATGTGCACGCATCAGCAAGATCGTCCGATGACAGGAATTCGCGCCTTGGCGTTCCCGAGCCCCAGACGACAACGTCACTGTCCCCCGAGAGCTTGGCATGGTGCATCCGGTGAATGAGCGCCGCCGGAACGTGGCTGCTTTTCGGATCGTAGTTGTCGTTTATTCCATAGAGATTCGTCGGCATGGCAACGATAAAGTCGCTGCCATATTGCCGACGATAAGCTTGGCACAACTTGATCCCGGCGATCTTAGCCACGGCGTACCATTCGTTGGTCGGCTCCAGCGGCCCTGTTAGCAGGGAGTCCTCCGCCATCGGCTGAGGAGCGAGTTTGGGGTAGACACACGTGGAGCCCAGAAACAGTAGCTTCCGGACATTGGCTAGTCGGGACGCCTCTATCACGGAGGTTTCGATGACAAGATTGTCGTAGAGAAAGTCTGCTGGCAAGGTCGAATTGGCCTCTATGCCACCGACTTTGGCTGCCGCAAGAATTACAATGTCGGGACGTTCGGCCTGCATGAACGCTTCGACGTCCGCCTGTCGACGCAGGTCGACTTCTTGCCGATTGGCCGTGACCACTTCCACGTCTTCCGCAGCTAGGCGGCGAACAATCGCGGACCCCACCATGCCGGTGTGTCCAGCAACAAATACGCGTTGACCCGAGAGAGAAACCGACATTTGGCAACCAGAAGTAAGGGACCGAAACCGGGGCAGTTGATGAGCCGCTCAGGTCCAAAATGCAACCCCAGTGATATGCCTCGACCAATGACTGGGACTCTTGAACGATCCTGGGCATCAACCGCAGGGGCTCTGTTCACCTGCCCGGCAACTCAGCCGCAGACTCCAGCCGCTCCCCACGAAGGCCGCGCCCGAGCCGTGAGCCGCTGCGGGACCAAGTTGCCTTGCGAGCGTTATAGACGGGAAGGTGCGATATCCTAACGCGGTGGCGCGCTGCTTGGCTCTCCGAACATGTCACGGCGCCATCACCCCCCGGCCAACGGTGGCAAACCGCCGAGAGCCAGGAAGATCATTGGAGCAACTGTGCAGGAGACGAGGGAAACCCACCTGAATATTCGGCTTTCCACCATGCCCAGGCTCAGCCAGAACATCAGCGGCATCATATAGCGGGGCTGCACGAACGACCCGTAAGCTATTCCGAGGATCGAAGCCACGATCACCAGCGCCGTTCCCGCTCGTTTGGCATCCGAACTGAAAACGTTGTACCCGGCCCACAGCAGCCCGGAGAGGAGCACGACGCCAAACTGCCAAAAGCCGATCCCGAGAACATAGATTCCACCAGAGACGTCCACCATTTGCGGCCGCAATCCGAGATTGGCCACGTTGCCCGCCAACCGCGCCAAGTAGGAAAAGAGCCCCAGCGACTCGAATTTGTCTCCAGAGATGGCTTCGCCAATCTCAACGTTCCTGCCGACGGCAGAGTCGACTTCCGCTAGATCGCTGATTGGGAGGAGAATCATGAACGTCGGCATGGCGGCGAGCATGATGAGCGCGGGGATTCGTCCCAGATACTTCCTGCAGAACAAGAGCGTCATCGCAACGAGCAGGATCATCGCATAGCCGTCACGGAAGACGTAGACGATCATGCTCAGAACGGCGGCCGGCAGCAGGCTGCCGTGCGCCACCGAGACATAGAGAACCACGTTCGACAGGAGTAGAAGCGGGATTTCCTTGTTCGGGAACTGCAGGATTTCGATAATGTAGATGTTGGAGGCGACGAGCGCCGTTGCCAACAGAGCAATCTGGCGTGCATTGCGCGTGTCGAAGATGGAATAGAGCGACGCTAGGAAGATCTGCGACGCGCACCACAGGAGGAGGACGTTGATCCCAGTCGCGGCCCAACTGCCCAAAACTGTTGCAGGCCCGTATAATAGAACTACGCCTAATAGAGTGATGAAATGGGGCCAGCTCTGCCAGTCACTCTTCCAGGCGAGGTCCACAGTTGACGCCAGCCCAACCGCATCGGGAACGAAGAAGCCTGAGAAACCTAGGGCCCTGACCGCTGCCCAATCCGACTGGAGCACAACGCCGCAATATGCCGCGAGAAGGATGACGAGCAGCGAGAATAACGCGTAGGCACCCGCACTGAGCCCTTTGATGTTCGCTGGGGACGCGACGGTTTCCGCTGCTACCGCCCCGTCATTCATTGGCGGCACTAACCTCGCCGATGCTGCCGGTCGATTGCCGCGCAGCAGCAGCTGCCTTCCGTGCTCGCTTGACACCGTCGAACGCAAACGCCAAGAAGAGAATCAGGAAGCCGGCGCCGACCGCTGCCGTGATCGGCAACCTGATCCAACGCGACGCCCCGCTCATTGGCACCGCCGTCGGCGGACCCATCGGGGCTTCGGTCTTAAGCCCACCTGCTTCGTTGAAATGCAGGCTATCGAGCTCGCCCTCGGACACGGCCAAGGCGCTGACCACGGCGGCAGAGGCGAGAGCGTGGACTGGCAGGCGCAGGTCCGTGGCAGAAATGCCACCCTCTCTGGGCATCGACTTGCTCAAGGCAAGTTGGTCCCACAATGCGGCAAGTGCCTCTATCCTTGCTTGGAGGGTAGCGATCCTGCCATCTGCCCCCGATTGAGTGCTGCGCAGGGCTACGACCGATGCAAGCCGCTCCACCAAGGCCTCCAGCAACCGTTCCGCAACCTCGCCCGAAGAGGACTGCACGACCAGCCTGATGAGGCTTCGGGCACCCTGGTTGACCTCGCCAAGATTGTCGACCCGCAGTGTCGCGGAGGTGCCCGGGTTCGGCAGGCCCGCCTCGGCCCCGCTGAACTCCTCAGCAACGGGCGCAAAGAGGCTCTGCATATCAATTGCCACGCGATCGACCGAAGGAAGGCCGACAATTATCGCTACCTGCTGCAGTTTCGCCTCCCTAACGGACGACGAGTAGGCCCAGTAGCCGACACCAAGGCCTGCTATGGTCGGCAGAAGAAGCAACAGCATCCATATCCTTGATAAAACCAACAAGACATTGAGTATGCCATACTCGCTATCAGCGCTCGTCTTCATTTATTCCTCTTCAACAATCCCCAATAATCCACCGCCGTTGGGAAACGTCTATCAGTTCAACGACCGCGCACATAAAATCTTCTGCAGGTTAGCGCCGCGGCGCACGGGGTGCGGCAAATCAGCTATCGGATACTCCGCATTTTGCGCTCAGATGCTAATGCAGGAGGGTGTAACTCACACCCGTAACTGGCTTAGCCAAGACGATCAACTGCTCGGTCTTGAGCGGGCGGCGCTGCGCCTGCACATCGGCCCTTCCCAAGGGACACAAGCCCAATAACATACGCTACCAGTTTGGCGGAAACCGCCAGCGTCGCTTCGGTCGAGCTATCCTGTTGAATCAGAAATGTCGCGCAGCATTTCGCCGCAGAAACTGACAGCTTCTGACTTTTGAGTTGCCGAGTTCAGAGGAGATCGATCTAAGGACGCTATCGAACTATAGACGCTAGCAGGCTGTTGAAAAGGGATTTCGAGCATGGGTAACGCGCAAAATCGATTCCCCCTCACCCGGGTTGGCGGAAAATTGATTCAAGGAATGGCGGAAGTCGCATTGTCGTTTGCGCATCCATGGCCGCCGGCGTGGGCGGTTTCGACTTTTTCAACAGCCTGCTAGTGAGCTGGCTACCGTGTACGTCACCAATTGAATCAACAGAGCACGTTACCATGGATCTGAAGTCCTTCATAAAGAAGCAGGCGCCGGCCGTTTGGTCAGTTCAGCGACGATTGCGCTTTGGTGCGCACTCCCTGCGCGAGTTTCGAACT
>Ga0214473_10006926_pt1 | contig 13497 bp, 14 predicted proteins | sample RVTome_7_FD_203509 | JGI IMG/M metagenome (GOLD analysis project Ga0214473, IMG submission 203509) | Soil microbial communities from uranium-contaminated site in the Upper Colorado River Basin, Wyoming, United States - RVT98D197 | ecosystem: Environmental > Terrestrial > Soil > Contaminated >...
TTTCGGCCATTTCGGGTTTTCGACCTTTCTCGTTCAAGCCCGAAGGTTCGGTCGATCCAGAACTTAACTTTTGTGGGATGGGAGCGATGGAGAGTCGAACTCCTCTTCTGTTGGAACGCAGCACTCGCCGTGAGTTTATCGCACCGCCATTTCCCGGAAGGAATTTAATTCAAAGAATGGACATTGTCAAGAGAAGAATTCTCGGTTCCGCCCGGAGGATTAAGTCCGGCCCGCCTTCGTTTTTGAAACCCGGCCGAATATGCTAAAATCCCCGGTGTTTCCCGTTCTTTTTTTATGGCTGATCCAAGAGGAGTCGCAATGCCGAAACACAAAATCGCGGTGCTGCCCGGAGACGGCGTCGGAAAGGAAGTCGTTCAGGCGGCGCTCCTCGTCCTTAAGAAATTAGACGTTGACGCCGAATACGTTTACGGCGATATTGGCTGGGACTTCTGGCGGAGCGAGGGAAACGCCCTCCCCGACCGGACGATCAAACTACTCAAGGAAACGGATGTCTGTCTCTTCGGGGCCATCACCTCGAAGCCGAAGGAAGATGCCGCGGCCGAGCTCGATCCGAAGCTGCGGGGCAAAGGCCTCAGCTATTTCAGCCCGATCGTCCGTCTGCGCCAGGAGTTCGACCTCTACTCCAACCTCCGCCCGTGCAAAGCCTATCCCGGCAATCCCCTGAATTACCGCGACAACATCGATCTCGTCATTTTCCGGGAAAACACCGAAGGCATGTACGCCGGCGTCGAATTTTTCCCCATGCCCCAGGCGGTCATGGACGCCCTTTCCGTCCATCCCAAGATGAAACCGTTCGCCCGGGTGCCGCTCGACGAAATCGCGCTCTCGACCCGGATCATGACCAAGAGAGGCTGCGAGCGGATTGTCCGGGCGGCCTTCGCCTTCGCCCGGAAATATCGGCGTCGCTCGGTCACGATCGTCGAAAAGCCGAACGTCCTCCGTGAAACCGGGGGATTGATGCTCGGTGTCGCCCGCGGCGTGGCCAAAGAGTTTCCGGAAATCGATTTCAAAGAGGCCAATATCGACGCCATGTGCATGTGGCTGGTCAAGAATCCCCACGATTATGACGTCCTCGTGGCCGAGAATCTCTTCGGCGACATCATTTCCGACCTGGCGGCCCAGCTCGTCGGAGGTCTGGGATTCGCCGCCGCCGGAAATATCGGCGACAGCTACGGCGTTTTCGAACCGACCCACGGCTCCGCCCCGAAATATGCCGGCATGTTCAAGGTCAATCCGCTCGCCACGTTCCTCGCGGCCAGGCTCATGCTCGACTGGCTGGGGGATACGGCCAAAGCCCGGGCGCTCGAAGGCGCCGTCGCCGAGGTCATCCTCGAGGGCAAAGTTCGGACTTACGATATGGGAGGCGCGGCGACGACGCTCGACATGGCCCGGGCCGTCGCGGCCCGGCTCTGACGAGAACGGCCATGGGACAGACGGTCATCGAAAAAATCATGGGCGCCCACACCCGCGGCGACGTCGCGTCGGGCCGGATCGTCTGGCTGGAACTCGATATCCGATCCGCGCGCGATTTCGGCGGGCCGAACGTGATCAAGAATTACGAGCGGGAGTACGGCGAATCCCCCCTGGCCGATGCCGCCAAGACGTTTTTCACTTTCGACCTTTGCGCCCCGGCCTGCTCCCTGAAGTACGCGGATAATCAACAAGCCTGCCGCGATTTCGCCCGCCGGCACGGAGTCGTGGTCTATGACGTCGACAGCGGCATCGGAAGCCATGTTCTTATCGAGGAAGGGCTAGCCGGGCCGAACGGAACGGTCGTCGGTACGGACAGCCATATGAATATCCTCGGCGCGGTCGGCTGTTTCGGACAGGGGATGGGCGACGTGGACATCGCCTTCGCTTTCAAAACGGGGAAAACCTGGTTCGAGGTCCCCGCAACGGTGAAAGTCGTGTTGAAGGGAAAACCGGCGCCGGGGTCCGAGGCCAAGGACCTGACCCTTTTCTTGTGCCGCGAGCTGGGGACGAAAAGGCTGGCTCTGGCCGCGGCCGAGTTTTACGGCGAGGCGGTGAATGCTCTGGATCTCCCCGGCCGAATCACCTTGTGCAGCATGATCACGGAGATGGCCGGAATCGTCGGCTTCATCCCCGGCGGGGGAGACAAGGCCGTATTCCAGGCGGATCCCGATGCGTCCTACGCCGAGACCGTCACTCTCGACGTGGATGGCCTTCCGCCGCAAGTGGCCGCCCCGCCTTCGCCCAACATGGTCAAGGATTTATCCGAAGTCCGCGGAATCCGGATCGATTCCGGATTCATCGGCTCGTGCACGAACGGCCGGACGGAAGATTTTGAACGGGCGGCCCGGATCCTCAAGGGCCGCAAAGTGAAAAAGGGCGTCATGCTCAAGGCCGTTCCCGCGACCCGGAGAGTCTATGAGGAGATGCTTCGCCGGGGAATCCTTCAGACTCTCTTTGAAAGCGGGGCGATCGTCATCAATCCCGGATGCGGCGGATGCGCCGAGGGCCACGCCGGGCTGACGGGAAAAGGCGAAGTCCAGATCAGCAGCGGAAACCGGAATTTCCCCGGAAAGCAGGGAAAAGGGCCCGTCTATCTGGCCTCGCCCGCCGTTGTCGCCGCGTCCGCGCTCAAAGGGGAAATCGCCGGGCCGGAGGATGTGTGACATGGCCGCGAACATGCTCCGCGGAAAAACTTGGGTCCTTTCGGACGCGAGCGGAAAGTTGATCGAGGATATCGATACCGACCAGATATTTCACAACGCGCATCTTCACATCACCGACATCGCTTCGATGGGGGCCTACGCCCTCGGAAATCTCGAGGGCTGGAAGGACTTCGCCCAAAAATGCCGGCCGGGGGATTTCGTGATCGCCGGCCGGAATTTCGGCGCCGGCTCTTCACGACAACAGGCCGTGGACTGCTTCATCGCCCTCAAGGTCGGAGCCATCCTGGCCTCCTCGTTCGCCGCGATTTACTTCCGCAACGCCGTGAATTCCGGATTTCCGGTCCTTCGTATCCGGAACCTCGAGAAAATCGTAGAGGCCGGAAAGCTCAGGACGGGCGAGACCATCGAGTTCGATATGGATACGGGCGAGGCGCTGAATGTCAGCCGTCCGTTTCGCTTCGAGTGCGTTCCGATGAGCGCCGTCCAGAAAGATATTTATGAGGCGGGAGACCTTTTCGCCTATGGAAAAAAAATACTGCCGGAATGACCGTCGCGCCGACGGGCCGGCTCGCCTCGGCGATACGGAGAGCGGATAAGGATGCGCGTCCTGGCCCTTGACACGACAATGCCGAGCGGCTCCGTAGCCGTGGTCGAAAACGAGCGTCCTCTCGGAGAGATCGCGGTCGAGTCGGCCACGACCCACTCCTCGCGTCTCCTTTCGTCGATCCGGCATGTGCTCGACGCTCTCAAGCTCGACATTCGAGACATCGACGGATTCGCGGTCACTCCGGGTCCCGGTTCTTTCACCGGAATCCGGATCGGGATGAGCACCGTGAAATCCTTCGCCTTCGCTTCCCAAAAACCGATCGCGCCCGTCTCTTCATTGCTGGCCCTCGCCTGGAAGCTCCGGGATTCTCAGCCGCGCCTGATCGCGCCTCTGCTCGACGCCAAAAAAGGGGAGATTTATGCCGCCCTTTTTGAGTTTCGGTCCGGAAAAGGAACCGAGGCCGTTCGCCAAGGGGCGTACGATCCGGCCCGCTTCGTCTCTCTCATTCCGGCGGACCGGGTCGTCCTCTTCATCGGGAACGGTCTTTTTCTCTGCCGCGATCTCATCGCGGCGCGCTGCGGCGACAAAGCCCGCTTCCCCGAACGCTCGCCGTTCATCGCCGCCGAAGTGGGAATTATCGGCCGAAACGTCCTTGCCGCCGGCAAAGGCATTTCCTCGGAAAAGCTCGAGCCGCTCTATTTCCGGAAATCCCAAGCCGAGGATTCGCGCTGAGCAGAGGCGCCTTGGAAAGAATCTACGACGTGCGCCGGATGGACGTCCGCGACCTCCCCGACGTCCTGGCCATCGAAAAACTCTCTTTTTCCAATCCCTGGCACGAAACGACGTTTCGCGGGGAGATCCAGAACGATATCGTCTCTTCCCCACTCGTCGCGGTTCACAAGACCGGGGGCAAAGTCATTGCTTATCTTATTTACTGGAAAATCAGTGACGAGGCCCAGATCAACAACATCGCCGTCCATCCGGATTATCGGCGATTGCGAATCGCCGAAACCCTTCTCCGCGATATTCTCGGCGCGCTCAAGGACGACGGTGTCATCTTCGTCAGCCTCGAAGTCAGGCCGTCAAACCATCCGGCCCGGGTTCTCTACGAAAAACTCGGTTTCCAGATCATGGGATTCCGGAAGGAGTATTATACGAATCCGGCCGAAGACGCCCTGGTCCTGGGACGGCATCTTCAGTAGACGATTTTCAGGAGGCACAGTCCCTTGGCCGGGGCCGTCGGGCTGGCCAGAGTCCTCGTCCTGTTTTTGAATAACTCTCCGATATCGATCGGGGCAAGGCGTCCGCGTCCGACTTCAAGGAGCGTTCCGACGATCGTCCGGACCATGTATCTCAAGAAACCGCTGGCTTCGATCGTGTAAATGATCTCGTTGCCGCGCCGGCGCAGCTCGGACCGCGTGACACGGCGCCGCGGGTGGAGTTCCCGATTGGAGGAGAAGGCCATGAAATCGTCCTCCCGCTCGAAAAGCCTGGCCGCGAGGCGCATCGGCCCGAGGCTGAGCGGAAACGGCACGTGAAGGGCATAGCGGAAAAGGAAAGGGCTGATCTCGGGCGCGTTCCAGATCCGATATTGATAAGTTTTGCTCTTCGCGTCGCGGCGCGCGTGAAATTCGGCCGCCACTTGGTGAAGATCGACAACCCTGATATCGTCGGGAAGCAGGGCGTTGAGAGCTTTTCGGAATTCTGATTCCGTCATCCGAACGGCCGCTTTAAAATGAGCGGCCTGGCCTAAAGCATGGACACCCGCATCCGTCCGCCCGGCTCCGACGACCGAAACGTCCCTTTGGGTGATTCTGGCCAGGACGCCTTCGAGCGCTCCCTGGATCGTCCGTCTCTTGGGCTGACGCTGCCAGCCGGAGTAATCCGTTCCGTCGTAGCTCAGGACGATCTTATAGTCCCGCATCCGATGATGACCCGGGTCAGCGCTTCACGTTGCGCAGAGCTAAGGCCACCGCCTCTTCGGCGGTTTTCGCCGGGAGGACGCCTTTGATATCCCAGGTGTCGAGGCCGATGACCTTCCGGCCGTAGATCATGCCGAAAGCCATTTCGCTCAGCGTCCCGTACTCGCCGTCGACGGCGATGAGGACATCGGCATTCATCGCAACGAGAGAGTTGCGCGTATAGCCCAGGCCGGTGGCCAAGGGAATGTCGATGGCCGGATTGGCTTCTTCCCGCCGGTTTCCGGGAAGGATTCCGATCGTCACGCCGCCCGCTTCCTTGGCTCCCCTGGCGGCGGCTTCCATCACTCCTCCCAGGCCGCCGCAGACTAGGATCGCTCCGCTCCGGGCGATAAGCCGGCCGACGGCTTGAGCCAGATCCAGATATCGGGGCTCGGGGTGATTTCCGCCGATGACTCCGATCCTCGGTTTCATCCTCAGTTCCATAAGTGCCTATCCTTTCTCCCAAGACTTTGTATCACAGGCCGTCGGGGTTTTTCAATTCAAAGGGGGAGGCAGAAGACCGTCGAACAGTATTCTGGACGCGCATCCATGTTGAGCATCTCGATTTGTGTGATTCCGGCACCTCATTAAGGAGATCATATAAATACTTCCGATTCCAGGCAGGTTGAACTGCCCCCCCGATTTATTTACAATGTCAGCTGTGTATTGGTCTAAAAAACTCGCCAGGCTGTTTTTAGCTCTTTTTCTAGTTCTCGCCTGTCTTCCGGCCTGCCGGCCGAAAGCCTCGGCGCCGGAAGCCGTTTATCGGCTCATCGACCTTCTCAAGAACGAAAATATCGTCCAAAGTCCGCTTTTGGGCAAAGATCTTTCATCCCTGACCGACGCCGTTTTTCCGGCCAGATCAACACCCCTCCCCGTCGCCGAATCCGGCGAGAATCTCCTGGGCCTTAAACGGAAGCACAACTTCAAGGGCAGCGAGACGAACGTCCTCTTCTCTCCGCCCGATAGCTCATTCGCCTTCGACCTCGTTCTCCCCGAGAATGCCGTCTTCGATTTCGGCATCGGAGTTGTCCGGGACCAAAACGCGGAAGCTCTGACGACCCGCCGGGAAAATGAAAGGGAAGGCGTCGAATTCGTCGTTCGCCTCCAGATCGGCGGGAGAAAAAAAATCGTTTTTCAGGAACTCTTGCCTCTGCCTCCGCTTAGGGAGGAGAGGACCCAGAATTTCTCGCCCTATCATCTGGCCCTCCCGGGCGCGGGCCGCAAGGTTCGCCTGACGTTGACGACCTCCGGAAAGAGCGGGGCGTTCGCCTTTTGGTCCAATCCTGTGGTTTACAGCCCCGGACATGAAAAAACGAATGTCGTTCTCGTTTCCATCGATGCCCTTCGGGCCGATCACCTGGGGGCTTATGGCTACGCCAAAACGACAACTCCGGAGATCGATGAACTGGCCCAGGATGGAGCCGTATTTCTCAACGCGGTTACATCCGCACCCTGGACCCTTCCTGCCCATGTCTCGATGCTGACCGGCCTCTATGGCATTCGCCATCGCGTCTGCACGAGGGAAGACGTGCTCGACCCGGATGTGCCGACACTGGCCGACCTCATGAAAAAGCGAGGCTATTTTTGTGCCGCGGTGACGGGAGGGGGGTTCCTCGGTTCCGCCTTCGGCTTCGCTAAGGGATTCGATACGTTCGATGTCCGCGGCATCGACATCACCAGGCCCGACCTGGCCGAGGAATGTTTCGGAGACGTCGCCCAGCAACTCGACGCCCTGGCCGCCAAGAATTTTTTTCTCTTCGTTCATACATACCAGGTCCACAGTCCTTATCGGTCGCCTTCCCCCTATAAGACGATGTTCACCGGAGAGCGCCCGAGGTTGACCAGTTTCGACGTCTTGAAGGACTTAGACGGAAAACAGGGATTTTTCGCGAAGCTGCCCGAGGAGGACAGGCAAAATATCATCGGGCTCTATGACGGCGAGATCCGCTACACGGACGAGCGCTTGATCGGGCCGCTTGTCGCCAAGCTCCGCCAGACGGGTCTCTATGAACGGACAATGCTCATCGTCACCAGCGATCATGGGGAGCAGTTCTATGATCACGGAAGCTGGAATCACGGCAATTTTCTCTATGAGGATGTGCTCCGGGTTCCATTGATCATCAAATTTCCCGGGTCCCGGTATCGGGGCCGGAAGGTGACGGCCGCGGTTCGCCTCGTTGATATTTTGCCGACCGTTCTTGAGACAGTCGATCCTTCCGCGATGGACGGGGAATACGATGGGCAGAGCTTGATGCCGATGCTGGCGGAAGCTCATCCCCAAGACCGGGCCTATCTGGCAGACGTCTTTGATCGTTCGTCTCCCGGCGATGCATCCGGATTACCGATGCGAGTCGCGATGAAATCCGGACCCTGGAAATTCATCATGAATCAACCCTGGTCAAAAACCTATCTCGAGAAATCGCCGTCGCCTCCCCCCGAGCTCCCGCGCTTCGAACTTTACAACCTGGCCGAAGATCCGGGAGAAAGGACGAACAAGGCTGGAGACCACCCCGATCTTGTCCGGAAGCTCCAAGCCGACTTGAACGCTTTATATGCGGCCGCCAAGGCGAAGAAAGGGCTCAAGTCCCGTCTGAACAAGGAGCTCGAAGACCAATTGCGGGCGCTCGGGTATATCAAATGACGGAACCGCAAGAGGAAGGAGGAGCCATGACCGCTTTTCTCAAAATCCCGTGCTTGAGCGCGGACGAGGAACAGAAAATCGAAGCCGATATCGCGGCGCGGATTGAATCGAAAAAAAAAGAAGGTCGGCTGACCGACCGGGAAATCCGGGACATCCAGGAGATGAGGCTGCGTCCGCTTCCGGACATCCAGGACGTCCAGAGCGTCTATGAGAACCATCTTTTCACTAAGAAATCTTAGATTCCGGCGCGTCCGGAAGACAGCGGGAATTTGAGGGAGGTGCCGATGGACAACCCCAAGCAGACTGAAAAGCAGGGCGTCGAGGCGATCACAATCGATTACGACCGCGTCGATGTCGCCGAGATCATGGACCAGATCAAAAAGATCTCCGCGTCCGCTCCGCCCGAAGAGGCAAACTTCTCGAACGATGTGTCCTCTTCGTTCGCCCCGGCCGCTTCTCCCGGGGCGTCCGGAATAAAGGACAAAATACGGGCTTGGATGACCTCGCTCATCCGGCCGTTCTTCCCCCTGATTCGATTCATCGGCCTCCCGCTCCATCAGGACATACGGGCGACGCAGGAGAGCCTCCACGAGACGAACAAGCGCCTGGACAAACTCACCGAGATGTTCTTCCGGCTGGAAGAGAAGTTGGACAGGGCCGACCGCGACCTGAACACGAGCATGGAATATATCCGTCTTCTCCATAACCTCGACCATAACCTCGTCGTCGAGCTGACGAAATTGAAGATCGAGGCGGATACCTTGAAAGGCAAATTCCGCATTCTAGAGAAAGACCAAGACCAGCTTCAACGGCGGGAACGGACGCTCGAGGACAAGATGATCCAATGACCGTCGCCTTCGTCGTTCAGAGATACGGCCTCGAAATCAACGGCGGAGCCGAGCTCCACTGCCGCTGGGTGGCCGAGCATATGCTCCGCCACATACCGCTGGAGGTCCTGACCTCCTGCGCCCTGGACTATATCACCTGGCGCAATCATTATCCCGAGGGCGAGGAAATCATTAACGGGGTCCGGGTCCGGCGTTTCCCGGTTTCCAGGCCGCGCGTCCCCGAGAAGTTCGGACGCATCCAGAACCGCATCCTCGAGCATGAGCACCGGGAAAAGGACGAGCTCGCCTGGCTCGAGGAAGAAGGGCCCACTTCGCACAAGCTCATCCATTTCCTCAGAAAAAACGGCGGCGCCTACGACTATGTCATATTTTTCAGCTACCGGTATTATCACTCCTATTGGGGGATCCGCAGCATTCCGGAAAAAAGCATCCTCGTCCCGACGGCCGAGCATGATCCTGTCATCCACCTGAAGATCTTCAAGGATCTGTTCCGGATGCCGCGTGCCTTCGTCTACAACTCCGAGGAAGAGAGGGCAATGATCCAGGGCCTCTCCCAGAACCAGAATATTCCCGGGCTGGTCGTGGGCGTCGGGACCGAAGTCCCATCGAGCTTTACGGCCGAGCGCTTCCGCCGGAAACACGGCATCGCCGGGCCCTACATCATCTATATCGGCCGAATCGACGAAAACAAGGGCTGCCCGCAACTCTTCGATTTCTTCCTTCGCTTCAAGAGAGAGACGCGCTCGGAGGTCAAGCTCGTTCTGATCGGGAACACCGTCCTCCGCGTCCCCTCCCATCCGGACCTCTGTCATCTCGGATTCCTGCCGGAGGAAGATAAGTTCGACGCCCTCAGCGGAGCCGAGTTGCTCATCATGCCCTCTTTCTACGAAAGCCTGTCCATGGTGGTCCTCGAGGCTTGGGCCCTCGGCCGGCCGGTGTTGGCCAACGCCAAATGCGATGTCCTCAAAGGCCAGTGCCGACGGTCGAACGGCGGGCTCTATTACGAAAACTACGGAGAGTTTCGCGAAGCCCTGACCCTTCTCCTCGAAACGCCCCGGCTGCGCGCGGCTCTCGGAGAGAACGGGCTGCGCTATTATCAGACCCACTACACCTGGGACATCGTCGAAGGCAAATATCTGGCCATTTTGAACCAGCTTGGAGCGGACCGCTGATGAACGTCCATCAATTCGCCACCTCGCTCAGCTACGGGGACGCGATCTCCGACGAGATGCTCGAGATCCGGAGCGTCCTCCGGGAAAAGGGATTCGGCTCCGAGATCTTCGTCAAGATGTTCGACCCGCGCTCGGCGAAGCACGTCAAGGACTACCGCGACTACAAAGCTTACAGCTCTCCGGCAAACATCGTCATTTTCCACTTTTCCATCGGCTCGCCCGTCTCGAAGCTTTTCTTCCGCGTCCCCGACAGGAAGATGATGATCTATCACAATATCACTCCTCACGAATATTTCATCGACGCCCACCGCGTCCTGGCCCGGGAATGCTATAAGGGCCGCCTCGAGATCAATCTCTTTGTCGACAAAGTGGACCTGGCCGTCGGAGATTCCGAGTTCAACCGGAATGAGCTCGAAGCGTTCGGGTACAAGGCGACGGGAGTGCTGCCCATCCTCATGAATTTCGCCAAGTTCGACGGCCGGCCCGATCCCGTGACCCGGAAAATCTTCGACAACGGCAAAACAACTCTTCTCTACGTCGGGCGGATGATTCCCAATAAAAAGTTCGAGGACGTTCTCAAGACCTATTATTTCTACAAGACGTATTTCAATCCCGATTCCCAGCTCATCCTGGCCGGGGATTACCGGGGGCTCGAACGCTATTTCGCTTCGGTCCAGGAGCTGGCTGGAAAATTGAAATTGGCCGATGTCCATTTCAGCGGGCATATCGACTTCGACGAGCTCCTGGCGTTCTACCGCGTCGCCGACGTCTACCTCAGCCTGAGCGAACACGAGGGTTTCGGCGTTCCGCTCCTCGAGGCTTATTACAACAAAATTCCGGTCATCGGCTATGCCGCCGGAGCCGTCGAGGAAACGATGAACGGCGGAGGCGTAACGCTCCATGAGAAGGATTTCATCAAGACCGCGGCCTTAATCGACAGGATCCAAGGAGATACCGCGCTCCGGGAACGAATCGTCACCGGCCAGCTCAAGGCCCTGGAGAAGTTCAGCCGGAGAAACGTCAGCCGGGTCTTGATCGATCTCGTGGAGAGGGTCAGGCGGGCATGAGGATCGACCAGCTTGTTCCGGCCTTTCACCGCGGCGACGCGATCGGCGACGAAGCCTTCGAGCTGCGTCAATTTTTTCGCGGCCGGGGATTCGAGTCCGAAATCTATTGCCTCAGCCGCGACCGGGGGCTCGAAAGCCAGGCGCGACAGTTCGATGATTTCCCGCCGCCGTCGTCCCAAGATTTAACTTTTCTCCATTTCGCCCTGCCTTCGTCCCTGACCACGGCACTCCTCAAGCTCCCGTCGAGAAAAGCCCTGATTTATCACAACATCACTCCGCCTGAATTCTTCGCCGCGCTCAATCCGGAGATGGCCCGCCTTTCGCGCCTCGGACGCCAGGAGCTTGAATCGCTTCAGCCCTACGTCGACCTCAGCCTGGCCGATTCGGAATACAACCGGCTGGAGCTTGAACAGCTCGGATTCCGCAAGACCCACGTCTTTCCCCTGTATATCGATTTCGCCAAATACGAAAAAGCGTCCAGCCCGTTCGTCTTCGAGCTTTTCCGCGAAGACCGGGTGAATATCCTGTTCGTCGGGCGGATCGCGCCGAACAAGAAAATCGAGAATCTCATCAAGGCCGTTTTCTATTACAAAAAATATATCTCGCCGCTCGTCCGGCTGATTCTCGTCGGCAAGACCAACACCTTCCCGGGGTATTACCAGAGCATCTCGCGGATGGCCGACGAGTTCTATCTGAAACCGGAGGAAATCCAATTCATCGGCCACGTCCCCGACGAGGAGATGTTCGCCCTCTACCGCGCCTCGGACGTCTTTCTCTCCCTGAGCGAGCACGAGGGATTCTGCCTGCCCCTCATCGAAAGCATGATCTTTGACCTGCCGGTCATCGCCCTTGCCTCGACCGCCGTTCCCTACACGCTCGGCGGGGCGGGAATCCTGGTCAACGACAGCCGGCCGGACCGCGTCGCGGAGCTCGTCGACCGCGTCGCCCACGACGCGGCGCTCCGGGCGAAGCTTGTTGCAAGCGGCCGGCGGGAGCTTCGGAAATTCAAGGCGTTCCGCCGCGAGGAATTCCTCCTGGGCAGGATCAAGGATGTGATGGGCTCATGAAGATCGCCTTCGTCGTCCAGCGCTACGGCAAAGAGGTCATGGGCGGGTCCGAGCTTCACTGCCGCCTGATCGCCGAGCGGCTGGTCGACCAGGGACACGACGCGACGATATTCACGACGACGGCCAAGGATTATGTCACCTGGAAAAATGAATATCCGCCGGGTGAAACGATTCTGAACGGGGTCGCGATCAAGCGCTTCGACGTCCTTCGGCCTCGCGATATCGAATCGTTCAACCGGTACTCCGACTGGATTTTCCACAGCCCCCACACTCCGGGGCAGGAGCTGAATTGGCTCGAGCAGCAGGGACCCTATGCCCCGGCGCTTGTCGACGCCATCGAAAAGGAAGAATCGGCCCACGATCATTTTGTCTTTTTCACCTACCTCTATTACAACACTTACTGGGGCTTGCAGGCTTTGAAAAAAAAGAAAGCGATCCTCGTCCCCACCGCGCACGACGAGCCGGCGCTGAGGCTGGGGATCATGAACGAGGTTTTTGCCCGGCCCGCGGCCTTCATGTTCAACACCGAATCCGAGAAAGCGATGCTCGGACGGCACTTTGTGTTCGCCGGAAAATATATGGACACCGTGGGCGTCGGGGTCGAGGTTCCGGAAAAGATCGATCCCGCCGCTCTCGCGAAATTCAAGCCGCTCAGGCCTTTTATTCTCTATGCCGGCCGGATCGAGCCGGGAAAAGGCTGCCAGGAATTGCTCCGTTATTTCGCGAACTATCTCCGCCGCCGTCCCGATCTCCATCTGGTCCTGATCGGCAACCTCCTCATGAACCTGCCCCTCCATCCGAGGATTCACTACTTGGGTTTTGTTTCCGCGGAGGATAAGAACGCGGCCATGTCCTTGGCCGCGGCGACGATCCACCCCTCGCATTTCGAAAGCCTGTGTATGGCCGCCCTGGAGTCCATGGCCGTCAGAACGCCCATTCTCGTCCAGGCTGCGGCCGACCCTCTGAAACAGCACTGCCTTGTCGGGAAGAGCGGGCTTTGTTATGCTGATTATTCGGAATTCGCCCTAGCTCTGGATTTGCTGCTTAAAGATATGCGGCTCAGGGGGATTCTTGGTGAAAATGGGTTGAGTTATGTTCGAAGGCATTACACCTGGAGTCAGGTCATCCGGAAATATGACATCCTTTTCCGGTCGTTGACTTAAATGGCGTTCATCAACTACACCTCGAACATCATCATGGTCAAGATCGTCTATTACGGTCCGGGTCTTTCCGGAAAGACGACCAACCTCCGCCACATCTACGAGAAAATCGACCCCTCTTCCCGCGGAGATTTTATCTGTATGGAAGGCGAAAGCGGACGGACCTATTTCTTCGACCTCCTCCCGATCCGGGCCGGATTCATTCGCGAGTTCAAGGTCAATTTCCAGCTCATGACCGTACCCGGCCAAGTCCCGTATGAAGCCTCCCGGAGAAACGTCCTCCTGGGAACGGACGGGATCGTCTTTGTCGCCGACTCGCAGGAACCTCTTCTGACCGCCAATGTGGCCAGCCTTGAGAGCCTCTATAAAAATTG
>Ga0214473_10006927_pt1 | contig 13496 bp, 9 predicted proteins | sample RVTome_7_FD_203509 | JGI IMG/M metagenome (GOLD analysis project Ga0214473, IMG submission 203509) | Soil microbial communities from uranium-contaminated site in the Upper Colorado River Basin, Wyoming, United States - RVT98D197 | ecosystem: Environmental > Terrestrial > Soil > Contaminated >...
TCCGGCCCAGGTTCTGGCGGATGTTTCCCGCGGCCATTTTACCGGCCAGCCCGCTCAGGCGGTGCAGCCCCCATTTCAAAAAAGGTCCCAGGTGAATCAAGGCCAGGCCCGTGACCAAGCTGGCCCCGATGAGCAATCCAAAAGAGCCGGCGAAGCCCACGTATACGTGGTCCGAAAACGCCAGTATAGCTAAACTTCCCCCGAGGATTCCGAGGCCGGTCAAGGCGGCTTTACCGGCGCTGCTCTTGACTCCGCGGCTGGCAGTTCGTCCCCGGAGTGCCTGTATCGGATCGACGCGCGCCAGTTCAGCCAAAGGGAAGAATCCGCCCAGAAGCGATGCGCCACATCCCAGGAAAACACTGATCAGCAGAATCCATCCCGACCAGCCCGGAGCTGCGGGCCGGAGAAAGAAGTAGAGGTTGCTGATGGTTCCCGCCACGAGTTCGGTGAGAAAGCGGCTGAGAAGATAACCCAGCATTCCGCCCAGAACGCCCCCAAGAGAGCCCAGGAGAAGAATTTCGGAGAGGAAGGCGAAGATGATCTCCCGGCGCCTGGCCCCAAGGCTCATCAGAATCCCGGCGTCTCTCCGGCGGCTCACCACGGCGAACATGGCTGTGTTGTATACCAGGAAAACCCCCACAAAAAGGGCCAGAAGGGATAAGGCCTCCAGGTTTAGGCGGAAAGCTTGGAGCATGTCATTCAGAGTGGCGCGGCGTTGCTCGCTGGATTGAATATGGAAGCCCACGGCCCAACGGGACCGAAAGGAGGAATCGTCCGTGACGATGAGGTCGACGCGGTCCAATTGCCCGGGCAAACCGAATAGTCTTTGCGCCTGGGCGATATCCATCAAAATAAGTGGTTCACTCGAAGGATTGAGGAAGGTGCCGACCACGCGCAGGGGGCCGCGGGATGTCTCCATTGGGTCACCGGGCTTTAAACCCAGTTGGTCGGCCAGCCGGGAATCCAGGAGAATCGACTTTTCATCCAGCAGCAAAGAGAGGGCGCGCTCTGGGCCGGCGTTGCTCCGCTGCCCGAACCAGGAGCGGACCAGTTCAGGCCGAATTGCCCGGTCCAGAAAGGGGTCCACCCCGAGCAAACGAACGGTTTCCTCATTGATCCGCAACCTTCGGTCAATCATGGGGGCAAAGGCCTCGACCGCAGGGTCATTCATTAATTGCGACAGAATGCCTTCATCCATGGGCCCCGCCAGGCGTTCCATCGAATGAGTCGAGCGGCCTTTGAGAAATTCCACGGCCTGAGCAAAACTCGAAAGGGCGGCCTGGCCCGAAAGACCCATCCCCACGGCGGCCGCGACTCCGCAGGCAATACCCATTAACTGCAAAATGCTCAGTCCCCGACGTCGGGGCAGATAGCGCAGGAAGGCCTTGGTCACGATCCTCAAGGCTGGTTCTCCGGGGAGGATTGATCTTCGACCACGACGCCGTCTACGATGCGGAGGATCCGGTCGGTGAAACGACAGGTGAGGGGGCTATGGGTGGCCATCATCAACGTGGTACCAAACTTGCGACATTGGCTGGCGAGCAGCTCCAGCACCTGGTCGCCGGTACGCGTATCGAGGTTTCCCGTGGGCTCGTCGGCCAGGATGATCGCAGGTTGCTTCACGATGGCCCGAGCGATGGCCACTCGCTGCTGTTCGCCCCCGGAGAGTTCATGGGGAAACCTTCCTTCTTTCCCTTCAAGCCCTACCGCTTGCAGGGCCGTGTGAGCAGCCTCCGCGTTCGATTTGCCAGCCAGCTCCAGGGAGAGGAAAATATTTTCAAAGGCAGTGAGCGTAGGGAGCAGATTGAAAAACTGAAAGACGAAACCCAACCGCTCACGCCGGAGGCGGGTTCGTCCCTCTTCCCCGAGTGCTGCCAGGTCTTGGCCTTCTACTTCAACTCGACCCCTGGTGGGGCGGTCGAGACCGGCCAGGAGGTTGAGGATGGTCGTTTTCCCGGAACCGCTCTTCCCATAGAGGGCGACCACTTGGCCGGCGGCAATCTCCAGGTTGGTTCCGCGTACCGCGGCCGCATTATTTTCCCCCGTTTTATTGTATTGTTTCCAAAGATCCACCGTTCGAATCACGGGTTCCAAAAATATTTCTCCTCGCTTGGCAGGAATTCCTTTATTTATAGCTTATCATCCTATTGGAAAGAAGAAAAGAAGACGGGATGGAAATAAGGCGTTGCGAGAAGAGCCATCTCCTTGACGCCCATGGAGTTACATGTTAGCCTTTCGCGATTGATCCACAAATTTTTATCAGAAAAAAAGCAGGAGGTGGGGTCATGAAGATTACCTGCGTGCTTGCTAGCCCTCGGAAAAACGGCAACAGTGAGGTGCTGGCGAAACATTTCTGTGACACAGCCGCGAAGCTGGGCGCGAAGGTTGAAACCTTTTTCCTGAATAAACTCCAATACCGGGGCTGCCAGGCTTGTATGGCCTGCAAAACCAAATTGGAAAAGTGTGCGCTTGAGGATGACTTAACCCAAGTTTTGGAAAGCGTTCGGGAGGGCGATGTGCTGGTCATGGCGACCCCCGTTTATATGTCGGATGTCACCAGCCTCCTGCGGAGCTTTATCGAGCGTACCTACTCCTTTTTCGTCCCTGATTTCCAGACCAATCCTAAACCCAGCCGTCTTTCCCCGGGCAAAAAACTCGTCTTCATCCAGACTCAGGGACAGCCCGCCGAAAACCTCTTCGCCGACCTTTTTCCCAGAATCGAACCTGTGTTCAAGAGGTACGGGTTTACCCAGACCCATCTGATTCGAGGACTTGGCGTGCGCAAACTTGGTGAGGTGGCGACGCAAGAGGCGACCATGAAACTCGCCGAGGAGACGGCCAAGAAGATCATGACCTCCTGATGTAAAGGGGGCGGTTGGATCGGGGAGGATCTTAATCTACCGTTCCCAGACTACCTTACCTTTTTTGATGACCTTCCAGACGTGGTTGACGCCGAAATGGTAAGACAGGTGGCGGTAATCGGGAATGTCCAGGATGACCAGGTCAGCCTGTTTCCCGGGTTGCAGGCTGCCGATCTCTTTTTCTCTCCGGATCGCCCGCGCCGCGTGGATGGTTATGGCCAGTACAGCCTCCGCGGGCGTGAGGCGCATCTGGGTGCAGGCGATGGTCGTGATCAGGGGAAGGGACTGGGTCATGCAGGAGCCGGGGTTGAAGTCTGAGGCCAGGGCCACCTTGACGCCTTTCTCGATCATCCGGCAGGCAGGAGCATAGCGGCCCAGGAAGAGGAAAAAAGCCGTTCCCGGCAGAAGAGTGGCTACGACCCCCTTTTCAGCCATTGCCTCCATGCCCTTGTCGGTGACAAAAAGAAGGTGATCGGCCGAAGCCGCCCCCAGTTCTGCGGCCAATTCCGCCCCGCCCAGAGGATTCGTCCGCCTTTGATGGCTACGGTCCCTCCGGGAATGATTCCCAACTTGTCCTGTGCCGGCCCGGAATTTTCGGCGGCGGCCAGGGTTAGAAGCTGGGCGGCATTTTCTACAAGAAGGTCTGCCTCGGGATTCGTTGCCGTACCTCTCCATTCCTCTTCACCCCGCCCGTCTCTCCGAGGGGAGGGGGAATTCCCGGATGTAAATTAATACAGAGGAAATGGAACAAATTAGATAATATGTAGGGCATATTCCCCTAAAGCATCACGCCGTGGCGTGACCTGATCGGGGGTCAGGCCCTACAAAATGGTGACAAAACGAAAATCCTTCGTATTAATTGATCTTTTCTCTAACTCTGGCCATGATTTCTTTCTTAATCTTCTCTCCCTCAAGGGTGAGCCGCTTGAGTTCATTTTTCATTTTCTGCACATATTTCTTATCTTCCAGGGCGGAGAGGTTGACCAGGACGTTGAACATGCCGCCCCATAGCGCAGCTTCCGCCAGAAGTGCGCCGACGGCTGCATCGCTGATGGCATTGGGATTCCCCTTTTCGACTGCCTCCTGGCAGAGTTTCATTACCTTGAGGCTGGTCGCGGCAGTAAAGAGGGGAGGGTCGGCCGCTCTTTTCAAGCATTTCTGGATCTCTTCTTTGCGCTTTCGTTTCTCTTCTTCGGTGGTCTTGGGGAGGAGGTAGGCGTTCATCACCTCCTGGTAGGCGTCAATGTCCCGGGCAATGGTGTCGGCCAGGGCCTCTCTGTGAGAGTGGGCTTCTTCGCGGACCTTCTGCAATTCGGCCGCGTGAGCCTCGAAGGTCTTTTTGCCCAGGGTGAGATTGGCCACCATCTCCACCAGGGCTGAACCCAGGCATCCAGCCAGGGCGGAAACACTTCCTCCCCCCGGAGTGGCATTTCCTTCCGAAAGCGCATCCAGAAATTGAGTAAGAGTAATTTCCTGTCTTTTTTCCTCTTCTGACATGGAGACCTCCCCTTAATTGGCGCAGCAGGACCTACCGGGTTTTGAAATTCCAATTTCCAAATCTCAAATCCCAAATAAATTCCAATTTTCAATATTCAAATCGGCCAAATTGTAAATACCAATATGCAGGTGATCCAGATTACTCAGATTTCAAAAGAATTGAGGAAAATATTTTCTTCAATTCGACGCCTTCATTAAGAAGTTTTATCCCTTCCGGCTTAAATTTCTCATCATTCGTTTCTATTATCAGCCTTAGCCAACAAGCCGTTTCCTTTGCCTCTTTCCGACATATTTTAATTCTCATGGCAAAATCCTTTTTGCTTAAGGCTTCATTGGCCTCAATATAATTTGCACCGACAGACCCTGAAGACGCTGTTACTTGCTCTTGATATTCCAAGTTTGAAATATTCTTTGGTAGCTGTCTTGCATAAAGAGCAATACTTTTGGCAAACTGAAATGTCCGCTCTTCTAAGTCGAAAGTTTTGGAATTTTGAATTTTGTCCATTGAAATTTATTTGTTATTTGGGATTTGTTATTTGGTGCTTATTCCATGCTATTCCGAAAGCAAGTGTGTCTCAATAACCCGACCGGAATCGAATTCGGGCATTTTCAGGTATTCGCGAACGACGTCCTCCAGCGCTTCCAGGGGCAAAAGGCCTACCAGTTCAGTTTCGGCAATCTCCACGCCGGTCCCGGCGATTTCGTTCCGGATGAACTCGACGACTTTCGGGATAGAAGCTTGGCGGTAATTCGTCAGGTTCATGGAAACCTGGACCGCCCCCTTTTCCTGCAATTCCAGCCCCAGGGCCTGAACGGAGGGAATGCCGCCGCTCGATTCACGAATCTTCCGGGCGATCTTTTTGGCCAGATCCAGATTCCGGGTACGCAAGTTGACGTTGAAGGCAATCAGAGGCAAACGCGCCCCTACGGCCGTGGCTCCTGACCCGGGGTTGAAAGTCCTTGCCCCCGCATCCGGCTCCCAGCCGGGGGTGGATAGCTTTTCCCCGAGCCCCTCGTATTCCCCCTTGCGCACATCCGCCAATTTTTTCCTCCGGGGGTCGGTGGCTGCTTCCCCATAAAAATAGACAGGCACATCGGTCCGTTCTCCGAATTCCTGCCCGAACTGATGGGCAATGCGCACCGCTTCTTGCATCGCCAGACCGCCAAGGGGGATGAAGGGAACAACATCCACCGCGCCCATGCGGGGATGTTCTCCCGTGTGGAGGCGCATGTCGACGAGCTCCACAGCCTTGAGGGAGGATTGCAGAGCCGCCTGTTTGACGGCCTCCGGCTCCCCGATGAATGTGACCACGGTGCGATTATGATCGGAGTCGGAGAAATAGTCGAGGAGCTTGACACCGGGGGTTCTCCGGACTTGCGCGACAATTTTCTCCACTTTCTCGTCGTCCCGGCCTTCGCTGAAATTCGGTACACATTCCAAGATTTTCATATCCACCTCATCTCAATTTTTTTTCACCGCGGAGCACGCAGAGACCGCAGAGTAAGAAGGATTCCGAATTTAAATATCTAAATCCTGATGCCTGGTAAAAGGTCCGCAAATGAACTTTTCAGTCATTCCCGTGAAAACGGGCATGCCGTGGCGGCGGTTCGCGAACCGCCCCTACATTGCGTCTACGCAGGATTGACGATTTTTTAGGAGTCCAGCAAAATTAATATTTCAAATTTTATCTCGGCGCTCTCTGCGTTCTCTGCGGTGAATGTATTTACTTCATCATCGGGATCTTGATGCCCATCTTCTTGATCGTATCGATGGCCGTATCCTATCCCGCGTCCACCGCTGAGCGTTCTACTCACCCCTCCTCTCGCAGGCTGAAAATGTATGAATTAATTAGAATCTATAGAAAAAAGGGGGTAGGGTCAAGACCTTTTTGACAGGCCAGTATGTTATAAACAGGCAGCCTGGACAGCCAGTTGTGGGAAGGATCGCTGCTTGCCCACCGACCAAGACCGCTTCGCGGATAAAACGATTGCGTTCAAAAATCCCCGTGTCCGCAGGGGAACCGGCGGATTAAATGGCCCGGCCTTGGTCGGATCCTGCGCGCAAATTCCTATAAGGGCTCGTGCCACCCCAGGGCGAGGTCGATTTTGATCTGCCGTTTCTTATCGACGTTCTTCTTGAAGAATTCGGCTATTTCTTTATGCGTGGTGATCCAGACATCGGGAAATTTTTTGATGTAATCAAGGACCTGGCCGAGGGCGTCCATCCGGTACCCTCTTCCGCTGATTTGCGGATGCAAGGTCAAGAGGTAGAAGCCGCTTTCCCGGTAGGCCCAGTCAAATTCTCTCTGCCAGACCCGCACCACCATATCCGGATCGGCCATGCCCCGGCGGTAGGCGGGCTTGAGGGAGAAGAGATAGTAGGGGGCGTCGTCCAGTTCCCAGCAAACCGGGAGTTCAAGCACACCCGTATCCTTCCCGTCCTGAGTGATGAAATAGGGAGACTCGTGAGCCATCATGCTGGTGTCGTAGATGTATTTGTTTTCCCGGAGCAGGTTGAGGGTGTTGGGCCCGAGGTCAAAGGCAGGGGACCGGTAGCCAATGGGGGTGACCCCCAATTTCTTGAAAACCTCGATGCCCCGAAGGAATTCCTCTTTCTCTTGTTCGACCGACATGGAGTTGGGATCGTCGTGAAGCCATCCATGGTGGGCGACTTCGTGTCCTGCGGCCAACATTTGTTCCACCAAGGGGCCATAATTCTCGGCAACCCACCCGGGAACGAAGAAAGTCAATTTAATCCCCCGCTCTTTGCAGAAACGCAGAATCCGGGGAACCCCGATATAGGCCCCGTATTTTCCCCGGGACATGGGACTGGGAGTTTTCAGCCCTCTGGCCAGCCACAGGGTTTCCGCATCGAAATCGAAGCCAATCGCTACCGCACACCTTCCTTTTTCTTTCCACATATTCGCAGCCTCCTTTGACGGTTTTTGAAACAGTTTAGCCAAAAAAAGGAAAAAGAATAAAAGACAAAAATATTAGAAACTTATTTGCCACAGAGGTCACCGAGGCCACAGAGAGATTTACGTTCAATAACCAAAACGAAAAGGGGAACGCTCGCGGAATCTGTTTTGAGGGTGCAGGGTCAAATTCTTTTCCATTTTCTGCTTCCATATCTCTGTGCTCTCTGTACTACTAACGTTCAAATTCTTTAAATTTTATAAAGAATCCCCCCCACCCTCTCCCTCCCCCTCGAGGGGGGAGGGTAGGGAGGGGGTGATTTCCTTTGGTTGCGGCTACGCCGCGCTGTGACCTCTGTGGCTAAATAATTTCAATATTTCAAGTTGCAAAAATCAAAGCCGCCCGCCGGAATCCAAGAAAATAAGAATTGATGTTCTCGTAAAAAGTCGTCACTCCGGTGGAAACCGGAGTCCAGAGAATTTTTGAGTAGAAGAGACGGTGGCGATGAGAAAGATAAGACTTGCTAATGAGGCCAAAATTGTCTAGGCTGGATTTCATCTTTTTTAAATCATCCTGGATTCCGGCGCCTGCCCCGGACCCTATCCGGGGTCCGCCGGAATGACGACAAAGAACCATGCCTTTCTAATGTTCGTCCCTCCGGCGAACCCCGGACTTGATCCGGGGCGGAGTCCAGTTCAAGGCTGTCAAAAGGAAAGATGCTCCAACCCATGATGTTTAGACTATTATGGACTCATTAGTTTTCAAATAGGGAATTATAATCTCTTCACTCGTATATCAGGGCGAAGAGCCGATCGGCCATCTCCGGGGCGCGGTCTTTGAGAATCTTATATTCCTCGATCGCCGAGCCCCGGTTTCCCATCCTTAGATAAGTAATTCCCAGGTTCAGGTGCGCTTCGGGGAGCGAAGGCTTAATCAGGAGGGCGCGCTTGTAAGAATCGATGGCTTCCTCATACCTTCCCAACTCATGATAAGCCGCTCCGAGATTTTGATGAGCTTCGGCGTAGTCGAACTCGAGGCGAATTGCCTGTTTGTAGGATGCAACGGCTTCCTCAAAATTCTTTAAGGCGACATACCCATTTCCCATGTTGTAGTGGGCCTCCGCCATATCCGGCTGGAGGCGGATGGCTGCCTTACATGATTGAATGGCTTCCTTATGGCGTCCCATCTGGTGATACGTCCATCCCAAATTATTATAGGCTTCGGCCAGGTCGGATTTGAGCTCAATTGCCTTCTGACAGGATTGGGCGGCTTCACCGTAACGACCCGATTTTCCGTAGGCTGAGCAGAGGTTATTCAGGATGGCAGGATCCTTTGGTTTCAACCCAAGCGCTTTCTGGTAGGGCTCAATCGCTTCCTTATATTTCCCCAGGGTGGTCAGGCAATATCCGATCTGGAAATAGGCCTGGACGTGGTTTGGGTCTCTCTGGACCGCTTCAATAAAAAAGGGGAGGGCCATTTCATATTTCTGGGCCCAGACGAAGCGGAGCCCGGTAACGTATAATTCCGTCGCCTGGGCCAGTCGATCTTTCCTCTCCTTTTCTGTCAATTCCGATAAACTACTGCGTTGACCGGCGGGCATTTTGGCAATTCTTTCGGCAGGGATGGCAAAGTTGAGATTTTGGCCGAGCACGATTAAAAAGGTTGCCACTCCGACGACCTCTCCTTTCATGTTGAGCACCGGACTCCCACTGGATCCGGCAGATATGGGAGCGGTCATTTGCACCATCTTCCCAAACCCCGGGATTTCCCGTATGGACGAGACGATGCCATCGGAGACGGTCTGATCCAGGCCTAGAGGAGTTCCGATGACCAGAATCTTTTCCCCAACTTCAGGCAGGGTGGGGCTTATGGGCAAAGGATGGACCATTTTCCCCGAGATATCTACGGATACCCGCATCAGATCTCCTTCTTGGTCTTCGGCAACAATTTCTTTGACCGGAAACCCCTGGCCATCGGAAAGTCTTATTTCCGAACGGCTGGCCCCCTGAAGAACGTGGTAGTTGGTGATCAGGTCTCCTTCCTTATTTAAAAAGAAGCCGGTGCCTTGGCTGATGACTTTCCCTTGCTGGTCATAATTGAGAATGGCTGCGATAGAAATTCCCGTTTTTTTAACCAGGGCGGGGATATTTTCTTGGCCCAGTCCCGGAGAGGTGACAAAAAGGAGGGAGAAAAAGATGGCTCCGCGGATCCAGTCGCGGTATCCGGAAACCTGCATTTTCCGGTGGGTCGAGTCTCGACCTATCCTGTCCATTGAAGAGGCCCCTTAAGAACGGGTTGGGATTCCTATCGCATCGAGGCAGATGGGAAAAGGGCAGGCAATGGCCCGCCCCTTTTCATCTACAAAATCAAACTAGTTTCCATCCGGAAACCTGGGAATTCCCCTCCCCCTCTGGGAGACTGTGTCGTAATTGGGAAAAAGAGCCGTCATTCCGGCGAAAGCCGGAATCCAGTCCCGCTCTGAGCGGGATTGAATAATTCCATCTTCCTGGGTGCCCGCCTGCGCGGACATGACGAATTAAGACACGGTCTCCTGAGGGGGGAGGGTCAGGGTGGGGGTGACAACAATTGGGATATCAAGACCTTTCATTTCTATTCCCGCTCACCCTGCCCCTCTCCCGCGAGGGGAGAGGGAGTTTCCGGATGAAAACCAACTATTTAACCAAAACCCGGCCTCGATCAAAACCTTGCCTTTAGCTTGAGGGATCGAGAGGTTGACCTTTATTTATCTTCTCCCCATACTCTGATACACGGTAAGCGTTACACCGCCAATGGTTATAGCTCCCAGGCGGGATGCGCCTTGATTCGCATCGATCGAGTAAATGACTTTCCCGCTTCCTGTGCCGCTGCTCCCCGAGGTGATCTTGATCCAGCTGGCATTGCTCACAGCCGTCCAGTTGCATCCGCTTCCGGCCGTCACGTTTACGCCCCCGTTCTGTGCGGCATAAGTAAAGTATTGATTGGTGGAAGAGATGGAAACCGTGCACCCTCCTTTCCCATTCTGGGTCACGCTGAAGGTCTGGCCGGCAATGGTTAACGTTCCCGTTCTCGAAGAGGTACCCTTATTTTGCGAGACACGGTAAGTGACCGACCCGCTTCCAATGCCGCTATTTCCGGAGAGGATGGTAATCCAGGGAACGTTGCTTACGGCGGTCCAGGGACATCCACTCGATGTCAACACATCGACCTTCCCGAAAGATTCGGGAAAACCACAGGGTGGAACGGCATGGGGATTGATGGAGAAAGTACACGGCGCATACTGGGCCACCAGGTCGGTGTTCCCGTCGAGCTTCCTGAACAGGACCGGCAGGACACCTACGGTAGATCCGTTTATTTTCCATCCTTGAAATACCAGGAGGGAGGTGCCCACCGTAATGACTTTGGATGCCTCCACTCTGACCTGCGTTCCAGCCGGATAGGTAGAGCTGAGCGGGGTGAAGCTCATGATGTTCCTGCTGGAGTCCGCCAGGCTGACAGTCGTTTCCACCGGATTCTGCACCTGGTTCACCGCTTTCACAGACAAAGCAACCTGTACGAGCTCCGGAATCTCAGGAAGGATCTGCACAGCGATCTGATCCGTCCCTATCATCCCTTGGCTATCCTGCGCTTTCACGGTGATGGTATGTAAGCCCGGGGAGAGCTGATTCGTATGCAGCGCCGCTCCGGCCTCCAGGAATCCGTCCAGATCAGACTCCCACCGGACATTATTGTCTTCTGTCAGACCACCCTCTTCGAGGGAATAAGCGAAGGCCTGAAGGCTCACCGGCTCACCGGCACTGAACTCCGCCACAGTCAATGGCACGATTGCAGCCGTCGGGTTCTTAAAAGGAACGGTGAATGGTCCCACCTGGCTGATCCCGGTATTTACACCATCGGTCACCAATACCCGCAGAAAGGCGTTCGTGCTTCCCGGCTGGCGAGACAGGTCGAAAGAGGACTCATTGGCCCCATGGACCCTCGTCCCCATGGTCCGCCAGGTCTGGCCGCCATCTTTACTGTATTGCACGAGGGCGGTCAATGGATCGTTGTCGGCATCGAGGGCATCCCACTTGATGGTGACCTCATCCGGCAGAGTAGTCGGGGTCGGTCCCGCGACAGGTTCGGTAATCGTGACCAATGGGGTATGAGATGATACCGCGATCCTGTGGAGCTCTTCGTTCCCGCGCTTTAAGAGGACGGCCGTCGTATCCGCATGCCACAGGATATAGCCCCGGAACATCCCGTGCCCCTCCTCCCCTTCGCTGAGCGGTGTGGGTTGGAAACTGACGGAGTTGAGAAGCTGGTCCGTCTCATCCCGGAGTTCGATACTGAAGTGCCCGGGCGGAGGAATGGTGGGTTCGGCATTGCGCATCAGGCGGTACATGGGCCTGAGTCTGCCCTCCCCTGTTGGTAACACGAACCCGCTCACTTGGAGGAATTCCCGGGCCGCTGGAGGGTTTTGATCCGGAGGTGGAATAAGGACCCCCAGAGTGGACGGGAATTCATCGAAGAGATTCATGTAGGTGTAAGGTCCGATCCACACTCCCGCCGGGTCACTCCAACGGTAGGTCATGAAGTCAAACGCGCTCGGAAGGATCACCTGTCGCTTCTTTACATCGAAACCGTACTCTCCGATGCTCCCGGCACTGAAGGGAGGAAGGTAGTCTCCATCAATCGGCCCCGGTTCTCCCGCTCCGGATTTGACATGCTTTCTGCCGTAATTGTGGGCCAATTCGTGCGCCATAATCTCGCCCCCGATCTCCTCATCCGGGCTTTTCTGACAGACACCGGAAACATTCGTAGTGGGGCAGTCGGTTAATCCGGCCGCGGTTGGCTCAGGAGCACCGGCCGTGTTCAACTCTCCCCAACCCAGGACGCAGCCACCACTGCTGTCGCAGGTCGGGGTGTTGAGTGGCAGCATGCCGTAGAAATGGGGATCGGGCCCCCAATCCCCCGGGCACTCCCAGTTTCCGCAGTCCGTGTAATCTTCGATCTCCTCAAGGAGACAATCATCCGTAAAGATTCCACACGCCCAATCCTCTGAGGATGTCAGAGACCGGGTTACAACCATCTCTCCATGGTATTCGACGTTGACCCCGCTCACCGGAAAGACTCGACGCAGATAATCCGCGGCTGCCGCAAACTCGGATGCCTTAACTCTTAGGTTGAGCCCTCCTCTTTTGTAGCGAATATCCACCTCTTTCAAATTTAGAGGCCGTTTGGGGGTGAAGGTTATCCTCAATTCCCTTTGGTTGTTGTCACACGTCAGCTCGGGGATCCTGCAGGATGGGTTGATGGTTGCCCTGAGGGTGACCGTTCCCCGGGCCAGGTTGGCCGGGATGAGGAAGTTGAGGGAGCTTGTGAGGTTTGACCGCAAGAATTCGAGAGCGAGCGGTTCGACAACTACCTGTTGCCCCGGAGTAAGGGGCATCGGGAAAAACTCCTGGGCATCTTCTTCGCGGATCAACACGAGGCTTCCATCCACGTCCGCCTCGGATAGGATGCCGGGGCCGGTGATGTCAGGATACACCCGAACCACGGTATCCTTTAAGGCAATCATGGGAATGGCTCCGCTGGTCATACCTGTCGCCACACCCTCGGCCGTCTGGATGGCCTGGGTGACCTCGATGGCCTTTATCTTCAGATCCACCAAGCTCAATCTGGCGTTGATCAACACCTGGCTGGTAACAGACTGTGTCCTGACAACACCCGTGAGGAGAGGAACGAATCGCACGGATGCCGTCACCTTCAGCCAGTAAGGTCCCAACGCATCGGCCTTGAAGTTGGGACTCAGGGTATCCTCGTTCGTCAGAACCCTCACCAGACCCTTGGCCGGAAGAAACTCCCAGTGGACGCTCAGGACCTCAGCCGTATCGGTAATGTCGACGCTGTCGGATTCGCAGTCTGCGGAGACGATTGTTTCGAATATCCTCGCATCCAGAAAGACTTCAGTCCCGATCAGGACATTACGATTGGGGCCCGGAGTGATTCCAGCGCGATCCACGGAAGGACACCCGCCCGGAGGTAGGGAATAGGCCGGATTGGCAAGGCAGAAAATTATTCCGAAAAATGCGTATCCGAATATGAGGAATGGCTTCACAAAATTTCTCTTCTGTTTCATCGTCCACCTCCTGAAGTAATTAAGTTCGCCTCTCATGAAAATCGATTTTCGTGAGCGTGCTTTTACTGAGATATGGTACCGTACTGAGATATGGTACCGGACCC
>Ga0214473_10006928_pt1 | contig 13496 bp, 11 predicted proteins | sample RVTome_7_FD_203509 | JGI IMG/M metagenome (GOLD analysis project Ga0214473, IMG submission 203509) | Soil microbial communities from uranium-contaminated site in the Upper Colorado River Basin, Wyoming, United States - RVT98D197 | ecosystem: Environmental > Terrestrial > Soil > Contaminated >...
GTCCGCGGGGTGACCGCAGCCTCGAACCTCTCGGGGTGGAGCTGGAAGTCGTCATACAGATTCACCAGTACCGGCACGCCGCGCACCAGGCGAACAAGATGGGCATAGGACACGAAGTAGGGATCGCCGATGAGCACCTCGTCGCCGGGATTAACGCAGGCCATCAAGCCCAACAGCAGTCCTCCGGAGGTGCCCGACGTGACGAACAGATCGGGCTCCCAGGCGAATTCCTCCTGAAGGCTGCGGGCGATCCGCTCGCGCAGCGGAGCAATCCCGCGGGTCACGGTGTATCCGTTGCGGTTGTTGCGGACCGCCTCGATGATGGCCTCCTTCACCGGCTGGGGCACGGGGAAGTCAGGCTGGCCGATGGACAGGTCGATGGGGTCCTTCAAGGTCGCCCCTAGATCGAACACCCGGCGGATGCCCGAGGAGCCGATGGTCTTCACGTGTTCCGCGATGAACTGCTGGCCGTTCATGCCGGCGCGTCCGAGTGCGGGAGAAAAGAAAACGCCGAAGGCCGGCGCCCTCCGGCGGCCTCGAGGGTCCTTGACCGTGCGAACATGTGACCCGATCCCCCGACGGGTCCGCTCCGGGACCTCCCTAGGTTTTAGCCTCCGGCGATTCGGTCTTCGGAGCGGCGCCCTCGTCCGCCTTCTTGGCTGCCTTGTCCTTCTTCCCCACGGCGGCCTTGCGATGTGCGACTTTCGGCAAGCGCAGGGCCGAGGAGCCCTCCTCCCACCGCCCCAGCTCCTTCAACTGGGCGATCCGCTCCGCGCGGGTGAGCACGTTGCGGTGCCGCTGGAGGGAGCTTTTCGATTTGAGTGACTTGTGCAACGACATTCTTGTTGGACTCCCCCATACCGGACCGTGCAAGACGCCCCGTGCCGACGAGAAGCCGGCGCGCCTTGTTCAGCGGGCTGCTACCACTGATCCGTTTTAAGCGCCTTGAAATACCCTTCCAGCTTGTATCCCCCCCCGCCGGCGAAGTACTTGCCGCCGACCGAGCGGATCTTCTCCATCAGTTGCGCCGCGATGCTCTTCTGACCGGGGTCCGCGTGATTGAACCCCTGCCGGGTGATCAACTGGATCGCCCCGCTCTTCAGCGGCACGGGCTCTGTCTCGATCCCGTGCTCGGCCAGGAACGCTCGAGCCTTCTCCGCGTCCTCCGGACGCTCCGCCGCAAACTCCTGGGCCACGATGTAGGTGTGGCCGCGAATCCATCCGGACGGCGCCGCTGCGGGAGACGCCGTGGGCGCTGCTGCCCCCTGGATCGGCGCCGGGTCGGCCGGCGTCGCCCGCGGCTCCGCCAGCAGGTTGCCGACCAAGTGCGTCGCCGGAGGCTGGGCCCGTGCCGCCTCGATCTCGCCAATCGCCTCCGCCGCGTAGGACTCGCGGCCGCGGTCGTAGCCGACCCGCAGGCCCTTGCGATGGCCGCTGCGGCTGCCCAACTCGAACGTGGCCACGAGCATCACCATGGTGACGAACAGCGCCACCGCTGCTGTCGTGCTGGTGAAGGAAAGCCGAATCCGGTCTCCCTCCATCTCGAAGAACGAGGCCGCCCCGGTGCCTTCCGGCGATGGTGCCAGCCGCAATGGGCTCGGCGCAGCACGTTCCTTGGCTGGAGCCGGCGGCGGCGGCTTCGGAGCTTTCGCTCGGCCAGACCACCAACGGGGCACTTCCAATGTTGCGCTCACTTGTTCCCGGTCATCGCCGAGCAACTCGAAAAGCCGCGGTCCGTGCTTTCGCTTGGTCATGGAACTGCCTCCGTGCAGGCGCACTTCGAGAAGACGCCATCATAGCGGACCGATTTAGCTTGGCAAGCGCGAATAAAACAGCGGCCCTGCGATAGTTCGTGCCGGGCTGATCGTTGCGCGGACGTGGCGCGGCCGCTGCTCGTAGCGAGACCGGATTGACCGCCAACCCGCCGGGTACCCGCAGCGCGCCCACAGACGCACCCGGCCGCCCAGGCCGTGGCCCGCCAGCCGGACCGTCGTTGAAATCCCGGCGGGATCGGGGTATACGTCACCGTGTACCGGGGGCGATTAGCTCAGTTGGCTAGAGCGTTCGGATCACACCCGAGAGGTCACAGGTTCGAGTCCTGTATCGCCCAGTCGGCCGATTTCGGCCTTCTCGCACTCCGTCGCACCGTCTCGTATCCCTTTGCAACTGGCGTAGTTACGCGATCTGCCGATCTTGGCGTGCGACGCCGTGCCGGCCGGTGCGGCAGGATGCTGCAGCGCTTTTTGCAGCGCCTTATTGGGTTGCGTCGGCGTACTTTGGTCGGAGGTCGTGGGTTCGACGGCCGGATCTGATTCCTCGACTGCCTATAGAAAGTGCTCGTCCGTCACCTGCAAGTAGTGTTTGGCGGCGATCGGCTCGGAGTTCCCGATCCACGCGCAGACCACGTGGAGGGGGTGTGCGCTGGTCAGCTCGGTTTCACGTGTGCTGCGGAGGTTGTGAAAGGGCTTCGGCCACGGCTCGAGGGCGGCGCGCTTGATGATCTTCGCAAACTGCGTTCGAAGATTGATGTGCGCTCCGCGATAGCGCGTGATGACGTACTCGGTCCCCGGCTCGGCCTCCTCGAACGCCTGACGGAGGTGAGGTAGCAGCTCGGGAAACAGCGGGATCTGCCGAGAAGCGCCGTCGGGATGGTGCTCGGTCTTCGGGCTACGAACGGTCAGGCGGCTGCGCTCCCAATCGACGTCTTCCCACCGCAAAGCCATGTGCTCAGATGGACAACGCAAGCCGCCGAAACGACTCAGTGCGAAGATCAATCGCCACTGAGAATCGGGGCAGGCTTCGAGAATGCACGCCGCTTCCTCGCGAGTGATGAAGCGCTGGCGCTGCATATTGCGTTGGACCGTCGACGGGAGATCGTTGAACGGGTTCACGGTGATCAGCCCCTTGCGGACCCCTGCCTTGAAAAACTGCTTGGCGATCCCGCAACGGCGGCGGACGGTGTTATCGGCGAGCCGTTGATCTGATTGCAACCAGCGGCGCCACTCGTCCGCGTCGCCCGGGGTGACGTCTCGTAAGGCGCGATCCTCACCGAAGTGCTTGATCAGGCAGCGGCGTGTGTGGCGGTAGACTGTCCGGGTATTCGGCTTGGTGTCGCCTCGTCCGGCGATGTAGCCATCCAGGAACTGCTTGAGCGTCCCGGCCGTGGTCCGACGGGCGATCAGCCCTACCTTTGCCAATTTCGCCAGGAGTAGTTCGCCGAGGTTTGAAAGCCATACAGCGGTCTCGTCGTCCACAGCGTGGCCGTTGATCGATGCGACGACCAAGCGCTCTACATGCACGTTGACGGCGCCGGCGATTCGCTTCGAAACGCGCCCCAACCGGATAGTCTTCCGATGGCCGTCGGCATCGTTAAACTGGATCAGCCGACACCCGTTTGCTTGTCGTGTAACGCTCGCCATTCATCGATCTCCAGTCGTATCCACCGAACCGACGCTTGATTCGTTCACTGAGCGGCAACGCCCGCGGAAAGTCAAGCATGCTCCTGAGTTTCGCGTCTGCGTCACCGCTTTCCCGAAGCTTCCGGGTGAAGGTGGGCTCAAGTTCGCGCGTTTTTCTTCTTGCTGATCCATGCCGCCAGATCCCGGGGGTCGTACCGGACGGCGCGACCAATCCGTATGCAGGGGATTTCATCGTTATCAGTGAGGGCCCAGAGTAGGCGCGGCGAAATCGAGAGCGCTTTCGCAGCGTCGGCAGGTTTGAGCAGCAACACCTGGAGCGACGCGGTCGTAGCTCGTGTAGCCAACCAGTCAGACATGCTGGGCACTGTACTCACCGTCCGATTGATCGATACTGACTCCAATTGCGCTGCGAGCTGACCCCCCGCACGATCGAGGTGGGTCGCTTGCAGCGACGATACCGCGCGGCTCAGGCCACCTCCCGATCGCCATCGCCAGGATCCTACCGAGTCCCGACAACCGCTCGTGGGGCGTCAGCAAACCCGGGTTTGTCGGTGCGGTCCGAACGGGCTGGTCAGGATCGTCGCCGGGCCGTCGCGGACGCTTGTTCCACGGGTTCATGCGCGACTTCCTCGATTGGACGCGATCTCGGTCAGGGCGATGCGGAGACGTGGGAGGTCGTCCTCGCTCCAAACACGAAGGATGCCCACCCTACCGACCGGACGAATGTCGTACTGGGCGATGGCGTACTTTGCCCGATGCTGCGGAACGCCGAGGCGTTCACAAATCTGGCCCAGGGTCAGGAGGCGGTCGAACGAGATTGTGTCGGACAAGATCGAAGCTCCTACGCCGCAAATCAGTTGCGGATCGCAGGAGCAATTTTACGAAAAACGGCGATGTACAACCTAGCGCAGAATCTCGTACAACGCACTTGGAGCGGTGAATCAAGGGGTTTTGAGCGATTCTTCGGGCGCGGGTACAACGGTTTTGTACAACGATTACAACGCCTGTCGGCGCCGACTCTCTTGCATGCAGCTCAGACAGAGGTGGCCCGTACCCCACAGGATATCAGGATGGTGTACCATTGATCCACATTTGGAACACTGTTGAGGCGCGTCCGACTCGCTCATGAGTTGTCGCTGTTTGCGTCCGCCCTTCCGCCTGTTGGCGTCGCGTGCCTTCAGGGCGATGTGCGTGATCGTGTACCTGCCGTTTTCATCTTTCAGTCGACGATATGCATTGCCTTTGTCGGGCTTGGTTCCCGTCAGCTCTGCATATAAGTCGGCAGCCTCGGACAAGCTGAGCTCAACATCGACAACCGGCAACGCGTCCGCCTGGCGCTGTTCCCGGCGCGGGCTGTCTCCGACTCCGGATCCCGCCACTGGAGGTATGGCGGCGGGCCCATGCTGCCACGCGCATTCGATGACCTTGACGATTAGCTCGTTATCTAACGTGACGTCGGCATCCCAACCTGGATTCGATTCCTCCTCCAGGTGCAGCAACTCCTCGGCCTGCCGCAAGAGGTCCAGATCCTCGCGAGGAATCACGTCGCCCGCTCGATACCGCTGGTGGTCGTGTCCTGGGCGAACCGCCTGCAGAGCGTTCCACCGATCCGGCTGAAAGGCGGCGCACTCCGTCAGACGGCGAAGCGCGGAAACCAGGCGAGCAGATACGCCGTCCTTACCGATCGAAGCGACCTGCGTTCGAATCGCCTCTGCCGGAGCGGGCGTGAATGGACCGTCAGGGGAGTCAGATTCTTCGATGACGACGCCTCGGGGCAGCGCCGGCGCCTGCGGCGTGTTCGAGAAAAGGAGGTTATGAGCACGGGTTGCGGCGGCATAAACCTCGTCGACGGCCTCTGACAACGCCTGGGCATCGATTCCGTCACGAACGTGTCTGCCGTTCGCGACCGGGATCGTGGCCGCTTCGAGCATGCGGCGGAGGCGCCGGCATGTTTCCAACAAGACTGGACGCTTTACCGTCGTCACTCGCCTCCCTGCATCCGGCCGCCGTTGCCGAACTGCACCGCACGACTGGTCTCCTGCGTAGTATAGTCATCGCTTCGGCAGCCGCTCAACCTTGTCGGCCCTACGTGCCGCCAGCGCATGGATGCGACCTCTCCCGATTCCGCCGACACGGGCTCGACGCACGAGGTGAGTTCGCGTCCGCCTTGGGGTGCCGAGCGCAACCCCGCGTTAACCAATCGGGGGTGTCAACCGAGAGAGGCAGAGAGTTTGAGAGTTTTCAGCGGGGTGGCGAGAGCAAACCCTGGGGTTGCGTTCGGGGCGGCAGAAGCAGCGGTGCAAACCGAGAGCGCCGCCGCTTGGCGGGTCGAGCGCAACGTCGCGTGGTTGGCGGACTTACGGCAATCGCCTTCGGCGGCGATTTCGCGTCGAGCCGTTAACAAAAAAGCCACCGGATTTCGCGGTGGCGGGAAGACCTCCCCGAACGCAACCCTGGCAGCAACTCTCGCGCCACGGTCGTAGGGCGCTATCCAGATTACTCCGGCGCCTCCCAGGTGGCAAGCACCGCCTGGACCTGATCGTCAACTTCGGTCCGCGCGTCCTGACGGTCCCACCCTTCGGCCAAGAGCCTGTCGTAGGCCGTCTCGGCGTGACGAACGTGGGCGATCACCGCGAGGCGGACCGCCTCCTCGTTGAGCTCCTTGGCGGCGGCCGAACGGCCGACGCGGCCGCTGTATTTCTGACAGGCGTGCTCGGCGATAAGGAGCTCGCGCTCGGGAGGACAGCGAGGGAAAAACTCCCGCACCCTGGCCGCGAAGCGCCGCACGTACTCCTGGTCGATGCCAGCCCTCCGCGCCGCCTCTCGCTGCCGTCGACGGGCGCGCACTTCATCGTCGGCCAGGCATTCCTGTTCGGCCAGGTCAAGAGCAGCTTCGGTGACGAGCACGCCTTGCCGCTCGTTCCGCTTTCGAGCGCGACTGAACTTCAGGACGGCCGCGGAGAGGACTGAGTGTTTGACGGCACGCCGGGTGAGCGCCGCGTCACCCGAGGACAGAAAGACGAGTTGATCCAGGTCCGAGCAAGTCAGGCACCGTGCCACTCGACTCATGCTCAGCGTGATCAGTGCCCCGCGGCCGATGATTTCGCCGCATCCTTCGCAGACGCAGTCGCGGTTGGAGACGAACACCACGTTCACCACGTTCCGTGCTGCGACGCGTCGAGACTCCCGGTCGGTTGCGTCACGGACTGATGACCGAATCGGCGCGTTCACAGCTTCTCCCAGCGCGGGCGAAGGGCCTTCTCGAAGCGGATCATCGCGTCGATCATCGCGTCCTGAATCTCCGGCCACCGCTCTTCGTCTAACAGGCCGCCCTTTTCAATCGGCACGGAGATCCGGCATGCCCGCGAGCCGTCGAGCCGCTCCCAGTGTAATGGTCCGCCGAAAGCCACCTCGATGGCTTCCTTCTGGCCAGCGAGGCCGTCGAACATCGCCTTGTTGCCCTCGCCGCTCTGCCGATCCACGTCGATGTAGAGTTCAACTCGGGCGCTGTGCTTGACGATCACGTAGTTGAGTGCCAGACCGGAGCGTCCCGCCGACGTGCCCACCCAGTTGGCCGTGCCCGGTGAGATGTTCGCATGTAGTTGCGTTTTCTTCCTGGCCCGCTCCAGCAGCCCGTCGAAGAACCGAAGGCAGGCGTCATCGCGCCGACTCAACTCCTTCTTCTTCGTGCCCGCCTTCGTGATTTCTTCGCTCGGCCCGGTGATCAAGGTGAGAAGCGGTGCCGGCTCCGACTCACCGATCCGAATGGCCTCCAGTTTCAACAGATAGAACTTCGCCAGTCCGCTTTCGTTGAGCCAGCCCACAGCGCGGACGTGCTCGGGGCGCGGTTCCGCCACGATCCACACTGCGGTCTTCGCATCCAGCGCGGCCAGGTAGGTCAGCAGCTTGCCGAGGTGATCGTGGTCGCTCTTGCCGAGCTGGTTCTCGATGACCACCGGCTCGCCCGAGCCATCCTCCGCAACCAGATCGACGCTGAAGTCCCCCGCCTCTTGCTCGTGCTCAATGTTCGAGAGCGTCACGCCGATGGCGTCCGCGAGCGTGTCGACGTTACTTTCCAGCCACTTTGTGAAGTCGAGGGCCTCGTGTCTCCACACGTCCCGCAACGGAATTCGTTGGATTCTGCTGATCATGCGTAGATCTCCGTGCGGTTCTGGCGTCTACAGCATCAGCCGGTTTGTGGCTGTGTAGGCCGAAGCCAGACATCGTTTCCCGAGCGAGACACGATCGGGTATTCACTAGCGGATCTGCCCAACGCCGACGCGAGCCTTGCACTGCGGCTACTGACGGCCTTCAGTCGGAAGTCGGCGCTGTGGCGCGAAGCATCTGCTGGCAGACAAGGAATCACCGGCTCCGCTCCCCGAACCACTGGGCGCCGCCGCCCAATCGGTGATTTCATCAATAATCTGCGATGCTCTAGCGTGCAACACCTTCAACTCGAATATCTTCGGGCTGAATGCGTCAAACCAGCGACAGCGCGCTTCACTACTTTGCAGGTCTCGGTGCGCTGAGAGAATCCGCTTGAACCGTGCAAGCGTGTTCACGTACATTCTCGCATGATTGCCAAGCTTCCTCAGCTTTTCCGCGCAAGGTGCAGAAGCACGTAGCGGTGTCCGGTGCACCCTTTTCTTCCGCTCCTTGGAATCTGCCGTCAGATCCGTAAGCGCCACCAGGTCCAGACGGCCTTCGCCGTGTACATAGTCGTGCAGAGCCCGTCGCCCCCGAGCCTTATCACGGGCCTTTTTCCATTGGTCCTTTGGCAAAGCCCTGCCTCCTTCTCTGTTCAACCGCCTTTCGAGGTCGTCGTTTCCTGGTCCACCGCGCCGGCTTGCCGACAATCGACCTACGCGCGATTATCTTGCTCCCAAGCGGCGTCGCGCTACGATGCCGTGGCGCTGTCCGTTCCACACCTCACCGACCGGTAGCCGTCACCGTGCGACGAAGTCCTCCTTGACTCTCTTGAGAATCTCATTTACTTCCGCCGAGGTGGCCTCATCGGGCAACGATGTACCGGCGCCTAGCTCAATGCGAACGAAAAACCGCACATCCACGTTAGACTTCGCCCGAAACTTCAGCAGCTCGGGTATCGCGTCCGCAAGCTCTTGAATCTGCGAAGGCTCGAACTCGGCGCTGGCGGTCAGCACGTGCGGCTTTGGCGGTGGTCGCTCGTCACCCGCGCCGGTCGGAGTCGTCGCAACTCGGATACGAACGGCCCGAGCGTTCGCCAGGTCGCACGGCCACGAGCCGCTGTCCTCCGCGCGCTCGATGAACCTCGCTTGCAGGGCGCCGGCGATCGCATCCTTGACCGTCTTCCACGGCAGGGTACGCCCGTTCTTCTGCGAGAGCGCTGCCGCAATCGAAAGCGCGGTCGCCTCATCGTCTCTCCACGCGGCCGGTAGATTCTCCGGCAAGATCTCCGCTGCGGAAACCGGAGGCGGCGGCGAACGAAGCAATGCCCGGCCCGTCAAGACGCCCACCGGCAGCGGCTCCCCGAGCAGGCTCGCCGGCTCAGACAGCAACCACAGGCGACCGTTCTCGACGGCTCCGACCACCGCAGCGTCGATGACTGTGCGCGGTGCCTTCGGAACCTGTACCGGCTCCGTGAATCCCTCCCGTGGAACTTGGACGATTCTGGCCCCATCGAAGTACGCCGCGACGGTGTCGGCCGTGATCTCATCGCCGGCCCAGAGTTCGGGCAGCGCACCGGGCACAAGCAGGTCCGGAGTCACCTCGGCCAACTCGGCCGCGTGCGGAAGGACGAGCTCCAACGCCGGATCCTGAAGCGCTGCCTCGTCGGGCCGCGATCTCCACCACGTTCGGAAGGAGCGATCCGGCCGCATGAGCCGCAGCACGAATGTGCCCTGGACGCATCCCTCGACCAGCGTGTCGAGGATCGCTTGGGCCTTCAACATCTTAGGAAGGTGCGGCAGTTGAGCGAAGGCACCAGCAAGGTCCTTCACACGCCGGCTCGTCTCGCCCTCCCTCCAGAGGTCATACGGTCCACCCGGCAGGAGGGCTTCGGCAGTGATTGCCGAATCTCGAATGCGCGATCGCAGGTCGCTTTTGATGGTCGCAAACGAAGGGTCTTCGGTCACCGTGATCTTGAACGCCTGATCTTCGTCCTTCTCCGAGACGGTCACCACGATGCAGTACGCCTGTTTGATCGCCTCCGGAACGCGCCCCTTCGCCTTGTCGATGTAGATCGCCAGCGTCTGCATCCGCGCGACATCGACGCTGCCTTCCTTCTCCTGCGCGGCCAGCTCCCGGCGAACCTCGTCCCACGCCAGGTGGTCGCGCACTCGGGCCAAGGCCACTTCGACTCCGTCCTTCGAAGGCGTCAGCAGCAGGACCGCATTGCGGTACACGCGCGGTTTTTCTGGCCCCGTCTTCTCATCAAGGAACCGGCGGGCTTCGGCGCTGGGCTTGCCCGATTCGGACGCAGCGCTCGGACCGAGCACGGCGTAACGGAACACGCCGTCGTCCTCGACGTCTTTCGGACGGGCCGGCAGCGTGTGTACGCGCACACCCGCGGCCTGGGCGCCGGTCGTCAACGCCTTCGCCCGGCCGATCTCGTCGATCAGTCGAGCCTTCACGACTTCGTCGGAAAGCTCCGCCGCCGCCTTGGCGTGCATCTGGTTGAGGTTCGGGCGGTTCCCCAGCCGCCACTGACTCGGCAGGGTCTCGTCGGACGCCGCAAAGAACTTGTCGTCCAGCCAATAACTGCTCCGCGCCCAGCGGGACAGTCCCTTTTCGAGCTCGATCTTGTCGGGCCGCGTTGGCCCCAGCAAGAGCATCAGGTCGCGCGTCTTGGCGCTGTGGCCAAGCGGCTGCGAATGCAAGAATGTGGCGACGACGGCCTGCTCGATTTCGCGGGACCTCAGGCCCACGGACTCGGCTTGGGCCTGCTGGGCCCGCTCCAATTCGCCGTCCAGAATGCCGGTCCACGCCTGTCTCTTGCCTTCGTGTTCTTCGGTGTCCGCGACCGTAACGTGTTCTCTCAGAGCCTCAGAGAGTCCCTCGACGTTCGGCGCCGGCAAAAACACGTTCGGGCCCACCAACGGGGACTTATCCCACGTCTCGGCCTCGCGCAGGGCGAGCGCAAACGTCCGCAGCAAGCCGCGCGTCCGTTGGAATCCGGCGAGCTGCGTCCACTTCTCATAGAGCACTTCCGTCAGATCCGGGTGAAATGGGTAGCTTCTGAGGAACCGCTCCTCCGTCGCGGAGCGCTGCTTGGCGGTTTGCTCGTCAATCGCCTCGATGCCCTTGAGCGCCGCGATGACGTGCTCGCGGAACTTGCTCGGCTCGCGGATCGACTCCGGCTTGAAGAACCGTCGCCGCAGCACTTCCGCCACGTCCTCTTTGACCACCGGCTCGACGCCCTCTTCCTTCTGCCGACGAAAGATATCGTAGAACTCGTTCAAGAGTTGGCGGCCGACCGCGTCGCTCTTCCTCGGATCGGTCGCCAAGAGTGACGCGACCAGGCAGCAACGATCGACCTTCGTTGCCGCCCCGGTCAGGTACTGGAAGAAGTTCGCCAGGCGCTCGCGATGCCGCGGATCCTGCGCGACCTTCTCCCGCGCGTACATGAGCACCTCGTCGAGCAGAACGAGGACACCCAGGCCCGCTTTGACCGGTATCTCCAGCAGCTCGGTGAGCAGGTTCTCGGCCGGAGCGGTCTCGCGCTCTTCCGCCTTGTTCTCGGCGTGTAGCAGCTTGAGCCCCTTGTCACCGGCAAGCTGGTACGCCAGGACGCTCCACGGCTGCCTGAGCATGCGCTTCTTGCCGTCAGGCGAGTAGACCTCCATGCCCTTCTCGACGTCGAGCTTATCGAAGCACAGCCCGGCCACGCGTGCTTTGGTCGGCTTCTCCCCGATCTCCGTCTCGAACTCCCGCACGGCCGGCAGGTCGGGCAGGTGATCGGGGTCGCTCACCAGATGGAGCAACGTGATCAACGTGTGCGTCTTGCCCCCGCCGTAGGTCAGCTCGAGCTGCCGCACGGCCTTGTCGTTCTTGCCCGCGATACGCAGCACGGCGTCACGCACCAGCGCCCGCAGATTGTGCGTCGGAAACGTCAGCGCGAAGAACTCCTCGGGCCTTTCGTAGATCGGCCGCTTGCCGCTCTGCATCTGGACTTCGTACAGGTCCGCGGCGAACATGTGCAGCGGCAATTTGCCGAACTTGAGGTCGTCCCGCAGCGTCACGACCTGATGCCACGGTGTCCAAGGAAGCTTCGCCATGACCAAACTCCGCCAATTGGGTACTGAGGCCCGTCACAGTACCCATACAATAGGTACGATACCTATTCCCTCCGCAAGCGCGCTCGGATCGCCCGCCGCGTCGTCAGAATCTCCCGGCGCAGGGTCTCTTCGTCCGGCAGGCTCGTCAGATACTTCGAGGCGAAGACCCGTGCGTTGATCCCGCTCATCGCATACCTCACGACGGTGTCGTCCTTGTCGCTGCACAGAATGATCCCGATCGGGTCGCTCTCGCCCGCCATCGTCAGATGCGCCCCGGCGTAGTTCAGATACAGGTTCATCTGACCCGCGTCGGCATGCGTGAAAGCGCCGGTCTTCAGGTCGATGACGACCAGGCAGCGCAGGCCGCGGTGGTAGAGTAGCAGATCGATGCGATACCACGTGCTCCCGATGCGGATCCGCTTCTGCCGGGCGACGAAAGTGAACCCGGCCCCGAGCTCCAGCAGGAACCACTCCAAGTGGCGGACGAGGGCCTCTTCGAGGTCGCTCTCGCTGTATTCGTCCTTGAGGTTCAAGAACTCCAGCAGGTAGGGATCGCGGACTTCTTCATCGGGGGCGACGGCGTCCTCCGCCCGCGCCTGCCGGCCGCGGGCGAGCATCGCGGCCTGTCGTTTCGACCGGGCGGTCCGCTCAAAGAACTGCGTGCTGATCTGACGATCAAGCTGGCGTATGGACCACCCGCCTCGGATCGCTTCCGACTCATAGAACGCCCGGGCCCGCGCCTGCCCGACCGCCAGGATGCGAACGTAGTGCGACCAGGACAGCGGGAAAACCGCGGCCCAATGCAATGCCCCGGATTCGGCAGACGGCGTCTGCGCTTTTCGGATCTCGCCCCTACTCGCTTCGGCCGGGAAGATCGCCCTGGCTTCCAATTGCGCAGACGGCGTCTGCGCAATCTCCCAGCCCAGGTAAAACGCCCGCATCTGCTGCAGATTCCGCCTGGAAAACCCACGGCCGTATTTGGCAGTCAGGTCCTTGGACAGGCGTTCCAGAAGTTTCCCTCCGTACTCGGCCCGCGCTTGCCCGCCCTGTTCGTGCTCCACGATCCGCCGGCCGATCTCCCAGTACGTCGCCGCCAGCACGCTGTTGATCGAGCGCGCCGCGGCCCGCCGGGCGTCATCCAGCAGCGTCGAAATACCAGTCAGGAACCCGCCGTACTCACGCGAAGCGGCCCGGATGATCGAGGTGGTCTTGCGGCTCATTCGTCTGCTCCCGCCGTCTCGGATGCGGTGGCTGCCCAGGCCGCATCCCCGTCCACGAACTCTTGCTGACGGCGGTCCTTTTCCCGTCGGGCGCCCTTGGCCCCGACGTGGTTGCTCAGGCTCTCCAGCAGCGCGCGTTCGTCGCTGCCCCGCCGCGACAACTCGATCAGCGATTGAAGCAGACGCTTGAACAGCTCGTGTCGGCGCAGGCCGCAGTCGTCCAGGTACTCGTCCACCTTGTGCACGTCGCCGGACTTCCATAGGTGCATCAACCGATGCACGCGGTCGATGAGCGGCACGGGCCGCCCGCCCGGCGCCTCGTAGCCCATGCTCTTGTCCTTGCGCTGCGCCCAGGTCTTCAGCCGCATCTTGCTGCCCGACTCGGCCGCGTCGACCGGCTCGTCGCTGTCCGCATCCGGCTCCTCATCCTCGTCGGCCACGGCTGACCCGCCGACCTTGACCAGCAGGTCCCAAGTATCGACCAGCTCGCGGTCCGACAGGCCGCATGAGACGGCGTAGAGAATCACCGTCCCGACCGGGGCGTCCTCCAGACCGAAATCGTTGCGATGCAGCAGGTAGTACGCGGTTGCCTCGTCGAGCTT
>Ga0214473_10006929_pt1 | contig 13493 bp, 13 predicted proteins | sample RVTome_7_FD_203509 | JGI IMG/M metagenome (GOLD analysis project Ga0214473, IMG submission 203509) | Soil microbial communities from uranium-contaminated site in the Upper Colorado River Basin, Wyoming, United States - RVT98D197 | ecosystem: Environmental > Terrestrial > Soil > Contaminated >...
GGAAATCGGGAATGGCAAGAGCCGCTCCCGTGTGGCGCACCGTCGCTCCCAGAATGAGTTGGAGATACACGGCGGCAGTGGCGATGGCCGCGACGACCCTCAGGGGAGGACGAGCCCGGTCAGACCGACCGATCGCGGTCTCCCACTCCCCGGAAGTGGCGAAGGCCAGTAGGACGACGAGGCAGAAAAAGCTCTGCGCCAGTGTCGCATGTGCCACCGAGACCGGCGTGGGCAAGAGGAAGATGACGGTGATGCCCCCGAGGACTCCCTGAGTTATGACCATGGCGAGGGCTGCTGCTCCCAACCTGCGCATCCATAGGCGAGACTCGGAGCGCCAAAGCCAGACCGCCAGAATGGTGGTCAATAATCCAACCAACGTCGCCACCATACGGTGTCCATGCTCATAAAGAATGCCGCCCACCATCGGCGGCATGAGCATCCCATAGGAAAGCGGCCAATCGGGAACCGCCAGGCCCGATTCGGTGCTGGTGACTAAACCGCCGGCCCATATGAGGATCCAGGTGCACGCCGCGGTAAAGGCAGCGAACCGATGCAGCCATCCGCCCCGGGTCGACAACGTCGATGATGTTGATTCCGACACGTCCGGATGGATGAACTGAGCGCCCATGGTCAGAGAGGAACACACCCGGGGAGACACGACTGAGCCTCCCCGGGTGATCGATTCCGCGAGATTACTGGGAGGCGGTGAAGGTGAAACTGAGCTCCTTGGTCTCCCGTTCGCCGACCGTCACGTTCTGGGTCTGGGCTCCCAGAGTCTCGTGCCAAGCTTCGATCACATAGTCTCCGGGAGGAAGATTCCCGATTTGGAACGACCCGGTGTCACCCGTCACGCCGAAATAGGGGTGGTCCAACACTCCAGCGTAAGAGTTCATCCACTTGTGGACATCGCACTTGAAGGGAACCATGACCTCCGAAACCTCGAACTTTCGCTTGGTGCTCAGTCCCTTGATCGGTTGCCCGATGTTGAACTGTTGGTTCTTCGTCGGCATGGCGTGGATGTTGTGGAGTGTATCGTCGCTGTTGAGAATCTCCAGCTCTTGGCCGACCATGATCCCGAAGACGTGGGGGTGGTACGTGCAGCCTTGTTGATCCAGAAGCACTGCTTCACTCGGCGCCGGGAACTTGCGCCCCCCGAGGCCGTCCTTGACATAGACAAAAACGTTGGCGAGGGCGCCGGTCTCGCCGGCCACGACGAATTCCGTGGTAACCGGACTCGAGTGGAGCTTGGCGCAAACCGGGTCGGCTCCCATCTGGATCGTCTGCTGAGCTGAGGCGGTGCCCTCCAGCCTGGCCGTTCCGGTCAGCGTCGCTGCTGTGGCCGGGTCAAGAGGAGGTGGCGCGGGCTGCGTGGTTGCCGCCGGCGCCGAGGAACTGGCCCCTTCCCCTCCGCCGCCTGTTTCACCCCCACCGCCGCAACCCATCAGGACAGCAAAGGCCAGCGTATATAGGACAGCAAGAGATCGATTGATCATTCAAACCCTCCAGTTGAGTGCCAATTGGCTGATTTGGCCGGCCATCGGCCGCCGCGTCGCGAGTTCGCGGTCTTGCAAAGCGAACCAGTATACCGGATTTCGATGCCAAAGCAACCCAGCGGACCGAGACCGAAAGTAACCATCGCCCTATCCCTTCCCTTCACGAGTCGATCGGGCGGCGGCTTGTCCTTTTCTCTTCACTGCCGTCGGGCGGTGAGGGACGCACCGTGCCCATCCCCTCCCCCTCTGGCCGGGAGGCGAATAGCTGGCGTAGGAGGCTGGACTCTCGCTTGTAGAACCCCTCGGTATGAAAGGACTCCCTGAGCCCCAGGCGCTCGTAGTCCAGATGATGACAGAGCTCATGAAGCAGAGTGCGGAGAAATGTCTTGAACTTTACGACTTGGGCTCGCTGTGCGGTTCGCATCCAAACCGATACCTTATGGACCCCTTTCTCCCCCGCCTGGTAAAGGCCGTGGAGCTCGCCGGTCTCCGAGGAAGGACGCCGGCGGAGCACCTGCACGCGAAGCGACGTGACGCCAAGGGCCTCGGTCAGCCAGTCCATCAGGGTCTGCGCGGCCTTCTGGGTGCTTGTTCGGTGTCCGTCCGCGAGAGTCCGCTCCAAAGCGTCGACCAGTTCTCCTACCTCGCTCGCTCGCGGCAGGCTCACCCGATCGATCTGGTCGCTCTCGAGGTAGATTCGCTTTTGCTGGGCGTTCAGTTTTTCATAGTAGGCGAAAGGCATCGACGACCAGAGCGAAGTATACCGCGGTTTGACACTCGGTCATCACTCCCTTAACATCGCGGCTATTCCAGCCGGGACGGGACGTGTCACTGATGGTTCCTTTTGCGGAGGTCAGAGCGATCTGGATGGCGACAAGGGCTGCTCCATTTTTTCTGCCCCCGTTATTCTGCTTGCTGTTTGCCTGCAGCGGCGGCGACGACCGGGAGAACGCCCCATCGAGCCGGGAAACGGTTGATGACGCCGTCTCTTCCGTGGAGATTAGCCCTGTCCATCCCAGTCCTCATCGTTACGAGGTGATTTCGTTTGAGGATGCAGGCGCGCTGACAGGAACCGTAAGGCTGTCGGCTACCGTTGCCCCGCTCACCGGGATTCCGGTTCTGAAGGATCAGAGCGTTTGCGGTACGCATAGTCCGAACCCTTCCCTCGAGTTAGGGACGGGAAACGGCGTCGCCAACGTCATCGTTTCGCTGGTGGGGGTGACCCAAGGCAAGCCGATGGAGCAGCTGCCCGCGCCGACAAAGCTCGATCAAGTGGGGTGCCTATACGTACCCCACGTGCAGATCGTTCCCCTCGGCTCCACTCTCGACATCGCCAACAGCGATCCGATTCTCCACAACGTACACGCCTATCTGAATGGGACGGAAACGGTGTTCAATCTGGCCATGCCCCTTCGGGGCTACCGGATACGGCGGAGGCTGGATCAACCCGGGCTGATGAGCTTGAAGTGCGACGCCGGCCACACTTGGATGAGTGGCTACATCATGGTTCAGGAGCATCCTTACTACGCGCTGACGGTAGCCGATGGATCCTACTCCATCGAGGACGTTCCGGTCGGGAAGTACGTGCTGAAGTTGTGGCACGAGTTTCTGGGAGAAACAGAGGTTCCGGTCGAGATCGAGTCCGATACCACTTCCACCGTCGACTTGGAGTTGAACGCACCGGCGCTCGATCCGTCTTAAGGATTCGAGATCGCCAAGGTGCGAGCGGGCTTTCTAGGTACGGGGATCGTTCTTGAGGGGTTGCCTACCGGCAACGCCGGCGTCTATTTCGTGCCAGAAGCTCACTTCTTGCTCACCGAGTTTCCAGCAGAGATAGACTTCTCGCCCTTCCCAGATGGTTGGAAAGTCGACGAGTCCGCCTTCTACGTCCTTGAGCTGACAGCCCTGCGAGCAGATCTCCGAGGTGAGCCCCTGCAGACGACCGATGAGATGCAGGTAACCGAGGTCGACGGGGATACCGCCTCGAACGAGAACGTCCTGAAGTTTGGGTGTATGGCTCTCCGCGTTCAACTTCAAACCCTTGTAGATCGAGTGGAGCTGGCGCAGCCGTTCGGTAAGGAATGGGATGAGCTCGTTCGCCTCCAGGACGGTGAAGAAGCGTTTGTCCATTTGTCTAGAAGCTTATCCAAAACCAGCGGGACGGACAAACGACAGTCACCCAGGTGAGTCCGCCGTTCCTTGGGAGCCCGCCGTCTTCGTGCTACAATTCAAAGGGTTTAACCCGTCGGCTCGCCAACCGTCAGAGAGATGCCAGGGCTGGGCGGTCTCGATGAGGGCTCTTTTCGGGGCCATTACTTGCCCGCCGCAGATGGAGCTCAGCTAGGCAAGGGAGGATCAACATGACGCGAATCATCACCTGGGTTCTATTAGGCTTGCTGGTCCTGATCTCGCCCGGAACGGCACGTTCTCAGGGAGAAAAGGGAGAAACAGGGGACCGTTTCCAGTTCAAGGTCGCGGTGTCGGCGGTGAACCTCGACGTGGTGGTGACCGACAAGAACGGGCGCTTCATCCCCGGCCTCACGGAATCGGACTTCGAGGTCTTCGAGGACGGCGTTCGTCAGGAGCTGAGTTTCTTCAATCCCGAAGTCACACCGATAACGGTTCTTCTCCTCCTCGACGCTTCGACCAGCATGCGGCCCAGTGTCGACGGGGTGAAGGAGGCGGCTGCCAACTTCGTGCGCAAGCTTTGGGATGGAGACCAGGCCATTGTGGGAGACTTCAACGAGCGGGTGCGCTTCAGCACTTACTTCACCGAGGACGTCGACCGGCTGGTGAGCACCATTCAGTCGCTGTACCCTTCGGGATGGACGGCTCTCTACGACGCTATCCTCCTCTCTATCCTCAAGCTGGAAACCGTAGAGGGGAGAAAGGCGCTACTGGTTTTCACCGACGGTGACGATTCACAGTCGGTGGGGGTGGGGAGCGAGGCCTCCAAAGACGATTGCATCGAAGGAGCCAAGTTCTCGGAAGTGACGATCTACTCGGTAGGGTTCGAAGGACGTCGTGGCTTCGGGGGCCAAGGTGTCAACAAAGGGTTCCTGGACAAGCTTTCCGAAGAAACGGGAGGGGCGGCCTTCTTTCCCAAGGATATCGGCGAGCTCAACGATTCCTTCTCTCGCATCCAGGACGAGCTTCATAGCCAGTACCGCGTGGCCTATATTCCCTCGAACACCGCGGGAGACGGTCGCTGGCGCGCTATCGAAGTTCGCATCAAGGATCGACCCAATCTCGTGGTGCGGACTCGCACCGGCTATTACGCGGTTCCCCAGCAAGAGCCCTGAGAGTTATTCTTCGCACTTCCCAGAGCTTCGTGTAGCCGATCCTCCGCCAGCGCCCAGCGCCGAGGCACCATGCTAGAATCGTCCCATGTCTTCGGACCGCGCCGCGAAGCGGTTGACGCACCGGGTCGCCTATCGGGGTCGCTTGCTCACCCTCGATGTCGATCGTGTCCGAGAGCCGGGGGGCTTGGAGGTGGTGCGAGAAGTCATCCGCCATCCCGGCTCGTCGGTCATAATGCCCATCACTGCCGATGGGCGCCTGGTGTTGGTGCGGCAATACCGCTACGCCGTCGGTGACTTCTTGTGGGAAGCTCCCGCCGGTCACATCGACTCGGGTGAGTCGGCGGAGGAAGCGGCTCGCCGCGAGCTAGTAGAGGAGACGGGCTACTATCCCCATCGCCTGCAAAGCCTGCTGGAATTTTATCCCGCCCCCGGCTTTACCGATGAGCGGATGCATCTCTTTCTCGCCACCGAGCTGGAAGAGCGGCAACCTCTGCCCGAAGAGGACGAAAGGATAGAAGTTCGGCTCTTCAGCGTGCCCGAGGCGCTTCGCATGGTGTCCGCGCACGAGATCCGGGACGCCAAGACCCTTATAGGGCTCGCCTTGCTCGAGGAGCGGCTGACGGGGCGTTAGGCCTTGCAGAAAGTTCGCCCGTTTCCGGCAACGCTTCTCTCCGCCGCGGCTGGGGCATCGACCGCGACCGCTCTCGTCGTGCGCGGCGCGCTGCGCGTTCCGCTGGTCGATCGGCTCTCCGAGCCCACGTTTGTTGTCACCACCCCCCCCATCGGATGGTGGATCGCCGCTCTGGCAGCCGGAGCCCTGGCGGGAGCTTGGCTGGGGAGGTGGCTGGCAGGAAAAGAGGCTTCGGAGATCCTGCGGCCCTTGCTGCTTCCCGGCCTCGCCAACCTCGCCTACGTTCCGGGCGCGCTTTCCGTGGTCCCGTTTCTTGCCGCTATTTCCGGACCGCTGCTGGACCTGCTCTTGCTGGGAAGCTTGGCGGCGTCTTGTTGGAGAGCCGCCGAGCAATTCGGCGTGACCCTATCTCCCTCGGCGAATCAGGTGGCGGTCGTGGCGCTCGGGCTGTACCTATGGGTCGGCCACCGAACCCAGCAGGAGGTGGGGCTCACCGGCGACGAGCCGCATTACATGCTGATCGCCCAGAGTCTTCTCCGCGATCACGATCTGCGGGTCGACGACGATTATTCAGAGGGAAGCTTCCGGGAATTCTATGACGGCAAGATAGGTCCGCATTTAGCGCACGGAACCCCCTATTCCATCCACGGGGTCGGCCTGCCGCTCCTTCTCTTGCCCGGATTCGCCCTGTTGGGATTGACGGGCGTGCTGCTCACCGAGGCCTTGTTGGGTGCCGTTGCGGTACGAGAGTTGTTCCGGGCGGTGGAGCTTCTGGCAGGCGACCGGCGAGCCGCGCTCTTGGTGGTGGTAGGTTTCGGCCTCACCGCGCCCGCGCTCTTTCTCTTGACGGCCGCCTATCCGGAGCTTCCGGCGGCGGTCTTGGCAGTGTCGGTCTTTCGGCGCTGGTTGTCTTCCCACGCCGTCAGCTCTCTCGGCTCTGTCGTCTGGGGGCTTGGTTTCGGCCTGCTACCCTTACTTCACATCAAGTTTCTCCCGCTTGCTGCGGTTCTTGGATTGGGCTCACTGCACTTCTGGCGTGGCAAGCGATGGGGGGTCTTGGTCGGGATGTCCGCTGGACTGCTGGGAGTCCTGACTTTTTTCTATTATCTTACCGGGAGCCCCAACCCTCTCACCTCCTGGGGTACGCAACGTGTTTTCTGGAGCGGTATCCCCCGGGGTCTCGCCGGCCTCCTCTTCGACCAGGAGGCGGGGCTCTTGCCTGCTTCGCCTTTCTATGTCTTCGCCTTGGTCGCGTTGGTGAGTTTCCTTCGATGGCGGCCCGCGCTGGGCTTTCTGGTGGTGGCGGCATTGGCTGCGGTGGCACTTCCTGGGGCTGCGCACCCGGTGTGGTTCGGAGGAACGTCGGCCCCCGCCCGTTTTCTTTTTCCGGCGCTGCCTCTGCTGGCTGCCTCAGCCGGGGCGGTCTGGCGCCAGGAGTCCGGGCGCGGAATGTATCCTTGGGCGCGTCCGCTCCTGTTGAGCAGTGTGCTTTTCGGAATCTACATGGCCTCAGTTCCCGGGCAGTACTTGTATCTCAACCAAAGGGACGGGACGGGTCGTCTGTGGGAAGCACTGGGAGCATCTTGGGACCTTACCCACTACCTTCCGTCGATCCAACGAGCCGACTCCCGTTCTTTCGTCCTGGCAGGCGCGGGAGTGGCGGTGGTGTTGTTGGCGGTCATCGTTCAGCTCTCGGGTAGAGCGGTTCGGCTACCCCCGCTGGCTATTACGATCCTTGTGGGCACCGTGCTGGTGGATGTCCTTTCTCCCGGACGCCTGCCGGATTCCGCGTCCGGACGTTGGATGGAACGGCTGTTGTGGGGCATCTCGAACCGTCAGACGGCTCGTTTCTTGATGTTGCCTGCGGTGAGCTCTCTCCAGTACGGTGAAGTGCTCCAGCTCATCGAGCTTCCTCTTCCCCAAGCGAGGGGTTCAACCGGAGAAGAGCGGGAAGTTGGCGGTCTCTGGGAGAGCATGCCCGTTCGCCTTCCTGCCGGGGAATTCGTTCTGGAGAACGGACCGTCGAGCGAGCTCCGTCTTTGTAACGGCGAAGGCTGCTTCGCCAGTGCTCGCACCGGTCAACCGTTCCAGACTCGAGTCGGCTTTTCCCGTTTTCACGTTCGCAGTGAGGAGTCGACACCCAATCTCCACCTTCGAGCGGTCCGCTTGGAAGCGGACTTCGTCACCGCGTTCCAGTCGCTGCAGCTCCTTTCCGGACTTCGACTGCATTCCTTGGACGATAACGTCTTCTATGAGCCGTCGGGTTTTTGGGTTCGGGCGGGAAGCCAAGCCCGGTTTGCTCTGGAGCAAGAGCTGTCTCCCCACACCGTTTTGTCCTTGGTCAACGGAGGAAAGGAGAACTGGATTACGGTCCAGCAGTCCGAGGGAGTCGTCCGGTTCCCTCTCCGACCCTTCGAAGCGAAGCGCCTTCAGATTCCCGCCACCCATGGATTTGGCTGGCTAGCGGTCGAGTGCGTCACTGGCTTCCGGCCGGCGGATCTCGAGCCTTCGAGAGAGGACCACCGTCTTTTGGGTGTCTTCGTGACCGCTCCGGTCTTTGACTTACCCCAGGATCCTTCCGGATAATAAAGACCGCCTCAAGAGGAGCTGGCTTGGTCATTCACGCTAGGCGGGAAAGCGGTTTTTTCTCAGGGCCTGAACCGCGGCTATTTGCCCATCGCGGCGCCAGCGCGCGCTCTCCCGAGAACACACTGGAGTCGTTCCGCCTGGCGCGGAAGGCTGGCGCGCCCTACCTAGAGCTCGACGTCCATTTGAGCGTGGATGGACAGGTAGTCGTAATTCATGACAACTCCATATCCCGCACCACCGGCCGGCGGGGTAGGGTGGAGAGGATGACGCTCGCCGAGATTCGCCGACTGGACGCCGGACACGAGTTCACGCTGGACCGAGGGCGCTCCTTCCCTTACCGAGCCCAGGGGTTGCTGATTCCAACCCTGGAAGAAGTCTTGGAAGAATTCCCCGAGGCACGCATCACCATCGAGATCAAAAAAACAAGAGAAGGAATCGGCAGCGCGGTTCTGGAGGTGATCCGTCGCTGCCGAGCCATAGAGCGAGTGCTGGTGGCGTCGCACGAGCATGAACACTTGAAGGAGTTTCGATCCCTCGACGGCAATGTGCCGACGAGCTTCAGCAAGGCCGAGATACGTGAATTCTTGGCTCGACTGCGGGGAGGAGTGACAGACGGTTACCAGGCACCCGGCCTTGCCCTGCAGGTGCCGGAGTACTTCGGCCTCCGACGGGTGACTTCAGTCGCTTTCATCGAGGCGGCGCACCGACTCGGCCTCGAGGTTCACGTTTGGACGGTGAACGAGCCGGTTCACATGAAGCGTTTGCTGAGCTGGGGGGTCGACGGGATCATGACCGATGACCCCGCTCTGGCGGTGGCTTCGGTCGCCGAGCTGGCAGGGGTGGCCCGGACCGCAGCTCCGCCCGGGAGTGAGTAGCGGTGTTGCGGCGCACCCTGCTGTTGGTCGCAGCCCTAGCGGCGTGTAGCGAGCCGCCTCCCGTTCCAACCATCGGGCAACCCGTCCCCGACGTCGTTCTTCCCGACCTGGAAGGCCGGACGGTGAGCCTTTCCGACTTCCGGGGTGAAGTCGTGGTGCTCAATTTCTGGGCCACCTGGTGTCCGCCTTGCGTCGAAGAAATGCCGTCTCTCCAAAAACTCCAGCAGGCCTTGGGCGATAAGGGGCTCCGGGTGTTGGCGGCCTCCGTCGACGAGAGCCTGGAAGATGTAGAGCGCTTCCGGCAGGAGTACCAGCTCAGCCTGCCTATCCTCCACGATAGAGGCGGGAAGATCGCCCACCGCTTCTCCACTTTCAAGTACCCGGAAACCTACATTGTGGATCGCGACGGAAGGCTGGTGGCAAAAGTGATCGGGCCGCGAGACTGGATTGCTCCCATCGTGATCCATGATTTCGTGGAGTTGCTCCGAGGTGAGGACGGGGACGGTGTCTAGCCGGCCGCAACTTTCATGCACATAACCCGGCAGATCACTCAACAGATCGCGATGGAGCTCGGTCAGCCCGCCATGGAGAATTGGAGCTTCGAGATGGGCGAGGACGAGTTCGGCCAGGTGCAAAAGCACATCAAGCTCCACCGAGCCCATGACGTCACGGTGCTCGTTCTGAGGGCGGATGAGCTGGCGGTTGTCCGCAAGCACGAATACCCGGCCGGCGCATTCCGCGCGCCTTCGGGAGGGGTTCATCCCGAGGAGTCCTTTCTAGACGGAGCGAGAAGGGAAACTTGGGAAGAAACTGGGCTCAGAGTCGAGTTCGAGAGTTATCTGTTGCGCGTTCATGCGACCTTCACTCACGGGGGAGAGAGCGCCAGCTGGACGACCCATGTCATGGTGGCAAAGCCGGTCGCGGGCGAGCTCGAACCAGTAGACCGAGACGAGATCGAGTCGGCGCGATGGGCAAGTTGGGACGAGCTCATCAAGACGATGAATCCGGTCTTGGTGGGTAGTGGGCTGGGAGGTTTGGCCTATCGAGCTCGACTTCACGAACGCTCGCGGGAGCTATTGACGGCGTCCCACCGTCTAGCGTGAGCTGGACGAGAAGGCACTCGATGCCTCGGAGCGCGAGTCTCGATCGGGCCGAAAAGCAGCGTCAGGCCGGTAAGCTGGACCGCGCCGCGGAGGCCTACCGCGATCACATTGCGCATTTTCCCAAAGATGTCGATACTCGACGCGAGCTCGCCGAGCTCCTGGAAGAAATGGGCAATGTCGACGGCGCCATCTCGGAGTACGTCAAGCTACAGGAAATCCTGGCCGGCGCCGGCCATGTTTTGGGAGCGATCGTCGCCGGCAAGAAAGTCGAACGGCTCGACCCACGGTTCGACAACCCGCTGTCCTACGTGGCAAAGGTTCAAACCGACAGTCTGGAGGAAGCGCACCGGAAGCGGGCGGAGTCACGTTCCCATCCGGAAGCGGCGAAGCCGCTCGCCGAGATTCCACTCCTGGCCGATCTGGCTCCCTCCGAACTGGAGGCAGTGGCCCAAAACATGAGTCTTCACAAGAAGGACGAGGGCGAGGTCATTTTTGCCGAAGGCGACGAAGGAGACTCGGTTTACTTCGTCACTCGCGGAGCGGTGGTAGTGAACACCGATTCTCAAAAGCTGGCACATCTCGGTCCCGGCAGTTGTTTCGGAGAGTTCTCGTTTCTTACCGGGAAGCGACGCATCGCTTCCGTACGGACCCTCGGCAAGACCGAGCTCCTGGAGCTTTCGGCGAGCGATGTGAAGCAGCTGATGCGCAGCCATCCTCGGCTGAGGGAAGTCCTTCTAAAAATGTACCGAGAGAGGGCGATGCTCAATGTCCTCGCCCGCTCTCCCTTGTTTCATATGTTGGGGGCCGCGGATAGAGAACGAGTGGCCGATGAGATGGAGCTGGTAACCTTCCAGGCCGGTCAAGAGGTCGTGCATCGGGGAGCCCCGGGAGCGTCTCTCTTCCTCATCAAGAGTGGAAGCGTGGAAGTCCGAGGAGAAACGCCAAGCGGTGAGGAGCTGATGCTCGCCATGCTGGGCCCGCATCAGTTCTTCGGAGAAGTCTCCTTTCTCACCGGTGTACCGCGCAGCGCGACCGTCACCACGCTCGAAGAGTGCGAGCTCCTGATGCTTTCCGAGACCGCTCTCCGCCGCTTGCTGGGAGCTCACCCGGAGCTGAAAGAGATCCTGGAGCGCTTCCATTTCGATCGGGTGATGGCGACCGTCGAGGCTCTGAGGACCTTTCTCCGGTCGGGATGGGTGGCGGGGGTCGTTAGCTGAGGCGGGCTCTCACGGGTTCTGGGCGCGGTCGGTGGCGGGTGGATCCGTGTTTCCGATGTCGGCTTCCACCTTCCAGCTCCCGTCTCCCTGCTTTCTCCACACGGTAAGGTACTTTCCGGTCTCATAGCAACTCCTTCCACGTCGTATCGCCCTTCATTTCCAGAGAGCCGAGAGGCTGGAGATGGTAAGATTTCTTTCGCCAAACTGTCCACTGTCCAATGATGAGCCGGATGGTAGCCGCTCTGCTAATCGCCGGGCTAGGTGCGTTTGCTCCCGTCCTCGGTGGCTGGGTGGAGCCCAGCGTCTATTTTAACTTTGGTCCCGGCGATGAAGATTATCTCGAAGGTTACGAGTCTCGCTGGGAGATCGATCCCGACGGACTCGCCACGCATTGGAACAGCTACCAGAGCAGAGTGCGGTTGCCGCTACGACTCCAGGGAGGTCGCTTCGCCCTGACCTACCGCTTCTCCCGCGTCTACGGCGAAACCGCCCAAGTCGAGCTTCGCGTGAACGGCGTTCTGGCCGACCGGTTCTCGGTTCGAGGTGGTGCCTATAACGAGCGGTCGGTCGTGATCCCGGGCAGCGTGTTGAGCAGTCAGCCTCTCGAGCTACAGTTCCTGGCAGATTCCCATGAAAGGAAGAACCGCGGACTGCGCATGGATTGGTTGCGACTCGAAGCTCAGGACCGACGGGGGCGGGTCGTGCCCGGCCCGTCGATTCTGCTCTGGAGCGCGCTACTCTCGCTGTCCTTCTGGCTGCTGGTTGGGGCCTCGCTCCCCGATTCACGCTGGTCTCTTCTCTTGGGAGCCAGCCTCCCGGTCGCGGTGGCTCTCTACGGAAGCCTGGCCGGGCCTTTCTCGGTCGTTCACGTTCTTCGCTCGGTGAGCTTCTCCGGTCTGGGCGTAACCCTGGCGGCTTTGTGTCTCACTCCCTGGGCACGGAAGGCGGGTGCTCCTTTGCTTCCCGTCATTTTCGTCATCGCGTTTCTCGTCCGGGCAGGTGGATTGTTTCATCCTCTCTACTACTATCCCGACCTGCGCTCCCACGCCGACCTTGCCCAGATCGTGTCCGAAGCGGGACTCGACTTCTGGGCTCGGCCTTCACACTACATCACCCAGCAAGGGGTATGGGCTGAAGAAGCCATGGGCGACACCTATGCGTTTCCCTTCTCGCCGGTTTTTCACGCTCTTTTCGTCCCGTTTCGCCTCGACTTCTTCTCTCTGATCACGGCGATGAAGCTCGTTGCCTGCTTGCTCTCTGCGCTCGAGGTCCTGGTGGTCTTTGGCCTGGGCCGTCGCCTCCGGGACGCCGAGACGGGAGTATGGGCGGCAGCCTTGGCCGCTTTTTCACCGGCGGCATTTTCCCGGCTGCCCTATGCGTTCCTGGCGGCGGTGTTCGCACATTTCCTGGACACCCTGGTGCTGGTGGCTTTATTCCCCAGGAAAGCAGACGGTCGGCGTCACTACTGGCTCACGCTCGGTCTTCTCGCCGCTGCGCTCGCTGCCTATCCCGGCAGTCTCATCAACTTCGGGATCTTCTTCCCCATCTTCGGACTCTCGCTCCTCTTGAGAAGGACGCCGGGCCTTCGCCGCCAGGGGCTGACGCTTCTAGCAGGCTCGGCAGCGGTGGCGATTCTGGTTTTGTCCGTCGTCTATCGAGAGTTTGTTGGAGTGTTCTTGACGGAGCTGCTTCCGCGTTTCCTGGCGAGCGAATCGCGAGGCGGGACCGTGTCGGTGGGAGCAACCCTCACCATGCTGATGCGGAGATTCTGGGTTTTCTTCGATGGAGTGTACTTACCGTTGGTGGCAGGAGGCGCGCTCTTGTGGTTCCTGCGAAGACCCAGTCCCTTCTTGTCCCGCCTGCTGCTTGCCTGGGGATCGACGTTCGTCGTCCTCATCTTCTTGAGAACCGCTGCTCCCGACCTCTTCAACAGGGTCAAGGAGATTCTCTGGATCGCTCCCTTCGTCTCGCTTGCGGCGGGGGAAGCGCTTGCCTGGGTGCAACGCACCCTTCCCGCCGGCAGATGGATGGCGGGTGGCTACTATGCCGTGGCGATCTACTACGGCCTGAGCTTCTACATCAATTCCATCGCCGAGAAGTTCGTTCTCGCCCGGTGACCAAGACCCATCGGAGTATGAGAATCGTCGTCATCGGCGCGGGGATCATGGGGCTGGCCTCGGCCCTCGAGCTCGTCGAGGATGGCCATGAGGTCAGAGTCCTCGAGACGGCACCCGCTCCCGGTGGTCTGGCAGGATCCTTTGATTTCGATGGGACTCGGGTGGA
>Ga0214473_10006930_pt1 | contig 13492 bp, 12 predicted proteins | sample RVTome_7_FD_203509 | JGI IMG/M metagenome (GOLD analysis project Ga0214473, IMG submission 203509) | Soil microbial communities from uranium-contaminated site in the Upper Colorado River Basin, Wyoming, United States - RVT98D197 | ecosystem: Environmental > Terrestrial > Soil > Contaminated >...
CCGTGAAATAGGCTTCATAGTTGAGCAGACCCGCCGGGAACACTTCCGACGCCTTGGAATGCGGGTTTTGTTGACATGGAATGGGTAACCGAGGACTTCACGAAGAGTGAGGTCCAGTCCCGCCCGCAGGCGGGATCCATGGACGGTCGTGCCTGACGCTCAAAAGGTTCCGCTCCAAGGCTTTCTCCAGTGTTCCCGCCGAGTCTGTCATGGCGGTTTTTCTGCAACGTTGAGGTAGATTTTCAGCTTGGGGGCTCGCGCCGAGAGAGCCCCCAAACCGGCAGCCGTATTTGCTGCAGGAGAAGGTGCAAGGCCGGCGATTCTGAAGAAAGCAGCCACTCATGGAGCAACTGGGACTAAGCCTCCTGCTTGGCATATCCTACGGCATGGTGCTGTTTCTCATCGCCGTTGGGCTGTCGGTGATTCTTGGGTTTATGGGAATCCTGAACCTTGCCCACGGTGTCATATTCATGCTGGGCGGGTATGTCGGCATCACGGTGGCGAGGTCAACCGACAATTTCATATACGGTGTTCTTACCGGCGCCCTTGCCAGCGGAATTCTTGGCTTGCTGATAGAAAGAGGGGTCCTGCGTTTTCTCTACAGACAGGTCCTTGACCAGGTCTTGGTAACCTTTGGTTGTGTATACATTATTACCAACGCCGCTTATTGGATCTGGGGGACGTTCCCCGTTGCAGCCTATGTCCCGCCTGAATTAGCAGGCTCCCTTTCAATCGGCCAGGTCCAGTTTCCTGTCTACCGGCTCACGACCCTTGGGGTGGGCGGGGCGATCTGCCTCGGCCTCTGGTGGATACAGGAGAAGACCCGATATGGCGCCGTTGTACGCGCAACCATGGAGAACGCACAGATGGTGTCCGGACTCGGTATCAATGTGACTCCTGTCACCATCGTTACCTTTTTCCTGGGCTCCGCCTTAGCGGGTTCTGCCGCCATCCTCGGCGGACCCATGTTAGGGTTTATAAACCCCGGGATCGGAACTGACGTGCTTTTTACGGCGCTGGCAGTGGTTGTCGTGGGAGGCGTGGGCTCCGTCCAGGGAACACTGGCCGGCGCCTTGATGATAGGCATGATCAATACACTGACGACCACGTACTTACCGGAATTAGCCATTTTCTCGATGTATCTTCTCATGGTGCTTATTTTACTGGTTAGGCCGAGGGGGCTTTTGGGCAGAAAGATTCAGTAAAGCCGATCCTAAGTAAATCTCATTGTTGCATTGGGCAGACCCGCCGGGAACACTTCCAACGCCTTGGAATGCGGGTTTTGTTGGAATTGGATGGATGACCGAGGACTTCACCAAGAGTGAGGTCCAGCGAAGGCAACGGACGGTCGTGATAGACATTCAAAAGGTTCCGCTCCAAGGCTTTTTCCAGTGTCCCCGGCGAGTCTGTCGTAGCAATTATTTTACAACATTGAAATAAAGGGGCCAAAGGATTTGCGATGGCAGTTGAAAAGCGGGCGCTTCACTTCACTCCCTATCTTTCTTTTCTTACTCCCATTTTCATCATCGGCCTGCTGGCCGTAGCGTGGCCGCTTTTCGCGCCCTTATATATCGTGAGCCTGCTCACCAAGGTCCTCATTTTCGGTCTCCTCGTAATGAGCCTGGACCTTCTGGTCGGTTTTTCCGGGCTTTGGGCCTTTTGCCAGTCCGCTCTGTTCGGGGTAGCCGCCTATACAACGGGCCTCTTGATCACCCGGTACGGCGTTGCAAGCTTCTGGCTATCGGCGCCAGCCGGTCTCTTGATGGCGATGTTCGCCGCCGCCGTCATCGCAATCATATCGCTCCGGGTATCCGCGATCTACTTTCTGCTGATTACTTTTGCCCTGGGACAATTGATCTACGGCCTTGCTGTGAGGTGGAGGTCGATAGCCGGAGACATCGGATTAACCGGCGTGCCGTATCCCCAATTGGGATTCCTTTCCTGGGATACACCCATTGGCATGTACTACTTCGTCTTGATCGTCTTCCTTGTATGCGCCCTTGTCTTGTATCTCATCACAGAGTCCCCCTTCGGACTGAGCTTGCAAGGCATTCGAGATAACGAGATGAGAATGAGCAGTCTGGGCTATAATACCTGGCTATACAGGTTCCTTGCTTTTGTAACAGGGGGACTCTTCTCCGGGGTAGCCGGCATCCTGTATGTTCACTACAATGGACTCATCACGCCCGTGGACATTAATGCATCTGCTTCCGGCTTCCTGTGGCTAATGCTGATCATAGGCGGGACAGGAACGCTCTGGGGAGCATTGCTCGGCAGCTTTGTCATCATATCGTTCCAATATGCGGTCAGCATCCTTACCCCGGAACGCTGGCCCTTGTTTATCGGCGCCTGTTTCATTGGCAGCGTGATGTTTCTCCGCGGGGGAATTTTCCGATACCTGGTTCGTCTCTGGGAGAAGCTCAGAAGAAGGTGTGAAAAAACCCGGGGAGTCGGGCAGGCAGGGATATCTCCAAAGTTTTACAAATGCGGTCATTGAGAGGGCGAAGGTAACGAGCCTGTGTAAGTACTCAAGATGTATTAAGGGTTTTTCATCTTTAGTAGGTAGCGGGAAGAGGTACCGCTGTAAAACTTCTCCGATATCCCTGCCTGCCCTCTGGACACGGGGGGAGATTCTTTAACAGGTTCTTCCCAGACATTTGTGTGTCAATCGAGAACCTGCCAGCTAATGTGGAGAAATCATTTCTGCAAATTAGGGACACGTCCTATAGGAGGTTAAAACGATGAAGATTGATGCCTACGCCCATATTATCCCCCAAAAATTCCTGGATTTCGTACTCAGAAAAAAGCCTGCGATGGACCCCTTCTTTCAGGCCAATATGAAGGCGGTGAGGACGCTTACAGATTTGGATCTGAGGTTCCGGATCATGGACAAGTTTGACGGCTTGATGCAGGTCATCGCTCTTGGCGGCATTTCCGTCGAAAGCATTTTGGGACCCCAGGAGGCCCCGGAATTGGCCAGGATCGCCAATGACGAAAAGGCTGAACTTCTTTACAAGTACCCGGACCGATTTGCGGGCGCTGTCGCTTCCTTGCCCATGAATGACCTGGATGCCGCCCTGAAGGAAGCAGATAGAGCCATTTGCGACCTCAAGTTTAAAGGGGTGGAGGTAACCAGCGACATTGGCGGCGAGCCCCTCGACTCGCCCAAGTTCAGACCCCTCTACGAGAAAATGGCCGAGTACAATCTTCCCATTTGGATTCACCCTCAGAAAAAGCCCAGCGAGCCGGACTATCCGGGCGAGAACATGTCCAAGTATAACGCATGTATGGTGTTTGGCTGGCCATACCAGACGACCCTCGCCATGAACCGCCTGGTGTTCAGCGGCATCTTGGAGGACTATCCTGATCTCAATTTTATCACGCACCATTGCGGCGGGATGGTGCCTCACTTTGCGGAAAGAATCGCTGGAATGTACGACCATAACCAGGTTTTCCACAAGGGATTCGGGTATGAGCGGTTCTTGAAAAAGCATCCCATCGAGTATTTCCGCCGGTTTTACGGCGACACGGCTACCTGGGGGAGCACTGCCTCCTTAATGAGCGGCTATGCATTCTTCGGCGCCGACCACATTCTATTTGGCACGGACATGCCTTGGGACGGTCAGCTGGGATTAAGACAAACCCGCGACTCGATTCACGCCATTGAAAGAATGACGATCAGTGAGGCGGAGAAGGCGAAGATCTTTGAAGGAAACGCCAGAAGCCTTCTCCGTTTACCGGTTTAAAGGTTGGCATGCACAGACCAGCTCAATGTTATTAGTGAGCCCACAAGCCCCATCCCCCTCTCAGCCTCCCCCTTGAAGGGGGAGGAAGAGAGCGAAGTTCGCTAACCCAATTTTCCCCTCCCTTTCAAGGGGAGGGCGAGGGAGGGGATGGGGTAGGTTGTTAGCGCTTATGTCCTTTCCGGGGAGGGGAAGGGTGAGGTAGTAGTTTACGGAGGAAAGCGTTATCCGATGGAAGCATTACGGGTGGAGGATTTAACCAAAGACTTCGGCGGTGTTCGCGCGGTCCAAAACGTCTCTTTCAGAGTGGGGGTTGGGGAGAAATTGGCGATTATCGGTCCGAATGGAGCGGGGAAAACGACCTTATTCAATCTGCTCAACGGACAGCTTTCCGCCACTGCCGGACGGATCTATCTCTTCGGACAAGAAATTACGACGATGGCAACATATCGCCGCGCCCATCTGGGTCAGGCTCGTTCCTTCCAATTAAATAGCCTCTTCCTGAACCTGACGATCCTCAAGAACGTTTTGTTGGCCCTCCAGGGGACTCAACCCAGCCGTTTTCACATGTTTCGCCCTGTTTTTTCCTATGCCCATCTGGCGGCAAAAGCCCGCGAGTTGCTGGAGTCCATCGATCTGTGGCAAAAGAGAGATGTTCCTGCTCAAGATATCTCCTACGGAGAGCAGCGAAAACTTGAAATTGTTCTCAGTCTCGCCTCCAAACCGAGACTGTTGTTGTTAGACGAGCCCACTTGCGGCCTGACTGCCGGTGAAGGGACTGATTTTATGAACACGATCCTGAACCTGGGGGCCGATATCACCGTCATTCTGGTCGCCCATGACATGGATATCGTATTCGGCCTGGCGAGTCGAATTATCGTGCTCCATTATGGGCAGATCATCGCAGACGGATCCCCTGAAGAAATCCAGGTCGATCCGAAGGTCAAGGAGGTCTACATGGGAACCGAAGAGGGTACATGAATGCTGGAGTTACTTGATGTTCATACCTACTACGGGGAGAGTTATGTTCTCAGGGGCGTCTCGCTGACGGTGAAGAAGGACTCCGTCATCGCTCTCCTGGGCCGTAATGGGATGGGCAAAACCACTACGATCCGCTCGATCATTGGTTTTACGCCGCCACGCCGCGGCGTGATCCGATTCATGGAAAAGGATATCACTCGTCTACAGCCCCACCAGATTGCTCAAATGGGCATCGGCTTGGTGCCTCAAGGAAGACATATTTTCTCCGCATTGAGTGTGCGGGAGAACCTTACGATGGCAGCCCGAATCCGAGGGGGAGGGAATGCCTGGTCCCTGGATCGTGTGTATTCCCGCTTCCCAGTATTGAAAGAGCGAGCTCATTGCAGAGGGAATCAACTCAGTGGAGGAGAACAGCAGATGCTGGCTATTGGCCGGGCATTGATGACCAATCCCGATTTGCTCCTCATGGACGAGCCTTCGGAAGGGTTAGCTCCTATGATTGTCAAGGAGATTACGCATATTATCGGCCAGCTGAAAGAGAGCGGTTTCCATATCTTGCTCGTAGAGCAGAATTTGCCTATGGCCCTGCGCGTCGCTGGCTATGTCTACGTGATCAGCAAAGGAGTCGTCGTACATGAGTGTTCGGCCGGTGAATTAAGAGAGAATGAGGAGGTGAAAGCAAAGTACCTCGGTGCGGCAGGCGAGAAGCATTGAGCCTGGTCGGGAAAGCGCTCATGCCTCTGAATCAGCATGATAAGCTTACACGAAGCCAGGGTCCGTTTGGTTTATACCTAAAGAGATGATAGAACGGCTTAACGGGCAATATTTCATTCCAAACAGCACCCATCTTAAAAGGAGGCGTTACATGAAGCAGGGAAGAATAACAGGATTAGGTTGGTTGATCTGTTTATTTCTGGTGATCATCGCAATGCCCTCTACTTCAGCCTTTGCCGCACCCGCGTCCCAAGGGAAACCCATTAAAATCGGCGTCCTGGTCCCTATGACAGGAGCGTCGGCAGAGACGGGTCCAAAGATGAAGAATGCGATTACTCTGCGGCTTGAGGAGGCAAAGTGGCAGGTGGCCGGGAGACCGATTGAGTTGATATCCCAGGACGAAGGCGGCGGCGATCCTGCTTTCGCTATGGCCGCTGCGAAAAAAATGGTCGAAATGGACCAGGTGGATATCATGATCGGACCCATGAATACCCCTATGACGATGGCCGTAGCCCCTTATCTCGCACGCCAGCAGATCGTTACCTTGACCCTCGCGCCTGTTGCGGGAGATGCCAAAATGCTCAGTAATTTGTTCAAGGGATGGATTTTCACGACAGGAGGAGAAGGAGGACAGTTCTGCTTTCCCTTCGGCGAATTTGCTTACAATGACATGAAGTTCAGGACAATCACCACCGTGTCTCAGGATCACGCGGCCGGCAAACGATTCATGGGGACCTTTGTGGAGGGATTCAAGTCTAAAGGAGGGACGGTCGTGCAGCAGCAGTGGGTCCCATACGGGACGGCGGATATGGGGCCCTACCTCTCCGTTCTGAAAGATGGGGATGCCTTGGCGCTCTGGCTGATTCCCATCGACATCCGGCGTTTTCTGAAGCAGTACGACGAACGTGGGCTTTTCAAGAAGATGCCGATCGTGATTCCCCGCGCCGGCGTGATCGATGAGGTGGCGCTGAAAGAACTGGGGGACCTCACCCTAGGGCTGGTGGCAGAACAGAACTATGTCAATCTGTTGGATACCCAGGTGAATAAGAAATTCGTGGCGGGTTATAAGAGCAAGTATGGAGTCCCCCCCGATTTCTTCTGCGCGACAGCGTATCAGGCGGCCAGCGTAGCGTTAGCCGGGTTTGAAGCGACGAAGGGGGACGCGACACGGGACAAACTGCGCCAGGCCATCGTCAGTCTCAAATTGGAGACCCCTACCGGCAATGTGTCGTTCACACCCTCCGGGCTGGCAATTCTGGATACCTATTTTGTCGAGGTGAAGAAGAAAGGGGGCGAGTATATCTTCGAGCCGATTAAGAAACGTCCTGCAACACGTCCGCTTGGAGAATAGGGCGCAAAGATATTAAAAAATAAAAGTGTCAGTGTCAATGATTAGTGTCAGTAACTGCCTGAAATTAAGCACATGATGGGTATCATTGTACAGAACCTCCTCAATGGGGTTTCATTCGGGATCATCTTATTCCTTTTAGCCTCCGGCTTGTCGATATCGCTCGGTCTCATGGGCATCCTGAACCTGGCCCATGGCGCCCTGTATATGGTAGGGGGCTACGTGGGCTGGATGCTCGCAGTCCGCAGCGGATGGAACTTCTGGCTCGCCGTTCTCGGAGCAGGGCTTGCTTCCGGACTCCTCGGGCTGGTCATAGAACGGGTCTTCCTTCGTTACCTCTATAAGAAACGGAACGAGCAGGTGTTGCTCACCTTTGGACTGGTCTACATCCTGACCAACTTAAGCATATGGATTTGGGGAGCCGAACCCCGGACGCCTTTTACCGCCCCTTTTCTCTCCGGTTCATTCAACGTGTCAGGCTGGCAATACCCGACGGCCCGCATAGCGATCATCATGATCGGGGTGGGATTGGCCGCAGGTTTGTGGCTGCTGCAGGACAGGACCCGGCTGGGCGCCATCGTTCGAGCGGGGATGGAAAATAAGGAAATGGCGACCGGACTCGGCATCAACATGGGGGCCGTTTTCACGGCCGTCTTCTTCGTCGCGTCATTCCTGGCCGGGTTTGCAGGCGTCATCGGGGCCCAGCTGCTTGGAGTGTACCCGGACCTCAGTCTGGACGTTTTGCTTTTGGCCTTAGTGGTCGTCGTCGTGGGCGGTATGGGAAATGTGCGGGGAACGTTGTTGGGAAGCATGATCATCGGGCTCATTCATTCCTTCGGCGTGGCTCTCTTCCCGGAGCTCGCGATGTTTACGATTTACCTCGTCATGGTCATTATCCTGCTTGCCAGACCTGCAGGTCTACTCGGAAAGAAAGTCTGAAGATGAAAGCATCGAACGCAGACGTTGCGGGTTCATCCCGGCGGCGTACGGCCCTCTGCTGTTTTCCTTATTTGACCGGCGGCATCCTGTTTATCCTGATACCCCTTATTCTTCCCCCGTACCTGCAAAGTCTCATGTCCAAGGTCCTCATCCTGGCCATTTTCGGGATGAGTCTCGATATCCTGTGGGGATATTCAGGTCTTCTGTCTCTCGGCCATGCCGTCTACTTCGGAATCGCAGGTTATACCTGTGGCATCATGACGGTCCGTTTTGGCATCGAAAGCTTCTGGACGACCGCGGCTTGCGGAGTTGCTTCGTCCGTCCTCGTTGCCGCCTTCTTCGGTATCATGGCGCTTCGGGTTTCGGGCATCTATTTCCTGCTGGTCACGTTTGCCCTGGGGCAGCTCGTTTTCAGCGCCGTGACGAAGTGGGACAAAGTGACCGGGGGATCGGACGGACTGGTCGGTATACCGTCCCCGAGTCTCGGGGTCAACTGGTTCTCCTGGAGTCCCATCCAGTTCTATTTCCTTGTTTTTATTGCCTTCGGGATATGCTTTTTCCTGCTTTATCGTTTCGTAAATTCGCCCCTTGGCCTCGCTTTACAGGGGATCCGCGATAACGAGTCCCGGATGCGCAGCCTGGGTTTTAATACCTGGCTCTTCAGGTACATCGGCTTCCTTGTCGCAGGCTTGTTTGCAGGGGTCGCCGGCGTGTTACTGCCCTATCAGGACGGGGTGATGGCCCCGGGCCAGGTAGGCGTGATGACTTCCGGTCTGGCGGCATTGATCTGCATCATCGGCGGGATTGGAACGCTTTTCGGACCTGTCGTCGGCGCCCTCGTCATCGTCTTCGCGGAATTTATTGCGAGCATGTACACCCCCGAGCGGTGGCCACTCATCCTTGGGGTGATCTTTGTAGCGGCTGCGATGTACGCTCGGGGCGGAATCGGCGGCTATCTCTACAGGGTCTGGAGAAGGGCATATATGCGCAGTGGAAGCCCCAATGATTGAGGGTTACTCTCGGGGAAACGCTCTTAGAGCCATAGATAGGCGTTAATGGGAAAGCATCAGACCCGGAAGCCACAAGGAGAGCGCAGGGAAGGCGATCAGCAGCGCCATTGCAAGGAACTGCAGGAGCACAATAGGGTATGCAGCCAGGTAGATGTCCTGCAATTTCGTGCCAGGAGGGGCCACATTCTTCAGCACAAACAAGACCAGGCCAAACGGAGGGGTTATCGCTGACAACTCAATATTCAGAAGAAAAACGACTCCGAACCAAATTGGATCAAAACCTAATAGTTTGATAATGGGCATATAGATGGGCAGGGCGATCATGGTAATCGGAACAGGGTCCATGAAGCATCCCAGTATCAGAACGACGATTTGCATCAGAATAACAATCACGAGAGGGGGGACCCCTAACCCACCCGCCATCTCGACGATCCCGGTGGTTGCTCCGCTGTAGGCAAGAACGTTTCCGAATGCTTTGGCACCGACGATGATCATTAAGACCATCGCTCCCATATTGATGGTTCCTGCAAATGATTTTTTTATCACAGGCCAGTTCAGTCTTCCATAAGCAGCAATGAGAATGGTCGAGGCTAAAACACCTGCCGCTCCTGCCTCTGTCGGCGTGGCGACGCCAAAGAAAATAAGCCCCACCACCATAAAAAATACGAACCCCACGGGCAGGACATAACGCGCGAAACTGGTCAATTTCTCCGATAGCGTGACACTCGGGACACTATAGGCGGGTGCAAGCTGCGGTTGGAGCCTGCATCGTATGAGGATATAGGTGAGATAAATAGCGGCGAGTAACAGGCCCGGAATGTAGATTGCGATTAAGAGTTTTCCAATCGATATTTCACCCATTGCACCTACCAGAACGCCGAGCCCGGTCGGAGGAATCATCGCCGCCAGACATCCGCCTGCCATGATGGGCCCGAGGATCATAGGCTTTTTATAGCCGCGCCTCTCCATATCCGGCAGCAGTGTTGATCCGAGCATGGCCGCGCTGCCGATACTGGACCCGCTCAGGTTGGCAAACAACGTTCCCCCCATGATGGCAAGGATGCTCAATCTCCCCGTCAGGCGCCCCATCCATTTCTCCAATGCGCCGATCATATTGGGAGCAAGGCCCCCATGGTACATGACTTCTCCCATCAGAATAAAAAGGGGCAGGGGCAACAGGACGAAGCTGGTCACCGAACCGAAAATATTGAGGACAAGACTCCGCATCGCGTTGTCGAATCCCCAGAACAGAGAAAGGGCAACCATGTTGATCAGCATAAAACAGAAGGCGATGGACATCCCTGTCATCATCAGAAGAATGAAGCCACCGAAGAAGAGCAGGAGCACGAGTTCCCAGGACATTATTACATAGCCTCCGGAGAATTCTAAGAACCAAGGTTAAGATTGAGGTTCAGGTTAAGGTTTGAAGCCAGGCGAAACCGGTTCTCAGGCGTTGGAGATAAATTCTCAGAATTAACCCCACCCCCACCCTTTCCCTCCCCCTGAAAGGGTGGGAACTTGCTACGTTCCTCCCCCTTCAAAGGGGAGGTTGGGAGGGGGATGGGGTTTGCCGGAGTAGTATAAATATGTCTTATCAATTAAGGCCTCATGAGTAACCTCCCCCTTTGTTAAACGGGGGGAATTCGGTGGGGAAAATATCGACAATCTTTTGTCGATATCAGTTCCCTAAGCGCCTAATGAAGGGAATTCCCTTGCCGGGTGTCTTTCGGCATGGATTTCGCTTTACCCCAGCTGCGATAAGCGGATATAAGAAATTGAATAAACATTAAGAAAAAGCAAAAGGGAATGACCGCTGTAAGCGGATAAGACAAAGGTTCCAGGGTGCTGACGAGCCGGTGGCCGGTTTTGAAGCGTTCAATGACAACCAGGATCCCATAATACGTGATGGTGCCGCAAACCATCGCGCTCAACACGGACGTTATGACATTGAGGAGCTCCCTCGTGACCGGTTTCAATCTGCCGATGACAAGATCCATTTTGACGTGGTGATCCTTCTTGAGAACCCAGATGGCGCCGAGCAGAGTAAAAAATAACAGGCTGTATTCCGTGCTTTCTAAAACCCCCGTCACGGGCCTGTTGAAGAAATATCTCATAAAAATGTCAATGCATACCGATAAGGTTACAAGGCCGAAGATGACCCCGGCAATTAATGCGGAACCATCAACCGTTCTGTCTAACAATTTGTGGAGTCCGGGTAACAGCTTCATCTCGTTTCAGGTGGATTGATCTGAGGGCGGCCATTGATCCTGCCGGCGAGCGGCAGAATCAATGACCGGGCATGGGGTTCCCGCAGTTGAAAAGAGCCAGGGAAGACCTGTCGAATCCGCTATTTTGCCAAAAGGGGTTTGAGCGCCTTCACCAAGTCCGGCTTTCTCTTATCCCAATATTCCCACTCCGCATCATAATAACTTTGAACATATCTGGCAGCGTCGGCCGGGGGCAGTTTGACGAAGAAATCCTTTCCTTTCTTCTCTATAAGCATTTTTCGCGCATTGTCTTCATCCTCGCGTTGCACCTTGATGGTTTGAGGCAGCCACGCCTCGTAAGCATCGCTGACCGCTTTTTGACGGTCCCTGGACAAGCTGCTCCATGTCTTCAGACTCATGAGCAAATAGCCATTGGAGACGGAAACCGTGTGGTCCAACAGGCACGTTTCCAATTCATAGACGGAGTAAACAACGTGATTCAGGAGCGGAAGGGACAGGGCGTCAACGACGCCCCTTTCCATTCCGGTATAAAATTCAGGGTTCGTAAGCTGAACAAATGTCATCCCCAGCTTTTCCACCCATCGCTTCAGCAAAGGACCGGAATACCCCACCTTGAGACCCGCCAGGTCTTTCAGTGAAGCGGGTCTGACCTTCTTAAAACCGATGTAAATGAGAGGATCGTTCTGGGGCATGAATTTCCCGATTGGGTAAAGACCCGCCGGCGCACACATCTGCGCCAGTTTACTCCACAGGCCTCGCCTTCGTTCTTCTTCGTGGCTCACCTGAGAAAGCGCGATCATCGAGGCCCCGGGGACCTGCCCCTCAAAGAAGGCTCCAGGAAGCATCGCGATATCCACCGTTCCCATTTTCAGGTTTTCACCCACCTGAAGGGCAGCCATGACCTCCTGACTTCCGAGGAATTTTGAGGAGATTGCGCCTTTGCTTTTTTGTTCAACGAGCTTCAGAAAATCGAGGAACTGCGCCACTCGAAGATCGTTCTTGGGAAGGAACGTAACGGCCTTGAGCGTCGCGGGGGAGGGTTGTTGCGGAGCGGTATAACCGTTGAGAGGAACGCTCATCGCAAGCAGCGTGGTTAATGCCAGTAAGAAAATTCTCCCTTTCATCGTGGACCTCCTTTTCTCGTCATGAATCGAATCAATTCCCTTCCTTCCTGGGTGAAGCCAAGGGAGGAATTCCAAGCATCGCTCTGGCCTCAGAGGGTGTCGCAATCTCGCAGCCGAGTTCTCTGCCGATGCGAACCGCCCTCGCGACCAATTGGGCATTATTCTGAGCAAGCTCGCCCTTCTTGTAAAACACGTTATCCTCAAAACCAACACGGAGGTGGCCCCCCAGGAGGATGGACAGAGTCGTTGCCGGCAGCTCGTCGTTCGCTATGCCTAACACGGTGAACATGGAATCAGGGGGAAGCGCCTCAACCAGCTGCATCAACAGCCTGGGGGAGTATGACATAAAGGTCCGATTGAGCCGGCGCATCCCCAGGACGAAGCTGATCCAGTATGGTTTTTTCAGAAGTCCTTTGCCGATCAGATGGTAAATATCTTCCATGCACACCGGATTAAAGAGCTCCATCTCAGGCTTTATCCCTCTGTCCAGCATTGTCCTGGCGCCGTACTCGATGTCAGATAGCCTCGTCACCTCAAGCTCTTCCTTGCCTCCGAATGCGATCATCCCCGAGACCGTGATATCCAGGGATGCCATTTCAGGATTCATTTCGATGGTCTTGATTCTCTCTATTTTGGGTATGGCTCCCAGGGCCATCACATCGTGGATGATTAAATCGTCAGCCGTGCTGTGCTGGATGACGATATCACAATTTTTCTCTCTGATTCGTCCGTCAATCTCCCGCAAGACCTCCGGCTCTGTCGTCCTCTGGTGAGTTTTTCTGTCCCGAGCATGGATATGCACAATGCTCGCTCCCTCGTTCCATGCCTCATAGGTCGATTGAGCAATCTCCTCGGGAAGGACCGGAAGGTTTGGATTTGCCTCTTTGCCCTGGAATCCTCCTGTGGTAGCAACCGTTACAATCAGCTTCTCCGTTGTTCTTAATTCTCTCATCTTGCGGTATCCTCCATAGTATAATTCTTCAGTTGATGAACCATCAGAGAGTAATATCGGGCTACGGTCACTCCTCATCAGCGACGAATGAATTGAGCAAACGTCACTATATCTATTTCAAAAAGGAAGTTTTGTCAATCATAATCAGACGCCCCAACCCAGATTTACAAGATGTCGTTGCGAGTGAAACGAAGCAATCTCGCCATTCTCATGGAGATTGCCACGCACCGTTCAGTTGCTCGCAATGACGTGCCAGCAAAACGGTTTCAATTTCTAAATCGGGATTTGGGAGACGTGTTGGTGCACCGGTGACGTCGATCGGCTATGGGGTGACCCGACCGACTAAGACTTCGCGGTCGCGCAGGCTGGATGACTTGCTCGAATAATACTTTTTCCGTCCACGAACCGGTTCCATCGAGGTGCTGGAATGAGATCTCCACGGGGCCCCCATTC
>Ga0214473_10006931_pt1 | contig 13489 bp, 10 predicted proteins | sample RVTome_7_FD_203509 | JGI IMG/M metagenome (GOLD analysis project Ga0214473, IMG submission 203509) | Soil microbial communities from uranium-contaminated site in the Upper Colorado River Basin, Wyoming, United States - RVT98D197 | ecosystem: Environmental > Terrestrial > Soil > Contaminated >...
CTACGTGCTAGACTCCCCGGCCAGTGACCGGCAACGCCGAGCTCCCGCGAAAGCTCTCCGTCGTCGATTCCGCAGCCATCGTCGTGGGAACGGTGATCGGCTCCGCCGTCTTCATCGTCCCGAACTCGGTCGCGCAGAACCTCCAGTCCGTTCCCGCGTTTCTCGGCGTGTGGGTGTTCACCGGGCTCTTGAGCTTCTTCGGGGCCCTGGCCTACGCAGAGCTCGGCGCGATGATGCCCTCGACCGGCGGCCAGTACGTCTACCTTCGCGAGGCCTACGGACCGCTTCCCGCGTTTCTCTGCGGCTGGGCTTTCTTTCTCGTGATCCAGTCGGGCTCCATCGCCACGCTCGCCGCGGGTTTCTCGATCTATCTCTCGTACTTCGTTCCCCTGAGCTCCGTTCTCGCGAAGATCGTCTCCGTCGCCCTCATCCTGACCCTCACCTTCGTCAACTACCGCGGCGTTCGACAAGGGGCCGCGGTGCAGAAGACGTTCACCGTGCTCAAGCTCGCGGGCCTGGCGATTCTCATGGCGAGCGCTCTTTTCGCCGTGCGCGAAGCGGCGCCGACGGGAGCCGCGCCCGCCCCCTTCACTTTCGGGAAGTTCGGAGTCGCGATGATCGCTTGCCTCTGGGCGTACGAGGGCTGGTATTGCATCAGCTTCGTCGCCGGCGAGGTCAGGAATCCGCAGAGGAACATTCCCCTCGCCCTCGGGCTCGGCGTCGCCACCATCATGGCGATCTACCTGAGCGCGAACCTCGCCTACTTGAAGATGCTTCCTCTCGCGGAGATCGCCCAGACTCCTCGCGTCGCCGCGACCGTCGCCGAGCGCACCCTGGGCGCTCTCGGGGGCACTTTCGTTTCGCTCACCATCCTGCTCTCTATCACCGGCTCCACCAACGGAACCATCCTCACCGCCGCCCGGGTGTACTTCGCCCAGGCGCGGGACGGACTGTTCTTCTCCCGGGTCGCCGAGATCCATCCCCGCTTCGAGACCCCCGGGTTCTCGCTCCTGTTTCAAGGTGTCTGGGCGTCGATCCTGGCGGCCTCGGGCTCGTACGACAAGCTCTTCTCGTACGTCATCTTCGCCGCCTGGATCTTCTACGGGATGACGGTCGCTGGGGTCCTCATCCTCCGGCGAACCCAGCCCCATCGCGAGCGCCCTTATCGGATGTGGGGCTACCCCGTGACCCCGATCCTTTTCGCCGGGGTCTCGTTCTGGTTCGTCGGCAACACGATGATGACCACACCGGGCCCGTCTTTCGTGGGGCTCGGGATCATCGCGACCGGGATCCCCGTCTACTTCTACTGGAGTCGAGGACGGCTCACGAAAGCGATCTGACCGGCCGGCGGAAGCGGGGAAGGACGCCAGCGAAGCCCACGAAGATCAAGGTCCCGACGATCATCTTGACCTCGTAGTGAAGAGGCGATTCGACCGAGGTCGGTGGAACGAAGGCGGTGGCGAGCGCGACTAGCGTCGCCAGGAGTCCCGCGAGACCGGCGAGCCGCGGCACCAGCGGGTTGCGATAGTGTCCTCCCGGCTGGCCCGCCACTCGTACCAGACCCAGATAGAGGTAAACGAAGGGAACGAGCTGGATGACGACGGCGAGCTCGAGAAGCGTCAGGTAGGCGTCCCGCACGCCCGCGCCGATGAAGCTCATCGCGAGGAAGACGGAGGAGAGGGCGGCGTGGGTGATGAGCGCCACGTACGGCGTTCGCCACTTCGGGTGAACGCGGCCGAGCGCCTCGGGTAGATAACGATCGAGACCGGCGACGAAGGGAATCCGCGCCGATCCCGAGAGCCAGGCCGAGGTCGCTCCCGCGATGGAGAGGGTCAAGATGAAGGCGAGAGGGGCGATGAGAAGCGCGACCCCCGCGAGCGAGCCCAACCGCTCGAACGCCTGGAGGATGCCCTGGACGACGCTCAGCTCTCCCGGCGGAAGCGCGGCGAGAAGCGAGAACGTCGCCGCGAGGTAGAGGATTCCGCAGGCGAGCCCTCCCACGAGCGCCGCCCGCGGGATGTTCCTCCTCGGATCCTTGACTTCGTCTCCCATTACCGACGCGAGCTCGAGCCCAACAAGCCCGAAACAGATCACGCTGAAAGCGGAGACCGTTCGCCAATCACCCAGGGTCGGGAAAAGGCCCGAGATACCGGGAAGCGAATGGAGTCCCTGGCCGCCCGAGCGAGTGAAGGCCGCGGCCGCGACCCCGACGAGCACGAGAGTCGCCCCCACCGCTCCCAGGGCTCCGAGATTGTTCACCCACTTCCCCACCCCGAGGCCGCGAAGGTTGAGGGCGGTGAAGCCCCAGAGAAGCGCCATGGAGAGCCCGAACACGAACCCGCGGTGGTCGGCAAGCGTCACCGCGTCGGGCCCGCCCATGTAGACCGCGATCCCCACGAGGTAGAGAAGGAGCGTCGGAATATAAAAGATGTTGTTGGTCCAGTAGCACCAGCCGCTCACGAAACCGTGGGGGTCGCCGAAGAGCTTCCGCGTCCAGAGATAGATCCCACCCTCTCCCGGATACCGGGTCGCGAACTCCGCGACCGCGATCCCCTGGGGAAGAAAGAACAGGAGGAGGGCCGCGATCCACAGGCTGACCGAGGGGAACCCCCCGGAAGCCGTCACCGGAACCAGGTTCAGGTTCACGATGGCGACGATATTGAGAAGGATGAGATCCCGGAGGCCGAGGGAGCGAGGAAGCTCGGGAGGCGGCGTTTCATTACTCAACGCGGGATTCTGGCACGTGGGCTCGAGCAAGGTCTACCGGAATCACTCTGGCCCGGCCATCGGGTAGAATAACGCGGCCTTTTCCGAACCGCCATGACGCTCGAAGCAGGCACGCCCCGGAGGCCAGCGAGTGGCGAAGTCGGCAAACGCAGCGCTGTGGTGATACCCGTCAAGCTTCGCAAGAAGTTAGGCATCGAGCGCAAGGCAGCGTTTCTTCTGGAGAACGCGGTAGACCTCGCGGACTATGAATGGGCGCGCCGCGAGGTGCGTCGAATGGGACTCGACCCCGACAGGATCCCGCACGGCAAGCCCAAGACCTGACGCGTGCATCGTCGGTTCCTCGACGCCAACGTTCTTTGCTCTGCCCCCTACCGGATTTCTCCCCTCACGCGGCTCTGGCATCGACGAAGGCGCTTGATACGTATTCTATCTTCCGGCCGAGGTGGGGAATCCGAGCTCGAGCGTCAGAAACTGCCGAACGGGACAGCGTCGACCGTTCGCGTGAGGGGGAATCGCTCCCGGCACAAACAGACCAGAAGTCCGCGTCCCACGTTCTTTCCCAGAAGGGGCTGGGGCCATGCAAATCGGGAATCGGATTCCCAATTTGCATAACTTTAGCGGAGCTCCCGAAGGGCCCTCGCGACGTAGACCTTCGCCATCTTCTTGCGATAGGGGTTCGTGAGGTCGGTGTTGTCGAGGGGCTTCGCCGGCCGATAGGCGAGGCCGGCGGCCTCCTCGATGAGCTCGTCGGTGAGCTTCTTTCCCACGAGAAGCGCTTCTGCCTTCTCCGCCTCGACGGGCGCGGACTCGACCGCCGTGAGCACGATACGCGCTTTCGTCACTGTGCCGTCGTTCGCCGTCGCGAGCGCCACGGCGACCCCGAGAATGGGAAAGTCGATGCTGTCGCGTCGGCGGAGCTTGTAGTAGGTCGCGCGCATTCCATTCGGTGCGGGTACGTGAATCGCCGTCACGATCTCCTCGCGCTTCTTGGTCACGAAATCGATTCCATCGGGCCGGTAGAGGTCCTTCACCGGGATCCGGCGCTCGCCCGACGGACCCACGAGGGTCACGGTGGCATCGAGGGCGATGAAGACGGGCGCAGTGTCGGAGGAGCTCACCGCCCAGCAGCGAGGGCTCGACGGCGCCACCCAACAGATGGCGCCGTCCTTCTTCATGCAGAAGTCGATCGCCTTCCGCCAGTCGTAAGTCTGGTTGTAGTACGTGCAGCGGGTGTCGACGCAGAGGTTCCCTCCGAGGGTCCCCATGTGCCTCAAGATGGGCGAGCTCACGAGGCCCGCGGCCTTCGCGAGGGCGGGAAAATGCGCCTGAAGGAGGGCGCTTCTCTCAAGGGACTGGAGCGTCGCGAGGCCTCCGATCTCGATCTCTTTGTCGGAGCCGATGGCGACTTCCCGGCCCCCCTCGAGTGCCCGTAGACCCACGAGAACCTTCGGCTCGAATTGTCGCCGCTTCATGTTGGGGTAGAGATCGGTTCCGCCGGAGACGGCCATCGCTTCATCGCGCGCGTGATCGGCGAGCATCTTCGCGGCCTCGCGCGCCGACCTCGGCTTGAGGTAGCGGAACGGAGGAAGGCGCATCATAGGGGCGGCACCTCGATCGGAGTCGGGAACTCGTACGCGGGCACCGTCGGCTTCGAAAGCCTTCCCTCGAGAGCGAGAAGGATCTTGTCCGGAGTGACCGGGGTCTCGTCGATCCGTACTCCGAGGGCGTCGTAAACGGCGTTCGCGAGGGCGGGGATCACCGGGAGGAGCGGCCCCTGGCCGCACTCCTTGGCTCCATAGGGACCTTCCGGATCCAGCGTCTCGACGAGAATCGATTCGACCGGAGGCATCTCGAGAAACGTCGGGCTCTTGTAGTCGAGAAGCGAGGGGATCTTGTGGAGCCCGCGGCGGAACACCTGCTCCTCGTAGAGGACTTCGCCGAGCCCCATGTAGACGCTTCCCTCGATCTGGCCGATGGCGAGGAGCGGGTTGATGGGCTTTCCGACGTCGTGGGCGATCCAGATCTTCTCGACGCGCACGATGCCCGTCTCCTCATCCACCTCGAGCTCGAGAGCGCAGGCCGAATAGCTGTAGGTCGCGCTCGGGCCGACTCCCGAGCCCTTGTAACGCGCGGCGGATCGAGGCGGGGTGTAGCTCCCCGTCGAGCCCAGAGTCCCGTAACGCGCTTCAGCGAGAACCACCGCGTCGGCGAAATCCATCCCGACTTCCGGATGCTCGCGATCGAAGATCCGGCGATGGGCCATGCGAAGCCTTTCGACGGGAACCTGGAGCTTCTGGGCGGCTTCATCGAGAAGGAGCGGCTTCAGCCGGCGCGCGGCCTGGATGGCGGCGTTTCCCGTCATGAGCGTGACGCGGCTCGAGTAGCTTCCAAGGTCGACGGGCGTGAGGTGGGTGTCGGCGGTGACCACGTGCACGTCTCCCACTTCGACCCCGAGCTCTTCCGCCACCACGTAGGCGAGGACCGAGTCCGACCCCTGGCCGATGTCCGTCGAGCCGCAGAAGGCCGTGACGCCGCCGCCGCGATCGAGCTTGAGCTGGACGCCGCTATGGGGAAGCTGGTTCCAGTAGATGGGAAGACCCGCCCCGGTGATGTAGCTCGAGGCTGCGAGACCGATGCCGCGGCCGCGCGGAAGCTTTCCGTGTTTCTTCCGGAACTCCGAGCGCTCTCCCACGCGCTCGAGGCACTCCTTCAGGCCCACGGTGCGGAGCTCGAGGTGGTTCGCGGTTATGGAGAAGGGCTCGACGATGCGCTCGAGGCGAAGGTCGAGTGGGTTCTTCCCGATCGCTTCCGCGATCTTGTCGAGGTGGCACTCGATGGCGTATCGAGGCTGCACCGTTCCATGGCCGCGCTTCGGCCCGCAAGGGGGCTTATTGGTGAAGACCCGAAGGCCCTCGAACTTGTAGCGCGGGACCTTGTAGGTCACCGTCTGAAGCGCCCCGGTGTAGTAGAGGCTCGCGACTCCGTAGCTTCCGTAGGCGCCGCCGTCGAGAAACGAGCGGAAGTGCATCGCGGTGATAGCGCCGTTCTTCTTGACCCCGGTCTTCACCCACATCGCCACCGGGTGCCGCCCGCGGTGGCAGTAGAAGACTTCCTCGCGGTTGAGAGTCACTTTCACCGGGCGGCGAGTCTTCAACGAGAGCTTCGCCACCACGATCTCGTGGTTGAAGGGATCGCTCTTCCCTCCGAAGCCGCCGCCGTTCGGGCAAGCGATGATGCGGATCTGGGAGGGAGGCATCTCGAGGACCTTCGCCATCGCCCGGTGTACGTAGTGGGGGGTCTGAGTCGATGACCAGAGGGTGAGCTTTCCGTCAGCTCCGAAGCTCGCGAGAGCGGAGTGCTGCTCGAGCGGCAGATGGGTGTTTCCCTGGAAGAAGAACGTGTCCTCACGCACGAAGTCGGCCTCGGCGAAGCCCTCGTCGACGTTTCCGAACTCGAGAGCCACCGCCTTCTGAACGTTTCCCTGATAGCGCTCGTCTTCGTGGATCGCGGGTCCGACCGGGGCGAGCGCCTCCTCGATGGACATGACGGGAGGCAGGACTTCGTACTCGACATCGATGAGCCGGAGGGCCCGTTCGGCGGTCTCCTCGTCGAGGGCCGCGACCGCGGCCACCGGATCTCCGACGAAGCGCACCTTGTCGAAACAAAGAGCGTGCTCGTCCTGGGAAACGGGAAGGATGCCGAAGGGGATGGGGAGCTCGGATCCCACGAGGGTCGCGACGACTCCGGCCGTCGCCTGCGCCTTGCGGACGTCAACGTTCACGATGCGGGCGTGCGGGTGCGGGCTCCTCAAGAGCTTGCAGAAGAGCATCCGCGGGAGCGCGAGGTCGTCGGCGAAGAGCGTCTCACCGCTTACCTTCGCCATCGCGTCGACCTTCATGTTTGGCTTGCCGATGATGCTGAGAGGCTCCGCCTCGCGGGCGGTCGTCGTCTCCCTCGGCTCGACGTCGATTTTCGTAGACATGGCTAGACGGAAATCGGGGTCCCCACTTCGCCCCGAGCCGCCCGTTCGATCGCCTGGAGGATCTGAAGGTAGCCGGTGCAGCGGCAGAGGTTGCCCGCGAGCGCCTGCTGAATCTCTTCCCGCTGGGGCAAGGGGTTTCGGTCGAGGAGAGCCTTCGCGGCGAGAAGGATTCCCGGAGTGCAGTATCCGCACTGGGCGGCGCCCATCTCGGCGAACGCGACCTGTAGCGGATGAGCTCGACCGCCCTCCGTCAGTCCCTCGATGGTGAGAATTTCCGTCTCCTGGAGCTCGATGGGAAGGGCGAGACAGGAGAGCACGGGCTCGCCGTCCACGAGCACGGTGCAGGTGCCGCACTCGCCGAGCTCGCAACCGTGCTTGGTTCCGGTGAGCCTCAGGTCCTCTCTGAGGACTTCGAGAAGCGTCTTGTGCGCGGGGACGGCGACCTCGACCGGCTCACCGTTAACGCGCAGACGCAGCAACAGTTTCTCGCTCACCGCGATCCAATGTACCACTGAACCGAATGGGTTGGGATGCGTCAGGAGACCGGTCCCAAGTACTTATCCAACCAGTCGAGGATCTCCTTGATGCCTTCGTTTCGAGGCACGGTGTGGTAGGACTCGAAAAGGACGTGACGCTTGTGCTCAGTGGGAGTTCCCAGAAGCTCGAACATCGGGCGCTGTGTCGTTTCCAGCGGGAATGTGAAATCGTGGCGGCCGTTCAGCATCAGCGTCGGCAACTTGACTCGGGGGGCGTAATGGACGGGATCCGCCTCGGGAAGCGTCTCGCTGAGGTAGAAGCCTCCGGAAACGAGGATGCTCGCTTGGAAGCGGGTCTCGACTGCGGGTAGGATCGCCCCCAGGTAGGCCCCCCAACTGAAACCGTAGAATGCTAGCTTGTCGCTGAGATCGGGCCTCGTCTCGAGGTAATCGATCGTGCGGCCGAGGTCCTTGCCCCACATGACGAGATGATCCTGGTAGGACGCTGTCGTGCTAGGACGGTCCGAGGGGAGCTCACCGCCGCGCTCGTAGGTGCCCTTGTAGACCGGTAGCACGAGAGCCCGACCACTCTTGAGCATGAAGTCGAGCCCCTCGACCCCGCCAATCAATGCTCTTCCGCCCGAAGGGACGGTGCGGACGATTTCACTGGAGCGGTCGGAGATGACGTTCGAGCCCGGGAAATACAGCACGGTCTGATAAGGCGGCGTGACATTCTTGGGGAGGAAAAGATACAAGGGGAGGCGCTCGCCGCCGTAAGCGGCATCAATCGAGATCTTCTCGAGAAGCCAGTGCCCGGCGCTGTCATCCTTCCATTCGAGCTTCGGGTGGAGATCCGCTCGGTCATAAGCGAAGAGCCGTCGATAGATCGCGAAGACCTCGTCGGAAACGGGCGCGGTTGCCGTGAAGTCGCGCGAGAACGGTTCCACCCGTTTTGCCGCGGCCTCGGGCACGCCACCGTCGGACAGAAGCTTCACACATCGGAATCCGAACGTCGGCCCGCGCTCGAAGGGATCCTGGGCGTCGGGTTCGTTCATGCTATAGGCGGGCTCGTTCCAGGCGCCTCCAAGGAGGAATCGGCCCTTGCCGGTCTCGTTCCAACACCACTCCTTGGCGTTCCCCGCCATGTCATACACGCCCACGTGGCTGACCCCGCGATAGTCGCCTCCGCGTGTGGCGCCTTCCCCGTCAAAATTGCTCACCGGGACCAAGTATTCGGAAAGCCAATTCCCCGCCGCCCGGCCCCAGTGGTAGAGGGTTGGGAGCTCTTTTCCCGCATACTCCGCGTAAGCTGCCGCTTCGTACCAGCTCACACCCGTCACGGGATGGTCGGCTTGACCCTCCGGATACGTGCCCAACTCCCAACCTGCCGGACTTGGCCTTCCGGTCTGGTCCGCGAACCGCGCCATGGCTTCGTCCCAGCTCAGCGGCTCTCCGCGCCGGATGAACTCTTGCTTCCAATACTCCTTTTTTCGATACCCGCCGCTATCGACGAACTCCTTGAACTGTCGGTTCGTCACCTCGTATCTATCGATGAGGAATGCCTCGAGTGAAACGCTCTGCAAGTGATCGAGGCCGACGAAGCCGGGGTAGTAATTCGCCGATTCGACACGAACCATTCCGGGAGGAAGCGACCCATGTTCATCGAGAGTACGATGCAAGCTGACATCGCGGGCGTCGAACACCCCGAAGGCGGCAGCTTGAACGGTCTGGTAGCCCGGTTTCTCCAGTTTCCATTGAAGGAAGCTGCGCGGAATTCTGACGCCTTCGAGGGGAGTCGCGCCGAGACGGGTCCAGACGCCCTCTTTCGCTCCGTACTCCTTCAAGGAGACCTCCGCCCCTTCCGGAGTCGTCTCGACGGTCACGTTTCTCGAGATCCGAGGCCAGAGCTCGAGGAGAGCGGGATCATCGGGAGCGTACTTCTCGGCCTCGAGCGCCAGAGCGAACGCCGTCGAGTGCTCCTCGCCGTCGGCCAAGCGCGCGATCTCGGGAATCGCGACCTCTCTCGCCCACCGCACCCGGGACGCGTGACGCCAGTACGAACCCACGATCGCGAGCAGCAGGACCACCGCGACCACCGCCGGAACGCTCCATTTCGAGCCTCGTCGAGCGGCGCGACCCGATGCCTGAATTCCCTCAAGTGCATCGGCGAGCTCGCGGGCCGACTGAAAACGCTCGTCGGGATTCTTCTCGAGAAGCTTCATCGTGATTTTCTCGAGATCCGCGGGAATCGCTGGATTCCACTGGCGGGGAGGCGACGGGTCCTTATGCAGGATCGCGTCGAAGACCGCCGCCGTCGTGTCTCCCTCGAAAGGCGATCGGCCGGTCTCCAACTCGTAGAGCATCGCCCCGAAGGAGAAGAGGTCGCTTCGCGCATCCACCGACTTCCCCAACGCCTGTTCCGGGGACATATAGGAGACCGTCCCCATCACCGCGCCGGAGTGCGTCTTCCCGCCCACCGCGGTCTCGACGGCGCTCGGCGCATCGGCGCCCGGATCGAGGAGCTTCGCGAGCCCGAAGTCGATGACCTTCGGGTGGCCGTCTTCCGTGAGCATGACGTTCGCGGGCTTCAGGTCGCGGTGGATGATGCCCTTCTCGTGGGCTCGTGCCAGAGCTCCAGTGATCCCAACCGCGATATCCAGAATCCTCAAGATCGAGAGCCGCTCCCGCGCGATAACCTGGGAAAGGCTCTCGCCTTCGATCAGCTCCATCGCGATGAAGCTGACCCCGTCGACCTCGTCCACCTCATAGACCACGCCGATGTTGGGATGCTTTAGCGCTGCCGCAGCTCGAGCTTCCCGGAGAAAGCGCCACTTGCGGTCCTCGTTCCCGACGATGCTTTCAGGGAGGGTCTTGAAGGCGACTTCGCGGTTGAGCTTGACGTCGAGGGCCCGGTAGACGACACCCATGCCACCGCGATCGATTTCCGCGAGCACCTTGTAGTGGGAGAGCGTCCGCCCGATCATGGAGCCTCCGTCCGGGCGGCTCACTTTATCACCAAAGCGAAAGACCTCCCACGTGACGGTTCGTAAACCGCGGGCTAGGATCGGTCAATGATCGGGCTCGGGCTTCTGGTGATCCTACCTTGCTATCTCGCGTGAGGCGCGGCTCCGGCAGCTTCATGACGCGAAATCTCATTCTTGCGAACGTCGCGAGGTCTCTCTTCGATGATGAGCTCACTTACTTCATTTTGACGAAGAGCCACCGGTCACTTCCAAACGCGCGCAGCCGCTCTGCTGCGCGCTACGTAACAAGCTGCGAGGCGAGATCTCGAAAATCACTGGCCATGAAGTCGAAGCGTCCCGGCTCGGGAGCCGTCGGTGTCCGCGCCGGGCCGAACTCGAGAGGCCGATGAACGTACGCCGTGCGCAAGCCGAGCGCCTGGGCAGATTGCAAATCGCCGGTGTGCGCCGCGACCATCATCACCCCTGACGGCGGCAGATCCCAGAACTCTCCGGGCATGAGATAAGTTTCCTTGTCCGGCTTGTAGCGGCGCACGAGCTCTGTCGAGAGGACGGTGTCCCACGGCAGTCCCGTGAACTTCGCCATATTCGTCAGGAGCGAAACGTTGCCGTTCGACAGCGGTGCTACCACATACCGCTGCTTCAGGCGAGTGAGCCCGGCCACCGCGTCAGACCACGCGTGCAGCCGATGCCACGCACGGTTGAAGTGATCCTTCTCGGCATCGGTCAGCCCTTCGATCTTGAACCTGGCCAGCAGCCCCTCGAGCGTCATGCGATGCAGGACATCGAGCTTCGTCCAAGGCAGCTCGCCCGTGCGCACGCGGTTCATCGCCGGTCCGTAGCCCTCGCGCCACGCGTCGGCGAACGCGGCCCAGTCGACGTTCAGCCCCTTTGCTTTCCCGAGCTTCTCCCCCTCCGCGATGACCGACGACCGCCAGTCCACGACCGTGCCGAAGGTGTCGAAGACGAGCAACTGGACCCCGCGCAGCTTGTCGGGCGCGTTTTGCGCCAAGGCTCCCGCGCGCTCGCTGAGCAGCGACGAGAAGCCGCCGGCCACCAGTCCGGACATGAGAAAGTCTCTTCGTTCCACGAGGGATAAAATACCGCGCGGCGCATGAGATTTCCACGTGATCCCGCGGTCGATTTCCTCGAGGCGAAAGCCCGGCCGCGTGACCGTTCGTGAACCCCGCGCTAGGATCGGTGAATGATGGGGCTCGTGCTTCTGGTGGTCACCTTCGTCTCATGCCAGTCCGCGAACGAGTCGACCCCTGAGCTCGAGCTTCGCATGGCGGAGCTGGTCAACGTCGAGCGCGAGGCCCGGGGACTTGCGCCTCTCGCTTTCTCCCCCGCCCTCGCCGACCTCGGGCGCGAGTACAGCGCCAAGATGGCGGACGCGCGAAGGGTCCATCACGATCTCGACCGCCCGGTTGAAGAGAGAATCATGGCCGTTCTCCCCGACACCTGCACCTTCGGCGAGAACCTCTCGAAGCACACCACCATCGACTACTCGCTTGGGGACTTGCTGGTAAGCCCGGGCCACCGGGCGAACATCCTCAGCGAGCGCTTTACCCTGATCGGGATTGGCATCGCCCGCGGTGACGACGGCTTTCTCTACATCACCCAGGAGTTCGCCCGCCCCTGTGACCCTCCTCCCAAGGGCTCAAAGCGCCGGAAGAACCTCCCCCAGCAGGAAGATCGAGCCCGCCACCAGGACCTCTCCCTCGGGACCCGCAATCTCTCGCGCGCGGGTGAGCGCCGCTTCGGGGGAGCGAACCGCCTCCGCGGGGACCCCGCGCTCCTTCGCGAAGCGCGCGAGCTTCTCCGGATCGCGGGCGCGGGACATCTCGGGGCGGGTGGCGATGAAGTAGCTCACGAGGGGAAGGAGCTCGTCGAGCATTTCCCAAACCCTTTTGTCCTTCATGACCCCGAACAGCAGCACGCGCTTTTCGTGCGGATGGGACGAGAGATACCGCACCAGCGCCTCGGTCGCCATGACGTTGTGGGCGGCGTCGAGAAGAAGCGAGGGCTTCCCTTCGATCCTCTGGAGCCGGCCCGGCCACTCGGTCGCGGCGACGCCCCGAGCGACGCTTTCGATCGCGAGAGAGCGTGAGTAGCATTCGACCGCTCGCACCGCGAGCACGAGGTTATCGAGCTGGTGCTCTCCCGTAAGTGGAAGCTCGAGAACTCCATAGTCGTGCGAAGGAGACTTGAGCCACACCCTTTGGCCCTCTCCCGATTCTTCACTTCGGATCTCGACCCCTTCGAGGGCCGTAATCAGCGGCGCCTTTCTCACCTCCGCCTCGCGGCGGACGACCTCGAGGGCCTCGGGCTCGAGACGTCCGACGACCACCGGGCGGCCTTCCTTGATGATGGCCGCCTTCTCAGCGGCGATGGCGGCGAGAGTCGCACCGAGAAACCGCTCGTGGTCGAACCCTATCGGGGCGATGACCGCAACGTCGGCGGGAGCGATGTTGGTGGCGTCGAAGCGGCCGCCCATTCCGACTTCGAGTACCGCGACGTCGACTCCACTCTCCGCGAACGCGAGGAACGCGGCAGCCGTCATGGCCTCGAAGTACGTGGGGGCCGATCGGTCCTCTTCACCCACGAAGAGCCGCTCCGCCTCCTCCGCCACCCGGGAAACGACGGCGGCGAATTCCTCGCGAGGAATCGGGCGTCCCTCGATTGCGATCCGCTCCTCGACGAAGCGCAGGTGAGGCGACGTGTAGCGCCCCGTCCTGAGGCCGCTCGCTCGAAGGATCGACTCCGAAAGCGCGACGGTCGAGCCCTTGCCGTTGGTCCCGGCCACGAGCAGGGACGCGTAGCGCCGTTCGGGTCGGCCCAGAGCCTCCGCCAGGCGATCGATGTTCGAAAGGCCGAACTTGATACCGTAACGCTCCCGGCCCTTCAAATAGACGAGGGCTTCGTCGTAGGTCATCATCAATGGGGGGAGCGATAGTCCGCGAGGACCCGCCTCAGGCGGATTCCTGCGGTGTCGGAGTGGGCGTCGGCACCGGCAACTCCGTGGGCGCCACCCGGATTTCGAGCTTCGGAGGCTTCGCGGGAGCGGTGAGGAAGCGCAGGAGCTTCGAAAGGGTGTCCTTCATGACGCCGCGCTCGACGATCATGTCGAGCATACCGTGCTCTAGCAGGTACTCGGACCTCTGAAATCCCGGCGGCAACGGCTGGCGGATCGTCTGCTCGATGACCCGGGGCCCGGCGAAGCCGATGAGGGCCTTCGGCTCGGCCAGGTTGAAGTCGCCGAGCATGGCGAAGCTCGCGGTCACCCCCCCGGTCGTCGGGTCAGTCAGGATCGAGATATAGGG
>Ga0214473_10006932_pt1 | contig 13489 bp, 12 predicted proteins | sample RVTome_7_FD_203509 | JGI IMG/M metagenome (GOLD analysis project Ga0214473, IMG submission 203509) | Soil microbial communities from uranium-contaminated site in the Upper Colorado River Basin, Wyoming, United States - RVT98D197 | ecosystem: Environmental > Terrestrial > Soil > Contaminated >...
GGCATTTAGGCATTTTCAAATTCAAATCGATAAAAACCATTTTCTTCAAATTCCTAAATTATTATTGGCTCTTATTTAAATTTCAAAACTCAACGTTGGGACACTACTGATGTAACTACTATATTTTTTCTTGTTTTGATCCACCGAAATTGTTTCGACATTTTCGCCCTATAATGTAAAACCGAGACCCACTTCTATGACGCCACCTACCCGACCAATTCCCGCTTTTCCCCAATCACCCCATCTAACAATTTAACCGCTTTCTGTAACTGTTCCGGCGCAAGATGGGAATAGCGCTGCGTCATGGCCAAGGTTTTATGGCCCAGCAATTCCTGCAAAGCCCGGATGTGGACTCCCCTCATGGCCAAATGGCTGGCGTAGTTGTGCCGGAGGTCGTGGAATCGGAAGTTCGTGATGCCCGCCTTCTTGCAGGCCGATGTAAAGGAATGCTTGATGTGCCCGCGGTTTCCTTGGCGCCCGAAGAGGCGTCCTCCATTCTGACTCATTTGCAGGATTGAGTTCCGAGCTTCGCGACTTCGCGGACAAGCGGGTCCGTGCGGCCGACCTCCACCTGGAGCTAGGCCTCAACGATGGCGTTGTCCTCAATGAAAAGGTCTTTGTGAAGTGATGACTGGTTGTTAACTCAATAAAATAGAACTTGTCTTTTTTCCTAAAAAATGATATTTTCTTAATCAAGAAAATGGATAAAATTAGGAAAATGCCTACAGAGAAAGAGATGATTGAACAGTTGCGAAGAGGGAAGGTTTTGCTGCCTCCGCTGTCTTTCCGTCTTCTGGAAAGTCAGCCGAAGGCAGGCGGAAACCGTCGTCTCGATACAATTGTTGAGGCCACATGGCGGAACAGCGTGGCAAAGTTCGCCGTAGAATGCAAGTCCATTTCGACGCCCAAGGCGTTTCAGGATGGGCTCAACGTGCTGAAATCATCGTCGCTCCCGAAGGGCTGTCGGCCCATGCTCATCATGCCTTTCCTGAGAGAACAGCAATTACAGGAACTGGAACGGGAAGGGATCAGCGGAATCGACCTGTGCGGCAACGGAGTGGTGATCGTACCAAGTTTGTTTGCCGTATTCCGCAGCGGCGAGAAGAATCGCTTCTCCTCCTCGGCTCCGATCAAGAACATCTACCGGAAGAATAGTTCGATGGTTGGGAGGGTCTTCCTGGTCCGTCCCATCTATGACACTGTCCAAGAGATTTGCTCGGAGATCAACCGGCGAAACATGCTGGTGAGTCGTTGGGATAAGAGGCCCATGAGCCTGCCGACGGTTTCGAAATCGTTGAAGGCATTGGAAGAGGACCTGATCGTAGGGCGGAAGGATATCATTCGCCTGATCCAGCCCGACAAACTTCTGGAGAACCTGAGTGATAATTATACCCCTCCGAAAATCAAGGAGCGAGTCCGTCTCAAGATCTCAGAGGAGAGTGAAACGATCTGGGAGATACTACGCAAGCGATCGCAGGAATTGAGCCTGCCCATCGTAGCTGTGGGGACATCATCGGTGGGGCAGTATGCAGTGATGCAGCGAGGGGATGTGTTATCTGTCTACTGTCCAGTTGTGGAGATGCTTCTGGAGCAGCTCCCTGGAAGCCAGGCGGATCGCTTCCCGAACCTCGAGCTCATAGAGACGGAGGATGAAACGGTCTACTTCGATGCCCGGCAGGAGGGGAACTCCTGGTGGGCTTCCCCTGTGCAGGTGTACTTGGAGTTGATGACCGGCGACAAGCGCGACCGGGAGACCGCCGAACAGGTGAAGTCATTCCTCTTGAGGGATCTTCAACCGGTGAAACAATGAGTACGATGCCCGGCCTTCAAACGGCGTTGCTTGACCTGCTCCACGAAGTTCAAGGCACGGATATCAAACTCATCATCGGCGGAGGGTTCGGCATTTATCTCAAAACCGATCACGTTCGCCAGCTGGGTGGGCGAACACTTCTTCGTGAATGGCCCGAAACGAGGTCCACCAACGACCTCGATTTGTATCTGCGGCCGGAACTGCTCATCCAATCAACGAAATTGAAGCCGCTGGCGGAGGCCATTGCCAGGCTTGGCTATCAGGTTGTCCCCGGCGCGGAGAAGTACCAGTTTGTGAAACCCGGGCCGGGAGGCGATCAGGCAGGCAGCGTCAAGATAGACATCCTTACCGGCCCCCAAAGCCGTTTCCAGGGCACAAGAGTGAAGACCGATGCCCGCCGCGTGCGTCCCAATCCTTCCGTTGGCATTCACGCACATCCCCTCAATGAAGTGCCGACCTTGGAGGAGGGGTTGTTGCAGAAAACGCTGGAGGGAAGACTCAGTTCAGGCGACCACGGGCAAGCTGAGATTTTCCTGCCCCATCCCTACACCTTTCTAATGATGAAGCTGTTCGCATTCAAAGACCGGCTCAACGACGTCGACAAGGAATTCGGCCGCTACCATGCCCTGGATTTGTACACCATCCTCGCAACTACGATGGAGATGGAGTGGAAATATGCCGTTGAATTGCGTAATCGACGGGGCGACGAACCGTACATTATGGAAGCGGGGCGCCTGGTCTCAGAACATTTTTCCGCCCTCGACCGTCTGGGCATCATCCGATTGCGGGAAAGCCGTTACTATCGCCCCGAATTGCAGCTGGTTGAGTTCATATCAGCCCTGAAAGAATTGTTTCCTGCGAGGGCTGAAAGCGCTTCAGAGGGAACCTGACCGATACGCAGAAATGGGTGGTGACAAGGTTAAGTAAGAATGGGATTCGGATGAAAAGGTTGGCGGGGGGATGATGCCACGGCAAGCCCGGTTGGGTGGGCAGCGGACCCTGCACCCTGTCAACATCCGGGGAATGGAAGAGAGGCCCATTCTTGCTGATCACCTGGATGGGGTATGGTTTTTCAGTTGCGTGGGTCAGTGGGCGTTGGAAAGGGGGACGAAAATATGCGCCCGGTTCTTAATGGACCATGACGCCCCCATTCTTTTGTGAAGCGGAGATTGCCAGGCAGGTGGGTGTTTCGACTTCTGCTGTCTCCCAGATCTTTCACAGAAGGGAAAAGAGCTAGTAAACCTTGTCAACAACGTCCCCGAGAATATAAATTTGAATAAATTTGCGACGTTCTCCATCCGATGCTAAGAAAAGCCATGGGAGAAGAAACCCAAAAAATCTTCCTCTCCTGCTCTAAACCACACCCCTCCCCCAACGATCGCTCTCGGTAAGATTTTCTAGAGAATCAGCAGGCCGTCACCCATGACTTACGATTCATCCGGGTGCTCTCTGCGACTCCACCCATGAAAATCGATAATTCCTAGAATTACGCTTACTTACCTCCAGATTTCATCCCATCCTTTTTTTGTATAGATTTTACCCGACGATAAAGATAGCACCCGCTCCTTCCGATAAGTAATGTTGACTCATTTTGGCTTATGAAGATTCTGGGCGTGATGAAGATTTGTCATGGTTAAACGAATCATGATAGAAAAATCTAAGAAAACCTTTGCCTTCCTGGGCTTTCTCATTCTTGCAATCATGGGTACCGATCATTTCGTCTCCCAATATTATAAGCTCAAGGACTCTCCTCTGCTCCAATTCTCCGCCACCGGTCTCAAAGCTCTCTCCCTTTATGAGCTCGGCCAATATAGCAAGGCATCTCAGGCATGGCGTATTCATTATGGATTATTATACGACCCCAATTTAACCGAAATTTTAAAAGCGGCCCTGCACAAGCAAATCGCCGAAAACCCCGATAAAATTGATAATTATCTGCGGCTCGCCGACCTCCAGTTTTCGGGGGCAGACTATCCAAGCGCCCTTATCACCTACCAGAACGCCCTCGAGAAAAATAAAAATGTGTACGAGGCAAAAGTTGGATTGGCTTCGAGTCTGGCGATCCAGGGTAACTATCACGAATCTCAAGCTGCCTTCGAGGATCTCCTCAATCAAGGGAACAATGGAAAAAACATAGCGGGCTTTCTTAATTTTCTTGTTGCCCTTGACAAGCTCGAGGGATCAAGTATCCCCAACAAGGAAGATTTATATTTAACGTTGGCCTATGCCTATCGCTATTTGAGCACAATTGATCAGAGGAAATACGAGGAAGTAATCGATTACGCCAACAAGACGATTTCAACCAAGAAGAATCTTGACCGGGCGCTCTTCTGTAAAGGAGTTATATACACGAAAGAAAGAAATTACGAACTGGCTTTGGAACAGTTCTCTAAGCTATTGCAACTGAGCCCGTTGAATTCTGAAGCCTATAACCGGATGGCCTATATTTATGGAGAAGTGGGCAATATGGAGATGGAGCTTGAATATTATAAAAAGGCCGCGGCCGCAGAGGAAAAGAACCCCAGCTGCGCTTTTAATCTCGGGCAGATTCTGCTCAGAAAATATGGGGATATAAATCAAGCCAATCTCTACCTTAAGAAGGCCTATGAGATTAACCCTGATAATTTTGCTTATGCTTCAACATATGCATATACTCTGGAAATGCTTAGGGAATTTAACGATGCCCTTGATGTCTATGATATCATTATAAGAATGAACCCGGAAAGTCCAGAGGGATATGTTTTAAAAGCCCATTGTTTTATCCGGATGGAACGATATGAGGAGGCCATTGACTTATTTCTGAAAGCACATATCATCTCTCCCCTAAATTTTACCGCCGCCCGGGATCTGGCTCTAGCCTATGCCAACCTAAAAAATTTTGAAACGGCCATTTCTTTAACTGAATATGCTCTGCGGATCAAGCCCTATGATGTGGATGCCCTGTATTTTCTTCAGTATCTCTATCGCCGGCAAGGAAAGTATGAAGAAGCGTACCGTGCCGTTAAGGAAATTCTCAGAATTCAACCCAATCATTCCGGCGCCCAACGCGTCCTCCCATACCTTCAGGGAAATTTAGGCAAGAGGCCATCGCCATGAATTTATTCCTTAAATATGTTCTGACCTATCCGGTTGTCTTTACCGTGGTCTTTTGGGGGCATTCCACTTTTATGCATTACCGGATTATTGGGAACGTAATCTTCACCATTATGCCGCTTGTTGGGGTCATGGCCATGTATCTCTGGCTCATATTTTTGGCCGATGAATTTCTCCATTTCCTACAACATTCTCGCCCCATAACGTTTGTAATCAAAAAGGTAAAGATCCTCAGCTTTCTCATTATTTGCTTTTACGCCATTATCGCTTCTGCCCTTTGGCTGAACGGCATTAGCTTAGAACCGGTAATGACCAAGACTACCAAAATTCTTTCTATGTCCAACGTAGATACGGGAACCTTTCATTATTGCCGCGTAACGGTTAGCGCCTGGGATGCTGACACGGGTACCAAGGACATCTTTCTGACAGACAAAGATGAAGCGGGTATCTATACCGGAGAGGATGCTGAAATATTTATCAGAAAAGGCATTTTATCTTTTGATCGAGTGCTTGAAATCAGGCGGGATATGGAAAATTACTATTTTAAGATGTTGAAGGTAGCTCCGGATTCCAAAGTTGCCATCGGTGGGTTAATAAACATCTATTCCAAGAGAAATGAATTTGATCTGGCGCTGGAATGGTATGATAAATTAGTTATCATATTCCCGGTCGAATACGAAATTGGATTCGAATTGGCAGGGAAGCTTATCGATGCCAAAAGATATAGACAGGCGGTAAATGTTTTAAGAAAAGTATCGGAGGCCAAGAAAGATTATGAGGTCCTTTATATGCTTGGATATGCGCTGGCGTGGGCAGGAGCAAAGGACGAGGCGGAAAAGTATCTGATCGAGGCAACGGAACTTGATCCAACAGATCATCGGGCCTTTTATAGTTTGGGATACGTTTACAGAGACACGGGCAGATATGAAAAAGCGAAGGAGAATTGGGTGAAGGTGCTGAAACTTTTGCCTAACTTTCCGGAAGTGCAAAATAATATCAAGTCGATTGAGAAATCAATATGAGAAAATGACAATGGAGTCAGGCCCGATTCATTACGTCTTGTCCTCAAATCGTTTCCGCGCGAACCTGCTGAAGGGCCCTCCGGTTTGTTTTCAGGAATGGGGCGGTATTGACAAAGTTAATTAAAAATGGGATTCGGATGAAAAGATCGGCGGGGGGATAATGCCACGGCGAGCCCGGTTGGGTGTAAAGCGGACCGTGCACCCCATCATCATCCCGGGAATCGGAAAGAGGCCCATTCTTGTCGATGCTCTGGATCGGGCAAAGTAATTTCCAAAAAACCATCCCCTCTCCCTCCACCTCAATAGAACCCAAACGGCAAAACCCGCAGGGGGACCCGGTTCAGTCTCACCACATCCTCCGTTCCCCGGCTCATTGTAAGACCAGGAGGTTTTCCGGGTTGAGGACCCCGCACACGCGGCCGATAAGAATACAGGAAGATTCCCTGCGTTCATAGCTGGACAGGTTAAGCAAGGCGATAAAGGGATAAGGGAAGATTAGGAAAGCCATGGCGAGGATCGATCGAGGTAGCTTGAAATCTTCAGTCATCGGGCACCATTTCCTCCCCCGGCGGGACCCGGAGGTAATCGAGATGCGCAGCGGGGGAGGATGTATCTCCGTATTCGGCCTTCCCGAAGATGAGCTCAAATATCTTCACGCCCTGATCAAGAAAATCCTGACCCGCCGTTAGCTTTTTCGGTACTCTGGGGAAGAGGGGCCACAAATCTTTGTGCACCCCCTGATGCGGTCTCCCTAACATGTGAGAGTCCTGTTCCCCAAATTGCCTATTTACCCGGGTTGCCATAAATGTGCGCCCGGTCCCTAATGCCCCATCACGCCCCCATTCTTTTGTGAAGCGGAGATTTCCCGACAGGTGGGTGTTTCGACTTCTGCTGTCTCTCAGATCTTTCACAGAAGGGAAAAGAGCTAGTAACCCTTGTCAACTCCGTCCCCGAGAATATATGAGCCATCACTTCAATTTCCACCTTTGGTCGGGTGGAGCCTCGCAGGGCTAATCAATTATTGCAGGGCAATAAAATAATTGATATTCTGGAGGAAATGCAGCCCCGAACTGGAAAGCCGGCCTATGACTAAAAAAGGGAAGGCCGCAAAACAAACAAGGTATCTTGCCGAGGAGCTCAGACCTATCTTTTGGGAATATGATTTTCGGCGCTTGAGATGGGATAAGGATCGAGATCTTATTATAAGCCGCATACTTTCCCACGGAGACTGGCAAGCGCTAGAGTGGCTGCGGTCGCGGCTCGATTCTGCCATTTTAAGAAATTGGCTCTTACGCAGGCGGGGAGCCGGCTTAAGCTCTCGCCAGCTCCGATTTTGGGAACTGATTCTGGAACTGCCTCACCGCGAGGTTAATGAATGGTTAAAGAACAAGGGGAGAATAGTCTGGGAAAGAAGAGCGGGGGAATGACCTTTCATGCAGAAATTCTAACTCATACCCAGAAGAGGGTCTTACAACTCCTCGGACCCTTTACCCAGCAGCACGATTTTTATTTGGCCGGCGGGACGGCGCTGGCTATTCATTTGGGGCACCGTCGTTCACAGTACTTTGATTGGTTTACGACAGGGCCGATTCCCGATGCTATGAGTCTGGCAACATCGATCCGCGAGGAAGGCATTCCCTTGGAAGTGAGGCAGGTGGACAGGGGCACTCTGAACGGCCCCGTTTCTAGAATCCCAGTCCAAGAGAGTTCTTCCACTATAGGGGAAAAGGGAAAAATAAGCCTTATCTCTTGGGGGTAGAACAAGCCTGGCAGAAAGATGAAGTGAGAATTTTTGGGGCTTGGGGATAGAAGATGATCGCTGTGTAAGGAAGGAGAGCTATGGCTGGAAAAGAATTCGCGGGAGTTTTCCCGTATCTGGTGTCCCCGGTAGATCCCCGGGGTGCGGTAATGGAAGACGTTCTGAAGAAGCTCGTCGCCCATCTCATCCAGAACGGGGTTCACGGTTTAACCCCGCTGGGCAGCACGGGGGAATTCGCTTATTTAACCTGGGAGCAACGGAAAAGGGTCGTCGAGGTCGTAGTCGATTCCGCCGGGGGCCGGGTGCCGGTGGTGGCCGGAGTGGCCCACACTTCGATTCGGGAAGCGGTCCGGCAGGCAAAGGAGATGGAGGCCATCGGAGCCGACGGCATTCTGGCCATCATGGATTCGTACTTCCCGGTGCCGGCGGAGGGCGTGGTATCTTATTTCCGCAGCATCGCCGAAGGCGTTTCCTGTCCGGTGGTTCTTTATACCAACCCCAGCTTTTCCAGCACAAACCTTTCCCTCGAGGCGATCGAGGCTCTGGCCGCGGTCCCCAACATCCGCTACCTCAAAGACGCCTCAGCCAACACCGGGAACCTTTTGACGATCATGAACCGCGTCCGCGATAAGATTAAAGTCTTCAGCGCCTCAGCCCACATCCCTCTTTTTGTTATGATGATGGGAGGGGTGGGATGGATGTCCGGCCCCGCGTGCGTGATTCCCCGGCAGAGCGTGGAGCTGTACGACCTTTCCAGGAATCGCCGGTGGGAAGAGGCCCTGGAGCTGCAGAAATCTCTCTGGAACATCAACCGCATCTTTCAGAAATACGCCCTGGCGGCCTGCATCAAGGGTTGTCTGGAGCTTCAAGGTTTTCCCGTGGGAGCGCCCATTCCGCCCCAGCCGCCTTTGACCGGGGCCGCGTTGCAGGAAGTCGAAAAAGTTTTGAAAGAACTGGGTGTGCTATAGAGGAGTTTCTCTCCCTCACCGCCTGCCCGCAAAGCGAAGGGGTCAGCCATAACCCCTCTTTTCATTAGGGGCCGGGGTCAAAAGAACCTGGATATGGGTTTCATAAGAAAAATAGACTTATGGCTGATCGGCATTTGCCTGGCCCGCGCAGGCACGGGGCTCGTGCTGATCACCTACGCCGCGGCCCTCCCGATTGTTCAGAGGGAATGGGGAATGTCCGCCGCCGAAGGCGGCTCCATCTCCAGCGGCAATCAGTTTGCCTATGCCGTATCGTTAGTGATTTTTTCAAGCCTGGCCGATTTGTGGGGGGCCAAGAGAGTTTTCCTGGGGTCCATGACCGCCGGCGGGGTCGCGGCGCTGGCCTTTGCCTTTTTCGCGCGGGATTATTCCTCGGCGCTTATCCTCTATGCCTTGGTAGGACTTGCCCTGGGGGGCTCTTATACGACGGGGCTCATGCTCCTTAGCGAGCGGTACGGCACAACCCGGCGGGGCATGGCGATGGGATATTTTATTGCCAGCACCTCGACCGGTTATGCCTTGTGCCTGCTGGTGACTGGATTCGTCCTGCCCATCGGAGGCTATAAGCTTTCCTTCCTCCTCACCTGTCTGGGGGCACCCATCGGCGCCGGGTTGGCTTGGCTCACGCTCTGGCGGACTCAAAACACTGTGATCCAGCGCAACGCCCAACAAGGTCCTACCCGGGGCCTTTTGAGGAATAGGCCCGCCCTGCTGCTGATCGCCGGGTACAGCTTTCACAGCTGGGAGCTCCTGGGGATGTGGACCTGGACGCCCGCCTTTCTCGCCGCTTGTTTCGCCTTTGGGGGAGCGGGAGATTTAAAAGCGGCCGGCATGGGCTCCTATATCACGGCGTTTTTCCATTTCACGGGCATATTGGCTTCTTTTTCTATGGGTCTGCTGTCCGACCGCTGGGGGCGGGCGACTGTGCTTCTGGGCATTTCCGCGATCAGCAGCCTTTGTTCTTTTCTTTTCGGCTGGACGTACAGCTGGCCGCTCATCATTACGGTGGTCCTTGGGGCCCTGTACGCCTTTTCCTGCCTGGGCGACTCTCCGGTGCTTTCCGCTGCCCTGTCTGAAGCCGCGGAGCCCGCTTATCTGGGGTCGGCCTTCGGGATCCGGTCACTCTTCGGCTTCAGTGCCGGGGCTGCCGCCCCGCTGGTCTTCGGGCTGATTCTCGACTGGACCAACCCCGGCACCGTCGGCCGGCTCTATGTGCAATGGGGCTGGGCGTTTTCCTCTTTGGGGCTTATGGGACTCGGCGCCGTGGCCATGGCGCTGGTCTACAAGCGCACCAGCGCTTCGGGCACCGAACGTTGAGGAGAAGGCGGCATGAAAAATAAAAGATTAACCGCAGAGAGCGCGGAGAACGCAGAGAAAAATTTGAATGCAAAGACGAAAAAAAGAAGCGGCTTTTTTAATCTTATGTTAAAAGTTTTAACTCAGCGGTCTCTGCGTGCTCTGCGGTGAAAAATTAAACCCGGAGAGATTTTTATAATTTCTATACAATGAAAAAAAGGGACTAAAGGGCTATACTATACTTTTAAGAGAGAGACCCGTGCAGGTTTTTTCTATGGGGGGGAATTCTTAACCGAGGAGAAAGAAGATGTATGAGCGGAACGTATCCAATATCGAAGAGTTAGTGCAAAAACAAAACGAGTGGCGTTCGAAAACGCTCAACCTGATCGCGAGCGAAAACGTTTTGAGTGGCCGCGCCCGCCGGGTTATGGGCTCAGACTTTGCCCACCGCTATGCGGAGGGGCATCCCGGAGAACGCTATTACCAGGGCACGGAGATCATCGATGAGATCGAAGCCCGGGTAAAGAAGAATCTGAAATCTCTGTTCCATTGCCGGCAGGTGGACGTGCGGCCCGTCAGCGGCACCGTGGCCAACGATGCCGTATTCAGCCGCTATATCCACCCGGGCGATGTGGTCATGGTCAACTCGACTCCCGGCGGCAGCCATATCAGTCACCACCGGGCAGGCTCAGTGGGAAAGTACACCCACAATATCGTGAGTTTTCCCCTGACCCCGGACGGCTACCGCATCGATCTGGAAAAAACCCTCGACCTGGCCCGCGCCCTTGAACCCAAGGTGATGATTCTGGGGAAAAGTCTCTTCCTTTTCCCCGAGCCGGTCCGGGAGCTGGCCGGTTTCTGCCACCAACATCAGATCGCCCTTCTCTACGACGGCGCTCATGTGCTGGGTCTCATCGCCGGCCGGGAATTCCAGGATCCCTTAGAAGAGGGGGCCTCGTTGATCACGGCCAGCACGCATAAAACCTTCTTCGGCTCACAAAGGGGATTGATCCTGTCCAATGTGGGGGAGAGCGAGTGGCGGAAGATCGACAAGGGAGCTTTTCCCGGCTCATCGTCAAACCACCATCTGGACACCCTTGTGGCTTTGGGCATCGCCACGTACGAGATGATGGAGTTCGGGCAGGCCTTCGCCCGCCAGACCATCAGCAATGCCAAAGCTCTGGGGGCCAAGCTATACGAGATGGGCTTCAAAGTTCAAGCCGCCGAACTCGGCTTTACGGAGACCCACCAACTGGCCATCGATGTCTCTGAATTCGGGGGGGGAGACGAGGTGGCCCGCCATCTGAAGGACAACAACATCATCTTGAATATGAACCTTCTGCCCTTCGAACCCTTGGATCAGGTAACCAATCCGGCCGGAATTCGTTTGGGGGTCCAGGAGATGACTCGATTCGGGATGAAAGAGCCGGAGATGGGGGTGATTGCAGATCTATTGAAGAAGTGCCTGATGGAGGGAAAATATGTCGGCGATGAGGTTACAAAATTTCGTCAACAATACCAGACCATTCATTATTCCTTCGACCATCTGAAATCCACTCCCGCGGTACTTCCTTAGAAAAACGGAATAATGAACTGGGACAATAAATTTTAGTGCTGATATAATCCCACAAATTAGACGCCTCCAGGGGAAAGATGATCCAGAAGGCAGGCGGGGCGATAGCCCGGGAAATCATGACTGAATATGCCAAGCTGACCGGACTTGCACCGGCCGGGAAGGCTCCACGGCGGTACTTATGGACCGACGCTTTTGCCGTCTGCAACTTCCTGGAACTTTATCGTCAAAGAGGCGACGAAAAATACAAGGACCTCGCCTTGCGCCTCGTCGGCCAGGTTCATAGCATCCTCGGGAGACATCGTGAAGACGACCCGCGAACCGGCTGGATCAGCGGTCTCGATGAGCCCGAGGGCGAAAAGCACCCGACGAAGGGAGGTTTGAGGATCGGTAAAAAATTGAACGAACGGAGGCCGTCGGATCCCTTTGACGAAAGCTTGGAATGGGAGCAGGACGGGCAGTATTATCATTACCTGACCAAATGGATGCACGCTCTCAATCGGGTGAGCCGGGTCACCGGGGATTCAACCTACAATACGTGGGCCATGGAGCTTGCGAAAATTGCCCATGCCCGGTTTACTTACGGTCCATCGTCCGGCGGTCAAAAACGGATGTACTGGAAAATGAGCATAGACCTCTCCTATCCTCTCGTACCATCCATGGGACATCACGATCCTCTCGACGGATTCATCACCTACAACCAGCTTCAGGCCACGGCAGCGAAAGAGCCTGAGAAATCAAAGGGGCTAGACCTCAAGGCGGAAATTGCCGACCTGGCCAATATCTGTAAAGGAAAAAGCTGGGTCACAGATGACCCGCTGGGTATCGGCGGTCTTTTGAGTGATGCCTACAGAGTGGCTCAATTGATGGTTAACGTATATTTTGAAGAAACCGACCTGCTGGACATTTTATTGGATTCTTCCCTGCCGGGTTTGGAATCCTGCGCGAAAAAGAATCCCTGGAAGCTTCCGGCCGATCACCGTCTGGCCTTTCGGGAGCTGGGATTGTCCATTGGATTGCGGGCCGTTGAAAAGTTGCGGGGATTGAGTGAGGAAAACCCAGGCTTTTTCGATGGGAAACTTCCACTGCCTTCCCGGATTGAAAGCCTGATGCAGTATAGATCATGGAGTGAAGCCATTGAGATGTTTTGGCTCGAAAACGCCAACCGCCAAGCCAGCAGCTGGATAGAGCATCGGGATATCAATATGGTGATGTTGGCAACCAGCCTGGCGCCCGATGGATACCTGACCCTTTAGGTGAGCCAAACAACTGGCAGACGATTTTAAGACCGCCATAAAATTGACGAATTTCTTCCCGGAAATTTGGCAGATTTGGCAAATTTTTCTCTCCGATTCCAGGCCTCAGAAATAATATTAAAAATACCAAATAGTTATCCTTTGTAGGAGCTGTCATTTCTCTTGGGCCCAAATTTTGCAAAGGAATAGGCGAGTCAATTGTTATAGCCGGGCCCTGCTAAGCCCCAAAGACAAGTTGCGCCGTAATCAATTGAGAAATCATTTGGAATAGAGGAGGTTGGGTTGAGATGGGAGCGGAAGAAGAAAGAACCTTAGAAAAGTTCTCGGCGATCGAAAAAGGCATCGATAGAATGCTGGAAATGCGCCAGCAGATCGTCGAATTGCGGGAAATCGAAAGCCAGCGCCAGAAGGCCCTTGAGGAGCTCCAGGCCAGTGAGAAGAAGTACAAGACTCTCCTTGACAATATACCCCACAGAATGTTCATGAAGGACCGGAATTCAGTTTATGTGTTTTTCAACGAAATTTACGCTGCGGACCTGAAAATGAGGCCGCCGGAAATTTCCGGCAAGACCGATTATGATTTTTTCCCGAAGGAAATGGCTGAGGAATACATCTCCGAGGATAAAAGAATCATGGCCATGGGGCTGTCAGAAAACTTCGAAGGGGAGTATGTCCACGAAGGGGAAAAATGGAT
>Ga0214473_10006933_pt1 | contig 13487 bp, 8 predicted proteins | sample RVTome_7_FD_203509 | JGI IMG/M metagenome (GOLD analysis project Ga0214473, IMG submission 203509) | Soil microbial communities from uranium-contaminated site in the Upper Colorado River Basin, Wyoming, United States - RVT98D197 | ecosystem: Environmental > Terrestrial > Soil > Contaminated >...
CGATAGAGGAGATCTGGACCGGCCCCAAGTGGAAGCACATGCGCCGCAAGATGTGGGAGGACGTTCTGGAGTCCAAAACCTGCCGCGTCTGCAAGGGTGTCGAGGAGCCCGCCCTGGTGCAGATCCAGGTCTGACCGTCGGGAATCCCCCTCATTTTCGCAACCCTCCACGAGAGCCTGCTGTATTAGTTCTTCCCCGCTATTGATTTAGCGGCGGCCAATCGGAGCCTGCGCGGCACGGGGATTGCTTTGCTCTCCGGGAACCCCCTACCCGAGGTCTACCTTTATGAGATCGAGAGCACGCGCCGCGATTCTGCTCGCCCTCTGGGCGATTCTTCCCGGACCCGATGCCGAGGCCGCCGTCTGCGCGGTGACCACCCCGATCGGAAGCGGCGGTGAAGAGGTCCGGGGCCTCGCGGTCCAGTCCGACGGAAAGATCGTCGCCGTCGGCTATAGCCTCGCGGGCGCGAACGACGACTTCGCCGTCGTCCGCTACAACCCAGACCTGACTCTCGACACTTCGTTCCAGGGTACGGGGAAGGTAGTGACGCCCATCGGCACCGGCAACGACCGCGCCGAGGCCGTCGCCATCCAGCCCGACGGAAAGATCGTCGTCGTGGGCTACGCCTTCATGGGCACCAACAACGACATCGCTCTCGCGCGCTACAACTCGAACGGATCTCTCGATCTCGGCTTCGACGGGGACGGGAAGACGACGTTGAACCTGGGATCCTCGGACGACGAGCTTTTCGACGTCGCGATCCAGACCGACGGCAAGATCGTCGTCGTCGGCCGCACCAGCAATTCCAACTACGATTTCCTGGTAGCCCGTTTCGACTCGAGTGGAGCGCTCGATCCCGGCTTCGCCAGCGGTGGCATCCAAACGTTCTCCATCGGGTCCTTCGACGAGGCCGCGAATGCCGTGGCGCTGCAGTCGGACGGGAAGATCGTCGTCGCCGGAACGGAGTTCGACCCTGCGGACAACGACGTCCTCGTCGCCCGGTTCAACACCAACGGAACCTTCGACACGACATTCGCCGGCGTCGGGTGGTTGACGAACGGTCCGCTCCAGAACGACCACGGCAACGACGTCGCCATTCAATCCGACGGAAAGATCGTGATCGCGGGGGACAGCGTCGTTGGGGCGGACCGCGACGTCGCGGTGATGCGCCTCAACACCAACGGGACCGGCGATACGAGCTTCAATTTGACCGGCTTCGTTCGCACCGACCTCGGTTCGGCGAACGACCTGGGGGAAGCGCTCCAGATCCAATCCGACGGGAAGATTCTCGTCGCCGGCACCGGCGGAGGCGCGGGGATCGACATGTGGGCCTTGCGCTACGATTCCGCCGGCGCCCCGGACTTGAGCTTCGATGCCGACGGAAAGGCGAGCGTCGGCCTCGTGGGGAGCACCAACGCCTACGCGGTGGGAATCGGATCGAGCGGCTCGATCTATGTCGCCGGCAGCGCCGTCGGGGGTGCTTTGAACTACGACTTCGCCGTCGGTCGGTTCAACTCCGACGGAAGCTCTCCCTGCAGCGAGATCTATCTCCACCCGGTCGGCCCGGGCTCGGCCAGCGCCTTCACCCCAATGGCCGGATGCACCGCCGGTTCCGAATGGCAATGCGTGAACGATCAGGCGGGCGACGCGCCCACCGGTTTCCCGGCGCCTACCGACAACGCGACGAGCTTCCTTCGAGACAACTCGACGGGACGGGCGATGTTCCGCCTCGCCGACCTCACCATTCCCCCAGGGGCCATCGTGAACCGTATCGAGATCTTCGCCCGCGTGGGAAAGCAGGGCGGCACGGACCCGGCGTACAAACTCAGCTACCAGCGCATGGGTTTCGACGTCTCCTGGGTCGACGGGCCCACCATGACCACGGGGCAAACTTGCTGTTTCGACACCCCGTCCTGGATTGTGGGCGGAATCGCCTGGCCGCCGGTGCAGCTCGACGCTCTCGAGATTGGTCTCGTGCACACGGCAACGGGCACGCTGGACGTAAGCCAGCTCTACGCCCAGGTCACTTACATGCTCCCGCCGCCTTCAGTGAACTACCGCTCCATCGGGACCGCTCCCGATTACAGCGCTGGAACCGTCATGGCGAACTTGAACTCGGAGATCGTGATCGGCTCCGGAACTCAGTGGAGGACGGCGAAGCGGGGGCGCGGGGACCGCATCCAGATCGACGGCGTCGACTACACCATCCTCGACGTCGCCTCAGATATCGAGCTCACTCTCACCTCTTCCTTCACCGGGGCTTCGGGCGGGCCAAAGCCATACACCATCTCGCGGCAGTACAACAATCCATCCGCTTGGGAAGACTGTATCGATGGAAATCCGTGCACGTTCTTCCCCGTAGCTAGCTCGAGCCTCGTCGCCGACAATCGCCGCGAGATAGGGATCGTTTACGACGACGGCGCTCCCTACAACCAGCAGCTCGTGATCGACGGAGCCACGACCGACGCCACTCACGACATCGTGCTGACGGTGAACCCTGCCGACCGCCATTTCGGGCGGGCCAACGTCGGTGTCGCCATCGATCTCGGAGGTGCGGGGAGTGCCGGGGTCCTCGTTACCGACAACTTCGTGACCCTCGAGTGGCTCGAGGTGAGGAATACCGGTGGAGTCGGCATCGACGTCGCCGGTCTCGGTCCGTTGAACCGCATCATGATTCGCAACAATCTCGTCCATGACGTGCCCGCGAGCGGCATCCGGAATACCACAGGCGTGCTCGAGGTCTACAACAACGTCGTCTACAACGTGATCAACAACGGAATCGAGCTCGGGCCGGCGTCGGGGGTTCAGGTCTACAACAATACGGTTTACAACGGCGGCGGAAACGGGATCAGCGGAGGCACGAGCCCCAAGATCCGAAACAACATCGCGCATACCTTCACCGGGCCGGACTTCAGCTTCGGATCGCTCGACCTCTCGAGCAGCAACAACCTCTCGAGCGATGCGACGGCGACGTCGGCGAGCCCGGGCGGAGGCGACCGTCCCAACGTGCCGCTTACCGGGGGCGGCAGTGTGGATTTCGTCTCGACGACGCCGGGCTCGGAGGATCTCCACCTCCTCACCACGAGCGCTGCCAAGGACGCGGGCGCCGCTCTCGGCCTCTTCAATAACGACATCGACGACGGCCAGCGCCCCGCGCTCTGGGACATCGGGGCCGACGAGTTCGGCGCCACGGGCGGGCCTGGGGTCAACTACTTCTCCATCGGAACCAACCCCGGAATCCTTGCCTCGGGCTCCGCGACGGTATCCTCAGGGTCGACGACGGTGACCTTCGGCGTTGGCCTCCCTGCGAACGTGGGCATCGGCGACAAGTTGGTCCTGGATCCCGGCGGTGTGAACGAAGAAGTCTTCTACGTCCTGTCGCGCACCTCGGGAACCGAAATGGAGGTTCAGGCGCCGGCGGCGCTCGCCCACCCCGGCGACTTCTTCCAGATCCGGCGCGCGTTCAATACTCTTCCGGATTGGGAGTCCGCTCGCGAGGGCGATCTGGTCGCGGAGGACCGGCTCGAAGTGGGCGTGGCGTACAACGACAGTCCCTTCCTGAACGGAGTCACCATTGTGGGCTCAACCACCGATCCCGCCCACTACATGATGCTCACCGTCGCCCGCGACGAGCGCCATACGGGCGTCGCCGGCACCGGCGCCGTAGTCGACGGAGGCAACACATCCATCGGCGAGATCGTCGTCGCCGACGACTACACCGTCGTCGAATGGATGGAGGTCACACGGGTTCGGGGCGCGACCAGCGCCGGCGTGAAGGTACAGGCTTCGGGAGTGCTCCTCGGGCAACTCCTGGTGTACGACAGCAGCGCTGGCGCCGTGCTCTCGGGCGTGGGCGGAAACAGCTTCACCATACGCAACTCGATTCTGTACAGGAACGACCGCGACGGAATCGCGGGGAACGTCTCGACCGACTCGTTTACCGTTCTAAACTGCACTGTCTTCGGAAACAGCCAGCAGGGAGTCGACGCCGTCGGGTCCATCGTCGTCGACGTTCGGAACACCATCGCGATGGGAAACCTCTCGGGCGATTTCGCCGTCGGAGGTGGCTCCCAGACCAACAACATGTCGTCGGACAACACTGCCATCGGGTTCCCCCTCCAGTTCCCGGCGAACGAATTCGTCTCGCCGACGACGTTCGCGGAGAATCTCCATCTCCGGGCGGGAGCGGTCGCGGCCGAAAACGGGGTCGATCTGTCCTCTCTTTTCCAGAACGACGTCGACGACCAGACGAGACCCACCGGAGCCCTTTGGGACATCGGCGCCGACGAGCTCGGGGGCGGCCCCGCGCCGTCGGTCTCTTCATTCAACAACCAAAACTTCACCGTTGGGGGGCCATTGCTTCCCGCGGCCACCATCACCATCAGCGACGACACGACGACTCCCACGATTACCGCGGCCAACGATCTGCGGATTCACATTCCGTTCGGCTTCCCCATGAGGTTCGATTCCGCGCAGACCACTCTCTCCATCGGAGGCCCTGCCTGGTTCAAGGTCGCGAGCCAGGTAAAAGCCTACGAGGACTCGGATCGAACGGTGGTTCTCGACGTGGTCATGGACTTCGCCGCCTCCGACCAGATCACCGTCGACTTCCTTGGTTTCTGGAGCTACACCGCTCCCGCGCCCGCGGACAACCTCGAGCTCGAGGTCGGAAACGACGGCGTCGTCTCCGCGACCGACGACAAGACCATCACCATCTTCCCGGACACGTTCGCGAACTTGTCCTCGGACGACCATCAGGTCTTCACCCAGTTTCAGCCGCCGACTCCGGCCGTGCCGTTCACCGTGAGCGAAGGCACCGGGACCTCGATCATCCCGGGGACCGACATTCGCGTTCGCATCCCCGCGGGATTCAACATGACTTGGGACAGCGGCGGCCCGATTTCGTTCGGGGGCCCCGCTGCAGGAAAAGTCACCCTGCCCGTGATCTACGAGGACTTGGATCGTACACTGAGGATCCCGGTGACCTTGAACTTCGTCTCCGGCGACTACGTCACCGTCTCCGGAGCCCGGTTCCAGGGGTTCGTCGGCATCTCGCCCACAAACAACCTCTTGCTCGACGTGGGCACGACCGACTCCGACGACAAGACCATCGAGATCGCCGCCGCCAGCGATGTAGCCTTCTTCACCGCGACCGCGAAAGACCAGTACGTCAAGCTCGAGTGGCTTCAGCCCGCGAGTGGCATATGCGACAACGTGCTCATTCTGCGGCGGGATGACGGATTCGAACCCGCGATAGGGGATGGAGTATCGTTCACGGTCGACAACCGCTCCTGCACCCCCACCGGCGCCAAGGACACCGTCGACGACCCGCTTCCTCTTTTCAACGGTACCCTTTACACCTACGCGGCGTTCGTGGAATACAGCGGCGGCACCTACACCGACGGCGAGTTCGTGAAGGCTCGACCGATGGACACCGTAGGGACACCGGTCCAGTGGGCCTACAGCACCGGCGCCACCGCGATGGCGCCTCCGGGACTGCGGCTCAGCGGCGGCGCGAGCTACGTCTACGCCGTCTCGAACGACTACATCCTGCATTCGATGAAAGGCGGATCCACCGGCGGCGACTGGCCGGCGGGTTGGAAACCCTACAAGCTCGGAGGCCCGGCGCAGGCGCGGCCGCCGGTGATCCCGTACCCCGTAGGCGGGGCAGCGTCCGGCGCAGCTCTCCTCGGCTCTCAGGACGGAAGCGTCTACGCCATCGACGCCGTCGATGGGAGCGAGGAATGGAAGCGTCCTATCTCTTCGAGGGTGCAGGCAGCACCCGCCGGACACTTCGGCTCCGGGACCTTCAACATCGTGATCGTGGGCACTCGCGACACGAGCCTCCCCAATTCGCTCGAGGCCCTCGACAAGGATACCGGGAATCCGGTCTGGAGCTTCACCAACTCATCCGTCGCCCAGGGGGGAGACGACAAGGAGATCGGCTTCATCAGCGGGTCGGCCAGCATCGACTACGGGACGAGGCGGGCGTTCTTCGCCTCCCACACCCGGGCTGGCGTCATGGGAAGCAACAAAACACTGTGGTGCGTCGATTTCTCGAGCGGCTCGCCCGTTCTGAGGTGGTCGCTCGCGCTCGGCGACATCGAGGGCAGCCCGGTCCTCTGGAACAACGCCGTTTACGTCGGAACGGTGTCCGGAGTTCTCTACGCCGTCGACCGCTACGCGGCGACGGGAACCGTGAACTGGTCCCGCGCGATCGGGGACGGTCAAATCAAGGGGTTCGTCTTCCCAGAGTTCGGCTCGAACCGAGTGCTGGTCTCGACCACTTCAAAGGTCACGTCGACCGAGGACCAAGGGGGCGCCTACAACCCCTTCTGGCAGTTGACGTCGACCGACATTCCGGGTCCCTCGACTCCGGTCTTCGTACCCGGGACCGGGAAGGTCCTCGTCGGCTCGAGCGACGGCCACCTGTACCAGTTCGACGCCTTTACTCCGCTTCCGACTACCCGGGTGCAGCTCGGAGACGGAAGCTCGGCGGTCGGCGTTCCTTCGGTGGATATCGTGAAGTCGATGATCTACGTGGGCACGGACGAGGGCGTGATCTATGGGGTTACGTTCCCTCTCCCGTGATCGCCTTTGCGCGCCGGCTCTTCGGCCGCGAGACGCTCCCGAAACGTCTCCTCCGCCCGCTTCCATTCGTGGGCGTGGATCTCTGGATGCCGTAGCTTCTCGACTTCCTCCTGACAACGAGTGCAGTTGAGCGCCTCGGGCACCGCCCCCAGGCGTTTCGGTGAGATCTCCTTACCGCAAGCGACGCAAATCCCATAGGATCCGGCATCCAGGCGGTGGCGAGCCTCGTCGAGTGCCGCGGCGCGATCGAGGTATCTCGAAAGCAGCGCGCTTCTGAGCTCGCCGTCCTCCACGGCGACCATCGCGTCGACCTCTTCGGAAAGCGGGGTATTGTCCCCGAGTCCTTCGAGCTCTTCCGCCCGAGGTTCTTTCTTGAGGATCTCGATCGCGTGACTCACTCGCGAGAGCTCCAGCTCGAGCCTCTTTCTGATCTTGTCCTCGATTCGCATTGGCTCCATGCCTCCCTGAAGGAAAGGAGCAATCCACGTGCCAGGCGTTGCACAAGGGAATCCCATCCGAGAACGCCCGGGGGTGGGTGAGCCCGCTCACCGACAGGGGGTTCTCCACCATCGCGCGCCGAACCACGCATTCTTCCCCGGTATCCTCTAGATGGAGACGTGGCACACGAATTGAAGGAGGTTCTTCAGGAGGTTACGAAGATGAAGCGCGAGATCGAGCTTTCGAAACTAAAGACCTTCTTGAAGGATTTCACCGAGAGGCACGAAACGCGGCCTGTAACCTTGAAGCTCCTTTACGGGACGACCCCGATGACGGAGGCCGAGGGGCTTCCGCTCATTGGGCTCGATCTGGATACCCAGGCTTCTGGGGCTCTCGACGTCGAAATCTTGATGGGGGATGAAGGGTCGGACGGAAAACGCCACCTCGCGCACACCGTGTCCGATGTGAAGCGGGTGGTGGTGGAGATGGAGAAGGGCAATCGAGAGACGCGTTTGATTCTCGAGGACGGTGACGGCGGACAGGCGATGCTGGGACTCGGGTGAGGCAGCGAAGTTCGTGCGTTTCGTGATCCACGAGCACGAGGCGCGCCGTCACCATTTCGACGTCCGCCTCGAGATCGGGGGCGTGCTCAAGTCCTGGGCGGTGCCGAAGGGTCCATCGATGGATCCATCGGAAAAGCGTCTCGCGGTTCAGGTGCCCGACCATCCGCTGAGCTACGGCGACTTCGAGGGAGTGATTCCTGAGGGGAAATACGGCGCCGGGCCGGTCGCGATCTGGGATCGAGGGACGTTTGTCGCGGCCAGCGACGACCCTGTGGGGGATCTCGAGCGCGGCAAGCTCAGCTTCAGCCTGAGCGGCAGAAAGCTCAAGGGTGGTTTTACGCTCATACGCCTCCCGAGAGGCGACGCGAATTGGCTCCTGATCAAACAGGCCGATCAATTCGCCCAGCGGGGATGGAAGACTTCGAGCGCCCTCACCCCCGCCAGGCGAAAGAAGCTCGGCTCCTAACCATTCAGCGCTTTCGCGAATTCGAGGAAACGCTTCCAGGGCGTAACGATCCAGGTCTCGGTAGTGGCGTGGCCGAACGAGCGCACCAGAAGCGAGACCTTGGTCGCCGTTTCCGAGCTCGGGGCCTCGAAGACGTCGATGTAGTCGCAGGGCCCGAGAACCGCGTAGTTGGCGAGCCATTTCACTTCGGGACATTCGGTCTTGATGCGGTCCTCGACCTGGCGATTCAGCTTTTCGACCGCGTCGGGCTTCGTCAGCGCTTCGGGAGAAAGCCTGGTCATCATCACATACGTATCCATGATTCACCTCGTTCTTTGATTCGGGTCATGACGCGTTGGGATGCGGCTCCCCGTCGTAGGCTTTGCCGATGTATTCCTGCAGCATCCGCTGGGTATGAGATCATCCCGCGCTCCAAGGTAGGGCGTACCAGCGTACCACGTACTCCACGCCGGGCTTTGCTACAATGCGTGCGCCCTGAGAGGGCAGTGTGCTGCATGACGAAACGACGAACCGGTCGAAAGAAGAAACCCGCGAGCTCGGGGAAGCCCGGCCTCGAGAGGAAGCTCCTCGAGATATTCGGAAAACCCGACCGCGCGTCTCTCGCGCGAGAAGCCTTGAAAGGCTCGTCCCGCGCAAAGCTCCTTTCCGCCTCGCGCCTGCTGGGACTCACGGGTATCTCTCGACTCCGCAAAGACGAGTTAGTGGATCGTCTCTGGCATGCTCTTCAGGTCTTCGAGAGCCCCAGGGCGAAGGAGAATGCTCCGCCAACGACGCCGGAAGAGGTGCCTTCGACCGTGGAGCACGCCGGGAGGAGCCGTGCTGATTTCGAGGCCCACAAGTACTCGCTCACCGATCGAGAAGCCTCCTCCGCCGGACCGCGGGAGAGCTCGCCGCCGAAATACATCCCCTGGTCGTACGGACGGGATCGCGTCCGAGCCCTCCCCATCGATCCCGAGCGCCTCTATGTCTACTGGGAGGTGACGGACGAAGGGAGGGAAAGCGCGCGAGGCAAGCTTGGGGCCGGTGCTTCCACCGCGTGGCTCAATCTTCGCGTTTACGACACCACCGGCCGTCTCTTCGACGGCACGAACGCTCACAGCTACTTCGACCATCGCGTGGACAACGGATCTCGCCAGTGGTTTTTCGACATCGGGAAGGCCGGCTCCGAGGCTTTCGTGGAGATCGGAATGAAGTCCCACGAGGGCTACTTCGTCCGCATCGCCCGGTCGGGAAGGGTGGTTTTCCCGAGGCGCTCGCCCGCCCCCTACCGGGAGCCCCAGTGGCTCACGGTTCGAGCGAGTGCGCCGGAGGCGCCGGTAGTCACCAAGCGGGGCGCGGGGCGCGCCTTCGAGTCCACGCCCCAACGGCACATTCCTCCCGGCCCGGCTCCGCGGCCGGTCTACGTTCCGGCGGAGGAATCCCAGGGAATCGAGCCGCCGGTACGCGAAACCGAGGCGCGTCCGACCTCAGTTGCGCTTCGGGACGAACGAGAAATCGAAAGGCGTTGGGAAGCTCCGGTCACGGTGCGGGTCTGGGAGGCGGGGCCGTTTACGCTGCCGGGGCACGCGCCCGAGCCGGTATCCGAGACCTACGTCTACGAGGCGAGCACGTTCGAAGTCGACGGCCGCACGCACATGGTGTTCGGTCCGTGGCAGATGGTGGTTCGAGGGCTCGGCGCCTTCGAGGAGCGGCGTGTTCTCTCGCGCTGGATGGTCTATCGCTCCTGGGCCGTCGAGGGTGGGAGTGAAGCGCCTCTCGGGGTTTTCGGGGAGCGGATGCTGGGGAGCTCCGCTCTTCTCGGCGGAAGCGAAAGGCGGTTGAGGGGTGCGAGCGAGCTCCGTCTCGCGGGCGCTTCCGAGCTTCTCTATCGCGGCGCGAGCGAACGACGCGTCGGCGGCGCCAGCGAGCGCATCTTTGGCGCGGCGAGCGAGCGGAGGTACGTAGCCGCGAGCGAGAAGCTCTTCCGCGGCGCCAGCGAGCGTCGCCTGGGCGGGGCGAGCGGGCGACGCTGAGCCGCGATGGGCGCCGGCTACTTCGCGCTCCTGCTGCACGCCCATCTCCCGTTCGTCCGGCACCCGGACGACCCGACGGTGATGGAGGAGCGGTGGCTCTACGAGGCCATCGTCGACACCTACCTGCCGCTCCTCCAGATGTTCGAAGGCCTTGCTCGAGACGGAGTCTCTTTCCGCTGCACCGTATCTCTTTCCGCACCGCTGATATCGATGCTCACCGACGACCTCCTCAAGGAGCGCGCGGCCTCCCACCTCGACGATCTCATTCTTCTCGCGGAGAAGGAGATCGATCGAACCCGTAACGAGCCCGCATACCAGCGTCTGGCGGTGATGTATCACGACCGGTTCCAGAGCTTGAGGCAAACCTGGCGCCATCACGAGGGGAACCTGGTTCATGCCTATCGCATGCTCCAGGAGGCGGGTTACCTGGAGATCCTCACCTCGACGGCGACCCACGCCTTCTTTCCTCTCCTCGACCAGAACTGGCCGGTGCTGCGCGCCCAGGTGCAGACTGCGGCGGAGCTCTACGAGAAGCATTTCGGTCGTCGTTCCCTGGGGCTCTGGCTCGGCGAGTGCGGCTACGTGCCCGGGGTTGACGAGCTTCTTCGCGAGGCTTCGATCCGTTACTTCGTCGTCGACTCCCACGCCCTGCTCTATGGGGATGAGCCGCCCGTCTACGGCGTGTACGCCCCCGTTTACTGCCCTTCGGGGGTAGCGGCGTTCGCCCGGGACAGCGAGAGCTCGGAGCAAGTGTGGAGCGCCGAGCATGGATACCCGGGAGACCCACACTACCGGGATTTCTATCGCGACATCGGGTTCGATCTTCCCCTTTCGTACATCGGTCCCCACGTGCATCCCGAAGGACACCGGCTCTACACCGGCTTCAAGTATCACGCCATCACCCACGAGCAGCTGCACGACAAGTGGGTGTACGACCCCGAGGTCGCGCGCGGGAGAGCCGGCCTTCACGCCGCACATTTCCGCGGCAACCTGGAAAAGCAGATTGAACGTCTCGCCTCGGGCATGGATCGGCCGCCGATCGTGGTGAGTCCCTACGACGCGGAGCTCTTCGGCCACTGGTGGTTCGAGGGCCCGGTGTTCCTCGGCGACGTCTTTCGTCAACTTCATTTCGATCAGAAGACGATCGAAACCCTGACCCCGGGCCTCTACCTCGACCGACACCCGACCAACCAGAGAGTCACGCCCTCCGCGTCCTCGTGGGGTTTGAAGGGATTCAACGAGCAATGGCTCAATGAGACCAACGCCTGGATCTGGCCGCACGCGCACGCCGCGGGCGAGCGCATGGTCGAGCTCGCGAAGGAGCGTGCGAATGAGAGCGACCCGCTCCTCCGCCGTGCTCTGAACCAGGCGGCGCGGGAGCTCATGCTGGCCCAGTCGAGCGACTGGCCGTTCATCCTGTCGACGGGGACGACAACTCCCTACGCCACCCGGCGCTTCAACGAGCACATCATTCGATTCAACCACCTCTGCGACGAGCTGAAAGCGGGCCGTGTGAACGCGGATTTCCTGGGCCGGCTGGAATCCGAGGACAACCTCTTCCCCGACGTCGACTATCGCATCTACGCCACCTGATTCATGCCGTTGAAACTGCTCTTCGTCAGCTCCGAGGTGACGCCGTTTCGAAAGACCGGGGGGCTCGGCGACGTCGCCGGGGCTCTACCCAAGGGGCTGAAGGTTCGTGGTATCGACGTGCGGATCGTCATGCCCCTCTACCGGGGAATCCGCTGGGACGAGCTCGAGCGCCTCGAGGGCGTTCTCGAGGTGCCCATGTACTACGGGACGGTGCGGGCCGCGGTGAGGATGGGGAATCTTCCCGGAAGCGACGTTCCGATCTACTTCCTCGAGCACCACGGTTATTTCGATCGCCCCGAAGTGTACGGTCCCGCCGATGGGGGCGGCTACGCCGACAACCTCGAGCGTTTCACGTTCTTCTCTCGGGCCTCTCTCGAGCTCGCGAGCGCTCTCGGATTCGAGCCGGATGTGGTTCACGTCAACGACTGGCAGACGGCGCTCATTCCCATCTACCTCAACACCCTCTATCGGGGGACTCCGCTTCATCGCGCGGCGACGCTCTTCACCATCCATAACCTCGCCTTTCAAGGAGTCTTCGACGGGGGTGGGTTCTTCGTCACCGGTCTCGGCCGCGAGCACTACAACGGGGGCGAGCTCGAGCACTTTGGAGCGATGAATCTCATGAAAGGGGCGCTTGCCCACGCCACGCTCCTGTCGACGGTGAGCCCCACCTATGCGAGGGAGATCCAGCGTCCCGAGCACGGCGCCGGGCTCGACGGCGTCATCGCCGCTCGAAGCGCCGACCTCCGTGGAATCCTGAACGGAATCGACGCGGAAGAATGGGACCCGGCGAGGGACCGACACCTCCCCGCCCGATACAGCGCGGAAGAGCCAGCCGGTAAAGCCGTCTGCAAGCGGGAGCTGCAGCGCGAAATGGGTCTTCCGGTGCGGGCGAAGACCCCGCTCTTCGGCGCCGTCTCTCGCCTCACGCCTCAAAAGGGTTTCGACCTCCTCGCCCAGGCCATGGAACGACTCCTCGGTTGGGACCTTTCGATCGCGCTCCTGGGATCCGGGGATTCGGACGCCGAGGAGTACTTCGCCGCCCTGTCGCGCGCCCGGGGAGAGAAGTTCCGCGCCCGGATCGGCTTCGACAACGGTCTCGCCCACCGCATCGAGGCGGGTTGCGACTTCTTCCTCATGCCTTCACGCTTCGAGCCCTGCGGGCTGAACCAGATGTACAGTCTGCGCTATGGAACGCCGCCGATCGTTCATGCGACCGGCGGGCTCGCGGACACGGTCGCGAACTACGACGAGTCCACCGGAGAGGGCACCGGGTTCGTAATCCATCGGCTCGATGCGCAAAGCCTGAGCGACACCGTGGGCTGGGCGCTTTCGACGTATTTCAACCGTCCTCGCGATCTCGAGGCGATGCGTCGTCGAGGCATGAAGCTCGATTTCTCGTGGACCCGGGCCGCCGAACGCTACGAAGATCTCTACCGCGAGGCCTATCGAAGAAGAAACAGCGTGGATCTGCCGTGAATGCGGGAGCGACGGAATTCATGCGCCTTTTAACTCAACTCCCCGAGCGATGGCGCCGCCCTCTTCAGGTCTGATTTCCTTTCGAGCCCTGAGCTTCGCCTTGGGTTCCCCATCCCCTCGTCTCTGGCACGTTCCTTGAAAGACGCACATCGAGAGAGGAGGCGGAGCATGATCACAGAAACTCTCGAGGTCGATACGAGGGACAGGGCAAGAAAGCTCGAGGCCTCCGTCCGCGAAGGGGCGCTTGCCCGTTTGAAGGCGGGACAGGTTCTCGATCTGCTGGGACGGCGCGAGGAGGCGCTCGGCCGCTACCGGGAGGTACTGGCGCTCGAAGACGTTGCCGGG
>Ga0214473_10006934_pt1 | contig 13487 bp, 6 predicted proteins | sample RVTome_7_FD_203509 | JGI IMG/M metagenome (GOLD analysis project Ga0214473, IMG submission 203509) | Soil microbial communities from uranium-contaminated site in the Upper Colorado River Basin, Wyoming, United States - RVT98D197 | ecosystem: Environmental > Terrestrial > Soil > Contaminated >...
AGCGACACGCAAGATAAAAGATATCATGCTCGAGCTTTCCCGCTCCGGATGCGCAATCCTATTTTCGACCCATATCCTCGAAATTGCGGAAAATATGTGCGGCCGGCTTTATATAATCAACAAGGGCAGGATCGTGGCTGATGGACCTGTGGAACGACTCAAGGAAAACGCCAGGCAAGGCACCACGCTCGAGGAGCTGTTCATCGAACTCACCGGCGGATCCGAGTATGAAGAAGTGATTAAATATCTGAACAGCTGACGATGACTTCCCTGCTCGTAAAATACCGCATAAAAATGATGCTTTCCCCTTTGAAGAGGGGCGGCAAAGTCGGCAAAATGGTGCTGGTGGCGTTTGCGTTCCTGATGCTGGCGATATTACTATCTACTTTTGCCTATGGGCTTTACGAACTTGCCCAAAGCGATCCTGTTCGCGGCGGCGCGGCCCTCGAAAATATGATTGCGCTTTTTTTTCATGGCATATTTGCATTCTTGCTGGTATGGGGACTCTCGCAGGCGGTCTTCACCATTTTCTTTTCCAACGACCTGGAACTGCTTCTTTCGCTTCCCATTCCGAGAAAAGACATTTTTTCATACAAGGTCATCGAGGCCACCTTTTACAATATCCGACTATCGTTTCTGTTTCTTATTCCCATATTGCTCGTATTGGGCCTGTATCAGAAGGCCCCCCTGTATTATTACTTGATCACGGTTATCGTCACATTGTCGATGGCATCGATACCCGGGGCCATCGGAATCATTGTCGCCGCCTTTTTAAGCAGTCGCATACCGCGCGCCAGGTTTAAGGGGATATTGACCGTCGTTAGCAGCTTGATGGGAATCGCGATCTGGGTGGGCATGAATCAGATTGACCAGCGCGTCTTTTCGAAATCGGACGGTACTTCCTCCGAGATGCTTGCAGCCACCCATTTCGTCAATTCGCCGGCATTCAATTTCCTGCCATCCGGCTGGGCGTTCAAAGCCACTCTCAACGGGGCTGGCGGAAACCTTGGCGAAAGTCTGATCTATCTGTTACCGCTTATCGCTTGCTCCCTGATCTTGAATTACATCGCCCTTGTTTCGACATCAAGATATTACTCGAAAGGGATAACGGAGGAAATCGCGGCTCCATCCAGCGCCACAAGCTTGACATTCGGCTCCGGAGGCTCACCGATCCTCGCCCATATCAGGCGCGACATGATACTGCTCTGGAGAGATTCGGGCGTTTTGATGCAGAGTCTTGTAATGGCCGTGATCCTGCTCCTGTTTCCTTTCGTCGCGGGTAGCAGCTTAGAGGAACTTTCGCTGGGTTCAATATCCCCGTGGGCTTCGATTTTCGCGGCCTTTTTTGGAGGCCAGGTGGGTAGCCGCATGATGCCACTGGAGAGGCTGGCTTTCTGGCGAAACCTGGTAATTCCCGGCGGACGCCAGATGGCGATTTACAGTAAGATAGTCATAGGGCTTATTTTTGTTACTGTCATTATTCTGACTATTTCGGTAATCCACCTGGCTGCGGCAAAGGTCCATGGCATCGATGGTTTCATCTTGCCGGTATTATTCTCCTGGATGGGATTTGCAATTGGTTTGCCCGTGGGGGCCATCTGGGGTAATTTCGCCTGGGACAATCCGCGGAGAATGTTGAAGGGGGGAGGAGGGTTCATATTTGCATTTGCGCTCATGATATCGGGCATGGCGATGTATGGACTAATATATCTTTCATATCGTTATCTGGCGCAATTTGTGAATCCGATCTTAATCATTCTGGTTTTTTCTTTGGGATTTCTGTCGATATCTTTTATAGTGACGGCACTTAAGCTCTTGAACATGGAGTGGACTCCAGACGTATAAAGATTTTACGCGGGTGACCGCAAATTTCGATAATTCTTATGACAACCATCGTAAACGACGATCTACTAATCAAGAAGCTCGACGGGCGCGTGGGGCAAGACGTTCCACTGGCGCCGTTTAGCAGCTTTGGTATAGGCGGACCTGCCCGCTATTTCTTCCTGGCGGAAACGCCGACCGATATTATCAGGGCAGTCAGCGCCGCCCGAGAATGCGATCTGAAATTCTTCATACTCGGCGGCGGGTCAAATATCCTTTTCGACGATGCCGGATATAACGGCTTAATTATCAAGGACGAATGCGCCAGATTTGAAGTCCTCTCGAACGTCATGGCAGCCCAGTCCGGAGCTATTGTAGATAAGATGGTGGATGCGGCCCTTGAAGCCGGCCTTGAAGGCCTGGAATATGCCGCCGGTATTAGAGGCACCATTGGCGGAGCAGTTTATGGCAATGCCGGCGCCTTTGGCCATGCCATAAACGAGATTCTCGACAAGGCCGTTTTGTATACGCACAGTAAAAAGGTGGAAATCGTTGACAACGAGCATTTTAGGTTCGCTTACAGGAAATCTTCGCTTTCCGAATCGGGAGATGTTGTTCTGGCGGTAAAGCTTATCTTAAGGCCGGGCGATAGGGTAAAGCTGGCCGAAATCGTCAACGAAAGGCGGCAGTTCAGGATTGATCGTCATCCTGTTGGCCTGGGCACGGCCGGATCGGTCTTCAAGAATCTCAGGAAACTGGAAGAACCCAACAATGTAACGCCTGCGGGGAAAATACTGGAGGAATCGGGGGTGCGCGGCATGAGGGTGGGGGACGCGGCCGTATTCGAGAAGCACTGCAATATAGTCGTCAATATGGGAAAAGCGAAATCGAGCGAAGTTAAGGCCCTGGTGGATATGATGGAGCAGGCGGCCAGGGACAAATTTGGCATAGACTTAAAGAGGGAGATTTTGTATATTGAACCATGAGGATAACCAATTAAAAAGGAGGTAAGCGGAAGACCTGGATAAAGATTAGATTTAAACAGTGAGGCCCTGCGGGGTTGACGTTACGTTGTCGTATTCAAGAAATTTCTTTATTTTGCTCCTGGTTCTCACCGGGGCGCCACCGTTGTTCGCGGCCGATATCAGCGATATCAAGGTGCCGTTGGGGATCAAGAGCCGCTTCATTGTCAGGGCATCCGAGGGTCCCCCGGCAGATCGGGTCGGACTCAATCGATATGCCCCCTGCTACCTATTAAAATTCACAAAATTGAAATATAGCCGCGCTTTTTCGTTCACCGAGAAAGGCGAATATATCCGCCTGATGGATTTTTATGGTGATTACGAATTACCGTCGACCCAGACGTTGCGATTCGATAATTACCTCGATTATCGCAGGCAATATGCATTCAACGCCTCCTGGCGCGGTGACATGAAACAGGAGTTCGGGAAAGAGAGCAAGTCCGAGAATAAGGGAGAGGTCGAGATCAAACTCCCCTGGGAACCGCCCAAAATGGTTCAGAGTGTTATCGGAGAGGGCCAATCGAATATCAAGGTTTCCGGGTCGCGTTCGATTTCGTTTTCCGGCAAATCGGAATGGGAGGACGGGCTCAAAGAAACCGGAACATTCAAGCAATCCAAGTTTCCAACCCTCCAGATGCAGCAGACGTCGCGCTTCAAGGTAACCGGCACGATCGGCTCCAAAATAACAGTCGAGGTCGACCAGGATTCCAAGCGAGATGTTGAATTGGCCAATACAATCAAGTTGCGCTACAAGGGCGATGAGGACGAGATACTACAGTCGATCGAGGCGGGCAACACCAACCTGGCGCTGCCCAATGCTCAGTTAATCGGGTATTCGCAAAATGTTCAGGGATTATTCGGAATCAAGGCCTCGGCCAAGGTCGGCAATCTCGACCTGACTATGATAACCAGCCAGGAGAAAGGAACGTCGGAGAAGGCCAATTTCAATGCCGGCGCCAAGGGGGCCGAAGATTACATTCGCGACTATCAGTATCTGGCCAATACTTATTTCTGGCTTGACGATTTCTCTCACTCTATCGCCGACACCCTGATCAGGGTGGAGCTGTATACCAATGGCAGCCCCACAGACCCGCATGGCATTGCGACGGTGAATCCGGGCGATACGGCGCACAATCTGACGCCTGAGGAATTGAATAGGGCCGAGTACGAATATACCAACTTCAAGTTATACGAAAATACCTTTGAGATTTATCGCGGTTCATCCTGGTTTATATCTCTCAGCAGGCCGCTGCAGGGCGGTGAATTTCTCGGCGCATACATAATATATACTCATTATGATTCGACTTCAAATAGCTCCGACACGATAAAATTTGGCAATCTGGATTATCGTCCCAGCGACAGCACTCAGATAGACACCTCATTTATCCTGAGGCTGATCAAAGCGCGGAACTCTCGTCCAAGCTTCACAACCTGGAATCGCATGTGGCGGAATGTCTATGACCTGGGAGCGAAGAATATTTCCTCCGATGGATTTGAGCTGCAGATTTATAAAGGGGTAGGAGGTTCCAGTCAGAACAGGCTGAATGACATCGAGAGCCAAAACGGCCATTGCTTTATAACGTTGCTCGCGCTCGATAAAAGAAATAACAGCGATCAAACTGCGGGCGCCGATTGCATTTTCGATTTCGACAACACCATGATCGATGCCGCCAAAGGGTATTTGATTTTCCCCCGGCAGCAGCCGTTTAACAGCGACAGCCTGACGGAAAAACTTCCCGAAATATATACGATGGACCAGGATAATCTTCGTGATTCCACGATTTATTATATCTACGTCAAGACATCGCAACGCTCATCGTCGTTTACGCTCGGCAGGGCCAATATCATGCCCGGCTCCGAGGTGGTAAAGCTGGGTGACGGTACCATTCTGCGCCGGGACGTCGATTACACGATTAATTACGATATCGGCCAGATTACATTCCTTAACGATCAGGCGCTCAATCCCGCTGCCAATGTCACCGTCGATTTCGAATACGCGCCGTTTTTCATGCCCGAGAAGAAAAGCCTTTTCGGCGTTGCCGGGCAATATAGGCTGCGGGACAATTCCAGCATATCGATGGCGGCCATGTATCGCTCGGAGACGGCCTCGGACCCCAGGCCGCGGGTGGGCAGAGAGCCGCGACGAGGATTTGTCTGGGACAGTAATTTCAATCTGAATTTCAAACCTGATTTCATGACCAGCCTGGTCGACGCTCTGCCGTTTGTTGAGGCCGATGCTCAATCGGGAATCGACATCTCGGGTGAAATAGCGCAAAGTTTCCCCAATCCCAACCTCAAGGATGTGGCCTATATCGATGACTTCGAGGGAATTAAGAATTATACCGATTTATCCACCAGGCGAAGCATCTGGACCAGGGCCTCCCCCCCGCTCGATTCGAATCGCGTCAAGCTGCCCGTCGGGCAACGGGGGGAGCTATGGTGGTATAATCCATTTCAGCCGCTGCGGATCACCGATATATGGCCGGGGCGCGAAGAAGGGATTAAGCCGCAGGACGACCGCATTGACGTCATGGTGCTGAACTATTTCCCCGATACCTCGCTTGCCGAACCGGAATCGAGTTGGGCCGGAATCATGAGGTCCTTTTATACCGGGCTGGGCAATCAGTCGCTGAGCAAGTATATCGAAATCTGGTATTTGCCCGATACATTTTCCACGGCGGAGGACCCCACGCTTTTCATCGATCTGGGGTCGATATCGGAGGATATCGACGATGACCAGTCGTTCGATTCCGAGGACCGCCAGAATACCGGATCGGTCGGCGTATTCGAGCCGGACGAAGAGGATACCGGCCTGGACGCCGTATTCAATGCTCAAGAGACGGGGCCATTGCCGGCGCCCGACCGCAACGGGGACGACTGGTATTATGACCCCAACGTCGACCCCAATGATTTTGCGCGCATAAACGGCACCGAGGGGAATCGCGAAGATCCCGACAGAAGAGGCCGGTTCGACACCGAGGATATCAACAACAACAACGCTCTCGATCAATTGAATGGATATTTCCAATACGAGATTCACTTGAACGATTCTCGATTCGTAGTCGACGCCACCACTTCCGGCTGGAAGCTCCTCAGGATTCCGTTGCAGGATTCGACCGTATACCGAATTCGGGGCGATGCCAGCTCGGCAGATTTTGCCTCCATTAAATTCGCCAGGTTATGGCTCACCGCATCGGCGCCGTATCAGATGGCAATGGCGACGATCGAGCTGGTGGGCAATAAGTGGCAAGAACTGGAGATAGCGATTCCGGAGGGTGACGTGCTACGGCCGGATGAGAAGTTCGAAATAACGATAAAAAACACCCACGACAACGCCAACTACGAACCGCCTCCCGGTATAGCCGGTCAATTGAATCGCGAAACGAAACTGCGAGAGAAAGAGCAATCGTTGGTATTGGCATATCAGAACATGCCGGCCGGACACGTCGGCGGCGGGGCCTGGCGGCTTTATGAAGCCGAAAATTACACCCAGTATGGCAGGCTGAAAATGTATGTGCATGGCGATACGGCGGCACAGAGCGGCGTCGACGAGAGAAAAATCACTTTCTTCATGCGCATGAGCTCGGATCAAAGCGCCAACAGCTTTTATGAATATCATACCGTGCTGGAACCGGGATGGGCCGAAAACAATTGGGTTGAAATCGATTTTGCCAGGATGACCGATCTCAAATATGAGCTGCAGCGCCGCACCGCTCCCGAATCATTGGCATTTGCCGACACCACAGCCGGCAATTATCGCGTTTATGGCAACCCGGCCCTCTCGCAGGTGATCTGGTTTATTGTGGGAGTGGAAATTGCGGGGGATGCAACCGCAGAGTATACGGGCGAAGTCTGGATAGACGAGATGCGCGTGGTCGACATCAGGCGCAATTCCGATTATGCGGGTAGAATTCAGGCCACGGCCCGTTTCTCCGATTTCTTCGATGTCAGTTTCTCCTATAATCGCACGGGGGCTGACTTTTTCCCGCTTTCCGCCAAAGTGCCGATGGGGGCAACCAATGTTAGCAAGTCCGCCAGGCTGGGCGTGCGGGCCGATAAAATTCTGCCGCCATCATTGGGATTGAGCCTTCCCGTTTCCGTTTCCTGGCAAAATACGGTGGCCCTGCCGCGTCTCAAGCCCGGCTCGGATATCATTCTGGAAAAAAACGCCCAGGAGTTCGAGAAAACCGAAAGCAAATCGTATAGCTATTCCCTCAATCAGGCGTTTAATAGAAATACCAAGAATTGGATTTGGAATTCAACGCTTAATCGAATCAGAACGAGCTACACCTATTCCAGGGCCGACGGCATTTCGCCTGCCAACCCGGTCAGCCGTCGCGATTCATATAAGGGAACGGGAGCATACGATCTGACTCCCAAAGCCAAACCGTCGTTTAAGCCGTTCTTCTGGACAAAATTTCTATTCCTACCCAAATCGATTCAGAATTCGCAGCTATTTCCGCTGCCCACGCAGCTTAGCTTCTCGGGCGAGGTGAACGGCAGCAAATCGGCGAGCGTCAATCAAAGGGGCATCTGGACCAGCACCAGGGTAAGGGACCTTTCGCTAACAGGCAACTCGGCAATTTCATTATTTTCGTCTTTGAGATCGTCGTACAATTTAGCCACCACCAGGGATATCAGCCGCCCCGGGCGATTCCGGTTGAGCATCGACCCCTCCAAGCTGAAACTCGGCCAGGAACAAACTTTTCAACAAAGGTTCGAGACAAGCTATCAACCGCGGCTCCTCAGTTTTATCGAAAATCGATTCTCCTTTAATTCATCGTATACCGAGAATTCCGACCTTAAAAGGAATCCAGATTCGACCAGGGCCACTCAGATGACGTCCGCTCTCAAAGCGGATTTCACATTCAACATCCAGTCGCTTCTTTCGCCGCGGGGCCGCAACAAACCTCCGCCATCGCGGAAACCGGAGGATATGAGAAACTTGCAGGGCCTTCCCGGCGAGAGCGAAATGCCGGATATGAGCGAGCCCGAGAAAAAAAATATTCAGCAGGAAAGCGAGGAGCCGAAAGAAGGTGGCGCCGGCCGAGGTTCTCCCAGGTGGGTAGCTGGCAAGTTCATGTCGCTTGTCAGGAGCATCAAGCCAATTCGGGCATCCCATATCAAAGATAAGAAATTCGGCATACAGAATTTGGTGGATCGGCCGTACTGGCAATATATGTTTGGCCTGGCGGAAAATCCCCATGCGCGCACCAAACAGAGTTCAGGGCTGGGCAGTCCCAACCAATCGGTATTTTCCGATAACTACCAGTTGGAGTCGGGCCTATCGCCCGGGCGCGGGCTCGACATTTCAAGCAGCTACAGCTTGCGTAAGACGTTGACGCGTTCGTCGACGACCCCGGTGTTTACGCATTCGACCACGTTTCCAGATATTTCCGTCACTCTCGGGCAGCTCGAAAAGGTATTCTTATTCAAGAAATTCGCCAATACCGTGAGTTTGCAGTCGAGCTATTCGAAGAAGGTCGATGAAAACGGCGACGCCAACACAGACGAGCTCTACAGGCGGGATACCGCCCGGGACTGGAGCCCGTTTGCGTCATTAAATATCGATTTTAAAAATAACGTTCGCGCGACAATTCGTTATGACTTTGGAAAAACGTTTCAGGAAAACTTGAAAGATCAGGGACAGTCCAGGCGCAATTCCGAAGTATTGCGCAATACTATTAAATTGTCCCTTCAATACAACCTGACCGCTCCCAAGGGACTGAAGCTGCCCTTATTGAAGAGGATTAAATTCAACAGCCAGCTTTCGCTGAATCTCGATATTACAAAGACAAACAACAAATCGCAGTCGTTTTCGGGCGACTCGAAATCGATCGACGCGCACAGCAGCCAGATTACGATTGAGCCGAGGATGACATATCAATTCTCGAGGGCCATAACCGGGTCGATCCGGGCCCGGTGGGATGACAGCGAAAACAAGATTCTCAAGCGCAAGCACCACGTCAGGGAACTCGGCCTGAGCGCGGAGATCCGCTTCTGATAAAAATACACGGCAGTTCAATTGCCCCTGTTGCCCTTTTGCTGATTATCGGCATCTCATGCTCCGCCAGACCGCAGTTTAATTCCCGGAGAGCATTCGGCGACCTGGTAGCTCAATGTGAATTCGGGCCGCGCGTGCCCAATACTGAGGCTCACGCCCGCGCCGGTGATTTTCTCTTTTCCAAACTAAGATCGACCACCGACCTGTGCCGCAGACAGCAATTTGAATATCTCGATTCTTTGACGGGTGTGAATCTAAATTTGACCAACATTATTGCGTCCTATAATCCGGACGACAGCCGGCGAGTTCTGCTTTGCGCCCACTGGGACAGCAGGCCTCGTTCCGAAAAGGACCAGGATTCCAGCAAGCAGAATTTGCCGATAATTGGAGCCAATGACGGAGCCTCGGGAGTGGCCGTCCTTCTCGAGCTGGCGCGCCTTTTTAAGGAAAAGCCCCCTCCCCTGGGGATCGATATAGCTCTATTCGACGGCGAAGACTATGGGCTGAGCGGCCAGGAAAGCGGGTGGTTCTTGGGTTCGACATATTTCGCCCGGAATCTCGGCGGCTATCGGCCGCGGGCGGCCATCTTAATCGATATGGTGGGTGACAAAGACCTGCAGATTTACCGCGAGGCTTATTCCGACAAATATGCCGGCGAGTTGAACGATTTTATCTGGAAAGTGGCACGCCAAAACGGCCACGCGGCCTTCATCGATACTGTCAAGCATATAGTAGCCGATGACCACTTGCCGCTTCTATCCAATAGAATCAAGGCGGTCGACATCATCGATTTCGATTATCCCTACTGGCACACCCAGCAGGACACACCCGATAAATGCTCTCCGCAATCGCTGGCGACGGTTGGTGAAGTGTTGTTAGGCGTTATATTCGACGAGGGTCTGCTGAAGTTTTAGATGCAACTGCCATGCCGACATATCGTATATTGAACTGGAGCATAGCACGATGAAAATTTCAAGGCAGTATTTCATTTCGTTGGCCGCTTTAATATTGATTTGGCCTGTCGCGCTTTTCGCCCAGAGTCAGCTGCGGGTGGAAGGCCAGCTAACTATGGTTTTGGACGGCCAGTCGATTTTCGAAATCGATGGCAGCAGGAATTTAAAGGGCTCTATCATAATTGCGCCTCGAAGCGGCCGCGAAATCGAGATCTCCTTTGCAAAGTCGGCTCGCGCAGACTCTAAGGCGCAGGCCGAGCGGTTCCTGGACCTGATTGGCTTAATAATAAAGGCCGAAAACGACGAGCGGGTGGTATTGAGTATTCTAACTCCGTCGGATTCCCCCTGGGAAGGAAGCGATTACGGCGTTTCTTTGGAGTTGATTGTGCAACTGCCCGAAAAAATGCGAATCGAGGGCGATTTGCGATTCATGAGCGTCAATATCCGCGGGCCGTTCGGAGGAGTTTCACTCGAAACAAGCTATTCTCCAATTACTGTCGCGGGTATCCGCGGGCCGGTCGACATAACCACCTCCTATTCGCCGCTGTCATTGACAGAAATAGAGGGCAGCATAAAAGCCAGGACCCGCTATGGCTCCATCGAGGCGTCGGATATAGTGGTTTCTTTGGGAAGCGCCTTATTCAATACGATTAATGGGGCCATCTCACTTTCGGATATTCAGGGACCGGTCGAGGCATACACGTCGTACTCTGCAATCCAGGCCAACGATATCGAGGCCGCGGAGGGCTCAATCGTATTTCGCACCAGCTATTCCCCCATCGCCATCGAGGACGTTTCCGGGGAGCTTATCTGTGAAACGTCTTTCAGCCCGATCAGCATGTCCGGGGTGGCATTGACCCACGGCCAATCCAAAGTCGAGACGAGCTACTCGCCCATTGATGCGGAAATAGAGAGAATGGAATCGGGTCAGCTCCTGATATACAATAATTATAATAATATTAACCTGCTGTTGCCATCCGACATTTCCTCGCATCTGATCGCCTCTGTCGATGCCGGCGGACGGATACATGCCGCCAATCTTCCCGTTAAACCGATCTATTTGGACATCACGCGTCTTGAAGGGACCCTCGGTGATGGCTTGAGCCGAATCGAGCTTAAGGTCAGTGGCGTGGGGACGATCGAAATAGAAGGGCAATAATTACCTTGCCATCATATTCGGCATCCGATATTTTCTTGAATGATTTTCTCAAGGGAGTCGGGATGAAATATCTCTTCATAATCACAGCCATAATTTTGTCCATAACGATATCGAGGGCCGTTGCCGATCCTATTGAAGGGGTCGAATACCACTCGGAATCTGTTGCCACCTCCAATCGCACGACAGCGGGATTGGCCAATCCTGCCGGCCTGGGAGCCTGGCCGATAATGAGCCTCGATTATATTCATAACTTCACCGATTCATCGTACAAAGGCAATGACGGCGTTCTTTATTCCAACCGCGGCCTCTTTCTTGGCGTCGAATGGCTGAATCACAGCGATGATATTTTTCGCCGCAAATACACATTGGCCATAGGGGACAGAATACATACCAATTTATACATGGGATTATCCTACAGTCGGTTCGGCGGCTCTGACCGCTATTATAAGGGCCGGCAAAACTGGAAATTGGGCACCCTGTTTCAGCCGCGGCCCTTTATTTCACTGGGCCTGGTGATAGACAGGATCAATGAACCGAAATTCGCCGGTATCAAACGGAAGAGGCTTTATCGGCCGGGAACGGCAATCCGTCCATTTGGCGACAGGTTCACGTTCTCCAGCGATGTTAGATGGTTTGAAGGAGAAGATCTTTCGGATATCGAGGGGGATATCAGGATGGCCGTGGGACCTTTTAGCGGCATCTCTTTCGTAACCGATTATCGAACGGAGGGCCAGTGGCGATTAGGAATTTCCGTAAACTTCGATCGGACCATAATCGGCGCTCAAGGAAAGCTCAATCGCCATCGAGATTATGCCGGCGGGAATTATTTCATAGAAGTTAGCTCGCTGTCGTACGGTTCAGCATTTGCCGGAGCCTCCAGGACCGCCACATTGACATTGGATGAGAAAATTGTCGAAGAGCCCAGACAAAGGCCGTTGTTCGGTAAAGGAGGCACCTCTTTCTTTTCAATCGTTCGGCGGCTTCGCAAGGGCGCTAATGACCCCGGAGTAAGCGGGCTTTTATTGAATATCGACGATATAAAGCTGAATTTTGCGTTGGCCCAGGAACTCCGCGCCGCCATCGGCGAATACCGCAAGAGCGGCAAAAAGGTTACGGTTTTCTTGACCACCGGGAGGAATCTCGATTATTATCTGGCATCGGCCGCTGATAAAATCTATATGGATCCATCGGGCTTCCTGGAATTGAAGGGGCTGGCTGCAACGGCACGATTTTATAAAGGCGCTATGGATAAGTTAGGCATCCGGGCCGATGTCGTGCGCACGGGGCCGCATAAGACTTTTGCCGATGCATTCACGGAGACCGGCCTGACAGATTCTGCGCGGGCGCAGCTCGAATGGCTTCTCGACGATCTATACGGGCAATTCGTCGATGGTATTTCGGTCGGGCGCAGGATTCTGCCGGAGCAGGTGAAATTATTGATCGACAACGGCCCCTATACCGCGCTGGGGGCTCATAAGGCCGGTTTGATCGACGGGCTTAAGCATTATGATGAATTTGTGGATGGCGAAGAGAATGGAGGACTCGAATCTATCAGTTTCGAGAGTCTTTATAAGGTAGAGGAATATAATGGACGCTGGAGCGAGCCTAAGAAATTGGCAATTATCTATGCCGATGGGTCCATCATGGCCGGCAAGAGCAGGTCGAGCCTGCTCGACGGCAGGGTCCTGGGATCAGCCACGGTTGCGGATGCCATAAAGAAGGTTCGCCGGGATAATACGATTAAAGCCGTCGTCTTTCGGGTCAATTCTCCGGGGGGCGACGCTATCGCCTCAGAGGAAATTTATCGGCAGCTCGAATTGTTGAAAGGAAAGAAACCGCTGGTGGTATCTATGGCGGGCGTGGCCGCCTCGGGAGGATATTATATATCCTGTCCGGGTGATGCGATACTGGCGTCGCCGGGGACAATAACCGGGTCCATCGGCATCGTATTCGGTAAACCGGACCTTTCCGGGTTCTACGAGAAAATCGGCGTTACCACGGAGATTGTCAAGCGCGGCGGCCATGCCGATATCAGGTCGATGTCCCGGCCTGCCACCGATGAGGAACTGGCCCTTATAGAAAAAATTATATGGGAATATTACGACGATTTCGTTTCAAAGGTCTCGGCCTGGCGCAAGTTGGATCGCGATTCGGTCGATGCCGTCGGCCAGGGCCGGGTCTGGACCGGCAAGCAAGCATATCAAATGGGACTGGTGGATTCTTATGGGGGAATCTGGGAGGCCGTCGAACTAGCCCGCCAGAAGGCGAAATTAGATCCTCGTGACAAGGTGGAATTTGAGATATTCCCGGCTTATGGGGTTTCAATCTTACCCAATTTAGGCGCACCCAGCCTGGAGACGCAACTTACGGCCCTCGGGGAACGCTCCGAAAAAGGGGGCATTTATCTTAAGCAGCCTTATACATTGAATGTAGAGTAATAAATTAGGAGGAAAATCGATGTTGCAGAAGCCAGGAGAATGAATAAGATTAGTCTCTGCAACATCGATTTTCCTCCTAATTTATTACTC
>Ga0214473_10006935_pt1 | contig 13486 bp, 11 predicted proteins | sample RVTome_7_FD_203509 | JGI IMG/M metagenome (GOLD analysis project Ga0214473, IMG submission 203509) | Soil microbial communities from uranium-contaminated site in the Upper Colorado River Basin, Wyoming, United States - RVT98D197 | ecosystem: Environmental > Terrestrial > Soil > Contaminated >...
GACGGGGACGAAATACTTGGGGCGGACCAGGTTGATGAGCAGTTTCAGCTCTTCCTGGCTGCCGTGGCCGTGGACGTGGACCTGGGCCAGCTTGTCGTAGATGACGCGGGCCCCCAGCCTGAACAGAGAGTCTATGGTGCGGTTGACGAGGGCCTCGTTGCCGGGGATGGGAGATGCGGAGATGACCACGGTATCTCCGGCCAGGATGCGGACCTTCGGATGGTCACCCCGGGCCATCCTCACCAGGGCGGATGTAGGCTCCCCCTGGCTCCCCGTGGTGAGGAGGACGACCTTCGATAGGGGCAGCCCAGGTAGCTCCTCAAGCTCTCCCAGGGTCGCCTCGGGTATATTCAGGTATTTCAGCTTTATGGCTATCTTCACGGTATCCTGCATGCTCTTGCCCAGGACAAAGACCTTTCGCCCATGTTTGGCGGCCGACTGCAGGACCTGCTGGGTGCGGGAGACGAGGGACGCGAAGGTGGTGATTATGACCCTTCCCGGCGCCTCGCCCATGATCCTGTTCAGAGCGTCTCCCACAACCTTCTCCGAGGGGGTATAGCCGGGGAGCTCCACGTAAGTAGAATCGGAGAACAGGAGTAGAACACCCTCCGTCCCTGCCCGGGCCAGGCGGGAGAAGTCGGTGGGCCGTCCGTCCACCGGGGTGTGGTCCAGCTTGAAGTCGCCGGTATGGACGATGGTGCCCAGGGGGGTATGTATGATTAGCGCTACAGCGTCGGGGATGCTGTGGCAGACCTGGCAGAACTCCACCCTGAAGGCCCCCAGCCTCACTTCTGAACCCGGCTGCACCAACTCCAGTCTGGCCTTGACCCCGTGCTCTTTCAGTTTACCCTGGACAAGGCCCCGGGTGAGGGCGGTGGAATAGACCGGGACATCCAGCTTCGGCAGGACATAGGGCAGTGCACCCGTATGGTCCTCGTGGCCGTGGGTGATGACGATGCCCCGCACGCGGTCCTTTCTCTGCTGAAGATAGGAAATGTCGGGGATGACCAGGTCCACACCCAGCATCTCCTCCTTGGGGAACATGAGACCGCAGTCGATGGCAATAATGTCCCCCCCCAGCTCCAGGGCCATCATGTTCTTGCCGATTTCCCCCAGCCCGCCCAGGGGAATGACCTTTAGTCTGTCTCTAGCCATAGCCTAGAAGAAGCTGAGCTGCTGGACGGGCTTTTCCGCCCGGGCCTTCTCCGCTTCGCGGATCGCCTGTGGTAGCTTGAGGAAGTCCTCCTGGATGACCTTTCTCAGGTTTCCCTGGTGGAGGGCGGCGGCAGGGTGATACATGGCGAAATAGATAGTGGATTCCTCCTTGCGCCAGGAGCCGTGGACCTGGCTGATGGTCTTTCCGGGGAAGAAGCGGGCCAGTGAGTGACGGCCGAGGCTGACTATCGCCCTGGGCCTGAGGAGCTCTATCTGACGGTCCAAGTATTTCCGGCAGGCTTCCATCTCATCGGGCAGGGGGTCACGGTTGGCCGGGGGCCGGCACTTCACCATGTTTGTGATAAAGACCTCCTCCCGCTTGAGCCCGATTGAGCTCAGAAGCTCTTCCAGAAACTTGCCGGCGGGACCTACGAATGGGCGGCCCATCTGGTCTTCATGCCAGCCCGGAGCCTCCCCTACGAAGAGGATAGACTCCCCCTTGCCCTCTCCCGGCACAGCCCGGTTGCGCTCCTGGCTCAGGCGGCAGTCGGGACAGACCCGTATCCTCTCGGCCAGCTCCTCCAGGGAAAGGTCCCTGACCTCTTTCATTCTCCTTTGGAATCATAGCACGGGGTCCCCCATGCGTCAATGAATAGAGCACGGGTTGCTTTTGGTGCTATAATAGGCCCCGATGGGTACTCGCTGGCTGAGGAACAGTTTCCTGTGGCTGCTGCTGATAGTGGCAGTGGTAGCCCTGTTTTCCAGCCTTTTCCCCGCCTCCCAGGAGAAGAAGGACGTGTCCCTTACCGAGCTCCTGGACCGGGCCAGGACGGGGGAGATAAAGGCCATCGAGCAGCAGGGCGAGACACTTACCGCCATCCCCAGGGATAGCGCCAGCCCCTACTATATCACCCCCTTCCTGGGGACCACCGTGGAGCTGTATGGCCTCCTGGAGAAAGAGGGGGTGAGCCTCTCCGGCCCGGACCGGGTGGACATTGTCCCCCGTGCGGCGGGGAGGAACTGGACCGCCTTGATCATCACCTACCTCCCCCTTGTCCTGCTGGGCCTGGTCTTCTTCTTCATCCTCCAGCGGGCGCAGGGTGCCAACTCACAGGCCATGAACTTCGGCCGGAGCCGGGCACGCATCTTCGCCGGCGCCCGGTCCCCGGTGACCTTTGCCGATGTCGCGGGGGTGGATGAGGCCAAGCAGGAGCTCCATGAGGTGGTGGACTTTCTGAAGAACCCGGAGAAGTTCCACGCCCTTGGCGCCCGCATCCCCAGAGGCGTGCTCCTGGTGGGCCCCCCGGGCACGGGCAAGACCCTCCTCGCCCGGGCTGTAGCCGGAGAAGCGGGAGTGCCTTTCTTCTCCATCTCGGGCAGCGAGTTTGTGGAGATGTTCGTGGGCGTGGGCGCGGCCAGGGTGCGGGACCTTTTTGACCAGGCGAAACGCCATGCTCCCTGTATTGTCTTCGTGGACGAGATAGACGCCGTGGGCCGCCACCGGGGCGCCGGCCTGGGCGGCAGCCACGATGAGCGAGAGCAGACGCTGAACCAGATACTGGTGGAAATGGACGGCTTTGATACCAACACCAACGTCATCGTCGTCGCTGCCACCAACCGCCCCGATATCCTGGACCCTGCACTCCTCAGGCCGGGCCGCTTTGACCGGCAGGTGGTCCTGGACCCGCCAGACATCGTCGGCCGGAAGGCTATCCTCCAGATCCACGCAAAGGGGAAGCCCCTCGAGCCTGAGGTGAACCTGGAGACCATCGCCCGGCTCACCCCGGGCTTCTCCGGGGCCGACCTGGCTAACCTGGTGAACGAGGCGGCTATCTTGGCGGCCCGCCGCAACAAGAAGACAGTCGGCATGGCAGAGATGGAGGAGGCTATTGACCGGCTCATTGCAGGGCCGGAAAAGAAGAGCCGGGTGATCAGCCAGAAGGAAAGGCAACTGGCCGCCTTTCATGAGGCCGGCCACGCCCTGGTGGCGAAATCGCTTCCCAATGCCGACCCGGTGCACAAGATATCCATCGTGGCCAGGGGGATGATGGGGGGCTATACCCGCCTGCTGCCCACCGAGGACCGCCGCATCTGGACCGGCTCTCAGTTCAAAGACATGCTGGCGGTGAGCCTGGCGGGCAGGGCCGCCGAGGAACTGGTCTTCCAGGATTACTCCACAGGGGCAGAGCACGACATCGAGCAGGCCACCAAGATAGCCCGCAAGATGGTGATGGAGTATGGCATGAGCCCGCGCCTCGGCCCCAGGGCCTTCGGCCGCAAAGAGGAGCTTATCTTCCTGGGCAAGGAGATATCTGAGCAGCGCAACTACAGCGAGAAGGTGGCCCTCGAAATAGACCAGGAAGTTGAGACGCTCATCAGCGACGCCTATCAGGTGGGAAAGAAAATCCTCCAGGAGAAGCGGGCCAAGCTCAACCAGATATCGCAGGAGCTTATCAGCAAGGAGACCATCGAGGGGGACGCCCTGGCGAAGCTCTTCGAGGAGGCCGTCCCCGAGCCCGCCCCTTCCGCCCCTTCCGCTTAAGGTGGCCCTCAAGGTCAAGATCCTCCCCTTCGCCTTCTACCGGGAGCTCCTGGACAGGAGCGAGCTGCAACTGACACTAGCCGGTGGGGCCACGCTGGCTGACCTCAAGGCAGCCCTTGACCAGGCCTATCCAGTTTTCAAAGCCTACCTGCCACTGATGGCGATAAACGGCGAGATGAAACCCCTTCACGCCCCCCTTAAGAAAGGGGATGAGGTGGCCCTCCTCCCGCCCTTCAGCGGTGGGGCCCATGGTTGAGCTGAGCACCGGTCCGCTTCGGCCCCAACGAGCCCTGGACATAGTAAGCAAGCCGGAGCATGGCGGCGTCGTCCTCTTCCTGGGCACCGTCCGGGCGAGCTCCCGCGGCAGGAAGGTGCTGCGCCTGGAGTACGAAGCCTATTCCCCAATGGCCGAGAAGAGGCTCCGGGAGATCGAGGAGGAGATGAGGAGCCGCTGGGGTCCCCTGGAGGTGAGCATCCTGCAACGCCTGGGGAGTGTCAAGGCGGGGGAAATAGGGGTGGCCATCGCGGTCTCCGCCCCCGGCCGCCGCCAGGCCTTTGCCGCCTGCCGCTTCGCCATTGACCAGGTCAAGAAATCCGTCCCCCTTTGGAAGAAGGAGATCTTCGCCGACGGGGGGGAATGGGCCAGGAACTAGGACAAAGGCGGGCCGTCGAATAAAGCTGCTCCGCCTGTAATGTCCTTGTCACAAGACGAAAGGAGTTCTCATCAAGATACAGCTGATAGCCCCTGCCAGACAAGCGAGCAGTGCGAAGAAGAAAAAAGGCCTGGTGCCGCCCCTCGGCCTGGGCATGCTCGCCTCGTTAACCCCGCCGGATGTCGAGGTCTCCATAATCGACGAGAACGTTACAGCTGTTGATTTCCAGAAGGAGGCCGACCTGGTGGGCATCACGACGCTCACCCTTACGGCACAGCGGGCCTACGAAATCGCTGACGCCTTCAGGGCAAGAGGGGCAAAGGTAGTCCTGGGGGGCATCCATCCAAGCTTCCTCCCTGAGGAGGCAGGGAAGCATGCCGATTCCGTGGTCATCGGGGAGGCCGAGGACATCTGGCCGGGCCTGCTCGAGGATTTCAAGGCGAACAGGCTGCAGGCAAGGTATAGCCGGAGTGAGCGGCCGAGCTTGCTCGGCCTTCCTGTCCCCCGGCGAGACCTCTTTGAGGAGGGGGCCTACATTGTCAGCAATACCCTCCAGACGACCAGAGGCTGTCCCCATTGCTGCTCCTTCTGCTCAGTTACCTCTTTCTTCGGCCATAGCTATCGCTCCCGCCCCATAGAAGAGGTCCTCAAGGAGATAGAGACGTTCAAGGACAGGAAGTTCATAGCCTTCGTTGACGATAACATCGGCGGCAATCCCAATCGCGCCAAAGAGCTCTTTCGCGCCCTTGCCCCCTATAAGGCCAAGTGGGTTGCCCAGGCCTCGGTGACCATAGCGAAAGATGAAGAGCTGCTCAGACTGGCTGCCGCCAGCGGCTGCGTCGACCTCCTGATCGGGTTTGAGTCGCTATCTCCGGCCAATCTGGCAACGGTGTCCAAGAAGATAAACGACGTGGACGAATACGAGAGCGTCATCAGAAAGATACACTCCCACGGCATAGCGGTGCACGGTTTTTTCATTTTCGGCCTGGACGAAGATGATGAAGCTGTTTTCAAGCGCACCGTGGCCTTCGCAAAGAAGACGCGTCTGGAGAGCGCTTCATTTGATTTTCTCACGCCGTATCCGGGCACCGCCTTCCGCGAGTCCCTCGACAAGACCGGGCGAATACTCCACAGCGACTGGTCAAGGTACGGGTATGGACCCATGTTTGAGCCAAAGCTGATGTCGCGACAGAAGCTGCAGGAGGGGCACGACTGGGCCTTCCGCGAGTTCTACAGCATTCCTTCGATCTGGAAGAGGGTCGGAGTGGCACGACGCAATCTGCCGCAGCTCTGGGCGGTGAACCTCGCCTACCGTTCTCGCTGGCGGGGGAAAAGCCAAGGTGCAGACGGGGGGCCACTATGAACCGCTACGAAGGGGAGCACGTTGAGCTCTTCCCGCACATGAGCGTGGGGGTCATGGGCTCCGCCGGGGGGAAGCTGGCACCCGAGGTGTTGAAGAGGCTCTATGAGCTGGGAGGGGAAATCGGCCGGCGGGGCCATGTCCTGATTAACGGCGCATGCCCCGGCCTCCCCCACGAGGCGGCGAAGGGGGCCAAGGCGGCGGGCGGCACGGTAATAGGCATCTCCCCCGCCCTGAACCTGAGACAGCATGTGGAGGAATACAAGTCCCCCACCCGCGGCTACGATGCCATCATCTTCACCGGCAGCGGCCTCATGGGCCGCGAGATAGAGAACATCCGCTCCTGCGACGTCGTTATCCTGGCCGGGGGCCGCTCGGGGACACTGGGGGAGTTCGCCATCGCCTACGACGAGGGAAAGGTAATCGGCGTCCTTGAAGGCACCGGCGGCATCACCGAACACCTCCGCGACATCATCGGGATGGTCAAGAAAGAGACCGGGTCAGAGGTGGTCTATGGCGCGGACCCCGCCGACCTGATGGACAAGCTGGAGAAGATATACTGGCGCAGGCTCCACCCCCAGTACGCCGCGCTCATGGAAACCAACAACCCCGACGGTGTGGTGGAGGCCTGAAAGGCAAGAACGCAAGTTGTCCCGAGACACCCACTGGGAAGCTGAAGAACGTCACTTTCGGCTGCCTCTCCAAAGGGCCCAAACAGCAGGACTAAGAAGCCTCCATTATGAGTCCCAGTCCTTTAAGGAACTTAGCCGCTGTCTCAATCTCCTGCTTTCCAAGTTGCCATCCCAAATCCTTTGCGATGTCTGACAGTTGAGACTCTGTGACACGCTTGCCTTGGCTCTTTAGAATGTGGAACATTTTGGCAGCGAGAGAAAGGCACTCATAGCTACATTCTTCTTTGGTCGTAATCTCCTCCATTGCCGCCTTGATCTTACCGAGCACTTCGGGTTCCAATTGTTGGAGTTTCTCCACGACCTCCTTGCCAGCTTGAGTGAGTTCATAGGTATACTTTCTCGCCTCAAACATGTCAGTAGATGCGCCAGGGAGAGCTTCTTCCTTCTCGGTAAGGAAATCTATCGCAACCAGACTACTGATGGCCATGGCTACTGATTCGCTGTATGGCCCGTAGTAATGCGGCCTAAATTCTAGCCCCAGCGTCAACTTCTCGTTCAAGAAATATGCCAGCTTCTGCAGTACAGTCCTTCCTTTAACCTTCTGCCCTTTGTTGAAGGCCACCACCGCCAAGACCAAGTCCCTTGGGTCTCTGATTCTCATTTCGGTTCTCCTTCTGCCCTCTCTAAAATCTGGGAGATACCCTCTTCAACTGCAGAAGCGTCACGTTCTTTTTGCTCTTTTGTCATTTCATCAGCAGGCACATATACCTGAACCAATTCTTGGGCTTTTTCTTTCACGGCTCCGATTATGGTGCTGGGGTACTCCGTTGCCTTTATCCTGGTGCCGTCTCCCATTTTCACTATGATATCGTCTTCAACTATTCTCACTCCTGGAGGTCTGAAAGTCGGGTTGGAGAAACTCTGAATGTTCACAATTACGAAATCGGGGTCAAAGGCTCTGCCGAGCCTAGCAGGGTGATGAAAAAGTCCCGTAGAACGAGACCTTAGCTTTGGATCTGTCGGATAGTTCGTATCTGCGTTTGGTTGGGCACCCCCTTTTTCATCACCCTGCTAGTGCTCAACGCCGCGGCTATTTCCTGCTCTACCTTGCTAAGACCGGGTCTCTCAAGCTTAGCGACACGGTCTCTCTGTAGGGCATCCCTGAAGTCCTTGATGTACTTAGAGTATACGACTTTGAGAAGGCGTCTATCCAAGAGCCGCTCAGCGTATTCCTTCGCTTTCTGACTCTGAGAATTCCGCAACACTCTCATCAGAGCTTCATCGTCCCATTTCAGGTAGTTATCGATGAATCCTTTGGTGGGCCGGAAATCATAAAGAGCCTTCAGGTCTTGCTGACCATCCCGAATTGCTATTTCTATGGCCCTCACGAGCATAGCATCTGTGATGAGCCTGACTCGGTGTCTGTATACCTGAAGGTTCATGTGATGCTTCGCCAAAATCATCTGTTCAACCGCAAGGAACCCGTCTTCATTAATCCCCATATAGTTTTCAGGCCCCTCCCCAATTGGCGTTACTGTATTCACAATTCTCTCTAGATCAAACGCTCCGTATTTCACCCCACAGAAGTGACTGTCTCGCAACAAGTAATCTAGCTTGTCAGCGTCAAAAGGACCGCTTATTATGTCGTGACGCGTGCTCCTGACCCGCCCTCTTATCAGTTCCAGCACATTTCCCTTGCGCCCTCCCAGCAGAGTTGATAGTCTGGCGTCTCCCTCTATGGCCAAGATAGTTATCTCTTCGTGAATCTCTTCAACTTTGCCTCGGCCTCCAACTGGAGCATATTGAGCCAAAAGCTGTTCAGAAACATGCGAAAAGGGGCCATGACCCACATCGTGCAGAAGCGCCGCCTTCTCAATCAACTCGACCTCTTCTGGCGGCAACTTCAATTTCCTTGCTAATCTGCCTGCAATGTGCATGCATCCCAAAGAGTGTTCAAATCTCGTGTGGTTTGCCCCGGGGTACACGAGATTTGCCATGGCAGTCTGCCTTATTCGACGCAGTCTTTGGACCAGAGGCAGATTGAGAAATGGCTCAAGGCCCCACTCCACACTTATGAAGCCGTGAACAGGGTCACGGATTTCCACTATTGCCCCCAGACCCCAAGTCCCTGTGGTAGTAGAACACACGTGCTACCCTTTGTCAATACCTTTGTTCTTGCTTCTCTCAAGAGGGCTGGGGTTTTTCTTGGGTGGTTCAGCACTTGTCTTACTTTCTCCGCTCCAGGTTGTACTGGGCCAGGGCGGCCAGCGAGCTGCGGGGAGGGGACGGGGGGAGGGCCTCCAGGGCATCGAGGGCCTGGGAGGAGAAGCGCCGGGCGATCGTGTAGCATTCCTTGATAACCGGGGAATGGGACAGGTGGCGGGCAGCGCGGCGGGCCTTCTCCCGGTTTTCCTCGCCACGGGCCAGAGGGCTCTCGGGGTCCCGCTCCAGGAGGATGAGCACCGGTAGGGTAAGGGTCCCCTGGAAGAGGTCAGAGCCCACCGGTTTACCCAGCTCCCGCTCCTCGCCGGTGAAGTCCAGGATGTCATCCACCACCTGAAAGGCCAGGCCGAACTTCTGGCCGTAGTCGCCAAGGGCTTTCACGCCCTCCTCCAGCGCCCCCCCCAGTATCGCCCCCGACTGAGTGGCCGCCGCCATGACCGAGGCCGTTTTGGCCCCTATCCACCGATAGTATTCCCTCCGCTTCCGCCTGTCCTCGGCCGGGCTCAGGTTGTGCTCCAGCTCGCCCCGGGAGACGGTCTTCAGGGTATCGGCGAAGATGTCAATCACCCTCAGGTTCCGGGTCGAGGCCACGAGGTCGGCGGAGAGCGAGAAGAGGTAGTCCCCGAGGAGTAGCGCAGCCCCCTTCCCCCAGAGGCTGTGGATGGTAGGCTGCCCCCGGCGCACGCCTGAATCGTCCACCACGTCGTCGTGGACGAGGGTAGCGGTATGGAAGAGCTCTGTCGCCATCGCCATGGCGATAAGCTTGTCCGTACTCTTCCCGTGTAGCCGGCCGGCAAGGAGGGTCAGGGCAGGGCGCAGGCGTTTGCCGGTGTGGGGCAGGATATGCTCCAGCAGGGGGGCCAGGCGGGGGAACTGCTTCCGTGAAAGGGAGAGGAGCCTCTCCTCCACCCGGTCCAGGTCCTCCTGGATGGGGGCGTATATCTCCTTAAGTTCCAATCTACCTCTGGCCCATGCGGGCCAGCTCTGCGTCGAGGGCCTTCCCCTCCAGCTTGGTGAAAAGAGGCTGGGGCGGCGGCAGGAGCGTTCCCGGCTCAGGCACCTTCCACTCCCAGCCCGCCTTCTCCACCTGCCCCTCGAAACCCAGCATGTGGTGGAGCTTTGCGGAGCTGAACGGGAGCGACGGGCTCAGCACTGTCTTCAGACAGGATATCACCCCCAGGGCCACATAGAGGGAAGTCCCCGCCCCCTGCCGGTCCTGGGCCACCGCCTTCCAGGGGGACTTCACCTCCAGGTAGCGGTTGGCCTCCTGGGCAAGGGTCATTGCTGCCCTCGTAGCCTCCCGGAAGTGGCAAAGGGCCAGGTGCCTGTCTACAGCGTCCACGGTGAGCCGGGCCTTCTCCCAAAGGGCCTTGCCCTCCGCGTCGATGGGGCCGGGCCGGGGCACCCTCCCCTCGTAGTGGCGCTGGAGGAAGGTGAGGACCCTGTGGGCCAGGTTGCCGTAGTTAGCCACAAGCTCGTCATTGTTGCGCCGGTAGAACTCCTGCCAGGTGAAATCGGCATCGCCCGATTCCGGCATGTTGGCGGAAAGGAGATAGCGGAGGGGGTCAGGGTCATACCTCTCCAGGTAGTCAGGAACCCACACCGCCCAGTTGCGGCTGGTGGTGAATTTCCTGCCCTGGAGGGTGAGGAACTCGTTGGCGGGCACATCATACGGCAGGTTCAACCCCCCGTAGCCCATGAGCATCGCGGGCCATATGATGGAGTGGAAGGGGATATTGTCTTTGCCGATGAAGTAGTAGGACCGCGCATCGCCCTCCCAGAACTCCCGCCAGTTCTCCCCCCATTCCTGGCTGGCCGATAGATAGCCGATGACCGCCTCGAACCAGACGTAGATGCGCTTCTTCTCAAAGCCCTCCACCGGCACCGACACTCCCCATTCGATGTCCCGGGTGATGGCCCGGTCCTTGAGCCCCTCCTCCAGGTAGTTGATAGTGAAGTTGAGGACATTGGGCTTCCAGTGGGTCTGCTTTCTTACCCACGCAAGGAGCCTGTCCTGGAAGGCAGAGAGGCGCAGGAAGAAATGCTCCGAATAGACTGTCTGCGGAGTGCTGCCGCAAGTGCGGCAGCGGGGCTTCACCAGGTCGGTGGGGTTGAGGGGCTTCCCGCACCTGTCGCACTGGTCCCCGCGCGCGCTCTCGTAGCCGCAGAAGGGGCACGTCCCCTCCACGTAGCGGTCGGGAAGGGAGCGCTTGCAGGTGGGGCAATAGGGTTGCGGCATGGTGTCTTTGTATATGTGCCCTTTCTTCAGAAGGGAGAGGAAGATTTCATGGACCACCCGGGCGTGGTTGGCGGTGCCGGTGGCGGTGTAGAGGTCAAAGGAGATACCTAGCTTCTGCCAGCTTTCAACGAACTGCCGGTGATACTCGCCCGCAACCTCCCCCGGCGTCTTCCCCTCCTGCTCAGCCCGGAGGGTGATAGGGGTGCCGTGCTGGTCGGAGCCGGAGACCATAAGCACCTGGTCCCCCTTCAACCTGTGATAGCGGGCGAAGATGTCGGCGGGGAGGTAGCAGCCGGCGATGTGACCCAGGTGGAGGGGGCCGTTGGCATAGGGCCAGGCAACACAGACGAGGACCTTCTCAGGCATCAAGCCCATATTTTAGCACTATCCGACCAGGCCCTGCCAGAGGAGCCGCCCGCCCACCGCTAGGAGCGCCAGGGCCAGGAGGCGCATCAGGAGAGTGCCCCCCACCCTGTCTGAGAGCCGTGCCCCCACCTGGGCCCCCAGCACCACCCCGGCCCCCAGGGCCAGCACTACCTGCCAGGTCCCCGAGTACGCCCCTCCCCCAAGGTGGGCCACGCTCGCGGTGAAGGCAGTGATGGAGAGAATAAACGTGGAGGTGGCTGTAGCTACGTGCACAGGGAACTGCAAGAGCGTGATGAGGATGGGGATGTGGAGGCTCCCCCCTCCCAGCCCAAGGGTTGTAGCTACAAAGCCTGCCACAAGGCTCAAGCCCATCCCCAGCCCCAGGCTCGTCCTGTAGCTGTGAACACGCCCGCTGCCGTCCACCAGCAACCTGCTGCTGCCGGCCACGGGCAGTGACAGCCGGGCCCGTGGGCGGAGGAGGAGAAAGATTGAGACGCCGCTGAGCAATAGCCCGAAGAGAACATAGAAGAGTTCCCGGCTGACATATCGAGAGATAAAGGCCCCCAGGAGAGCCCCGGGTACGGCGGAGAGGGCATAGGGAATTCCCGTGACATAGTCTATCCTCCGCATGCGGGCGTAGGCCACGGTCCCGGAGAGGGCGTTGAAGAATATCACCGCCAGTGAGATCGCGGTGATGATGCGGGGGCTTTCATCGGGGTAGACATAGAGCAGGAGGGGCACCACCACGAAGCCTCCTCCCAAGCCCACCAGGGTGCCGTAGATGCCGGTCCCTACCCCCGCCAGGACGAGGAAGAGGACAAACAGTAGGCTCAAGAAGAGCCTTTGGTCTCAAGCCAGGCCCGGTATAGCTCCCGGCGGGGGAGACCTGTCTTTGCGGCCAGCCGCGCCACCGCCTCCTTTGCTCTCAGCCCCTCTTGGCGCAGACGCTGAAGCTCCGCTTCTACCTCCGGACCAAGTTCCGCTTTTTCCTGGGTGGCCCCTTCAACTACCAGCGTGAACTCGCCCCTGGGCTGGGCAAAGTGCTCCATTGCCTGGCGAACGGTCCCCCGGAAGACCTCCTCGTGGAGCTTCGTCAGCTCCCGTCCCGCCGCCAGCCGCCTGTCCCCCAGCACCGCCAGCATGTCCTCCAGGCCCTTCAAGAGTCGGTGAGGGGCCTCCATGAAGACCAGGGTGTAGGGCAGCCGTGCGACCGACTCAAGCAGCCGCTTTCTTTCCCCTCCCTTCCGGGGCAGGAAGCCAAGATAGAGGAACGAGTGAGTGGGGAGGCCCGAGGGCGCCAGAGCCGTGAGGATGGCCGATGGGCCGGGGACCGGCACTATCCTAATCCCCTGCTCCACGCAGCCCGCGACCAGCTCGTAGCCGGGGTCGCTTATCCCCGGCATCCCCGCCTCCGAGATGACGGCCACGTCCTTCTCATTCAGCACTTCGAGCAGGTGTGGGAGGCGGGCCTTCGCATTGTAGTTGTGGTAGCTGAGAAGCGGCGTGCTGATCCCGTACTTCTTGAACAGAATGCGGGCGGTGCGGGTGTCCTCCGCGGCCACTAGCCCAACCTCCTTCAGCACCCTCAGGGCACGCAGGGTGACATCCTCCAGGTTGCCTATGGGCGTGGCCACCACGTATAGGGTCCCCATGTCACCCGATTATATCCCCACTTCCCTTTCCGGTCTATTCCGGCCCCTTCTGCGTTGACAGTTAGGGGTGCCCTGCCTAAAATACGCTGTATGACAGCGAACCTTTCCCTGGGCGAGGCCGCCGTCCGCTACCTTGCCAGCCTCTCCCCCCAGGAAAGGGAGGCTTCCCAGCAAGAGGTATACCGCTTCGTCCGGTGGTATGACTGGGACCGGCCCATTTCGGCCCTCACCCCTCCGGCAGTTGGCAACTATGCCGAAAAGCTGGCCGAGCAGGGGGTGGACATGAAGAAGCTGGAGCCTGTGCGCTCCTTCCTGGCTTTCGCCAAGAAGGACGGGCTCACGGCCGCCAACCTCTCCGTCCACCTCCGGGCCAAGAAGGCCACTGCCAAGGCCTCCCAGCCCGGGGAAGCGCCGCCCCTCAGCATCCTCACCGAGGAGGGCAGACAGCAGCTCAAGCGGGAACTGGAGACGCTCCAAGTGGAGAGGCGGAGGGTGGTGGAGGAAGTCAAGCTGGCCAGGGAAGACAAGGATTTCCGGGAGAATGCCCCGCTGGACGCGGCCCGCGAGCAGATGGCCAAGGTGTCGTCCCGCATCGCGGAGCTTGAGGGGGTATTGGCCAGGGCTACGGCCAAGAGGGAGGAGGGGCGGGGGGTGGGCCCCGGCC
>Ga0214473_10006936_pt1 | contig 13485 bp, 8 predicted proteins | sample RVTome_7_FD_203509 | JGI IMG/M metagenome (GOLD analysis project Ga0214473, IMG submission 203509) | Soil microbial communities from uranium-contaminated site in the Upper Colorado River Basin, Wyoming, United States - RVT98D197 | ecosystem: Environmental > Terrestrial > Soil > Contaminated >...
AGTTGGAGACCACGCGGCCGTCGTCCGGGCGCATGCGCTCCCCGTAGGTGTTGAAGATGCGCACGATGCGCGTGTCCACGCCGTGGAAGCGGTGGTAGGCCATGGTCATGGCCTCGGCGAAGCGCTTGGCCTCGTCGTACACGCCGCGCGGGCCCACCGGATTCACGTTGCCCCAGTAGGTCTCGGGCTGGGGGTGGACCTCGGGATCGCCGTACACTTCGGAGGTGGAGGCCAGCAGGTAGCGGGCGCCCTTGGCCTTGGCCAGCCCGAGCGTCTTGTGCGTGCCCAGGCTGCCCACCTTGAGCGTCTGGATGGGCAGCTCCAGGTAGTCCACCGGGCTGGCCGGGGAGGCAAAGTGCAGCACGCCGTCCAGCCCCCCCTCCACGTAGATGAAGTTGGTGACGTCCAGTTCCACGAAGGAGAAGCCCGCGTGCCCGATCAGGTGCGCGATGTTTTCCGGTGAGCCGGTCACGAAGTTGTCCACGCCCACGATCTCGTGGCCGTCCGCCAGAAAACGATCACACAGGTGTGATCCCAGGAAGCCGGCCGCGCCGGTGACGAGTATCCGCATGGGCGGCAGAGTACGCGCGCGGCGTGCCCGCGCACAAGGCGGGCGCACCGCGGGCGCACCGAGTCGGGGACCCGTGCGCGGACGTGCCGCGCCGCCCGGGCGCGCGGGCCGCGGCCGTCCCGTGCGCTTGCTCCGCGCCCCGCCGGCCGGGTAGCTTGCCGGCCTGCCACCGCCGGCGGGGCGGGCGGCATCCGGCCGGACAACCCATGCAGGGCAGAGATGAACGTTGCTGTCGTCGGTACCGGTTACGTGGGGCTCGTGGTGGGCGCGGGGCTCTCGGACATGGGCCATCACGTGGTGTGCGCGGACGTGATCCCGGAGAAGATCGAGCGGCTGCGGCGCGGCGAGATCCCCATCTACGAGCCCGGCCTGGAGCCGCTCGTGGCCCGCAACCAGGAGGACGGTCGCCTGCGCTTCACGCTGGACGTGCCCGGCGCCGTCCGGGACGCGGAGGTGATCTTCATCGCGGTGGGCACGCCGCCGGGCGAGGACGGCAGCGCGGACCTGCAGCACGTGCTGGCCGTGGCCGCGGTGATCGGGCAGAACACCACCACGGAGAAGGTGGTCATCACCAAGAGCACCGTGCCGGTGGGCACCGCACGCATGGTGCGTGAGGCCATCGCCGCCCACACGGACGTGCCCGTGCACGTCTGCGCCAACCCGGAGTTCCTCAAGGAGGGCGCCGCGGTGGAGGACTTCATGAAGCCGGACCGCATCGTGGTGGGCGTGGACTCCGCGCATGCCCGCGACGTGCTGGAGCAGCTGTACGCCCCCTTCGTGCGCACCGGCAACCCCATCCTCTTCATGGACGTGCCCTCCGCGGAGATCACCAAGTACGCGGCCAACGCCATGCTGGCCACGCGCATCTCCTTCATGAACATGATCGCGCGGCTGTGTGACGCCGTGGGCGCGGACGCCGACGCGGTGCGTGCGGGGGTGGGCAGCGATCCGCGCATCGGCCCCGCCTTCCTCTTCCCCGGCGCGGGCTACGGCGGCAGCTGCTTCCCCAAGGACGTGAAGGCGCTGGCCCGCACGCTCGAGGAGCACGGTGTGGAGGCGGGCATCCTGCGCGCCGTGGAGGCGGTCAACGATCTCCAGAAGCGTCGCCTGCTCGAGCTGGTGGACGAGCGCTTCCCGGACGGCCTCGAGGGGCGCAGCGTGGCCGTGTGGGGCCTCTCCTTCAAGCCCGAGACGGACGACATCCGGGAGGCCCCCGCACTGGTGGTGATCGAGGGCCTGCTGGAGCGCGGGGCCGCCGTGCGCGTCCACGATCCGGAGGCCATGGACGCCGCGCGCGCCGTGCTGGGCGCGCGGGTCACCTTCGTGGACCACGACTACGATGCCCTGCCGGGCGCCGAGGCGCTCCTCATCGTGACCGAGTGGAAGCAGTACCGGAGCCCCGACTTCACCCGCATGAAGGCGCTCATGGCGCGCCCGCTGGTGCTGGACGGCCGCAACCTGTTCGCGCCCAACCGCATGCGGGAGCGGGGCTTCGAGTACGCCTGCATCGGCCGGCCGGCCGTGGACGGCGCCGCGCCGGCCTGAGCGGCACCGTCCGGCCGCCCACGGTGGCGGCCGGGCGCGCCCGTACCTATCTTTTCCTGCCTATGGACAACGTCACCGAACAGCTCATCGAGCGGGGCCGCGCCGCCTACGACCGGCGCGACTACCTGGCGGGCCTCACCGCCTTCCGACAGGTGCTGGAGCGGCATCCCGACTTTGCCGACATCCGCCACCTCAACGGGCTGTGCCTCAGCTTCCTGGGGCAGCCCGAGGCGGCGCTGGCGGAGTTCGATCGCGCGGTGGCGCTGAATGACCGCTACGTGGAGGCGCACCTGAACCGCGCCATCACGCTGAACGAGCTGGGCCGCTTCGAGGACGCGCGCGCGGCCTTCGCCCGGGCCGGGCAGGTGGAGACCGAGGCGCAGGGGCGTTTCCCGGCGCTGGTCGCCGCGCGGCTGGCCAACGCGCATGCCGGCGTGGGGGACCTGTACATGGAAGCGGGCGCCGCCGACGAGGCCGCCAACCAGTACCGGCTGGCGCTGGAGCTGCGCCCGCGCTTCCACGACATCCGCAACAAGCTGGGTGAGGCGCTGCTTTCGCTGGGGGACGTGGAGGGCGCCCTGGAGGAGTTGCAGCGCGCCGTCACGGGCAACCCCCGCTTCATCGAAGCGCGTCTCAACGTGGGGCTGGCGCACTACCGCGGCGGCAACGCGGAAGCGGCGGCCGAAGCGTGGCGGGAGTGCCACTCCATGCAGCCGGGCCACCCGCAGACGCGCGCCTACATGGCCATGCTGGAGCGCCACGGTGTTGCGGCGCCGGCCCCCCCCGCGGCGAGCGGATGAGCGCAGCCGCCGTCGGCAGCACGGCTCGGAGGGCGCGGGGTCCGGTCGGCACAGCGGGCTCCGCGTCTTCACGTGGGGCCGCTCACGTCTCATTCCAGGCGACGATGCCCGGCGAGCGTCCGTGCGCACCGCGCGCTCCGCGCGCACCGCACGGATCGCGTGGCGCGGCCCTGCTGCTCGCGCTGCTCGCCGCGGCCGCGTGCGGTGAGGACACCGAGTCCGCCCTGGCCAGAGGGGACCGGCTGTGGGCCGATTCCCAGTATACGGAGGCGCTCGCCGAGTACCGGCTGGCGGCCTACCAGCGGCCCGACGACGCCCATGCGCTGGCCCGCGTGGCCCATGCCTTTGCCCGGACGGGGGACTTCGCGCGCACGCACGAGGCCTACCAGAGCCTGCTCCAGGTGGCGCCGGAGCATGCGGACCAGGCGCTCTTCGACTACGTGACGCTGGCGCAGCAGGCCAGCGAGCGGGGGGACCGCTACGGCATGGCCAGCGCGCTCGAGGCGGCGCTGGAGATCCGCCCGGGGCTGCAGGTGGGGGAGCTGGCGGCGCCGCTGGCCCGCTTCTACGCCGCGCGCGGCGAGCCCGAGCGGGCGCTGGCCTTCTACGAGCGGGCCGTGGCCGCGGCACCGCCCGATTCGGTGCCGGCCCTGTTGTACGAACTGGCGGAGCTGCACGAGGAGCGGGGGGACTGCCGGGCTGCCATGGGCTACTTCCGCGCCTACGAGGAGCGGGTCCCCCGCGCCGCGCAGGGGGACCAGGTGAGTCGCCGTGTGGGCGGGTGCGCGTGGGTCCTTTCGCGCCAGGCACGCGCGGCCGAGGACACCGAGATGGAGCTCCGCTATCTGGACATGGTGCTGGATCTGGGCGTGCCCGAAAACCTGCAGGACCAGGCGTGGTTCGCCCGCGGGGAACTGCTGGCCGGACTGGGCTTCCGCACCGCCGCCGGGCAGGCGTTCACCCGGGTGGTGGAGCTGGACCGGGGCCGCGGCGGGCGGCTGGCCGAGGAGGCGCGCGCGTGGCTCGATCGCCTGCGCTTCGGCCGCGGGCTTGGCCGCTGATGCCATGGCGGCGCGCAACGCACGGCGGCATCGTGTGTCGGGCGGAGGCGGCCCGGCCGACGGCCGGACCCCCCACCCGTGGCCAGGGTACTTCGAGCCGGACGAACGCGAACCTGCAGCCAGGACGAATTTCACGTTGAGACGGATGCTGATGGGCGGGCTGCTGCCCGCCGTGTTGATGACGGCGTGCGCGTCCTCCGGGCCCGATCTCCAGGGGCTGGACGCCGATGCCCTCTATCAGGTGGGGGAGCGCGCGCTGGCCGAACGGCAGTGGGACGAAGCCGTACGGGCCTTCGAGCGCTTCGTGGTGAGCCACATGGGTGACGAGCGCTACCAGGAGGCGCGTTACCGCCTGGGGGAGGCCTACTTCGGGGACGGCGAGTACGTTTCCGCCGCGGCCGAGTTCAACCGGCTGGCACAGGACTATCCGGGCAGCGACTGGGCGGACGACGCGCGCTTCCAGGTGTGCCGTTCCTACGAGCGGCTCTCCCCACCGGTAGAGCTGGACCAGCTATACACGCACTCGGCCATCGAGCACTGCGCTTCGCTCGTCCAGTACTTTCCGAACAGTGAGTTCGAGCCCCGGGCGCGGGAGATCGTCACCGCGCTGCGCAACAAGCTGGGCACCAAGCTCTACGAGGCGGGCGAGTGGTACCGGGGCCGGGGCCTCATCGACTCCGCCATCATCCAGTACCAGATGGTCCTCGATGAGTATGCCGACACCGACGCGGCCCCCCGGGCCCTGCTCCGGCTCCATGAATCGTACCGGGAGCTGGGCTACGACGAGGAGGCGGAAGCCGCGCGCGCGCGGCTGCTAGCGGACTATCCCGACAGCGCCGAGGCCCGCGGGCTCGGCGGGGGTGGCGCGAGCGCGGCGCCGTGACCCGCGGCCTGCTGGGCGGCACCTTCGATCCGCCGCACATCGGCCATCTGATCGCGGCCCGGGCAGCGTTGGAGCGCCTGGGGCTGGATCGGGTGGCCTTCCTGCCGGCGGCCGAGCCGCCGCACAAGACCGCTCGCCACGTCAGCCCGGCGGCGCAGCGGCTGGCCATGCTGCGCGCGGCCGTGGCCGGGGAGCCCCGCTTCGAGATCGAGGAGGCGGAGCTGGACCGGACGGGGCCGTCCTTCACCGTGGATACGCTGCGCGCGCTGCGGGCGGCGGCCCCCGGCACCGACCTGGTGCTGCTGCTGGGCGCGGATCAGTACGCGGAGCTGCCGACCTGGCGGGAGCCTGCCGCCGTGCGGGAGCTGGCGCGGCTGGTGGTTATCGGGCGCGCCGGTGAGGTGCCCGAGGGGGCGGTCGAGCGGCTCGACATGCCGCGCATCGACATCTCCTCCACGCTCGTGCGTGAGCGCGTGGCGGGTGGCCTGTCCGTCCGCTGGCTCGTGCCGCGGGCGGTGGAGCAGTACATCGAAGATCAGGGGCTGTACCGGACCGGCCGCGGCGCGGCGGGGTAGCTACGGAGATGGCCTCGAAGAGCCAAACAACGGCGGATTCATGTTGAAGACGGTGTTCAAGAAGTTGCTGGGTGATCGCCATGAGCGGGAGGCGCGCAAGCTCCAGCCGCTCATCGACGAGATCAATGCCAGGACGGAGGAGCTGGCCTCCCTGTCCGACGACGAGCTGAAGGCGCAGACGGACCGCTTCCGCGCGCGCATCCAGGAGGCCACCGGCGCCTTCCAGGTGCGCATCGGCGAGCTGCGCGAGGAGAAGCGCCACACGGAGTCGGCGGGCGACCGGGACCGGATCAGCGCCTCGATCCGGGACGAGGAGGACGCCTACAAGGCGGCGCTGGAAGCGGTCCTCGAGGAGATCCTGGCGGATGCTTTCGCCACGGTGAAGGCCACGTGCCAGCGCCTGAAGGGGCAGGAGATCCAGGTCACCGGCCAGGCGCTCGTCTGGGACATGGTGCCCTACGACGTCCAGCTCATCGGCGGCATGGCGCTGCACCGTGGCAAGGCCACCGAGATGGCCACCGGTGAGGGCAAGACGCTCGTGGCCACCATGCCCGTGTACCTGAATGCCCTGGCCGGCCGCGGGGTGCACCTGGTCACGGTGAACACCTACCTGGCGCAGCGTGATAGCGAGTGGATGGGCTACATCTACAGCTTCCTGGGCCTCTCCGTGGACTGCATCGACCTCCACGAGCCCGGCACCCCCGAGCGCCGCGCCGCCTACGCCGCCGACATCACGTACGGCACGAACAACGAGTTCGGCTTCGACTACCTGCGGGACAACATGGTGCACTCGCTCGAGCAGCGCGTGCAGCGTGGCCATGCCTACGCCATCATCGATGAGGTGGACTCCATCCTCATCGACGAGGCGCGCACGCCGCTCATCATCAGCGGGCCGGTGGGCAAGGAGCACAACGTCGAGTACCGGAAGTACAACCCCAGCGTGGCGCAGCTCTTCCGCAAGCAGACCAACGTGATCAGCGAGCTCATCGCGGACGCGGAGCGGGAGCTGGCCGAGGACGATGAGCCGGCCGCCGGTGAGAAGCTGCTGGCCGCCAAGCGCGGCGGTCCCAAGAACAAACGGCTCATGAAGCTCTTCGCGGAGCGCCCGGCCATCCAGAAGCTGGTGCAGCAGACCGAAGCCGACTTCATGCGCGAAAAGCGGCTCCACGAGGTGGACGAGCTCATGTACTTCGCCATGGACGAGAAGGGGCACAGCGTGCACCTCTCCGACCAGGGGCTGGAGGAGCTCTCGCCGGATGATCCGGACGCCTTCGTGGTGCCCGACCTCTCCGAGGTGGTGGGCGCCATCGAGAAGGACGAGGCGCTCGCGCTGGACACCAAGCGCGAGCGCATCCAGGCGCTCGAGACGGAGTACGCGGACAAGAGCCAGCGCATCCACGCCATCCACCAGCTGCTGAAGGCCTACGCCCTCTACGCCCGCGACGAGCAGTACATCGTGGAGGACGGCCAGGTGGTCATCGTGGACGAGTTCACGGGCCGCAAGATGGCGGGCCGGCGCTGGTCCGACGGGCTGCACCAGGCGGTGGAGTCGAAGGAGAACGTGACGGTACGGGGCGAGACGCAGACGCTGGCCACCGTCACGATCCAGAACTACTTCCGCATGTACGACAAGCTGGCGGGCATGACCGGCACGGCCGAGACCGAGGAGGGGGAGTTCCACTCCATCTACGGTCTGGACGTCATGGTCATTCCCACCAACCGGCCCGTGGTACGTGACGACCGGCAGGACCTGGTCTACCGGACCAAGCGCGAGAAGTTCAACGCCATCAATGACGAGATCGAGCGGCTGCACGGCCTGCAGCTGCCCGTGCTGGTGGGCACCGTGTCGGTGGACGTTTCCGAAACGCTCTCGCGCATGCTCAAGCGGCGCGGCATCCCGCACAGCGTCTTGAACGCCAAGTACCACCAGCACGAGGCGGAGATCGTGGCGGGCGCGGGCCGGCCGGGCGCCGTCACCATCGCCACGAACATGGCCGGACGCGGTACCGACATCAAGCTGGGCGCCGGCGTCACGGACCCGCGCGACGGCGCCTGGCTGAAGGCCAAGGGGCTGGACCCGGCGGAGGTGCCGCACACCGCCGACCCGGCGCGCGACGTGGACCCGGCGAAGGTGGATGACCGCACCAGCTTCGAGGTGGGAGGGCTCCACATCATCGGCTCCGAGCGGCACGAGAGCCGCCGTATTGACCGGCAGCTACGCGGCCGCGCGGGCCGCCAGGGGGACCCGGGCGCCAGTCAGTTCTTCCTGTCCCTGGAAGATGACCTGATGCGGCTCTTCAACTCGGATCGCATCGCGGGCGTGATGGACCGGCTGGGGGCCGAGGAGGGGGAAGTCATCACGCATGCGCTGGTGACGCGCTCCATCGGCAGCGCGCAGGGCCGCGTGGAGATGCAGAATTTCGAGCAGCGCAAGCGCCTGCTGGATTACGATGACGTGATGAACCAGCAGCGCGAGGTGGTCTACGACCTGCGCCTCTTCGCGCTGGAAGGCGGCGAGGACCTGAAGGCGGAGGTCTGGGAGATGACCTCGGCCGCCCTCGAGGACCTGGTGGCGGAGTACGCGGAGGCCGGTGTGCACGCCGAAGAGTGGAACCTCTCGGGCCTGCGCAGCCGGTTGGCGCTGGACTACCTCATGGTGGTGGACGGCCTGCCCCAGCGCGATGACCAGGAGCACGCCTTCCACGAAGAGGAAGAAGTGGCCGAAACCGTGCTGGCGGCGGCCCGCACGGCGTTCGACCGCAAGCTGGAAGGGTTCGGCGAGCATCAGGAACGCATCCTCTCGTGGGTGCTCCTGGGCACCATCGACGAGAAGTGGCGCGATCACCTCTACGATCTGGACCACCTGAAGGCATCCATCGGCTTCCGCGGCTGGGGACAGAAGGACCCGCTCGTCGAGTACAAGCAGGAGGCGTACTCGATGTTCGTGGACTTCATGCGTGACCTGCGCCGGGCGGTCTCCTCGCTGACCTTCAGGGCGCAGCTGGGGGTGCCGCAGCCGCGGCCGCAGGCGCTGCCCCGCAAGCTGGTGCTGTCCGGGCCGAGTGACACACCGGACGGTGCGCCGCGGGTGGCGCAGCCGCGGCCGGAGCCGGTCCGCCAGGAACCGCGCGACGCGCTGGACGCGGCCGTGTCCGGTGGTCGGCAGATGGCGCCCACCGCCGCCGCGCAGGTGGCCGCGGGCATCCCCGGCGGGCCCGACGTGCGCGCCCTGCAGACCAACCGGGGGGAGGCCGCCCGCCCGGCCACACCCGTGACCGCGGAGGAGAAGGTCGGCCGCAACGACCCCTGTCCCTGCGGTTCCGGCAGGAAGTACAAGAAGTGCCACGGAGCGGGCGCAACGTGAGTCCGGCGTCAGCGGCATCCGGGTACGCCATCAAGGCATGGCCGGCGGCCGACCGGCCGCGGGAGCGGATGCGCGCGCGCGGCGCCGACGCTCTGGCCACGCGGGAGCTGCTGGCCATCCTCGTGGGGAGCGGCACCGGGGGCGCCTCCGCGCTGGACGTGGCGGGCGCTGTGCTGCGCGCCGCGGATGGCTCGCTGCGCCGCCTGGCCGCCACGTCGCCGGCCGAACTGGAGCGGGTGCCCGGTGTGGGCCCGGCCGTGGCCGCCCGCGTGGCGGCCGGGCTGGAACTGGGCCGGCGCGAAGCGTGCGAAGAGCCCGCGGCGCGGACGCGCATCCACGGCCCGCGCGACGTCTATGATCGGTGCGCGCCGACGCTGCGGGGCGCGGCGCAGGAGGAGTTTCGCATCCTGCTGCTCAACACGCAGCACGCCGTCACGCGCGAACTGGTAGTGACGCGCGGGATCCTGGACGCTTCCGTGGTCCACCCGCGCGAGGTGTTCCGTGCCGCGATCACCGAGAGCGCGGCGGCCGTCATCCTGGTGCACAATCATCCCTCGGGTGACCCCACCCCCTCGCCCGAGGATCGTCTGGTGACGGCACAGCTGGCGGCCGCGGGCCGGACCCTCGGTATACCCGTCCTGGACCACGTGGTGGTGGGGGACGGGCGCTTCGTTTCCTTCGTGGAGGCGGGGCTGCTGGACGCGGGCTGAGGCCCGTTCACGCACCGCGGCGCGCCGCGGCGCCGCACCGGAATCCGTAGCAGCGGACGTACCATGGCATCCACCGCTCCACCTGAAGCCGCAATGACGGCCGCGCTCGATGAGCTGCCGCCGCGGCTGCGTGCGTCGGTGGAGTACTACGCCGATCGCCTGGACGTGCCCCTGGTGGCGCGCGCCTGGCGGTTCGCGGCCGATGCCCATGGCACGCAGAAGCGCGCTTCCGGGGAGGCCTTCACCGTGCACCTGGCGGAGGTGGCCGCCATCCTGGCCAGCCTGCATCTGGACACCGTGTCGATCGTGGCGGGCCTCGTGCACGACACGGTGGAGGACACGGCATTCACGCTGGCGGACGTGGAGCGCGAATTCGGCGTCCAGGTGGCCTCCATCGTGGACGGCGTCACCAAGATCGGTAAGGTGCAGTTCCGCTCATCCACCGAGCAGCAGGTGGAGAACTACCGCAAGCTCCTGCTCTCCATGGCGCAGGACGCCCGCGTCATCGTCATCAAGCTCGCCGACCGGCTGCACAACATGCGCACGCTGGAGCATCTGCGGCCGGACAAGCAGCGGCGCATTGCCCTGGAGACCCGCGAGATCTACGCCCCGCTGGCGCACCGCCTGGGGATGGCGCAGATCCGCTGGGAGCTGGAGGATCTGTCTTTCAAACACCTGGAGCCGGAGGCGTATCGGGCGCTGGCCAAGAAGATCGCCGACCGCCGCGGCGAGCGGGAGGACCAGGTGGAGGCGCTGCGCTCGCCGCTCGAGCAGGGCCTGCGCCGCGCCGGCATTCCGTGCGAGGTGTACGGACGCCCCAAGCACCTCTGGTCGGTGCACCGCAAGATGGTCAACCGCGGGCGGCCCTACGAGGAGATCTACGACCTCATGGCCATCCGCGTGGTGACCGACTCGGTGGCCAACTGCTACCACGCGTTGGGCGTGATCCACAACGAGTGGACGCCGTTGCAGGAGCGTTTCCACGATTACATTGCCACGCCCAAGTCGAACATGTACCGCTCGCTGCACACCACCATCTTCGGGCCGGGCGGCCGTCTCTACGAGATCCAGATCCGCACCCACGAGATGCACCGTACGGCCGAGTATGGCATCGCGGCCCACTGGCGCTACAAGGAAGGCGAGCGCGAGCGGGCGGAGGATGAGGTGGACGAGACCCTCACCTGGTTCCGCCAGGTGCTCGAGTGGCAGCAGGACACGCGGGAGCCGGAGGAGTTCATGGAGTTCCTCCGCATCGACCTCTTCCATGACGAGATCTTCGTCTTCACGCCCAAGGGGGACGTGAAGCAGCTGCCCCGCGGCGCCACGCCCATCGACTTTGCCTTCGCGGTGCATACGGAGGTGGGGCTGCGCTGTTCGGGCTCCAAGGTGAACGGGCGCATCGTGCCGCTCTCCCGGGAGCTCAAGAACGGGGACACGGTGGAGGTCATGACGGACAAGCGCCAGCGCCCCTCGCGGGACTGGCTGGCGTTCGTGAAGACGGCGCGGGCGCGGCAGAAGATACGCCAGTGGATCAAGTCGGAGGAGGCGGATTCGGCCGCCATGCTGGGCCGTGAGCTCTTCGGGCGCGAGTTGAAGCGGGCGCGGCGGGAGAAGCCCTCGGAAGCCGCCATGCAGAAGGCGGCCGAGGCCTTGAACTACCAGGATTTCGATGCCGTTCTGGTGGCCCTCGGCCGGGGCGAGGTGGGACCCACCGCCATGCTGAAGGAGCTCTATCCCGGTGAGGATGCGCCGCTGGCCCGGCCGGCGTCGGCCATCGAGCGCCTGGTGGAGCGCGTGCGCGGCGTGGCGGGTCGTGGCGTGCGCATCCAGGGGCTGGAGAACCTGATGGTGCGTTACTCGCAGTGCTGCCAGCCGGTGCCGGGGGACCAGGTCATCGGCTACATCACGCGGGGTCGGGGCATCTCCATCCACCGCAACGACTGTCCCAACGTGCTAAACCTGGGCGACCACCCCGAGCGGCGCGTGGAGATCGAGTGGGAGGCCGAGAAGGAGGACCGCTTCCTCGTCCGGCTGGTCATCGAGGGCAACGACCGGCGCGGGCTGCTCTCGGACATCGCCGCCGCCATCACGACCACGGGCACCAACATCGGCCAGGCGGAGATCAAGAGCGTGGAGGGGGGCATGAACGGCTCCTTCATGGTGGAGGTGCAGGACCTGGCGCACCTGAAGAAGGTGATCAAGGCCATCCGCAGGGTGAACGGCGTGCTGGCCGTGGAGCGGCGCGAGCATCTGGCCGGCAGCGAGTTGGAGGAGTAGGGATGCGCGTGGCGCTCAGCGCACCGGCCGGACGGCGGGCCGCGGCCGCAGGCGTGCGCGCGCCGGTGGGTCGGCCGGGCATCGTCGCTTAGATGGGTAGATTCGACCTCCGTCTACCCTTCGGCCTGGCCGGCGATCAGCCCCGCGCCATCGAGGAGCTCACCACCGCGTACGCGAGTGGCGCCGAATCGCAGACGCTGCTGGGCGTGACCGGTTCCGGGAAGACGGTCACCATGGCCTCGCTGATCGCCGAGCTGGGGCGCCCCGCGCTGGTCATGAGTCACAACAAGACGCTGGCCGCGCAGCTCTACGGCGAGCTGAAGCAGTTCTTTCCCGCCAACGCGGTCGAGTACTTCGTCTCGTACTACGACTACTACCAGCCCGAAGCGTACGTGCCCTCCTCGGACACGTACATCGAGAAGGACTCCTCCATCAACGAGGACATCGAGCGCCTGCGCCTGCGCGCCACCTCCTCACTCATGGAGCGCGAGGACGTGGTGATCGTCTCCTCAGTGTCCTGCATCTACGGCCTGGGTGACCCGCGCGAGTACCGCGAGCTCATGCTGGTGGTGGAGACGGGGCAGGAGACCAGCCGCCGTGACCTGCTCGAAGCGCTGGTGCGCATCCAGTACGCGCGCAATGACGTCGATTTCACGCGCGGTACATTCCGTGTACGGGGTGACGTGGTGGAGGTCTTCCCCGCCTACGAGGAGCAGGCGGTGCGCATCGAGCTCTGGGGGGATGAGGTGGAGCGCATCTCCCGCTTCGACCCGCTGACGGGTGACACCATCGTGCGGCTGCCGCGCGCGGCCATCTATCCGGCCACGCACTTCGTGACGCGCCGGAGCACCGTGGAGCGGGCGGTGGAGCGCATCCGCCCGGAGCTGGAGGAGCGGCTGCTGGAGCTGCGTGGGGCGGGCAAGCTGCTGGAGGCGCAGCGTCTGGAGCAGCGCACCATGTTCGACATCGAGATGCTGCTGGAGATCGGCACGTGCCCCGGCGTGGAGAACTACTCACGCCACATCGCCGGCCGGGCGGCGGGGGAGCGGCCGGCGTGCCTCTTCGATTACTTCCCGGAGGACTTCCTGCTCATCGTGGACGAGTCGCATGCCTCGGTGCCGCAGATCCGGGGCATGTACAACGGGGACCGGGCCCGCAAGCTCACCCTGGTGGAACACGGCTTCCGGCTGCCCAGCGCGCTGGACAACCGGCCCCTCACGTTCGGCGAGTGGGAGGGGCTGGTGCCGCGCGCGCTGTTCGTGTCCGCCACGCCGGGCGAGTATGAGGTGAAGCGCTCCGGCGGCGTGGTGGTCGAGCAGCTCATCCGGCCCACCGGGCTGCTGGATCCGGAGGTGGAGGTCCGGCCCGTGAAGGGGCAGGTGGATGACCTGGTGGCGGAGATCCGGGAGCGGGAGCAGGCGGGCGAGCGCGTGCTCGTCACCACGCTCACCAAGCGCATGGCGGAAGACCTGAGCGAGTACCTCCAGCAGATCGGCATCCGCGTGCGCTACATGCACTCGGACGTGGAGACGATCGAGCGCATCGAGATCCTGCGGGACCTGCGGCTGGGCCGCTTCGAGGTGCTGGTGGGCATCAACCTGCTGCGCGAGGGGCTGGATCTGCCCGAGGTGTCCCTGGTGGCCATCCTGGACGCGGACAAGGAAGGCTTCCTGCGTGACGAGCGTTCCCTCATCCAGAC
>Ga0214473_10006937_pt1 | contig 13484 bp, 18 predicted proteins | sample RVTome_7_FD_203509 | JGI IMG/M metagenome (GOLD analysis project Ga0214473, IMG submission 203509) | Soil microbial communities from uranium-contaminated site in the Upper Colorado River Basin, Wyoming, United States - RVT98D197 | ecosystem: Environmental > Terrestrial > Soil > Contaminated >...
GAGGGTGACTTGATAATAGGAACTCCGGACAATCCCGTAGTGATATCAGATGGAAAGGTGATAAAACAGGGCGAATACCTTACAGTTGACTGGTTAAGAAAGCATCACGGCGTGGCAATATGGCCCGCAAGTTATTACAGGTATAAAAAATCAGACGGCTCTCCATCTGGCATATATCCAAAAACTAACTCAAAAAAGTTTGAATTTAAATTCAGTTATCTTGAAAATATTAATAAAAAATTTAGAACAGATTTTCCAATTACTTTTTACTGGTCAGAGTGTAAATGGAATCCAAAAAATCCTTCTTATAAAGATATCATCAAGGAGTATCCGTTTCAGTTAATAAGCGGAAGGGTTCATTACACAATGACAATGACAACCATCTGCCCTTATCTTGCCGAGACAAAAACTGAGTGCATGCAGCCTTTAAATAATAATTTTAAATACACTATGCCAGAGCTTAAAGACATTCCCAATAAATACAGTTTTCCTTATAATGAAGAGATATCTTTTAATGTGGGTAGTATCTCAATCCCTGTTTTTGCATTTAACGAGAATGATGCGGAAAAGCTTGGTATAAAAACCGGGGACCTTGTAATTCTGGAAAACCCATTAAAAAAATCCATCAAAGGAAAAGTGTTTGTTACAGAGGAAATAGTACCCGGTGTTATCAAAACCGCCTTTGGTCCAGGAGGTCAAATTGCCTCTGGAATCGGGTTCATGAATAGCATAGCAGGATATACCCCTAATATTAATGAACTCTTTGACCCTTCAAATATATCAGGTTTTAGCGGAATGCCGGGTTTTGGGGATATTCTTGTAAAAGTCATTAAAATTCGTAATGCGTGATGGGTAGTTATTACGCTTAACGCATAACTCATTACGGTCTTTGTGTTGACTTTTTAACGGGTTTTACAGTAACGTAATAATGGTTCGCGGGGTGGAGCAGCCTGGTAGCTCGTCGGGCTCATAACCCGAAGGTCAGAGGTTCAAATCCTCTCCCCGCTACCAAAAAAATGCACAGCCCATTGAGTCTCTATAAATTGAGACGAAATGGGCTTTATATTTAATTGAATGATTCCTTACGTTTGAAAGCTTTCGGAACGAAGTTTTAAAAATTAAGGACTTACGGTTCTCCGTGAGTCCTTAATTTGTGAAAATGGCGGGATTTTCTAACGGATTTAAAAGAATTGTCCAAAAGTTCAGCCTGTTGGCGGTTAAAATTCGCATCGTTAAACAGGTGTCCGTTAGCTTAGATATCCTTCAAGATTCTTATAAGCCACGTTAAAATCTTTTTTATCAGATTATCAGAGTAACCAATAAAGAAACATACAAAAATTAATGCTGCGAATGCTAATAGCCTTCTCATAAACTCACGGGTCTCGGTGATTATAAGATTTCTCAAAACACTTGACGGCTTCCAACTTTTTCTTTTTGTTTCACCCTCTGTGACTACAAGTAATTCAAATTTAATTTTCTTTGTTTTTGCCAAAATTGCCTCTCCTTTCAGATTAACTTTCGTAAGTATCCTTCTGAGCATTTTTCTTTCTCATGCCTCCATTAAAACACAAGAAAAAAGAGATTGTAACGACAGATAAAAGAGGGGTATTTATTTTTTAGAGGAACTTTTTATAATCGCCGTTAATTAATGCCTCTGCGGCGTTGTAATGCCTTTCTATAACCTTTTCTCCAGCATAAGCCAAATCATATTGAGAAAGCACGTCACTGGCATCCTTAAATGACACCCTTCTTTCTCTTCTGATAAGGTCATAGATTATAAGATAAGACTTCCATATTTTTGATTTTCCGATTAAGAGATTCTTATTCTTTTTTTGACTCTTAGGAGACTTAATTTTTATTGGTTTTTTCTGATATTTAAGAATGCGTTCTATTTCCTGAATAATATCATCTTTTTTTGCACTCAATGAGATACCGAGATAAAGAGTATCTTCCACATCTTTTGGAACAAGAGAAAGCAGGTGATGTACGCAGTAAGACCTAAAATCAGCATTTTCGTGTAGAGTACCCTTGTCGTTAAGTTGTCTATATTCATTGAGGTGAGAGTTGCTAAATTTGTGTAATCTTACAATCGTGCTTTTCTGAATAATGGGCATACAATTCTCTTTTAGCCATATTTCGAGTTCCTCTTTATATTCTTTGGGGTTCTTCCCTTCTGCATAAAAACTTTTCTTCTCCAGATATTCTTTAAGATTTTCAATTTTTAAAAATTCTCCATGTTTTTCTAAATGCTCCTTACACTTTTCTGAATAATACCTCTGAAAATCATCAAAAGTTATATCTGGATTAGGAATCCCATAAGTAACATCTCCTGACCAACTATGCTTCCTACTTATTTTATAAGGATTGTCTTGTTTTATAGTCAAAAACTTTTCTTCCGGTAACGGGTAGTAATGATTTCGATTTACATCCATACCGAAATGGTGTAAGAAAGAATAAAGAGATATTTCAAAATTTCTCTCATGTAGTGGCTTTTTCAACTCCGAACAATATTTTCTATAATGTTTTCTATATTCATGATTCCTTCTTATAAACTCCCATATATAGCCCTCAAAAGGCATATTATCCATGTAATCATAATCGGCAGGATTGAATTTGATTTCTCTTGTTTTTTTCTCTTTTTTCATTCTGTAAAAATCTGATGGCTATCTGATTGACATCATAGTAATTAACCTATCTGCTGAAATATAAGAAAGAGTTTCCTTATTCTTTAAAATAAAAGTCTAATACTTAAATTTAAATCGTTGTCTCATAAACTCAATCACAGCAGGGCAATCACCCTTATCTATTGCAATCTTATTCCCTTGATTGTCTTGCATGGTGAAATCATCTTTCAAAGGGTTGTAAGTTACTTGAAGCCCTCCAAAACTTAATATTGAGTAAACAATAGAATTACAAATGGGACAGCTCTCTAATTCCTTCCCGGGGTCATTAACGGTGATTTCCCACTCGCATTTATTACAGCTTTGTTTAAATGATGGGCTATACACAGCCGTCCATTTAGCCCACTTTTCATCATTGCTAAGCATTCATCACCCTATGACTTCCTTTGAAAAAGCTTTGTCAAGATAATCATAATCGGCGGGAGTGAATTTGATTTCTTTTTTCTCTTTCTCTTTTTTCATTCTCTTGTTTTTTCTATTTGCTTACAGGAAACGCTTTATAGAAATTATCCGTCCATTTCTAATGCTTATTCCCCCTTTTAAAGAGATAAAATAGAACACCGGTGATTAAAGCAATACCTAAAGAATGTAGGATAACAGTATTAAAATCAATAATTGGATATAGTAACTTATATTTTTCTCCATATGGAACTTTTATTCTATTCCCATTGTAAATTACATACTTTGGAGGAAAAAATAGCCTTATAACTATTAATAAAACACCTACTACCAAAATGATTTCTGGTAGATTTTTTTTTACTTTAATTAATATCTCTTTTTTAGGTAGAACCTTTTTTATTTTAATTAGTATCTCTTTTTGAGCTAATGGTTTGTCTGCATATCTTACTAAAATGAATATGAGGATAAATAAACCTATACTTCCTATAATAAAAATGGGTGTTATTAGTTTAGATTTAGGCATTAAATCATCAGGTAAATCCTCTATTGGCACTGGTTTCCTTTCTAAAGGTATGAATCCTGACTTTGCTTTTTCTTCCCCTGTAAAAGCATTGGATGCATAAATAATTAAAAAGATAATGCCGAATATTAAAATAATAACCTTCTTCATTTAACCATCCTTGAGCAGTTCTCCTATCAGTGAATCATGGGAAGCCAGTTAGGTGTTACAACCTTTCGGGTGCTGCCCTATTATAAAAAATGCTCATCTAACTCTCCTTTTTTGGTTTTTGTAATAAAAACAATGATACAAGTAAAAGAATAGCAACGCCTACATCAATAATTTGCCATGTATCTCTATCAAAATGAATTGGAATAATTGGATTAAATAAGAATGCAATAATGCCAAAAATCCAAGCCCAACTTTTCTTTTTAAGTTCTGCTGCAAAATAGGCACTATAAGCAGCAACACCACACACTACAAATCTAAGTAGTGTGTAATATCCGTAAGGGTGCCTATCGAGTGCCCAAAATAATAAAATAGCAGCGATTATCCTCGCAATTATAAATTTCATTTCGGTTTTCTATATCTTAGTAAATAAAAACTAATCCCCGTAATTATGGCTATTCCCAACGAATCAAGTAAAGCGGTATGAAAATCAAGATAAAGACCCACAATCTTACACAGGTTTTTTAGTTTATATATACGATCCGGCGTCCATATTTGCGATAAGAAATATCTATCATAGGGTATTCTCATCTCGCCTTCTAAACAATATCGGGGTGGGATAAAAAGCCTTAACGCAATTAATACTGCACCTACAGACAAAACTATCTTTGGCAATAAAGGGTTATACTTTTCAATAATTGCTTTAAAAGTTCCTTTCTTATTATTGACAACTTTCGTTTTATCGTGTTCAATTTTTTTGTCTACAGAAATATTTTCTGCCGGTTCTTGTTCCTTAGATGATTTTTGTGCAACTACAACGTCAGCTTTCTTATTAGCAAGTTCCCGATTATAGTATATCTGAGATTCTTCCCAAACTTTATCAAGATACGGTTTCACTTCTTCCCCAAATTGCTTTATCATCAATTCTGACCAAGGATTAAAATTTCTGAAACCGGTCTCAAAATGATAAGCGCCGATTATTACGAGGTCATTAATATTTTCGGGATAGTTCATAATGCTACCTCTACAATCGATACAACTTTTTTTATCCTCAATCAGACAAAATGCCTTGTTGTCTTCTTTTTCAAGTATCTTCTGCCTGCCAACAATGCACCGCCAGTGACAAAGAGGATTGAGCTTATTGGCTCAGGCACGACGGCGACATCACCTGGACGCACAGCAAGAGCGTAGTGACAACGGTCCTTAATGCAAAGGCCTTGATAGCCACCGTTGAAATCGAAGTCCCATGCGTAGGATGAATCCATATAATACTGCGTACCCGACCAGTAAGTGACCGGCTGCAAATTTAAAAAGGGACCTTTGTTTGATAACCCTCCTCCTGTTTGAGGATTGCCAGACGTGTCATACCATCCCTTGTTCCCCAACTCTGTATGGAATAGATGCCCCATCTCGCTGCTCGTTATGTTATAGCCGGCAGTTGTGGCGCCAGTATAACCCCAACTATATGGCTCGCCTACTGTTGTTGGCAAACGCCAGTCGTCGAAAATAGTCCCGCCGAAATTCACTGTCAAAGCAGATGCCCAGTTCACCTGACCATACCAAGTATTTGTGTACGTTGTATAATCGTACCATGTGATATTAAGGTCGCTATCATAGATAAGCCGGTTGCCGAGATTGTCCGTGCCCCGGAGAAACAGTTCAGCATGAGCTGTATGAACCAGAAACAATACACCCAAGAAACATACAACAATACTTATTCTTTTTCCCTTTTTCATTTTCTTTCCCCTTTTATGAAAACATTAAAAAGTTTATAGGAATGAAGCTATACCCTTATTTTCAGCGATATGCGGGGAAAAGGGAAGGAAATTTTACTTATAGGTTCTATAAGGAATATTTATAGAAAGGTGAGAATAATAAAAAAGGCTTGGAATAACCAATTTGAAGAAAAACTATATCTGTTCAAGTTCATTTAAGGATGCTGGGTTGGAGCAGAAGATTCAGGTTTCTGTAGTCTGGCAATCTTTTCAAATTCGGCGATATAAATCTCATACACTTTTTTTGTTGTGGTATCCCCGACTAATTGAGACTGTTTATTAGCGCCATATTGGTCAACTTCATATCCAGGAGGAAGAAATAAAAAATTAACTGGCGAGAAATAGCCTCTGGATGACTCATAGTCCTTTATAACAATTAAATTTGTATATATTAAATTACCTTGTTTATCTTTGGCTGACAACTTCATATCAAAAGAAATCGTTATATAAGTTAGCCATTTGTTAGATATTGAATGATTGAAATTGTTTATCGTTCCGATGATATTAACATCTTGTAAATAATTATTGTTATCTAAATCAGATTGAAAATAATTAGTATAAAGAGTAGCTAATACCTTCTTAGCTACAACTTCTTGAGTTTGTTTTAAATCAATAGACACTTTAATCGCTGAACCTGGCCAAGATCCTTCTTTAAAAAAGTTTTGCCCTTCTGAACCTACATGGAATGAAACAGAGGCAGGAGATTTAAAACTATACTCGGGTTTTGGTAATAATTCTGGCTTTATAATTGCTGTCTTACCTATGCAACCAATGAGAAATACTACAACAATAATTAAACATATCTTTAAAATTCTTTTATTCATAATTTAACGCCTCCTTATAAATAAAAATCTTATCAAAACCCAGACTCAAGTATATCAAACCAGTTAAAGATGTCAAAACTTGGACAAAAAAAGGCTTGGAATAACTAATCCCTTTCCCTACAAGAATATCTTCCATTCAGGTTGTAAACTTTTTCAGACAAAAATGTCTGTGTATAATTGCTATAAAATCTTTTATATTTTTTAAAGTATTAACGTGGCCCCGTGTTTTGAATTTGCAGCATGGGTTACCGGCAATTTAAGGACTTCACCTCTGCAAAGAGATTACAAGTCTTCTGTTAAAAGCCTTTGCTATCCTGTCAAGGAATTCAAAGGAAGGCATACGTTTGTCATTAGGGCTTTCAATCCTTGAAATTACTTGCTGTTTTGTCCCTACTTCTTTAGCTAACTGCGCCTGTGTGAGATGATTAGCCTTCCTTAAAAGAGCTATCTCCTGAGCTATTTTTCTTTTGGCTTCTGCCTTTTCAAAGTAAATCTTGAATTCCCTGTCTTTTAAGTGTCTCTCAATGTGTTTATCAAGGTCGCTTTTCATTTCTTAACCTCCGTTAATTGTTTCAGCCTTTGTTTGGCTGTCTCTATCTCTCTTGTGGGTGCTTTAGGGGTCTTTTTCAAATAGGCATGAAGAAGTATCATTTCATTGCCCCTGAGGACAGCATAAAATATCCTGTGTTGTTTTCCATGTGTCCTTATCTTTAATTCCCATAACTTGCCTTCTATTTGCCTGAAATCAACCCCTACAGTCTCTGTGCCATATTCCTGTATGCCTTTTAAGGCAGAGAGTAATTCTGCCTTTTCTTCTTTGTTATCTATCTCATCAATATATTTTTCAACAGGGGCTTTTCCTGATGGATTACGCCAATAATTTATGTAAAATATCATAATCTATGATACAACCAAATTGCTGTATTGTCAAATGAAATAGAATTTCGGCAATAAAAAAAGGCCTGAAATAACCAAGCCCCAAAATCTTTCTAACCGTTTTCTAACGGAATAACATCATATAGCCTGAAATAACATAAACTCAGGTTATTCTTAAAAACTCATAAGGCATTGATAATCTACATAGTGGGTGTGTAATCTTCGGCGCAAATTTTTTCTGTAACGAAAAATTTATCTTCTCAATATCCTCTTACATTTTGTGATTTGCATCACAACAATTTCCTCTATTTGTAAGTTATTATTTTGTTATGTACATTTGGCTTCTGAAACTAAATGTGAAGGTAAGAATTGGAGATATCAAGAGCATATCATTACTAATGGGGAAATAGATGATAAACGATACGGCTGAATGTTTAGTAAATGGCAAAAAATTAGTAACCCTTATCTTAAGAAAACAATTTAGAATAAAAATATTGAGTGTTAGTGAAATGCGTTTGCTAACATCAGAGCGGCTTATGACTAACAGCCTTTATAGAATAGAGATGGTTTCTGGTAATAATGAAAAGATAAAGCCGACAGCTGAGGTAGTCAGTTCTTTTCTAAGGGAAACACAGAGTGTAAATGATGATGCTGTTCCTATCTATGAAGTAAATATAAAATTTATCCAAATGGATGAGCATGAAAAGAAGTTTTTAAAAAACCTTATATCTGAGCTTAAAAATAGAGCAAAAAATCTTAAAAAGAATTAATAATATTGTCAGATTTTACTTATAAATTATTTCTTCTCGTCTGATTTTGGATTTTGTGTTTCTGAGAGTAATTCAAGGAAAACTTTTCTTAAATCTTTTAGATTCGCAAGTTCATTTGACGGTCTGGGCATGCCATCTTTGCAAAGAAGCGAATGAAATGTATCTGGATATGAATCCGGGGGAATCGGAGGCCATTTCTTAGATGGTAGTTCAGTTGATATAAGTTCATCGTTATTATTATATTTAATGATATATAACAGTTGATATTCTTTTTTTTCACAATTTACTGAAATCTTGCATATTATGGAACTGTTATCCTGATAGAGATATTTATCCCAGTAAGTTATTACTTTGCCTTCACTATGAAGACTTTCTAAATCAATAAAAATTTTGTCTGTATTTTCTTCTTTTGTTTCTAAATCTATCCTTACCCAATCCGAGGCCTCTGCTTTTAAAGCAAATAAAAGCACTAAAAATAAAGACAATAATAATTTCTTATTCATGATTAATCTCCTTGAAAGGTCTTTCTGTAATATATTGTATTCAGTATATCAAAACGGTCAGGGATGTCAAAACTTGGACAAAAAAAGGGCTTGGAATAACCAATTCCCTTATAGCCGTATTGTGTCCTTATCTTAAGTTCCCATGCTTACTTTCTATTTGCTTTAACTTTTGTCTTACCGGCATCTTCTGCATTGAGAAACTTTTTGAGGTTTTCCTCTGTGATATGCCATTCTGTTCCTATTTTAACACCATTAAGTCTTCTTTTATTAAACCAGTTTCTAAGCGTTCGTTCATTGACACCCAGGGCTTTATTCAGGTCTCTAACAGAATATAATTTTATGTCTCCTATTTGTTTTGCCATTTAATAAATATCTTCAAGTCCTTTAACCTCTGATTCTTTTTTTGCCCTGACAGTGGTTATAGATTAAAAGGGGATTTACTCGCGCAAAAGAGATAACGGTCCCGAATAGTCGGGATAATGTCAGAGCAAAATCAGCGCTGAGTTCTCAGTGTTTCCATCTTAGGTAATTAGATTTTTTCTAAGAAGATTCTCCATCAGCTCATCTTCTCTTTTGCTAACAGCAAGAATCGCCATAAGTAGTATGCCGAGAAAACCGCCGATTAAGAATCCTATTAAAAACAGGACCATTATTGCCTCCCTTCACACTAGTTTTTCAATTTTGCCATTACATACATATTACTACCATAAAAAATGATATATGTCAAGTATTATTTGCATATTTTACGTATATTATTTGTATAAATACTGCATATTAGTGCATAATGTGGATTTACAATTATCCTAAAAACGGCAGTTAGCCCTGCCTACCGGCAGGCAGGCGCTGATTTACGCAGATTGACACGGATTTTCAATGAGTTACAAGAAGTTTATATTTCACCTTTTTGGTGAAGTATGAAATAAGCATAAGTTTTTATTCTTATCGGTGTTTATCTGCGTTTATCTGTGGCCAAATGCTTTTTTTTATAGGTTAAATATTTTTATTAATAAAAAGGCTAAAAATCTGTATAAAATTAGTACCCCTTGGTTAATACAAAAAAAGGGGGAGTTTTTAAACTCCCCCTTTCCCCTTTTTTGCAATAACTTCCGGCATTACTTTATGTGGCACTTTAAGCAAAGTGCACTGCCTGAGTTACTCGCCCTTAAGAATACCCCATATGTGTTGTCATGCGGATTATGGCAGCTTCCGCATTCCACTCTGCCTGAATACAAGGGTATACCATTAACATAATTTGATGCATTCTTTGCATTAAAATCAGAATCTACTGCTGTATTGTAAGTGATGGAAATCGGATGGTCGTTGCTCAAATCTGTGCCCATATATGATGTACTTGAACTCTGGATTCTGTTTTTACTGTTGTTCCATGTCCAGTCGCCCGGGTTTGTAGAACCTGAGCCCGGGAAGTTCAGAAGAGCATCAAAACCTGTAGTTCCATCATGACAGCTTAAGCACGCAAGAGATACGCTCACTGGCTGGGTTTCCATAGTCATGTTAATTGTAGTGCTGCTGTACATATTGAATGCTCCATTAGTGTAGTTCCTGTTCCATAATGGGCCTTTAGTCTGGTCACCACTGTGCGGTGTATGACAGAATACACAAACCTGGTCCCCATTGGTACCTGCTGTTAAATAGTAGGTTCGGCTAGGGCCGGCGCTCGTACTCAGATTATGTTTAGTATTAGCTACATTTGATGCATAAACCACGTAAGAAGCCCCTATTGCCAAGAGGATTATCAGTCCTATTGTTAGTATCTTTTTCATGATATTTCACCTCCCTTCTTCTTTAATTTATTTTTATTTAGTATTTTCATTACTATCTGCCATTTATATGTGCAAGTTTAATGCCAAGACACTGCCTTGCTATCTTCAGCAGTAGAATAGCATGTTTTTTCCAGAAAAATCAATATGTTTCATACTATCGCTCATCGTCCTATCAAAAGGCACTGCACATTAGCAAGTGTGGAATTTAACCCAGTTCAAAGTGATATAACACTTCCTATTAATGGTATATATACTTACATGAGGTTAGTCCCTATTACTTGGTCTCTTCTATGTTTTTCTGCTTTTCTTTATATTCTTTTCCAATATACTGAAATACATTGATTCTACTGTTATACTGGTCTGCCACATATATTTTATCATCTTTATCTATATACATGCCAGCCGGAAGCCAGAACATTCCAGGTGAACTTCCCATCCGTCCCAAAAATAATAAAAGCTGCCCTTCCTGGTCAAATATCTGTACATTATTAAAAGCAGCATCTACAACATAAATATGGCCTTCTGAATCCACAGCAATGCCTTTTGGTCTTGCAAATTTGCCGGGGGTATCTCCTATCTCACCGAATTTTGATAGAAATTTTCCATCTTCATTAAAAATTTGAACTCTGAAGTTCATGCTGTCAGCTATATAAACCTTCCCTTGTTTATCTATAAAAATATTTGATGGAAAGTTAAACTCTCCATCCTCCCCCCCTCTTTTACCGAACTCAAAAAGAAATTCGCCCTGCTTACTAAAAACCTGGACTTTATGGTTTTTCATATCAATTATATATACCCTGTTAAGTGAATCATTTACGGCAATCCCTACTGGTTGTTCAAACTGCCCTTTTTTCCCGAGGGCATGGGAAAATTCTCCATTCTTACTATACACAATTGTCCTGTCCTGATCGGTATCAGTAACATAAATATTTCCTTCTTTATCAGTTGCTATACCTATGGGTTTGCTTAATATCCCTGGACCACCCTCACCGATGTAATAGAATTTTCTTTCTTTAAGGTCAAAAACTACTACCTTTCCAATTGCTGTATCAGACACAAATACCCTGCCTTCTGATGCATGGACTCCGTAGGGCTTCCTGAGCCAGTCGCTTTGTTCCTTCTCTCCGAGGATTGTATTGACAAGCTTACCCCATAAAGATTCCCTTTTAACATCCTCTGACCCCCTTAACCAGCCAACCCATTTTATTTTAGGTTCTTCAGGAGGCAAAGGCCAAACAAGTTCAGTTTCTTTTTTCGTTGTCGGCGCTGCGCAAGACAATAAAATAACACTTAAACTGATAATGCTAATGAGGAAGAAAATTCTTTTGAAGAATTTTATTATTTTTTTTTTATGGAATCTACTATGTAATAACTTCATAAATTGTATAAGCCATTAAAAATATCAAAAATTGCATTAGAACAATTAGCGAAGAATAGCAAAAGTTACTTTCTTTGTCAATTATTTTGTCAACTATTTTAAGATATTAAATCATTAAAAAACTGATTTGACCAGCAGCGTGTTATGGTAAGGTTATTTAAAGCAGATCGAATTTCTGCATCCTGTATCTCAAAGCATCCCGGGAAAGACCAAGCAGTTTTGCTGCCTTAGTCTGATTACCATTGGCTATCTGGAGCGCTTGCCGGATAAAATCCTTCTCGATATTTTCAAGTGATACCCCTTCATAAGGCAATGTAAAAGCAGATTTGCCGCCTTCATCACTTCTCACAGCAGTTACAGTAATCTCTTTAGGCAAATGTTCAGAAAGTATTATATCCCCTTCCTCCAGTATAAAAACTCTTTCTATGACATTTTTTAATTCTCTTACATTTCCAGGCCAGGAATAATTCATAAGTATCTCTTTAGCCTCTGGACTAAGCTCTTTCGGGTTCTTTCTGAGCTCCCGGCTGAAAACCTTGATAAAACGCTTTATAAGGAGGATTATATCTTCTTTCCTTCCCCTAAGCGGGGGCATATAAATGGGAATTACTTTTAGCCTATAATAAAGGTCTTCTCTAAAATCACCGCTTTTTACAGCCTCCTGTAAATCTTTATTTGTAGCAGCTATAACCCTAACATCAACTTTAATGTCGCTTAGGCCGCCTATCCTCTTAAATGTCTTTTCTTCTATAACCCTGAGCAGCTTTGCCTGAGTCGAGGGTTTCATATCTCCTATCTCGTCAAGATATATGGTACCCCCATCGGCAAGTTCAACCATGCCCTTTTTAGCGGTCTTGGCATCTGTAAAAGCGCCTTTTTCATAACCAAAGAGTTCGCTCTCAATAAGTGTTTCCGGTAAAGCTGTACATGTTATTTCTATGAAAGCTTTATCAGCTCTGCTGCTATTAAAATGAATAACCCTTGCCATGAGGTCTTTCCCTGTCCCGCTTTCTCCTTGAATAAGAATGGTAGTCGCATCACTTTCTGCGATTTTCCGTGCAAGGGCCGCTATTTTCTTAACCGCCTCGGATTCGCCCACGATATTATCAAAACTATATTTTTCCTGCTGCTCTCCTCTTAACTGACGAACCTCTCTTTTTAATTTTATTGTCTCGAGCGCTTTTTTCAAAATTATATTAAGTCTTGCCAGATCAAATGGTTTTTCAACATAGTCATATGCCCCCAGCTTCATTGCGCGGACAGCAGTATCAACCCCGCCATAAGCAGTAATCATGACTGCAACAGCGTCTTTATCAAACTTCTTTATTGCATCAAGCACTTTAATACCGTCCATCCCGGGAAGGTTTATGTCCAGTAACGTAATATCCGGCGACTCAATTCTAAAATGTTCTAAACCTTCTTCGCCGGAAGACGCTGTAATAACATCGTATCCTTCCTTCTCTAATCCCTGCTTAAGGGAATCTGTTATTATCCTTTCATCATCTACTACTAATATCTTTGCAAGCGACATATTTACTCCTTTATAATCCTGACTCAACTCTATCCTTCACGGGTAAGTATACTGAAAAAATACTTCCTTTACCAACATGACTCATAACAGTAATCTTCCCTCCATGCTCTTCTATAATTCTCTGGCTAATTGAGAGGCCGAGCCCGGTGCCCTTGCCTTTTTTTGTAAAAAAAGGGTCAAAAATTTTGTCTATATCGTCTACCGTGATACCAACACCGGTATCTTCAAAATTTATCTGTATCCAATTTAACCTTCTGTCTAAAGCATCTGGCAACCCTTTCCTTGCCTCTTCAAAGCAC
>Ga0214473_10006938_pt1 | contig 13484 bp, 10 predicted proteins | sample RVTome_7_FD_203509 | JGI IMG/M metagenome (GOLD analysis project Ga0214473, IMG submission 203509) | Soil microbial communities from uranium-contaminated site in the Upper Colorado River Basin, Wyoming, United States - RVT98D197 | ecosystem: Environmental > Terrestrial > Soil > Contaminated >...
CGATAGACCTGCTTTAGGTGCAGGTGATCCGGCCCTCGACGGTGGCCGTGCCGAGGGGCGCGGCGCCCCCCGAGAACAGGTAGCACTCACGCGGCGTCTGCCCGTGCGTCGTCGTGGCCGACCAGCCGGCGGCGCTCGCCTCATTGATGGTGACCGTCACCCCGGTGGTCGAGCTGTATCGGCTCAGCGCCGTCAGGTTGGTCGTGTAATACGTGCTGTCGTAGAAGAAGGCTTCCTCCGCAGTCGCGAGATTGCGCAGGTCGGACTTCATCTGGGCGACGTAGGTCTTCTCTTTCGTGTTGACGAACTTCGGGATCGCGATGGACGCGAGCAACCCGATGATCACCACCACGATCAACAGCTCGATGAGCGTGAAACCACGCTGTGTCCGCACGAAGCACTCCCCGGGCGCAGAAAGGGCGCCGGTTCCGGCTTCACCAGCCACCGGTCCGGCGCACCTATAGTGGGCGCCTGCACCCCCTGTTGCAAGAGACGTGCTCAACCCTTGGCCTCGATCCAATCCTTTCCGGCGCCGAGACTTACGACGAGAGGGACGCGCAAACTCGCCGCCCCTTCCATCTCGCGTTTCACCAGCACTTTGGCGGCATCCACCTCCCCGACAGGTGTCTCAAGTACAAGCTCGTCATGAACTTGTAGCACTATTCGAGTCGCCAGGCGGCCCGCTCGCAGCCCTTCGTGAATGCGGATCATGGCGATCTTGATGAGGTCCGCCGCCGAGCCCTGGAGCGGTGAATTGGTCGCGGTACGCTCCGCGAACGCCCTGATGTTGAAATTCCGGTCGTGGAGCTCCGGGACGTAGCGCCGGCGGCCGAACAGAGTCTCCACGTAGCCTCGCTCCCGCCCTTCCTGGATCGTACGGTCGAGCCATGCGCGCACGCCCGAAAAGCGCTCGAAGTACTGCGTGATGAACCGTTTCGCCTCGTCCTGTGTGATGCCGAGCTGGCGCGACAGCGCGAAGGGGCCCTGCCCGTAGATCGTCGCGAAGTTGATCGTCTTGGCGCGCGCCCGCATGTCGGCGCTGACCTCGGCTTCCGGGACCCCGAAGATCACGGCTGCGGTCTGGCGGTGGATGTCGCCGCCCCGGGCAAACGCGTCCACGAACGCCGGATCGCCCGAGAGGTGGGCCAGCAGCCGCAGCTCGATCTGCGAATAGTCGGCGGTGAGGAGCACCGCGCCCGGCGGGGCGACGAACGCGCGGCGAATGGCCTCGCCGCGCTCGGTGCGCACCGGGATGTTCTGCAGATTCGGCTCGGAGCTCGACAGGCGGCCGGTCGACGCGCCGGTCTGGTTGAAGCTCGAGTGGATGCGCCCCGTGTCCGGGTTGATGTAGCCGGGCAACGCATCCACGTACGTCGACTTGAGCTTCGACACTTCGCGGTACTCGATGAGCAGCCGCGGGACCTCGTGCCCCATCGCCGCGAGCTGCTCCAACACCTCGTAGTCGGTCGACGCGCCGGTCTTGGTCTTCTTCACGACCGGGAGCTGCAGCTTGTCGAACAGGACGGTGCGAAGCTGGGGCGTCGAATTGATGTTGAAGTCGCTGCCCGCGGCGCGGTGGATGTCCCGTTCCAGCTGGCCCAGCGCTTGGGCGAACTCCCGGGCGATCTTCCCCAGCCGCTCCCGGTCCACGAGCACGCCGCACTCTTCCATGTCCACGAGCACGGGGATCAGCGGGATTTCGACGGCGCGGAGCAGGGCGGCGACGTGATGCGCATCGAGCTCGGGATCGAGCGCGGCCTGGAGGCGCAAGACGGCCTCGCCGGCGGCGCAACAGTAGCGTGCCGCGTCCGCGACCGGGATCTCGGCGAACGGCCGCTCGCGCCGTCCCTTTCCCGCCAGGTCGGCGTAGGTCGGCAACTCGAGGCCCAGCCGCTCGCGCGCGATCTCCGCCAGCGCGTGTGAGCGGCGCTCGGGATCGAGCAGAAAGCTCGCGACCATGGAGTCGTGCGCGACCCCCATCAGCTCGACCCCCGCGCGCCGCAGCACCAACCAATCGTACTTGATGTTATGACCGGCCTTGGGCACACGCGGGTCGGCGAGCAGCTCGCGCACCGGCCCGAGCGCGTCGCTCTGGAGCGACGGGAGGTTGACGGGCGGCGGGCCACCCGCGAGCTCGCCGTCCGGCGACACGTGCCCGAAGGGGAGGTACCACGAGCGTCCCGCGGCCGCGAGCGACAGGCCGACGAGCCGCGCGCGCATGGCGTCGACAGACGTCGTCTCAGTCCCGAGGGCGATGAGGGGCGCCCGCCGGCACCCCGCGACGACGTCCGCCAGCCCGGCCGGATCGTCTACCACGGTGAAGCTCGGCTCGATCTTCGTTGCGGGAGGGACGGCGCGGACGGGGGGCGCGGGGGAGACGGGAACGACACCGAGCACCGGGGATGGGGAAGCGGGCCCGTCACGCTCCACGCTATCGCTCCCCGCACCCGCGGCTCCGAGCCTGGCATGCAGCGAGCGGAACTCGAGCTCGGTGAACAGACGGGCCAGCCGGTCGGTGTCCGGTGCCCGTACGCGCAGGGCCTCGAGGTCCAGGGAGACCGGCGCGTCGCAGCGGATCGTCACGAGGTCGCGCGATAGGCGGGCGAGGTCCGCGTGCTGCAGTAGTGCCTCGCGCGCCCGCTTGCCTGTGACCTCCGGCGCACGGGCCAGAATCGTGTCGAGATCGCCAAACGCCTCCAGCAGCTCGATAGCGGTCTTCTCGCCCACTCCCTTCACGCCCGGCACGTTGTCCGAGCTGTCGCCCACGAGCGCGAGAAAATCGACCACGCGCCCCGGCGGCACGCCGAGGCGCGCGCGCGCGTTCGACTCGTCGACCCACTGCTCTTCCACCGCGGCCGGCCCACCCCGGCCCGGGTTGAGCAGCGCGATCCTGGGCCCGATCAACTGATAGAAATCCTTGTCGCCCGAAACGATCACCGCCTGCAACCCGCGCGCGGCGGCCTGGCTCGCGAGCGTGCCGATCAGGTCGTCGGCTTCGAACCCGGCGACGCCGATCACGGGAATGCGCTCCACGGAGCGATCGAAGTCCTGTTGCTGCTCCTCGGCGAGCTTTTGTCGGGTCGCCTTGTACGCGGGGTACATCTGGTGCCGGAACGACTCTCCGACGTCGTGTATCCAGGCCAGGTGCGTCGGGTGATGCCGCTCGAGCAACCGAAAGAGGAAATTCGTCACGCCCCACGCCGCCGACGTGTTTTCGCCGGTCTTGGTCTTCAGGGGACGCGAGATCAGCGCGAAGAACGCGCGATAGATCAGCGCGTAGCCATCGACGAGGAAGACCGTGTCACGCGGCGGGGCGGGCATACGAAGGAGAATAACTCCGGGGAAGCGGGCCGGGAGCGCCGGGAAACGACAACCCCGCCCGCGGTTGGCGCGGGCGGGGTTGGCCGAACGACACGGAGAGCGTTACCCGCGCTGCACGTTCGCGGCGTGGAGCCCTTTGTCGCCCTGCTGCACCTCGAACTCGACTACCTGACCCTCGGCGAGCGACTTGAAACCGTCCATCTGGATCGCGGAGAAGTGCACGAACACATCCTCGCCGCCGTCTTGCTCAATGAAACCATACCCCTTGGCGTCATTGAACCATTTCACTTTTCCCCTGGCCATGCGTTCTGCCTCCTGCAAGGTGCACGGTGACGCGTAACGCGTGCCCGGCCTCCGTGTCGGGCGAGGTATGAAATGCAGGCCGCACGACCCCTTGTCAAGCGCGGCCGGACTCACGGGCCGGCGGCGTACATCGCGCGGTACAGCTCGCGATTACGGAGCACGGACCGCACGTAGCCCCGCGTTTCGGGAAAGGGGATGAGCTCGACGAACTGGTCCGGCTCCGTTGCGCCGGGCCGGGCCAGCCACCGATTCACCGGCCGTGACCCCGCGTTGTACGCGGCCAGCGCCACCTCCACGCGCCCGCCGAACCGGCGCAGCAGCTCGGCCAGGTGGGCGGCCCCGAGATGCAGGTTCAGGTCCGGCACCGCGAGCCACGCGGGGGCGAACGCGAGATCGAGCCCCCGGGCGAGCTGGGCGGCCGTGCCGGCGAGGAGTTGGGCCAGGCCCCGCGCGCCGGCGGGCGACAGCGCGTCGGGGTCGAACACGCTCTCCTGGCGCACGAGCGCCGCCAGCAGCATGGGGTCCACACCGAACTCCGCGGCCTCCGCCTCGATCACGGCCCGATGGGGCCACGGATAAATGGCCCGGATCACGCGGGGATTCGTCGGGGCGCGCCGGAATGCCTGCCACGCGAGCCGCACACCCCACGGGCCCCACCCGCGCGCCACCAGGCCCTCACTCCAGCTCAGCAGCGTGTGGAGGTCCTCGGGGGGGCGTGCCACAACGTCGCGGACCTCCGCGCGGGCCTCGCTGTCCAGACCCGCCAACACGAGCGTGTCGAGGCGAGCCAGACCCGCGTCAACCAGGGCCGGGGGAGCAGGGCGGGCGGGATCGGGAACGCTCGGGGCGGGCAGGCTCGCTCCACGTCTCGCGCGCAGGCCGTAGTACCCGAGCGAATCGTCGCCCGCGAGCGCGGTCCACGTCGCCCGCGCCAGCGCGCTGTCGCCGCGCCGCTGCGCGATGGCGCCAATCCAGAACCGCGCGCCGAGCTGCTGGGGCCCGCCGGCGTCGATCTCCCCGCGGTACAGCGCGGCCGCGCTGTCGAACGCGTCCCCCTGCTGCGCTCGCGCAGCGAGGCGGAACCGCGCGAGCGAGGTCCGCGGGTCCGCCGGGTACCGCCCCATCAACTCGGCGAACCACCGCCCGGCCGTGCCCGCATCGCCCCGATCCTCGTAGGAGTCCGCGAGCACGTACAGCGCCACGGGGGCGGCGGTGTCTCGTGGGAAGCGATCGGCGAATCCGGAGAGGGCCGCTGCGGCGTGCGGATCGCCCAGCCGGAGCAGGACGCGCGCGCGGCGGTAGGCGGCGATGGCGGTCGCCGACGTGTCCCGGGCCGCCAGGACATAGGTCGCGGCGGCGTCACGCAACCGGCCCGAGGCCACCTGCAGCTCGCCGAGCAACAGTAGCGTCGCCGCACTCGAATCGCCGCCCCGCACCGCGCGCGCCGCCCAGACGGCCGCCTCGGCGGGGGCGCCACGTCCACGCATGGCGCGGGCCAGCGCGGCTGCCTCGGCAGCGCCGCGGGGAAGCACCGCGCCCAGGGCGAGACCCACGGCGGCGGCGGCATCATCCGATTGGGGAGCGTCGCGGAACAGCCGGTAGACCGCGTCGCGCGCGCGGGTCGAATCGCGCAGCGCCAGCGCGAGCCGCGCGGCGTCGAGCCACAGGCCTGCGTCCTCAAAGGCCGCGAGCGCGCCCGCCGAATCACCGACCGTAAGCCGGACGCGCGCGCGGGTCGCGGGCACCACGCGGGCGAGGGGCGCCGGCACGCCGGTGAGGAGAAGGAACGCCAGCACGGTGTCCGCCGTCACGCGCGCCTCGCGGACGCGCAGCCAGGGATCGATCGAGGCGAGTGGCGCCAGGCGGCGCGCATCGCCGTAGGCGCGGGCCGCTACAGCGAGATCGCCCAGCGCCTCCCAGACCACCCCTTCGCGGACGGCGAGGAGCGCCGCCCGCGCCCCGCTCGCCCGGAGCCGGGCGGTGGCGAAGTGCTCCCCCGCCCGGTCGAACAAGCCGAGGTTCGCTTCCGCCTCGGCGAGGACCGCCAGCGCCTCGCCGCCGGCGTAGTCCTCCAGCCACGGCTGATCCACGAGCAGGCGCCGTGCCCGATCGTAGCGCCGGGCTCCAAGCTCCGCTTTCGCGCCATCCACGACGAGCGCTGCATTTGGCCGGGGCTCGCGCGCGTGCGCCGCGAGCAGCGCCTCCGCGACGTGCCACGGGCGGCCCGCCATTACCAGCGACTCCGGCCCCTGCGCGCCGAGGACTGCCGGCCCGATCGCGGCGACCAGCGCGAGCCGGGCCGCCCGTCTCACTCTTTGCGGCGCACCCGCGCCAGAACCCGCTGGTACTCTGCCCGGGAGGCCGGGACGAGGCGGAATCGCCCGAACCCGGTCTGGTCCTGGAAAACGAGAACGAGGCGGTCGGTGTTGTAGGTCCACCGGATCACTCGCGCGGCGCCCTGGTTCATGTCACTGCCCAGGTCGAGCACTTCGTCCGGTTCCCCGAGGGTGATGAAGACCTCGCCGCGATCCGTGAGCCACCCCGGCCCGCCCTCCTCCTGAAACCGCGTGCTCGCCAGCTGCACGCGCCTGAAATACGCCGCGAGCGCTTCGTTCTCCGGCGTGATCGGCATGGGATCGGTTTCTTTCCAGAAATCCCGCCAGACCTGCGAGCGCTCCGCCGGAGGGGCATCGCGCAGCTTGGCCACCCAGTCCTGCCGCTCGAAGTACCGCAGCAGGCTCGCCATCTGCTCGAGGTTGGTGATCACCCACTGGTCGGACAGACTCACGAGCAGTGGTGCGACGGCGGTGTCCGGACGCCCCACGATCTCGACCTTGAGATTAGCGCGGCCCAGCGGCATCTGGCTGGGCGCGAGAACGAGTACCGCGGACGCCAGCGGCCCGCTGCCCGAGAGCGTGACGGTGTCGCGCCACACCACCGTCTCCGCAGGGTCAACGGCGCGCGCCGCGATGCGCGTACCGGACGCCACGCCGTAGGCCTCCACGTAGAAGCGCAGCGAGTCCCCGCCGTACGGCAGAGTCGCCCTGGGGTTCAGGAGCACCCGGGGCAACTCGCTCAGGAGCCGCCGACCGGTTCCCTCGTAGACGGGCAGCGGCGACGACAGGCCGGCGGTCGCAAACCGGGGCACCTTCTGGGTCTGATCCTGGCGCCCGAATCTCGGCGTGTTGCGGTCGCGCACCAGGACGCTCACCACGTAGTCTCCGGGCGCGACCGCCACGAACTGCTGGAACAGTACGCTCTCGTCCGAGCGCAGAGTCTCGCGGAACCCGCCCACTCGCACCGTTTCATCGCGCGTGACCTGCACGGAGGCTGCGGTGGAGTCCGGCCGGCGGAAGGCGAGCTCGACCCGATACTCCGCGACGAACAGGTTCCCGGCGCGTCGGAAGGACAGGGCCTGGTTCGCGAGCGAGAGGGACAGGACACAGAGCGTCGAGTCGGGCCCCGCGGTGGCGAGGTACCGGACGGAGCCGACGAAGGGCAGCTGAGGGCCGGCGACGAGGAACCCCATTTCGCGGTAGGCGACGCTGGCGTCGAACAGCTGCGGGACAGCCGCTTCCGGTCGCGTGGGCTCCTCGCTGCCGACCCGCTGCCATTGAGTGCAGCCGGTCACGAGGAGTGCCAGCCCGACCAGATCGCTACGCACGCGTCGTCTCACTTGCTCAACCTCAAGTCCCGGCGTTAGTTTCGCGCGTTCCCATGCCCCAGGAGACCTTCGTCGGCCGTGTTATCGCCGGCTACCGCCTGACTGAGCGCGTAGGCGAGGGCGGGACGGCCGAAGTCTACCGTGCTGAACACCCGCACCACGGGGTGTGTGCGTTCAAGGTATTGCGGTCGCGCCTGCAGGGCGACCCCACCGCCGTCAAACGGTTCCTCCGCGAAGCGGGCTACGGCGTCCGTGTGCGGCACCCGGGGGTCGTCCGGACCTACGACTTCGGCGAAGCCGAGGGGGTGTACTACCTCGCCCTCGAGTGGGCCGAGGGAAAACCCTTGGCGACGTTCCTACACCAGAGCGCGCCCCTCGCTCCGGCCCGGGTGGCGCCCGTGGTGCGGCAGCTGGCCGACGCGCTCACGGCGGCCCATGCGGCGGGCATCATCCACCGTGACCTGAAGCCCGAAAATATCATGTTCGACGAGCGCGTCGGAACCACGAAGCTGCTCGATTTCGGAATCGCGCGGGACGCCGACCTGCCGACGGAGGAGCGGCTCACCCGGACGGGCTTCTTCGTCGGCACCCTCCAGTATGTCGCGCCGGAGGCCTTATCCGGCGAACTCGTCGACGCGCGGGCGGACATCTATAGCCTCGCCACCATCGCCTATTACATGCTCACGGGCCGCCACCCGTTTTCGGGCCGCTCGCCGCGAGAGCTGTTTCAGCAGCTGCTCACGCAGGACCCGGCCCCGCTGCGCGCGGCGGTTCCCGACCGGCGGATCCCGGCCGCGCTCGAGGCGGTCGTGATGCGTGGTCTGGCACGGGACCCCGGGCAGCGCCAACCGGATGTCGCGACGTTCGCCGCCGAGTTCTGCGCCCCACCGGAGGGGCCGGCGGCCGGCGGCGGGTTGATCGCCACCCTGAAGCACATGATGGGGCGCTAGGACATGATAGTAGTAGCTTCCACTACTACGTTGTGCGTGTCCTGAGATGAGCGCCGACGCCCTGCCGCTCGCAACGCTGCGTGGGCTGCTGCTCCAGCGGTCGGTCACCCACGGCGACTTCGTGCTCGCCTCCGGCCGCCGCTCGTCGTATTACATCGACGCGCGCCGCACTACCATGTCCGGCGAGGGCCTCGCCCTGATCGGCGCCCTCGGTCTGGAGCGCATTCATGCGCGGCGCTGGACGCCGCGCGCCCTGGGTGGGCTCACCTTGGGCGCCGATCCGATCGCCTACGCGATCGCCCTCGCCGCGCGGGCTCGGGGCGTCGGCCTGGACGCCTTCACGGTCCGCAAAGACGTGAAGCGTCACGGCACCGCGCGGCGCATCGAAGGCTGCTTTGAAAAAGGAATGGCCGTGGTCGTCGTCGAGGACGTGATCACCACAGGGCACTCGGCCCGCGAGGCGATCGCCGCGCTCGAGACCGAGGGTGCGCGCGTGCTCGGCGTGCTGGCGGTGGTGGACCGCGAGCAGGGGGGCCGCGCCGCGCTGGAAGACGCCGGGTACCCGGTCGAGGCGCTGCTCACCGCGCGCGACCTCGGCCTCGAACCCTGAGCGGCGGCTTGTGCACAGGTGGCCCTGTGTATGATGCTCCTGCACCGGCGATTCGTGCTTCCCACGCCACTGGAGTGACTCGCGCGTGACCGCCCCCGGCGCCCCCCGCCGCTCGCTCGCCTATCGCCTGCGGGGTTGGGCCGACGACAGCGAGGCCTTCGAGCAGCGACTCAAGGACCTCGAGACCACCGCGCGCAGCCACCGGCGCCGGTGGCTCATCGCCGTGGGCCTGGCCGTCCTCGGCATGGCGGGCGTGGTCGGCGGGTCGTTCTCGTGGTCGTGGGGCAACGTCATTCTCATCGCCGGGGCAGCAGGCGTACTCAACGCTGGGCTCGGCATCATCACCGAGCGGGGGTGGTACCGCTGGTGGCTGATCTACGCCCTGGCGCTGCTCGACATCCTCCTCGTCGCGGTGCTCATCGTGTGGTTCGGCCCCGGCGGCTTCCTCGTCGTGTTCTTCCTGGCGGTGCTGCCGTATGCCTTTGACCAGGGCCGCGCCGTGGGCGGATTCCTCGTGCTGGTGGCGGCGTGCGCGTACGGCCTGGCGAGCATGGTGCACGTCTCCGTCTCCGGCGGGAGCCTCAACATCACGACCGTGGCGCTAGAGGTCACCGTGTACATGCTCGTGGCGATGACCCTGCAGAGCATTCCCTCCACGCTGATCGAGCGCATCCGGCGGGCCCGAGGGGTCATGAGCGAGGCGGAGCATGGCTACCTGGCCGTGAGGGCCGCGGCCGCGGAGTCCGATGAGCTGGGGTTCCTCGAGCGCAGCTTCAACCGGATGCTCTCGGAGATCGGGACGACCATCTCCACGGTGCAGCGCGAGGCGGACGAGGTGGCGGCGTTTGCCGAGGAGCTGGCCGCCGCCGCCGAGGAGCTGCACGCCACCTCCGAGACCGTCACGACGACGACGCAGCAGCTGGCGCAGGACATGGGCCAGCAACGGTCGATGGCGGACGCGGCCCGGGGGGAAAGCGGGAAGGCCGCCGCCCAAGCCGAGTCCCTGCGGATCCGGGCGGAGATGATGCAGGTGGATGCGGGCCGGCTGGTTGCCGCGGCCGAGCGCGGCCGCGAGCGGGTCGCCCGCGCCAGCCAAACGCTGCGCTCGGTGGGTGAAGAAGTGCGCGCCACCGCGTCCACGGTGATCGAGCTCTCCGGGATGTCCGAGCGCATCGGCGTGTTCGCGCAGACGATCGCGCGGATCGCGCGCCAGACACACCTCCTCGCGCTCAACGCGGCGATCGAGGCCGCGCGCGCGGAAGAGAAGGGCGAGGGGTTCGCCGTCGTGGCCAATGAGGTACGTACCCTGGCCGCCGAAGCGGGCAAGTCGGCGCGCGACGTCGCCGAGCTGGTCGACGAGCTGCGCGCCGGCATCGACGCGGCCGCGCGGGCCATGCAGGCGGGCGAAGCGAAGGTACGCGACATCGGCGCCGTCGCCGCCGAGGCCGACAGCGCCCTCCAAGAGCTGCGCCAGGGCGTGCAGCTCATCGGGGACTTGGTCAACGCGACCGCGGAGGTGTCCCGCAGCCAGGCCCAGCGCCTGGCGGCGCTCGCGGAGTCGCTGGATCAAGTGGCGACGTCCTCGAGCACGTCGTCCGAGCGGGCCGACGGGGCAGCCGCGCACACGCGCGCGCAGATCGCCTCGATGTCCGACCTTACGACCACGTCGCAGCAGCTCGCGCAGCTCGCCGAGCGGCTGCGCAGCAGCATCGCACGGTTCAGCGTCCTGCGTGCCGAGCCGCGGACCGTCGAGCCGGCGGCCCAGCGCGCCGCCGCGGATTGATCACCCCGCCGGGAAGACCGCTGCGCGGTTCAGTCCTTGGTCCCACGACCCCGCGGTGAGGGGTTGAAACGCGCGCAGGGTCTCCCGGTACGGGGTGATCAAGAGGTCGACGTAACGGGCCAGCGCCACGTCGAATGGAAAGCGCCGGCGGAACTCCCCGGCGGTGAGACCGAGCACCGCCTTGAGGTGGCGGCCGAAGCTCTGGGGCGACGAATAGTCGAGGCGGTAAGCAATGTCGGCCACCGAAAGGCCCGGGTTCTGGAACAGGTACGCGGCGTGTACCAGTCGCATCGCCCCGAGGTAGCTCTTGGGCGAGGGCAACCGGGCGCGGTAGAAGCGGGACATCAACGTGCTCGGCGTCACCCGCAGGTGCCGGGCCAGGCCCCGCACGGTCGTGATCACGGGCGCGAGGCGCGCCACCGTCTCGAAGAACAGGCGCGCCCCTTCCGGTGCTTCCCCCAAGGCGGGCAGCACCCCGACGAGCACGCGGGCCGCCACGGGCGTGGCCGGCCGTCCCACGAGCTCGCGCAGGCGCCGCCACCCATCCGGCTCGGTGCAGTCGACCGCGGCCCGCACGCCCGTGGCCCCTAGCCGGAGGAGCGCCTGCGCCGCCTCCCCGTCGTGCCGCGACACAATCGCCACGGCCGGGATGGCGGGAAAGTCGCGGACAAAGCGCGCCACCACGGGAAGCTCGCTGCCGGGGCAGCGGTGTACCGAGATCACGAGCGCGTCCACCCGGTAACGCCTGGCGGTGTCGAGCGCGTCGCGGAACGACTCGGCGTGCACCGTGGCGAAGCAGCCGTTTCCGGCGGCATCCACCCGCAGGCGCTCGGGAGGCGGCACGACAGTGCAGATCGTCACCATGCGGCTCATACGGTAGCGGGGGCCCGTCAATGCATGATCAAGCACGACCACCGGCGCCCCCGCTCCCACCGTGGCGCCCCGGACCGACTCAACGCAGCGTCAACGACCCGGCGGCCGTCCCGCCACCGTCCCGACACGATGATGGAGGCATGATGCTTCAGCGGGGCAATGTCTCGTCGCGCCAGATTCTGGTGATCTTTTCCACTCTCGCTGTGGGCATGGCGGTCACGGGAGCCGTCCTCTTCATGCGCTACAGCGCCAAGGCGGCTGCCCACCCGAACCGCGTGGCCGTCGCGCCGTTCGGCCTGCCGGACGACCCCAGCGGACTCGAGTCGTGGCGCGTGGGGCTGGCGACCGGCCTCACCGACCGGCTGCCAGTCGACGGCCGCCTGACCACCGTCCCGCAAACCGAGGTCGCCGCGATCTGGGGCGCGGCCGCGAATCCGATCGTCGCCACCGTGGAGCTGGCCCGGCGCACGGCAGCGGGCCTCGCGCTCTACGGTCGCGTCGAGCGGGCGGGGGGAGACACGCTCCTGCTCCGAGCCGCGGTGATCGACGCCCTCCAGGCCCGGGGGCTGTTCGAAGTCGCCGTGCGGCTCGACCCGCCGCGCGACCTCGCTCGGGCGGCAGACACGCTCGCGGCGCTCGTGCGCGCCGGCTTGCGCGACCGGTGAAACTCGCCGCCGCACGCCGGGTACCGTAACAACCGCACGCGTGGGCGACCTCCTCGAGCGTCTCCAGAGCGCCTTGGCCGGCCGCTACGCTGTTGACCGCGAGCTGGGCCAGGGCGGAATGGCTTCGGTCTTCCTGGCCCGGGACCTGAAGCACGGGCGGCCCGTGGCGGTCAAAGTCCTCCTCCCCGAGCTCGCCCGCACGGTCGGCCCCGACCGGTTCTTGCGCGAGATCGAGATCGCCGCCGGGCTCACCCACCCGCACATCCTGCCCGTCTTCGATTCCGGCGCAGCGGACAGCTTCCTCTATTACGTCATGCCGTACATCGAGGGAGAAACGCTGCGGCACCGGCTGCAGCGGGAGCAGCGGCTCCCGCTTGCGGACGCCCTGCGCATCGCCCGAGAGATCGCGGAGGCGCTGGACTACGCGCATCGGCAGGGCATCGTACACCGCGACGTCAAACCGGAGAACGTCCTGCTCGAGGACGGCCACGCCGTCGTGGCGGATTTCGGCATCGCGCGCGCCCTCGCCTCCGCGGGCGAGGCGCGCTTGACGCGCACCGGCCTCCCGATCGGCACGCCGGCCTACATGAGCCCCGAGCAGGCGTCGGGCGATCAGGAGGTGGACGGCCGCAGCGACGTCTACGCCCTGGCGTGCGTCCTCTATGAGATGCTCGCGGGAGCGCCGCCCTTTCAGGGGCCGTCCTACCAGAACCTCGTGCGCCAGCATCTGATGGATCCGCCGCCGCACGTGGCCGCGCTCCGGCCGGAGGTCTCGGAGGGCGTCCAGGCGATCATCGAAAGAGCGCTCGCCAAGTCGCCGGCGGACCGCTTCGCTACGGCTGCCGCGTTCGCCGCCGCCCTCGCCGCCGATGCCACGGGTCCGCCCCCTGGGGGCGCGCGCCCGCGCCGACCTCGGGTGTCGCGCCTGACGGCCGGCCTCGTCGCCGGCCTCGTCGCTCTCGCCGCGGCAGCGCTGTGGGTCCGCCAGCGGGCGGGGACCGCGCTCGACGGCAACCTCGTGGCCGTGGCGCCGTTCGACGTGCTCGTGCCCGGCCTCGAGCTTTGGCGCGAGGGATTGGTCGACGTCCTGTCGCGCGACCTGGACGGGGCCGGGCCCCTGCGGACGGTCGCCCCGACGATCGTGGTGCGTCGCTGGCACGGACGGGCCGACGCGCCATCCGCCGCCGCCCTCGGCCGGGCAACGGGCGCCCGCCTCACCGTGTTCGGCCAGGTGCTGGGTGCGGGCGGTGACTCAGTCCGCGTCAGCGCGACCTTGTACGACTTGCTCGCGGGGCGCGCCCTGGGCGAATTCCAG
>Ga0214473_10006940_pt1 | contig 13480 bp, 8 predicted proteins | sample RVTome_7_FD_203509 | JGI IMG/M metagenome (GOLD analysis project Ga0214473, IMG submission 203509) | Soil microbial communities from uranium-contaminated site in the Upper Colorado River Basin, Wyoming, United States - RVT98D197 | ecosystem: Environmental > Terrestrial > Soil > Contaminated >...
CAGGTCCAGGAGCTTCTCCACCGTGTACTGCGCCACGTTGCCGCTGCCGGATACAAGGCACCGCTTTCCCTCGAGCGTCTCACCCCGGGTGGTGAGCATCTCGGCGGCAAAGTAGACGGCGCCGTAGCCGGTGGCCTCGGGCCGGATGAGGGAGCCGCCCCAGTGGAGCCCCTTGCCCGTGAGCACGCCGGTGAACTCGTTGCGGATGCGCTTGTACTGCCCGAAGAGGAAGCCGATCTCCCTGCCCCCAACCCCGATGTCCCCCGCGGGGACGTCGGTGAACTGGCCGATGTGCCGGAAGAGCTCGGTCATGAAGCTCTGGCAGAAGCGCATGACCTCGTCGTCGCTCTTGCCCTTCGGATCGAAGTCCGACCCGCCCTTGCCGCCGCCCATGGGAAGGGTGGTCAGGGCGTTCTTGAAGACCTGCTCGAAAGCCAGAAACTTGAGGATGCCCAGGTTCACGCTGGGGTGGAAGCGCAACCCGCCCTTGTAGGGGCCGATGGCGCTGTTCATTTCGATGCGGAAGCCGCGGTTGATCTGCGGTGTGCCCTGGTCGTCCACCCAGGGCACGCGGAACAGGATGACCCGCTCCGGCTCCAGAATGCGCTCCAGGATCTTCTTGGCGCGGTACTCGGCGTGGCGGTCCAGGACCAGGTGTATGGACTCGGCTACCTCCAGGACGGCCTGGTGAAACTCCGGCTCCGCCGGGTTCTTCGCCTGGACGTCCGCCATCAGACGCTCGACGTATTCGGTCATGCCTTGCTCATCCGGATGAAGGGTGGAATGCGGAAGCGGAATGCTGTTGGCGGGAGGGAGGTGGCACGCGTGGGGAGGGTGCGGCAGGGGCGCCGCCAGGGCGCCAGGGCCGGAGCTTGCCAGAACGCCGCTCCCCCGAGGGAGGCGGCTTGTGCTGTGCGCATGCCATCGGCATTTCCGCGCGCGGTGAGGCGCTGCTGCGAACGGGCAGGGAGAACATGCCGCCGGCCAGGGCGGCCCGCAAGGCGGGGCGGGGGCCGCTACGCCCCTTCCCTCACCCTCTCATTGAATCCGCCACAGTGCCACGCGCTCAACGCCGTTGCCGTCGACGGCAAGTCCCGCCAACAGGCCCGCCCCCAGGGCAAGCTGCCTCAGGCCAACGGGCACCACCAGTTCTCCGAGGTAGCTGCCGTCCCTCCCGAAGACGTCCAGCACTGTCCGCTCCAGGTCCCCCCGATTCGTCAGCACCCACAGGCGACCTTGCTCGTCGTGCGCCAGGGCGCTGAAATGGCTCTCCTCGCTGCCTGGCTCCGCGGCCGGGGGGAGGCCACCCTCCGCGGCCGCCATGGCCCCCAGGCGGGCGCGCCCCGCCGCCAGCCGTTCCCGGGCCGCTTCCAGCTCCGCTGGGGTACGCCGCGGCCGCGGGAGCTGGCGGCGCAGGGGGGGCAGAGGGTTGCCAGCCCCATCCAGGCGGTGGATGACGTACGCCAGTTCACCGTAGCCGTAGGCGAGACCGCCGCCCGGGGCGGCTGCCACGTAAAGCCGTGCCGGGTCCGAGGCCTCCGCCGGGTCCGGGCGCGCCTCTGTCAGCAAGGTGTGAGCGCCGCCGGCGTCCGGCCACCGCAGCAGGGAGGAGGTGAACGTGCGGAAATCCGGGGCTGCCAGATGGAGGGCCCCGCCGGGGGCGCGGGTGGCTACGTCCGCGAAGGTGGCGGCGTTCCGGGTGGCCACCACCGCGCCCGCGGCGTCGAAGGCCGTGTGGCGCCGCAGGCGCATGTCATAGGTTTCGTGCCCGCCCCCCGGAAGCGGCGCTACATGAATGGCCAGGCGGTGCTCCCCCGGGCCCTCGCCCGTGCGGCCGTGGGCCAGGACCACGGTGCCGTCCGGGTTGAAGATGCGGACGATGGGGTCGCTGCGATCGGCCACGAGAATGCTCCCGTCCGGCGCCACGGCCAGCGCCTGGATGGCATCGAACGCGCTGGGACCCTGGCAGAGCACGCAGCCGATGAGGCCGGCCGTTTCCAGGCGGGGGAGTTGACCCGCAGCGGAGGAATGGAGGACGGTGGCAAGGGCCAGGCTGGCGGCGGCGAGCAGGGCGGCACGCACGGCAGCAGGACAGGCAGGCATGGCGGTCTCCGCGTAGCGTGAACGGGGCATCGCGGATGGGACAGCGCCGTAGCCCGATGGGTTGCGCGGCGGTACTACTCTCCTCGATGGGCGTGTGCAGGCGTACGCGCGCCTCGAACAGGGCCGCGATGGTGCAACGACTTACCCTCGTTCCGCCCGGTGCAGCGCATCGATCCGCTCCTGGAGGTAGCGGGAGAAGCGCCCGGCGTAGCGGTGCTGGAGTTCCGGAATGCGCCAGTCGTCTCCGGTCACCTGGCCACGACACGACGCTGCCCCGCACGCGCAGGACATCCGCTCCCGCGGGTCACCGTCGATCATGGCGTAGTCGATGGTGAGCTCCGCGCCCGCGGCAACGTCCTTGAGCGTGACGAAAGTAACCTGCCCCCGCACCCCCACGTTCGCCTCGCAGGAGTGGTTCAGGCATAGCAGATTGCCCTCAACCTCCTCGGCGGTGAGCGGCGCGATCCACAGGTCATCCTCGATCTGGATCTCCGCCGGCGCGACGAGGTGGCGGATGCCGTCGAGCGTGGCCGTGTCCATGATGGCACCCGCCTTCACCGCCACGATCTCGCCGACGCCGATGGGGGCCCGCGCAAAGAGGCCTCGCCCCTGGATGGGACTGCCCCGCTTCTCGGTTCGGGGGTCGAACCAGCTCTGCATGGAAGGTGCGTCTCCGTTAGGGAAGGATAGGAGGTCCAACGCCCACTCACACCCGCGACGCGCCCAGGCGGTCCTCCAGCCCCGCCTCCATGCCGGCCGTGGCCTCCCGCGTGCGGCGCAACGCCTCCAGCCCGGCCGGCGTGACCCGGGCCAGCCGCCGAGGCCGCCCGCCCTTGGGGGAGGGCACGTCCTCCGTCACCACCAGCCGCTTCTCCACCAGGCGGCGCACCGTGGCGTAGATGGCCCCCAGCGACGCGGTCCGGCCGGCGCGCTCCCGCAACGCGCGCCGCAGGGCGGCGCCGTATGCCTTCGGCTCCAGGTGCAGGATGGCCAGCAGGAGCAGGTGTTCGAACTCTCCGAGAAAATCCCGTGACATGGCTATTCGCTCCTGAGGACGGCGTGGGGCTCCATGCGGGCCGCGCGCAGCGCGGGCTCCAGCGCGGCGAGGACGGCCACCGCGACCATGGCGGCGAAGGCCACACCGTAGAGCGCCGGCCCGCGGGGGTCCACGCCGCGTATGAAAACGGTGAGTACGGGCGCCACCACGGCAGCCAGCACCAGCCCGATGAGAATGCCGGGTGCCACGCGGACCAGCGTCTCCCGCAGCACGCCGCGCAGGATCCGCCCCGCGGGCGCACCCAGCGCCATGCGCACGCCGATCTCCGGCATGCGCCGCCGGATCTGGAAGGAGATCACGCCGAACAGGCCAATGGCCGCCACCAGGACACCCGCAAGGCCCCCGGCCAGCCCGAAGCTGGCCAGCACCTTCGGCATGCGGATGAGCCAGGCCATGAAGTCGGCCAGGGTCTGCGGGCGCTCCACGGCCAGCGAGGGGTCCACTCGCCGCACCGCCTGCCGCATGCCCTCCAACAGTTCCGCGGGCTTGCCGGCCGTGCGCAGCGAAAGGCGGACAGGCCCGGGCGGCACCTGGGCCAGCGGCAGGACCACGCGCTCCGGTCGGACGCCCGGCTGGTCGGGGTACCAGTCCGCCAGCACCCCCACCACCTCCGCCCACGTGTCCTCCCCGTGGACGCCCGCCACGCGCAGGCGGGTGCCCAGCGGGTTCGCTCCCTCCAGGTGACGGGTCGCGTAGGAGACGGTGACCAGCGCCACCGGCCGGCCGTTACCGTCATCCGTGGCGGTGAAGTACCGGCCGCTCACGAGACGCAGTCCGTAGGTCTCCAGGAAGCCTTCCCCCACCGCCAGGTATCCGGATGTGCGGGAGTTCTCCGCGGCCGGGTCGTCCCCCGGCAGGGCCAGTGGCGCGAACCGGTTGTCGAAGCCGGGAATGCCCATGCTCACCGTGGCCGCCGCCACGCCGGGGATGCGGAGCAGTTCGCGCTGCATGTCCGCCACGAGGGCGTCCCGTGCGCCGGGCGTGGCGTGGCCGGCCCCCGGCGTGACCGTGCCCAGAGCCACGGCGTCCACCGGGATCTCGGCCCCCATGCCGGCCGTGCGCACCATCCCCGCGCCCAGATAGAGCGCCGCCACCATGCCGATGGTGGAGAGGGTCACCTGCACCCCCACGAACCAGCGGCCGAGCCGCTGCTGCTGCCGCCCGGAGCCGCCGCGGCCGTTCCCGGCCAGCACGCCCCGGAGATCCACGCGGGATGCGCGCAGCGCCGGCACCGTCCCCGCCAGTATGGCCGCTCCCATCACCACGGCCAGGGCGCCCAGCACCACCTCCGGGCGCACCTCCATGCGCATCCAGTAGTATCCCCAGTGCCCGGACAGCCGGAGCTCCGCCCAGCGCAGGAGCGCCGCACCTCCGGCCAGCCCCACAACCCCGCCGGCCACCGCCACCAGCAGCGCCTCCGCGAAGAGCTGGAAGGCTACCTGCGCTCGCGCGGCGCCCAGGGCAGCGTGCACGGCCAGGGTCCCCGCCCGCTCCGTGGCCCGCACCATGAGCAGAGTGGACACGTTGGCGGCGCAGATGATCACCAGGAAGGCCACCAGCGCCGCCAGCGCCCCGAATGCCACCGCTTCGCCGCCTTCCCCGCGGCCGCCCACCCAGCCCTCGACCACGGCCCGGTAAGGTCCTGCCGCGTCCCCGGGGAGTTGGAGACCCGCCACGCGGCTCTCCAGGGCCCGGGCAGCCGCTGCGGGCCCGACGCCCTCCGCGAGCCGCCCCACCACCTCCTCGGGGACCTCCCCCGGCGGCAGGACCGTCCAGTACGACTGGTTCTCGGGGAAGCCGAAGTCGGGTGGCATGACCCCCACGACCGTATGCGGCACACCGTCCAGCCGGACCTCGGTGCCGATGACTCCCTCATCGGCGCCCAGCTCCTCATAGACGTCCCAGCCCAGCAGGAGAGCGCCGGTGTCGTCGGCATGGGCGGTGGGCCATCGCCCGAGGGCGGGGCCGAGCCCCAGGAGGGGGAAGACGGCCGGCTCCATGGCGGCCCCGGCCGTCCGCAGCGCCGGCACGTCCGGTCGGACGAGGGTGGCGTTCGTGCCGCGCACGCCACCCACAGCGTCCAGGCCGTACCCGGCGGCCCAGTCGGCGGCCGGGGTGGGCGGCAGGGCCAGCGGGCGGGCCCGCGCATCCCACAGTTCCAGGCTGACGATCTCCTCACCCTGCGGCACCGGGAGGGGCCGCAGGCTACCGTGCAGGATGCCCAGGACCACCACGGCCGCCGTAAGTCCCACGCCCATGGTGAGCACAGCGGTGACGGAGGTGCCCGGCGCCCGGCGCAGGCCGCGCACCGCCAGGCGGAGCCCGTGCACCGGCTGCACGCCCCAGAGCGACAGGGTGCGCAGGCCCCCTCCGGCCACCCGGTCCCGCAGCGCATAGGCGCAGACGCCCAGGAGTTGCCCCCAGTAGCGAACGCGCGCCGCCCGCCCCGGACCGCGCTCCTCGCGGAGGTCCGCCAGCGCCGCCTCGGCGTCCCCGGGTGCCAGGCGTTCGAGGAGCCACCTATCGAGGCCGCCCCGCTCCCGCTTGTCCCTCTCCAGATCCATGTCTTCCCCCTGCCGTGAACACCCTCGCCATCGGGCGGCGCCATTTACGTACAAGATACGTAAATGCAGTACGGTGGGGAATGTCCAGGGTTTCATTGGGCAGGGAGCGGCCCATGCATTCCGGGTGCAGAAGAATGACAGCCCCTTGGGGTGGGGGGTCACGCGAGCCTCCGCGCGCGAAGCGTCAGCTCGAGCGCAGCGACCCCGCTGGATCGATGCGCGTCACCCGGCGGGCGGGAATCCAGCACGCCGCGGTGGCCACCGCGCCCAACGCGCCGGCCACGGCCAGCAGCGTGAGCCCATCGAACGGAGACACGCCCACCAGCACGCCGCGCAGCACGCGGCCGGCGGCGAACACGCCGGGGATCCCGATCACCAGGCCCAGGCCCACCAGCTTCAGCCCTTCCCCCACCACCATGCGCATCACCTGCCCCGGCTCCGCTCCCAGCGCCATACGGATACCCAGCTCGCCGCGACGGCGCGTAACGGCGGCGGAGACCACACCGAAGAGCCCCATGGCCGTGAGGAGGAGGGCGCCCAGGGCAAAGCCGCCGATGAGGGTGGCGCTCAGCCGCTGGCGGCTGACGGACCCGTTCACCAGTTCCTCCACGCCGCGCACCTGGGAGACCGGGAGCGCTGGGTGCACCGCGCGGACCATCTGCTGCACGGCGGGGAGGAGGGACTCCAGCCGGCGCTCGGTGCGGACGACGTAGGAGAGCGAGCTGTACGTGTACTCGCGGCTCCTCCGCCACAGCTGCCCGCGTCCGTCGGCATGGATGTCGTACATGCGAGGCTGCTGCAGGACGCCGACGATCCGCAGGGTGTCGCCGCCCATGAGCACGGTTGCCCCCACGGCAGACCGGTCGGGGAAAAAGGTCCGGGCGAAGGTGTGGTCGATCAGCACCTCGTTGGAAGGTTCAGGGCCGGCGGCGCCGAAGCCCGGTCCTTCGAGGAGGCGGAGCCCCAGCGCCTCCACGGCCCCCTCGGTGAGGGCGCCGACGTCCGCCAGCGGCTGGTCGTGCTCCATGGCTCCCGTATTCCCCGGAGCCGCAGGGAAGGAAACGGTCTGCTGATTCGCGTCACCGGTGAGGGGGAGGCCCGAGAGAGCGCCGGCGCCGGTCACGCCCGGGAGTGCTGCCAGCCCGGCGATGATCCGATCGTGGAGCTGTGTGAGTGCCTCCTCGGGGACCTCATCCTCCGCCACCAGGATGCGGAACGTCACGGCGCCCGAAGTGCGGAAGCCGGGGTCGGAACGGAGCAGCACTTCGAAGCTCCGCACCAGCATGCCTCCGGCCGCGAGCAGGACGAGTGAAAGCGCCACCTGGACAATGACCATGCCGCGGCGCATGCGGTCGTGGGCACCGCCCCCGCGCACGGCCGCCTGCCGGAGGGCATCGTAGAGGCGCGTGCGGGCGGCCCAGAGCGCCGGCACGGTACCCGCCAGCAGACCGAGGGCCAAGCCCACCGCCAGGACGAGGGCGCTCACGCTGCCGTCCACGGCTATGTCGGCGCGCCGGGGAAGGTCCGCAGGGGCCAGCCCCACCAGGAGCCGCGCCCCCAAGACGCCGGCCCCGAGGGCGCCGGCCGCGCCCATAAGACCCAGTAGCGCGCCCTCCAGGAGGGATGCCCGGCCCAGCGTCCACCCGGTGGCGCCCAGCGCCCGCGAGACGGCAAACTCCTGCTCCCGTTGCGCCGCCCGTCCCAGGAGCAGGGTAGCGAGGTTCACCGTGAGGACCAGCACGAGGAACACCCCGGCGGCGCCCAGTACCACGAGGGCTGGCCTGACGGGAGCCACGAGATCCTCCATCAGGGCGACCGGGTAGAGCTTGATCCCCCGCTCACCGAGGTGGAGGCGGTCCACATACTCGCCCACCGCGTCGACTGCGGTGCGCACTGTTGCGGGCTGCGTGCCGGGGCGCGCCCGGACGAACGCCGCATAGCTGCCGCCGCCGGGATTCGTCTGACCCAGGTCGTAGCCGAAGTTGACGTACAGGTCTCCCGCCTTCGGGGAGACCCCCGAGCCGTGGCGGGCAAAGCGGAAGCCCGGCGGCATGACACCCACGATGGTGGCCACGGTGGCGTCCAGGCGGATCTCACGCCCGAGAACGCCCCGGTCCCCGCCGAACTGCTCCTGCCACAGCTCGTGGCCGAGCACGGCCACCAGCGGCTGACCCTCCGCGTCGTCCTCCGGTGCGAAGCCCCGCCCCAGCACCGGCTGCACGCCCAGGAGGTCGAAGATCCCCGCCTGGGTCCACATGACGTCGAGCTCCTGAGGGGCCGCTCCGCCGCCGATCGCCACGGCGGTGGGTCCCACCTGGACGGCCACGGCGCCGGTGATGACGCCGCCCACCGTGTCCAGCGCCACCGCGTCCGGGCCGGAGAGCCACCCCCGGTCCAGGTCGAAGACGGTACGGTAATCCCGCCAGACGAAATAGAGGTCCTCGGGTCGCTCGTAGGGGAGCGGCTCCAGGAGCACGTTGTCCACCGCGCTCCACACCACCGCGAAGCTGCCGAGGCCGATGGTGAGCGTCCCCACCGTGGCCAGTGTGAACGCGGGCGCCCGGCGCAGGCGCCGGGAGGCCCGCTGCATGTCCAGCCCCCAGTTGCCCCGCCGGCGCCACCGCACCGCGGGGTTCATCCGCTCGCCCAGGCCATTGCGCACCGAATCGCTCACCGCCCGGGCCCAGAACACTGTACGGTCAAGCGCACCCGCGGCGGCGGCCTCCGCCGCGCGACGGCGGTAGCTGGCCAGCCACTCGGCGCCCACGTCATCACGGAAATCCCGCGGGTAGAGCCGCAGCAGGAGCCGGAGCACGGCCTCCCTCATGGACCGCCGCCTGCTCATGCCCATCCCTCCAGGAGCCCGCCGGCGCGGGCCGCACGCGCCAGGCTGGCCATGCGCCGGGCCTCCGCGCGGCCCACCTCGAGGCCGAAGGGCGTGATGCCGTAGTAATTCCGGCGCTCGTCCTGGCCGGGGCCAGCGGGGGGCGCCGGCGTCTCCTCGATGAGCCCCTGCTCCCGCATGCGGCGCAGGGCACGGTAGAGCGTGCCCACGTCGGGCACGGCGGCCTCGCCCCGGTCCTCCGCGTCCTTGATGATGCCGTAACCGTGGCGGTGTCCGCCGGCCACGCTGAGGAGGATGTGGAACTCCACAGGGCGCAGAGGGAGGAAGTCTGCGGGCTGGCGGCGGCGGCGATCCATGGGGGCTCCGACGGTAATGGGAGGCGTTGTGCATATATGTGTAACACATATAGTCCGCCGGAACAAGGGGGCCATGGGGGCGCGCGGCAGATGAAGGCCGAGGAGCGCCTGACGGCTCCGCGGCGGTGTCGCTTCAGGCGCTCACTCGCCGCGCAGCACCGCCGCCGGATCCACCCGCGCGGCGCGCAGGGCGGGGAGGGCACTGGCCGCGAACGCGGCCGTGCCGAGCACCAGCGTCATGGCGGCGAAGGTGACGGGATCCGTCGCTTCCACCCCGAAGAGGAGGGTCGCGGCCAGGCGCGTGAGCCCCAGCGCCGCCACGAGGCCGAGGAGCATGCCCACGACCACCAGCCGCATGCTGCGGCCGAGCACCAGGCGGGCTATCTCCCCGCTGCCGGCGCCCACCGCCGCGCGCACCCCCAACTCGCGCAACCGGCTGGTGACGCTGAAGGACACCACGCCGTAGAGCCCGACTACGGCCAGCAGCAGCCCCGCGGCGGAGAAGAGGGAGAGGAGCACGCTCAGGAATCGCTCGGGGCCGAGGGCGCCGCGCACCACGTTGCTCATGGGGCCGGGCTCGGCCACCGCGAGCAGCGGATCGATCTCCGCCACAGCGGCGCGCAGCGCGGCCACCACGTCGGCCGCGGGCAACTCCGAGCGCGGCACGGGGAAGAGCGTGCCGGTGGGCAACTGCTCCTGGGCCAGGTAGAGGGCGTACCGGCTTCCCTCGCGCACGCCGAAGTTCTTGACGTCCTCCGCCACGCCCACGATCTCCCACCACGTCGGATCGGCCTGCGAGCCCACGTTGATGCGCTTGCCGAGAGGGCTCTCCCCCGGGAACACGGCCGCGGCCATGGTCTCGTTGATCACCACCGCCGCGGGCGCCCCCTCCCGGTCCTCCGGCCCCGGGCCGCGGCCCGCCACGATCCCGATGCCGATGGTCTCGAAGTAGCCAGGCGTGGCGCGGCGGTATCACTTGCGGCGCCCGGCCGGCCGGACGTGCAGCGGCGTTTGACGCGGCAGCGTTGATGGAGCTTCCGAGCGGCCCCGGTGGAGCGCCGGTTGCGCCGGCCCGACTCTGGCAGCGCCAGTGAGAGCCGCCGCTATCTACCGGCGCCCTCCGATTGCGCGAAGTAGCTCCTCGGCGCGCTCGTTGCCGGGGTCCAGCACGAGGGCCTGGCGGACGTCGGTGCTTGCCCGGGCCGTGTCGCCGGCTTCCAGATACGCGGCCCCCCGGGCCAGGCGAGCGTCCACCGACGCGGGGAATCCCGCCACCCACGCGGACAGCAGTTCGATTCCCATGCCGTAGTCACCGGACCCGACCAACGCCCGGCCGATATCGCGCAGCTCCAGCTCGGTCACGGGCTTACCTGCGGCGACATCGCGCATAATGGCATGGTGGGTCAGCTTGACACGGTTCAGCCCCCGCCGACGGAGTTCCAGCACGCTGTCCGCCAGCATGGCAATGTCCCTCCCCGAGCCGAGCACGAAATCCATTGCCGGATCGCTTCCCCCGCGGTATTCGGCGATGGTCGGCGCTGCCGTTACGTCCGGCTCCAGCCAGGCGCGAGTGTCCCATGGCACGCTGTTGACCCAGTACCATTCGGCCACGCTGGCGATCAGGCCGCTGTTCGGGAGATTTATGCCTAGGGTTTCGGATGCGAAATTGGGCGAGGCACCCGTCGGCTCCCCCACGAAGAGAGTGTTGGTGTGCTCCTCCATGAACATGGCCACCATCATCCCAGCGCTGAAGGTCTCCCGGCCTATGATCGTGAAGAGGCGGCCGGGCTGGTTCAGATGTGGACGGGCCAGAATGCCATGCAGGAGGGGTCGCGCCAGGTTTTTGTTGCCACCGCGAGCATATCGGAGATCCAGCACGAGCCGCTCCGCAGCCACGCTGTCGACCAGGGCCCAAAGCTGTGCGGAAAATTCGCCCAGGCTCTCATCGTGGTCGCTTCCGATCCGCTCCAACTGGGCGTAGACCGTGCGGCTGGCGGGAAGGAACTCCGCCCACAGGGATTCCTGGGGATTGCGCAGGTGGAGCGGCACCGCGGCGGGAGCGGTTGGGCGTCCGAGAGCAGCGGCGCCACCCGCGACGCTCTCTTTGCTCGTGTAGGAGAGGTCGTCGTCAGGGCTTGCCCCAACCGCTCGGAGGACCACGGTCCGCTCCGGCCGATCCGCCGGTCCCACGACCACGAGAGACAGCTCACCCTTTAGCGGTGTAATGCCGAGCCCCGACAGGACCCAGTCCATCATCAGGAAGTAGGGCGCCCGGTGCAATCTCCCCCAGTCGTTGTCCGCGGGCGTGATCCGCATGACCTCATCCAGGGCCGCCTGTGCATCAAGCTCCCCGATCCGGAGTACCTGGGCGCCAGCCAGGTCCGCATGCTCAGACGCCGCGGCCGTGACGGCGATTCCATCGCTGAACGGGCGTAGCCGAATGGGATACCAGCTGGGAGCGATGGTGCGTGCGGTGGCGCCGTAGAGCTGGGTGTGGCCGCCCGTCATGCGCGCCATGAGGCGCATCATGCCCAGAACGATCGCTTCATCGCTCAGCGCCGGAATGGCACGCGCGAGCGCCCTCCCTTCGGCGTCTACCTCGGCCTCAGTCATGCGGGCGAACGGTGCTGGATGAATGTTCCGCACGCGGGACAGGAGGACCTCCAGGTCCTGCTGCCAGGCTGCGCTCCGGGCTAGTCGCTCCGGTGTTGAGGACGCACCAGGCGGGCTGGCCGTCACAGGCCCGCGGTCACCGGTGCGGCTTTGCCCGGCGCCGCACGCCGCGAACACGAGGGTCAGGCAGGCGGTCAACATGCCGATGCGCATTGCCAAGCTCCTTCGCTGGATGAAAATGGGTCAATCAGTGCGCAGCGACTCCGCCGGCGCCACCCGGCCGGCCCGCAACGCCGGTATCAGCGCGCCCATCACGCCGGTGACCACGAGCGCCAGCGTCACGCCGGCCAGCACGCCCACGTCCGTGACGGGAAGATCGGGGACGATCCCACGCAGGAGGCGCGCGCCGGCCACGAATCCGAGCACACCCGCCGCGGCCCCGAGTCCCACGGTGCGCAGGCTCTCGGCCAGGATCCCGCGCAGCACCGCGGACCGCTCCGCGCCCAGCGCCATGCGCACGCCGATCTCCGATCGGCGCCGGGCCACGTCGAAGGCGGCCACGCCGTAGACGCCGAACGTGGCCAGGACCAGGGCGGCCACGGCGAACAGGCTCATGAGGGTAGCCGAGAAGCGGGGCCGCGCCACTGCGGCGGCCGCATGATCCACCAGCGTCTGGGCGTTCTCCACGGGCGCGCCGGCTTCCAGTTGGGCCACGATGGAGCGGGCGGCGGGAAGCACGGCCAGGGGATCCCCCGAGGTGCGGACGAGCGTGGTGCCGTGCAGCGGGTTCTGCCAGGCGGAGATGTATGCCATGCCCGGTGGCGAAGTGCCGGGGCCGTAGTGTTGGACCGAGGCCACGACGCCCACCACGGTGAGGCGGGGACTGTCACTCTCGGGGCCGCCCGACTGGAGCTCGCGGCCGAGCGGGCTCTCGCCGGGCCAGTACCGATCCGCCAACGTCTCGTCGATGACGATTTCACGCATGGTGCCCGTGAGCGCCGGGTCGAAGCTCCGGCCGCGCAGCACGGGAATCTCCATCGTCTCGAAGTATCCGGGACTCACCACGGCGTAGTCCAGGCGGATCAGGTCCTCACTCGAGACGTACGGCCGTCCCTCGAGCCAGTAGGCGTTCTGGCGGTCGCTGCCACCGAGGGGGAGTGGATTCACGGATGCCACGGAGCGCACGCCCGGCAGCGCCTGCAGGCGATCAAAAAGCTGGCGGTAGAAGTCCACGCTCATCGCGCCTCGCTCGGCCCGCCCGCCGGGCAGCTCGATATCGAAGGTGAGGACGTTCTCCACGTTGAAGCCGAGCGGTTGGCCGCTCAGCGTGAGGAACGCGCGTCCGAGCAGGGCCGCGCTGGCCACCAGCATGACGGCCAGCGCCACCTGCGCCGCTACCATGGCACGCCGGAGCCGTCGCAGGCCCGGGCCCTGGCTGCCGCGCCGCGCCGTGCGCAGCGCGCTCGTCCCATCACGCCACAAGGCGTGCAGGGCGGGCGCGGACCCGAACACCACGCCCACGGCCGTCGAGACTGCCAGCGCAAACAGCAGCACGCCGCGATCCACCGTAACGTCGGCCAGACCAGGCAGCACGGTGGGGTCGAGCGTCTGGACGAGCCGTACCAGCCAGAACGCCAGGACCATCCCCGCCAGTCCCGACAGGAGTGAAAGCACCAGGCTTTCCACGAGGAGCTGGCGCGCCACCCGCAACCTGCTGGCGCCCAGGGCGGCACGCAGCGTGAACTCCTCCCGCCGCCCGGCGGCCCTGGCCAGCAGGAGCATGGCGCCATTCAGCGACGCGATGAGCAGCAGCAGGCCCACGCCCGCCATCAGGTGCCCCATGCGCCCGCTGCCGCTGCCCACGAGCTGCTCGCGCAGCGTGACCAGATGGATCCCGGCGCCGGTGTTGGAGTCCGGGTACTCGGCCTCCAGGCGCGCCGCG
>Ga0214473_10006941_pt1 | contig 13479 bp, 18 predicted proteins | sample RVTome_7_FD_203509 | JGI IMG/M metagenome (GOLD analysis project Ga0214473, IMG submission 203509) | Soil microbial communities from uranium-contaminated site in the Upper Colorado River Basin, Wyoming, United States - RVT98D197 | ecosystem: Environmental > Terrestrial > Soil > Contaminated >...
AAGTTAATCCATTCTTCCTGAGTTCTTCTTTCATTATCTGGTCTTGATAATATTTTTATTTGTTGCATTTTGTAACACATTTTAATTTTTTACTCTGCTTTGCAGAGTTCACTAACACCCCACGAGAAAAGCCACTGCCGTAGTCAAACCTGCCGAAGCCAAAGACATCGAACCTGCCGAAGCAGCCGAAGCAGAGATCAACGGAACAAACGTGATAATCATTTCTTTGTGATTGGGTTGGAGTGTATAAGGTTAAATTATCTTTTCCAAACTTCTTTAATGTCTTTAAAATTTTGTTTATTTTATCTTTTGTATCAAACAATGCCTGTAAATATAGTTCTGTTTCAGAATCTTGTTTAAAATCTCCTTCAATAATAGGAACTTTTATATTATAAATCTTTGGTTTGACTATTGTGCTATCTGCGTCGTGAATTATCTCTGCATTTAGATTATCTTTATTATAAATTATTCTTGTGCTTGTTATTATCCATTTTTCTTGGAAGTCTGCCTTTAGGCTTTCTATTATATCTTTTTTTGTAGATTTATATATATCTGGAGCAGAGATCATCTTTTCTCCTTTATTGTTAAAGTGTTCAACCCAATCTTTCTGAGTTTTAATAATTTTTTTTTTTATTGTTTCACATTCTGACTCTTTGTTTATTTGCATTGTTTTTCACCTTTAATTATAATTACCAGGAAAGGATTGGGAGGGGACATTCAGACCCTCATCTCGGGCCTTTCCTGGTATTCATATTTGGAAGTTCCGAGATCATGATTAGCCAGAAAATATTATGAAGGGGAATACTAAAACCCTATCTTGGTTATTTCCTGGCTTTTGTGCATAGACGATGTGTTACCAAGACTATAATAAATCAAAAATTGAAGTGATATAATGGAATAGTTTATATTGGCGAACCTATAATAGATTTCTGGCAAAAACACACGGACAACCCATTATATATATTCTTCCTTTGATTTATTCTTCTTCAGTTTCTTCTTCATCTTCACCTTCTTCGTCTTCATCATCATCAGAGCTTTTCTTTTTCTTCTTTGGTTCTTCAATTACAGTAAGCTCTATCAATTTCCCTACAGGCAATACTTCGGGAACTGCTGTCTGTATTTGAAGGATTATAGCTTCTCCAGGAACAGTTACTACTTTAGTATGCTTTCCCTCTTTTCTCTCCTCTCTCATTTCAACATTAATTTTATTAAAACCTACAATTATTCCTTTCATCTCTTCACCCCCTTCCACTCTTTAGGATCATAATGCTTGTGAGCTTCTCCTTCTTCTATTGGTTCTTCATAAGAATTTTCTTTATACTCTTTTTTCTTCTTTGTTTTTTTTGTTGTATCTATTACTTCTTCTGATCCTGTTTCAAGAGTTTCAACTGTTCTCTTAAAAAATATCATTATTTTTTCAGAAGAAGATATTATAAAAAGAATAATTGATAAGAATGTGAAAAGAGATGCTGCAAGATAAACTATTATCTCTTTAATATCATAAGATACTCCTATTAAACCTAAAGTTATGAAAAAAGATATTATAAAAAATACTTTAGTGACTTTGTTTTTCTTAATAAGTTGATCTGAACTTAGATCATAGAATGGTTTTGATTTCTGAAAGGTTATCATCTTCCTGTATCCCTCTCAATTATTTTTTTTAATATTATTTTAGATAGAGTTTTAACTTCTATCTTTGAGAACTTTGAGTCTTTATTCATTTGTATTCCTCCAGAAATTTTTTAACAGAACATCTTATTAGATGGGCTCTATTTTCTACTAATCCTTTTTTAACTAGATCATCAATCTTCTTTATCATTGATTCTCTAAGTCGTATATGAATTAATACTAGCAGTTCTTTTTTAACTAATTCTTTCTTTGACATCTTAACATCTCTTTTGAAAAGGCTTTTATACCTTAGAATTAATCTGCAATTATGGGCCCATAGCTCAGCCCCTTAGAGCAAATCAATCCTATTGAATTTTAAAAGACTAATTAGTATATAAATGTATCTGTTATATACCTTTTAGATATTATTTCTTTTTCCTTAATACTTCCCAGACAGCCGTAACCTTATCATTCTCGCCTGTAATTGCCTTGTAAAAGTCTTCATCAAAGAGTTTGTTCTTTATGAGCTCCTGCTTCCTATTGTCAGCTACTCTTAAAGGATCAATATAAAACTTATTTGTTGTCTCTATCTTATCATGAGCCAGTAAGTGCTGAACAAATACAGGATCCTTAGTCATAAGATAAGTGTAAGTTCCTGCAAATCTCTTCATCATATGGCTGCTCCATAGATGATAATATTCTGTTGTTTCATAATGGACTCCTAGCTGCTGCTTCTTATACTTCCTCATTCCTATTGTTTTGTCAAATCCCCTTCCAGGAAAGAGGCTTACTAACTGCTTTCTCTTTCCGCAAAACCATCTCTGAATAACTAATGGATCTAAATAAGAAGTCTTATGCCTGCTGCTTCCTGGAAAGATATAACCTTGATTCTCATTTATCCATTCCCAGTTGTCTAATATCCAGGATCTTATATGGGCTGCTATAGATTCAGGAATAATCTTTGTTACAATAAGATTTTTTCCCAATACTTTTCCATTGATAGTCCATGCTTTCTTTTGAATAAGCATGCTTAGTTTTCTAAAGCTGCTATCCTTATGGAAGTCCTTTAAGTTGATTGCACATGCTTCTCTGATCCTGCATGCACATCCTAGCTGCATTAACAGGATCATCTTAAACTTCCTTTCTTTAGGAGCAAAGCAGTTCCTAAAGAAGAATACTATATCCTCTGGCTTGCAAACTTTCTCAACCCCTTTAGTTACTATAGGCAATGTAATGCCTTTTTCATTTCTTTTAAGTTCTAACATTTTAATAACCTCCAAGCTAGAACTACTAGAATTAATCCCATTAATTCCACCCCCTTTTATGCTTTAAGATACTTTCTATTTTAAATAAAATTCTAAAGACACTCCCTTTCCTCATTAGTGTTTTAATATTAGTTATACATTACTTTATCCTATAAGAGGTGACATGAATGTTAAAAGACGCATTAAAATATGCTCTATCTTTATTTAAGCAAGGTGATATAACTGGAGGTGTTATCGCTCTTGCGGTTGCTTCAATTATTGTTATAGGAGTAGGTATTCCTATAACACAAAGTGTAATAGATTCATCCAATCTTACAGGAATAACATCTACAGTAGTTAGCTTTATTCCAGTTATGATGGCTGTTGCACTAATGCTTGGAGCAGTCCAGGTAATGAGAGGGCAAGCTTAAATGGGGAAAAAGATTTTTTTCTCATTAATTTTTTTTCTTTTTTTTGGATTAATTTTAGCAGTTTTGGTTAATAGCAGTTATGCACAAACCATATCCAACTGCTCCAACATCTCCAACTCAGGCACATTCACTCTCACAAGCAATTTATTAAGTGTGTCTGGTAATTGTATAACAATTAATGCAAGTGATGTAACCTTAGACTGCAACTGGAAAAATATAGATGGAATTTGGGCAAGTGTTTATTATGGAATAAAAGTTGATGGAGTTAATAATACTATAATAAAGAACTGCAATATAACTGATTTTCCCAATTCTATTATGAATGTGCAGGCAAACAATACAGTTATAAAGAATAATTCAATCAGGCAAAGCTGGTTTGGAATTACAGTTACAAGAAGTTTAAATACAACTATATTTAATAATTCAATAATTAATGATGGAGGCAGTAATTATATTGATTTGCAATATTCAAGCATAAATAATATTTCTGACAATAAATTATATAATCTTATAGGCAATACATCATATGGTATTATGATTACAGATGCTGTAGGAGGCAGGAGCAATTCAACAAAAATAATAAATAATAGGATTGATAATGCATCATACAGTATTATAATATCAGGAGGCAATAATCCATACTATGCAGAAATCAAGGATAATAATATTTCTGAACCAGCTGTTAATTATATTTATACAGACAATATGAATAATATAAATCTAATAAATATTTCTAATAATAATTTTACAAGACACGACAAGACAAGCGGAATAAGTTATCTGCTTCGTGATGAAATTAATACAATTTATGGGGATAATGAAAGTGTTGGAATGTTCTGGTGCATTAACTGCACTAATGTAACTGTGAAAGACAATAAATTAATTAAAATGAGAATGTCATCAGTATATCTTGTTAACAGCACAAACAATACAATTAATAATATAACATCAGAAAATTCTTATTATGGTATTAATTTGGATACCAGTTCTAATAATACTGTTATTAATTCTGCATTAACAGGCAGTTATCATAGTATTTATTTAATTACTAATTCCAAATTTAATAATATATCAAATAATAATGTTATAACTTCAGCAGATGGCGGTTCAATAGGATATATTTCAGATGGAACATCTATTTATAATACTATTAATAATAACAAGTTTTCTAATGGTCAGTATGGTATATATGTAAGTGGAAATAGCAATATAACTTATAACAATATAACCTTAGCAACTGTAAGAGGCTTAACAGAATTTGGAAATTATAATCATATAATAGGCAACATTATATGGAAATGTGCAAGAGGAATGGAATTATATCACTGGACTTCTGAAATCAGGGATAATAATGTTTCATGGAATAGTGGAGCAGGGTATTGGATAGATTATGGTTTGAGGAACTTTGTAAATAATATTGCAGATGAAAATACAATAAATGATTTTAATGCAAGTGCAGTTACTTCTGGTTTTGACCTGTGGGTTAATAATCTCTCTATACAAGGCAAAAACTACACATTTAATTCATATAAAATTAGCATAAACGGAAGCAATGGGGGCTATAAACCATCAGATACAGGAACATACAAAAACTTTTCAAGATGGCTGAATATTTCAGCAGATATTGTAAAAGGTTATATTGATTTAAATTTCACATGGGGAAATAATGAATTAACAGCAGATGGAATCACAGATGAAACAAAGCTGGTTGTTTTAAGCTATAATGGTTCTGAATGGATTAATGACAGCACATTATTTTCAGTTCAAATGCTAAACACAGCCCAGAATGAGTTTAGGATTAATATAACTAAGCCAAGCGAGAGATATTGGGGAATATTTGAAAATACAACAGATTTAATACCGCCAAACATTAATTTTACTTTCCCAACATTTAATAATGGAACATATTCAAGAAATGATATTTTAATTAATGTAACAGCAACAGACAATGTTGGAATAAGCGTAATTAATATTTCATTATATGACAGCAATAAATTATGGATTAATTCAAACACCTCATCAACTTCACCATTCTACTGGAACATCTCAGGATTAACTTCTGGAATATATTACTTCAATGCAACTGCAAATGATACTGCTAACAACATTAACTTTACAGAAACAAGAAATATAACACTATATACAGCACAATCATTAAGTAATATAAATTTTTCACAGGCAATAGAAAATAAAAATCTTAGTGCTTCAATAACTTATATAAGTGGTAATATAAATAATCTAACATTCAACTGGTATGTAAATGATATCTTTATTATTAATCAAACAAATATAAATATCACTATTGGAACAACTATAACAAATACCTTAACAAATAATTATTTTAATAATAAAGATAAAATTATTTTAAATGTAAATTCTTCTATAGGCATTTCTCAATCAAAATCAATAATAATAGGGGGTGAATATGATATGGTATTATTTTTAATCTTAATAACAATAATTGCATTTGTTCTTCTTGGATTTGGATTTTATACGGGTATTCCTGCTCTTGGGATGATATCTTCTGTTGTATTTTTAATAGAAGGTCTTATTTTAATTGTAACGGAAGTTCCAGCAATAGACTCTAAATTTTCAATAGGAATAGGAATAATATGTATTGTTCTTGGTGCATTTATTGCACTAATAAGTTATAAGGAGATGTAATAATGGATGATGGATTTTCAGAAGAAGATAAAGAGAAGATATTAAAGATGCAGCTGGCTGATATAGAAGCTAGAAGATCTGCACAGGAAGAAGAAAGTCAGGATTATATGGAGAATATCTTTGATTTTCATAAATATACTGCTGATCCTGGATTAAGGAAAGTATATAATGCCTTAAAAGAAATAGACAAGAACTGGGTTTTTGGAAATTTTAACCCTCTTGATGAGGCTGTTATTCTTGAATTGGATGGAATGATAGATGACATAGATGCTTTATTGCCTGATCTTCCAAACAATAAATTAAAGATAGCTTTCTTAAGAGATATTTTTTCTAGAATTACAGTATCTAGGGGAAGAAAAGGATTTGCTGCTACATTATTTGTAACACAAATAGGAAAGACAAAAGCCGAACTATTAAGTCATGGCGAGAAGAAAGGCGGCTTAAGTAGGCTTTTCTCAAAGAAAAAAGAGGGTGAATAAATATGGCTAATATGGATGTTATTTTAGTATATATAATTAGTTTTTTTATGTTTTACTTTATATTAACAGGAATAGTAATGATTTACTTTAGAAAATTATTATTATATGAGTGGAGAAAGAGGTTTATGATCAAGAGAGGATATGGATATATAAGAATCTATGGTAATGATAAAAGAGTCAGGGAATATTTCACTAATTTAAAAAAAGATAAAATAACCATTCAAGGAAAAGCTTATTTAATAAAACCTAAGATGATTAATTTTATTGGAAGTGCTTGTTTATTCAGTTATAGAGAAGGAATAGCAGAGCCAATAAATTTGTATTCTAAAAATATTATTGGTATAGATTCAAAACATTTAGAAGGATTCTTATTAAAGATGAAGATGCTTGCTAAGGTTATTGCTTCTAAAGAAATGAAGTGGGTATTGTATGCTGCTGTTGGAGCTATAATAGCAGCAGCTGTTTCTGCACTTTTAGGATACACTAATTACCAAACATTACAAGATATAGCTTCTAAGGTGGTAGGATGAGAGGCAAACTAAGAGGGAGATTAAAGATTATTGATGAATGTGGATCATTAATAGATGATACTAATTTTGTTCCTTTGGACAATATAGCAAGCATCCTAAATAAGAAATATGATTGCAGATCTAAAAAAGTATATCAAATTAAACTATGATAAAGTGCACAAGATGTTTAAGAGAAGTAAAAGACTTAAGAAAAAATAAATCTAAAATGATAACTAATCACTCCTTTGGAAGAGAATCAAAAAGTATAACAACTATATTCTGCAAATGTGGAGGCATATTGAAATGAGAGAGGATGTTAATAGTTTTATCTTTGCTCCTTATGAGATCATTAAAAAAATTATTCTTGAAAAAAGAGACAACTTACAAATTCATTTTATAGAGTATAGAAGAGTAACCAAGCTTAGAGGTGTTGAAAAATATAAGATTGGATGGATGAAATGGATAAATGCTCTTAATGATTTATATTTGGAAGTTAGGGCTAAGATTAAAAAGAAAGAATATAGAGAAAAATATAACAAGACTATTGAATTGCTTGAAAGTTCTTTAAAAGATGGTGAGGAATTAACTGAAGAACAGGCTGTGAAATGCACTCTAAGATTAGTAGATTTCTGTGAAGAAATGGGTATTACAGATATCATGATAGAAAAACACGATCCTGGAAAGGCGGTGACTTATTAATGGTTAAAGTTCCTTTTTTTATTGATGGAAAGCCTGCAGGACATTTCTATATGGATGGATACCTAAAAAGTAATTTAAATATATTAAAAGAAGTCAGGAAAAAAGATATGGACTTTGTAATTCTTGTTTCAAGTTCAGGAATACCAAGAGCTGGAAAATCTGTTATTGCACAGCAAATAGCTTATGATTTAGATTATAAATTTCCTTATGATTGCAACATGATATGTTCATCAGCAGATGAATTTAAAAGCAAAGCAAAGAAAATAAAAAGAAAAGGAACTGCAATAATCTATGATGAGGCTAAGTTTGGACTTGATGCTAAAAGAGGCATGGAGTCTGTAACAAAAGCCTTATTGGATTTCTTCTCTGAATGCGGTCAGTTAAATGCTTATCTTATTATTGTGCTCCCTGAATACTTTGATCTAAAAAAAGAGATTGCTTTGAATAGATCTGTCTGCCTAATTAATGTTACCATGAATGGCTTTAAAAGAGGTTATTTTAGTTTTTATAATAGAGAAGCAAAGAAGCAACTGTATATCAAAGGGAAAGAATATCTTAATTACCGTGCTTCTAAATCTAACTTCCGTGGCAGATTTACTAACTTCTATACTGTTGATGAAGAAATTTATAGAAAGAAAAAAGCATATGCTTTGAGATCAGGCCAGGCTTCAAAACAAGGCAGCTCAACATTAATCTACTTAAGGAAGCAGAGAAATGATTTGATAAACTGGATATATGAAAATGTTGATATTGAGGTTAAAACTCTAAGTGAGATAGTTCATATCACTACTAGAGGCATTAGGATGATAACAGCTGGAAAGGAAGGGGAAGAGAGGAACAGGATATATATATACTTAAAGAAGGATAGTAAAGATGAAAAAATCACTATGTAATCTACATTACATAAGTAATGTATAATTAAAATGAAACACAACATTAATGATGGATTTAATGATAGAAAGGTCTTGCATGGCCATTCTTTTAGCTTAAATGCCTATAAAGAGCAGCTAGAGCTTGAGAAGTATAGCAATAACACTAAGAAGAACTGGTTATACTATGCTACAGAGCTTGATGGCTGTGAGATAACACAGGAATCAATTAATAATCTTATAAGGAATCATAATAATAAGTTTGCTAGGGCCTTTATCAACAATCTATTAAGGATATATAATATAAAAACAATATCAGTTCCTAAGATAAGCGGCTATGAAAAGAAAGAAGGAATTGAATACCTGGAGAAAAGTGAGATTGATATATTGAGAAAGGAGTTGTCAACTAAACTAAGCATAATGGTTGGCCTGATGTTTGAAGCTGGATTAAGAATATCAGAACTGCTTGATCTTAAGAAGAGTGATATCAATATTATAAAGAGATATGTTAAAGGCAAGGGAAAAGGTAATCAATTCTTCAAGCAGCCATTTATGAAGAGGACTGCTTTAGATCTGGAAGAATATATAAAGAATTTTAAAGATAAAGATTTTATATTCAGATGGGATGGAGTTGAAGCTCAGAGACAAAGAGCTTATTATGTTTTTAAAAAAGCAATAAAGGAAATTCTTGGAAAGACAGTAAAGAGTCCTAATCATATATTCAGGCATTCATTAGGAACTCACCTGGATCATAAAGGAGTTACAACAAGGAAGATTCAGATAATCCTAAGACATAAGAATATTTCAACATCTGAGATATATATTGATCCTGATCAGGATGAAACAAAAGGCATCTGGAAAGAAGCCATGAAGGGTAATTAATATGAGTATTGGTTTTATTGAAAGAAATGTAACTGAGAAAAAATATAATAAATTAAGGAAATGGACTCTCTTATGCTGTGCTCTTAGTATTATAATATATATTCTTTTAATAAGGCATGCTGAAAAGGTTAATCCTGATGATTTTGTTTGTTTTTTAGGATCTACTGCACCTATTGAGAAATGTTTTTATTCAAATATTAATGGTGAAGAAATAAAATTATGCACAAATATATCTTCTTCAAAACCTTATAATCCTAAGACTAATAAATCTTATACTGGTGATTGTGATAAGGGTTTAATAAAATTAAAAGGCAAGCTCTGGTGGGTTATAGGTATTGGATGGGTTATTATTATTATCTTATTCATCAGAGAAATCAGGAGTAATCCTAATCATTGGATAATAAAATTATTTAAGAAGCTTGATGAAAAAACTAACGAGGAGGATGAAAATAATGCCTTGCCACTCAAGAAAGAAGAGAAGATAGATGAAAACAATAATAAAATATAGTAGATGGGGACTTGCTAATAGGTTTGGGAATGTTGTTGTTCTAAATATAAATCTAATGAAATATCCTTATCTGCATGATATATTATTAAAGCATGAGCTTCTCCATGAAAGAAATCCTTTAAAAAATATAAGGGTTGATTATGATTCTTTGAGCAATCTAAGCATAATAGAAACAATAATAAAATTAAAATTTATGCTCAAATATCCTAAATCATTAATACAATTCTCTCCAATTTATATTTATGATAGAAGGCCTTATTTAGATCTAAGCTTAATGATTGTTTATATTGTTATATTTCTTATTTTGGTTTTCTATTAATATTCCCCGCCAATCTTTGCATAAATAATGGCCATGACTCCTACTGCTAATCCAATTACAATCATAACAGCTATCCATCTATAATTTATTCCTAATAATCCTTCTTGAACTCCTATCCCAAATACAACTAATAATGCAGGTAATAGTATTATTAATGCAATCTTAAATGAAACTTTTGCAGCAAGAACTAATATAACAAGAAAAGCTATAATAACTATAGCAAATAATGTTGTGCTTCCTAATAAATTCGTTTCCAATAATGTTCTTATGCTTGAAAATACTTCAAAAGTCATGGGTTGACACCTCTTATCAATGTCATTATAGCTGATATAATATAGATTAAAGCCATAGGAACAAAGAATAATAATCTTATGATGCCTGGCATAGGATTAAAGCTGAATGGAAGCTTTAGAGGAACAACTGCAATATTAATCAGAGTCATGATTACAGTCTTAACTATACTTAATCCATCTAAGAATTTGGTTAATAAACTGCTTTCTTGATTTCCCCCTTCACTCCATTCTGGAGAGATACTATTATTAAAATTATCATAATATCTTTCTCCTGTTATAGGATCTGTTTTTTCCTGCAGGAACTTGGAAAATAAATTATCATCTAACCATTGAGTTTCGCTTCCAGGAAATGTTATTGATAATAAGATGCTTATACATAATATTCCTATAAAAAATCTTATAAATATTCCCATTATACTGCCCCCTGTCCATACAATAAATATAATCCAAATAACAAGAACGCTTCAATAATTCCTATCCATAATGGAATCCATCCAATATATAAAAATATTATCTGAACAAATATTGCTATCACTCCAGCTACTGCTGGCCCTGTAAATCTTATAAATGTCAGCATTAGAATAATAGAAACCAATACAGCTAAGAATACCCTCCATAATACTGATACATGATCTTCCCATGTTTTTGCTACTGCTTCTAGGCTGTTATCTCCTGCTGTAACATTTGATATTATATAAGATCTGTTTAGATATAATACATCAGTATCTATTAATTTTATATAATAATTTAGAGTAATCCATCCTGTCTGATTTGTCAGATTAAGCCCTATTGCAGCTGTTCCTCCGCCAGAATCAGTTAAATTATCCATGTTGCTTCCATATTTAATAGCATACCAATCAATATAATTTCCAGGAGAGTTTGTTGTTAATGAAAAATATGTCATTTCTGGATGAACTATTGAACCTGATGGTGCAAAACTATAAAATACCTTATCTGCTATTGTCTGTGCTGTTTCATCTTCATCAATAATAATAGTCATAGCATTGCTGTAAAGCCTTGCAGGAGCTATTGTCTTTAATATTTTTCCTTCTTTTTTAACTGTGAATCCATACCATACATCATAGAGGATAATATGGGCTAAAGCTTTTCCTACATAATCTGTTTTTGTTATCTCAACTGTTATAGACTCATCTGTTTCAGGATAATACCTGTTTAATTCTATGGTTGCATTTTCTACAATATTATCTTTCCTATCCCTTACTGTAATAATAAGATTTGTTGAAAGGGATGTGTTCAAGAGATATAAATTTATATTTTTTGATTCATTAGTTAAGGTTACATTTGAATAAAAATAACTTCTTTTGACAGAAACATTTGAGGAATAATCTATTATATTCGCACTGGATGAATATGATGCCCATATAGGATTTATACAAATTCTGTATATATTGGAATTATTAAAATTAAATGAATATGCTCTTGAGATTTCTTTATCTGTTTTCCATACTACTATATTTGCATGAATAGTTCCTGCGGTTGAAACTCTTGTAATTTCATCAAATAAAGAAAAGTTTAAGGTATATGTATTTGCTAGAGTGCAATTATCTATAAATATTTTATGAACTAATTGTGATGTGTTGAAAGCTGATCTTGTTTTATTAATTCCATTAAAAGAAACTATCAAATAAGGAGTTATATTTACTGTCTTATTCAATACAGCTGTTATTAAAGATGTCTGAAATTCTTTATTAAACTGCGTTAAAGTTGATGTATTTACTATCTTTATTGCAGTTGAATTTGTTGTATCCCATTCAATAATTCCATAAAGCTCTGCATTATTAACTATTTTGGTTACATTAAAAGTTATGTTTGCTTTTTCTGTTTCAATCAATTCATCAGGAGATTTTAAAAGTCCTGATAGTAGATAAGCCTGATAGACAGTATGATTGTTAGGAGAATTATTTATCTCTGTAACTGTTCCATTTATTGAAATATTAAGATACCAGTTAAAGCTGATGTTTGAATTGTTTATATCTATCAAAGGAGCATTTAGATTAACACTTAAAGTGTAATTTGTGCTTATAGTTGTTATTGCAGGAGTGATATATGTTCCTCCATAATTTAAAGTTCCTTTTACATTATCTATCCATGATGAGTTTGTTTCTATTGTTATTGATATTGTATCAGGATCTGTTTCATTCAAAAAAGGATCATAAATTGTATTAATCACATTATATTTCCAAATCTCCGGAATAAATGTTATGTTAAGAGCTCCTGATGTGCTTACTGATGAATTTGTTGTATTACCTTCATATCCTCCTAAATCTATGCATGATATATAAATTGCATTTGTTCCTGCAGCTAAGGCCTGAGATAATGGAAGAGTGCATGTCATCTGGTTTGTATCTATTGTAGAACAATTAGTGTCTGCGTCATCAGCTATCATATGAGAAGCATTATAATTATTTTTTCCTATTGAACAATAAGAAGCAACTTCTGATAGATATATTTTAACAGTAGGTGTGCTGTCTGTTACATTTACTGGATTATTTTTGTTTATATTCCATGCTCCCTGATTTACTGTTGCAGAAGTTACATTGTAATTTGTTATTGAAGGAGCATCTGCTGTTGAAATACCTGAATAAGTTATATTATCAACAGAAATTACACCGCTTGGGTCTCCATTTCCAATTACTTCCATAATAGTGGCATTTCCTTTTCTTACTAAATCATAAGAAACTGTTTCTGTGCATACAACAGGTGCAGCACTTCCAGCATTCCATTTTTTAAAACAAGCTAAATCTGTTTCATTATTATAATCAAGATTAAAATTATAGTAGCCTCCTGAAACAATAGTTGTTCCATCAGTTTCTAATGTATTTCCATTATCAGTCCATCTTAAACCGCCTGTATATCCTCCATTATCAATACAAAATCCAAATCCTTTTCCTAATCCACCTTCTGAAAATCTAGTTAAAGCATCATTATTTACTCCAAAACAAAAAGCTTTATC
>Ga0214473_10006942_pt1 | contig 13476 bp, 14 predicted proteins | sample RVTome_7_FD_203509 | JGI IMG/M metagenome (GOLD analysis project Ga0214473, IMG submission 203509) | Soil microbial communities from uranium-contaminated site in the Upper Colorado River Basin, Wyoming, United States - RVT98D197 | ecosystem: Environmental > Terrestrial > Soil > Contaminated >...
CCGGACCCGGGAAGAACAGTAGAATCAAAAACCGCAGATCCAGAGGTGATCTTGCCGGAAACAGGGGAGACAAAGGCAGAGGAGAAAGAGGTTTCTCCCTCGTTTTTGTGGTTGGAAGATTTCAGGAAATCAGTTTTGGCTTATTCCGAGAAGGACCGGGATGTTTTCTCAGAATGGTTTAAAGAGATCCAGAGAGAGAATGGTTTTGAAAGCCCTTTCCATGCACTTTTGACGATACTGGTGCATGCACGCTTTGATCCGTTTTCCCAAGCGGAAAAGGCCTTCAGGAATACCCAAAAGATTTATCGACTCATCGCCCAACCGGGCTTGGACAAGGAATCAATTCCTCTCCTTGAAGGGACCTCTTTTTCCACAGACGAACAATGGAAAGATCTCTTTTATCGCGCTATCCCAAAACTCCAGCAGACCGGCCGCCAAATTATTGAAAAAAAGCATAGGAATGCCTTGGAGCTGGGAAAACTTGTGGAGATTGTGCCTCACATGAACGATCGGAACAGTCGAAAAGCTATTCGACAGATGAAAGATTTAATCCCGGAACTGATCGGGATTGATTTCTATAATGTGAGGGTCTCCATTCGCGGAAGTCTTTATCGCGTCGCCTCGCGGTTGGGAATCGTTGATCCCTATTTCGATATTTACCATGGCCCCCATTCAATCGGAGATCTCAAGATTCAATCCTTTGCCAAAGCCGCATTTCCGGATGACCCGGGAAGAGTAGAGGATCCGATGGAATGGACGGGTTCCAAGACGGAAGAGGGTGGGCACTGCTTTCCGATCCAGCCTCAATGTAGTGGATGTTTGTTTGAAACCTTCTGTCCAAAGCTTCATCTTCTAATTGATCCGGCAGAAAAAGGGATCCTATCGTAATCCAATTGAAGTAAATGAAGGGAGTCCATGGAAACGTGCGAAAAAGGATCTAAATCTCATGTCGGGATTGTCCACTTCGAGAAAAGAAAGTATCCCAGGTTTACGATCGATTTGCCCATCGAATATGATCCAGCCGACATTCCCGGGAATCACCCTGGTCGGGCCGTCAACGCCAGTGAGGGAGGTTTGCTTATTGTGCTTCCGGAGCGGGTCGAGGTAGGCCGGCATCTAAAACTGAAACTCTTTTTTGCTTCCGATGCGGGGTTCACCACAATTCAAACGCTGGTACAGGTGGCCTGGGCGGACATCCATCTGGGAGCGGATTGGGGAGATTATGCCACAGGAGTAAGGTTCGTGGATATCTCCGCGGAAGATTTAATGATGCTAAAAGGTTTTCTTCGCAGTCTTTCAAGACAATAGCCGTTCCCTTCCCTGCTGAAAAGCCCTCAGAATTCGGGTCCATCCTTTTCTCTTGTGAAAGAAAAGAAGAAAATTTATAATAGAATGGCCGGAGGAGAAAAGAGATGAGCGGAAAAAGCAGCTTTCCCTATCGGAAATTTGATCGGAAACCCCACCCCCATATTGTAAAACAGATCCTTGAAGACCATGAGCTCATTGAAATGATGAAGGAGGTCCTTCTTCAGGAGGGAAAACCCTGTCCCTTTTGCCATCGAAAATTGAGAGGAGAGTCGCGGGAGAGGGAGATCTGGTAAACGGGGACCCGGACGTCTACTGGAAAGCCATCCGGATCCCTGTTCGACTAATAAGTCCGCATGAGCAGATCCTCATCCGGGAAAGGCCGGGTAAAGGAAAACCTAAAGGGCTCCACGATGAACGTCTGGGCCGCGGCATTCACGCCTCCAGTCGGAAGGGTAAAAGGAAGTGAGACGATGAAGATGCCGGTTCCCACAATCCCGGCTGCCACACCCAGAGGCCTCGCAACAAGCACGTCCCAAATATTATACTCATCGGCAATCGGATCTGTTTGGGCCCACCCTCCGGATGAGAGCCCTGCTACCATCAAAGTAACGATTAAAAGCAAAAGACATCCCTTTTGAAATTGTCTCGCCATGTCAGTCCTCCTTTCTGATTGTATGAAATTCACCTTAGCAAAATTATAGTGGAATGTCAATTCATTCAAACTCCGATTCAACTCCCGCTAATGAAACAGCCTGGAGAGACGGGAAGAGAATTGGGTTGCAATCAAGACTCTGAAGAGGTGAAGATGAATCTTGATGACATGGAAATTGACCCAAATTCGCCTCTTCAAAACCTCCATTTCTTTTTCACCTGATCTAATTAGTCACATACAATTATGCAATATTATTGCCATGTTTTATGCCGCCTTCGTTAGGACCTAACCTCATGAAACACAATGATAAAGAAGATTCACAAGAAGGTCATCCGGAGCATTTTATCCGGCGATTGACGCAAATTGTTTCCTATCCTTAAAAAAAGTTCAACCTTAAAAACTTGACAACCACTTTAAAAATCGCTATACATACACCATTTCTGATCAAAACGATCTTATGGAAGACGTATGAAGTGGACATTGCTTCTCAATTCAACCTTCGAACCGCTGAAAGTGGTATCATGGAAGAAAGCAGTGGTCTTGGTCGTCCTCAATAAGGTTGAAGTGGTTGAAGAATATGATCGCTTCATTCGAGGGGTGAGCTACCAGCTTCGGTTGCCGGCGGTAGTGCGATTAACCCGGTTTATCAGGAGGGGAACGCCCATCATTAAATTCTCGCGACAGAATCTTTATATCCGTGACAAAAGAAAATGCCAGTATTGCGGGATATCTTTTGAACAGAAAGAATTAACCTATGACCATGTGATCCCTCGTTCAAAAGGGGGGCAGACCGAGTGGACGAATATCGTTACCTGCTGCATGCCCTGTAATCTAAAAAAAGGCGGAAGGACTCCTGAAGAAGCTGGGATGTCCCTGATTCGAAAACCCAAGGCGCCGATCTGGATCCCTCTCCTTACCCTGAGCCTCGGGATTCAAGAGACACCTGCCCTTTGGAGGGATTATCTCTACCTTAATTCGGAGTTTGTGTCATAGATGGATTGAAACGAACAGGCCCTTGGGGCAAACCCGCTGATTTCCTGAAAACCGACCGCTAAAAATGAAGGATAGGAACCAACCATGAATTTCCTTTGGTCACCGTGGAGAATGGACTATATCCTGGGAAAGAAAGAAAAGGGATGTCTCTTCTGTAAAAAACCGAAAGAGGAAAAGGACATAGAGAATCTCATCCTCTGCCGGGGAAAAACCGCCTTCGTGATGATGAACAGGTTTCCTTATAACAACGGTCATCTAATGATCATTCCATTGCGTCATTGCGTTGATTTCGAAGAGTTGAATGAGCGGGAATCCCAGGAGCTTTCACGCTTCTTGAAGATATCCATTCGGGCCCTAAGAGAAACCCTCCATCCTCATGGATTCAATGTGGGAGTTAATATTGGAAAGGCAGGAGGAGCGGGGGTCCCCCATCTCCATTTCCATGTGGTGCCAAGATGGGACGGGGATACGAACTTCATGCCGGTTATAGGGGAAACGAAGGTCATTCCGGAATACCTCGTCAACCTCTATCAGAAACTGCATCTTGCCTTTCGGGTTCGGGGAATGAAAAGGCAGAAAGGAGAACGAAGAAGATGAGATCGATTAAAACTGCCCTCTGGATGGCCGCTTTTCTTCTCGTCATCGTTTTCTCCATACAGAATAGAGAAGAGGTCACGGTCCGTTTTGGATTTTTCCCCCTATGGAATAAGCAGTGGGTGCTTTCGGAGGCGCCCCTCTTTTTGGTTATCCTCTGCTCTCTGTTTCTGGGTGTGTTGATAGGAGGAATAGGGGACTTCTATAGAGAGTTACGGCTTAAAAGAGTCCTTGGCCAGCATCAAAGAACCGTTGAGAGACTGGAGAAAGAGATTCAATCCCTTCACCAGCATCATACAGCCCCGCCCTCTCTTTTACGGGAAAAGACATTTTTGGAAATCCATTGATCCTGACCGATTGAAACCGGCCCGATGGGACACTGTTACCCGCTCAGGACAAGACTGAAAAAGGTTTCGAGATGAATTTTTTCTCCTCTGACCCCTGCTCCGTATTCTCCGCCGAGGAAATGGTTAAGACCTTTACAGACCGCAAGAACCTGAGATTTCAAGACCTCTTATTGGAACAGTTGGCATTCGTCACATTCACCCGTCCCGATCTTCAAGAATTGATGGATCGCGGAGGGAAAGGAAGAAGAATTGAATCTTGGGGAAACAGAGGCACCCCGATCTTCTATGGAGAAGGATGGGTGGCTGTTCAGTCTGCCTTCAGTGCCCCCCTTGCAGTGATGCTCCTTGAAGAAATGGTTGCACTTGGAGTGAAACGAGTCATTATCATAGGCTATTGTGGGTCCCTGCAGGAAGAAGTGACTGTCGGGGATATCGTTCTTCCCGATGAAGCCCTTCGAGAGGAAGGAACTTCATATCATTATCTCGAGAAAAAGAAAAGGAGTCTCCCGGACAAGTGGGTCCAGGACAGACTCATGACCTGGATGAGTGAGGCTGCCTTCCGACCGCAGCGTGGACCGATTTGGACCACGGACGCACCCTATCGTGAAACCCGTGAAAAAGTGATGCGGTACCAGGGGAAAGGAATTCTGGGAGTGGAAATGGAGATGGCCGCAGCCTTTGCTTTTGGGTTGGCAAAAAAGGTCTCCATCGGAGCCCTTCTCCTTGTCTCCGATGAATTGAGAATGAATGGATGGAAGCAGGGGTTTTTTTCTGACCCGTTGAATAGAACCAGAAAAAACGTGCTCACAGTGCTCCTCTCCCATGTTCGGGAACTGATTCCGCACTAATTTTTCTCTTGCTTTTCTTCAAGAATTGTGCTACTCAATGAATAGATAATTGGGGTCTGCTGGAAAAGCGGGCTTATTTGCCCGCTTTTTTTTTAGAAGGATGAGAAGGACCACCGGGGCGGAAAGAGACCCATGTCCAAAGAGATTATAGAACGAGTGGAGTGTTTAGCCGATCCCATTCTAAGAAATATTGAGATGGAGCTGGTGGAGACGGAATACCGGAGGGAAGCGAGGGGATGGGTGCTTCGTCTCTATATCGACAAAGAAGGAGGAGTGACACTGGACGATTGCACCAGGGTGAGTCAGGAAATTGGAAGAGTGCTCGACATTGAAGATCTCATCTCCGTCCCCTATACATTGGAAGTCTCATCTCCGGGGTTGAGACGACCTCTCCGCAGGGAGAAGGATTTTCAAAAGTATCGGGATCGAATGATCAGGGTGAAAACGTTTGCTCCCGTTGAAAACCGGAGACAGTTCAAGGGAAAGCTGATGGGATTGGTTGATCAGTGCATTGAAATAGGGGCGGATGACGAAATTTTTCGCATTCCCTTATCGAATATAGCAAAAGCTAATCTGGAAATCGATTTTTAAAAGAGAGCTATGAAAAACTACCTTTCGCTCTCTTGATTACAGAGATTCCAAAAAATGATTACATAGATTTTTCTTCACTTTTATTGCTTTTCAAATCGTTGTGATCGTTTCATAATCATTGTAATCAGAGATTTCTGGATTTTTTCGGGAATCTCAAAAAGGAGAGGTGACGATGCCATCCAATCTTAATTACATCATCGATCAGATGGGAAAAGATAAAGGCATTGACCGGAAGGTTATCATCGAAGCCCTTGAACAGGCGGTGCTGACCGCTTCCAGAAAGAAGTATGGCCACCAGGGTGAGATCGAAGTCCATTATAATGAGGATGCGGGTGAAGTGGAGCTCTTCCAGTTCAAACAGGTGGTCGAAGAGGTGATGAATCCCGCTACGGAGATTTCTTTTAAAGAAGCAAAGGAACTGGACAATGAGGCTCAGGTGGGTGACAGCCTGGGAGTCAAGCTGAATACGGACTTCGGTCGCATCGGAGCCCAGACAGCCAAGCAGGTGATTATCCAGAAAGTCCGGGATGCTGAACGGGAAAATGTCTACAGGGAGTTCAAAGACCGGAAGGGGGACTTGGCGAGCGGAACCGTTCAACGCATGGAGAAAGGAAACGTCTTTATTAATATCGGCAGGGCAGAGGCTGTCCTCTTCTCGAAAGAACAGATTCCCGGGGAGGTTTACCGGCAGGGAGAAAGGATCCGGGCCTACATCCTGGATGTTCAAAAGAATACGAAAGGCCCGCAGATCTTCCTCTCGAGGACCCATCCGGGCTTCCTCATTAAACTGTTTGAGCTGGAAGTGCCGGAGATCTCGGAAGGGGTGATCAAGGTCATCAGTGCAGCCAGAGAGCCCGGCGAACGGGCCAAAATCTCCGTCTACAGCACCAGCCGGGATGTGGATCCTATCGGGGCCTGTGTCGGGATGAAAGGTTCTCGTGTCCAGAGTGTCGTTCAGGAGCTGCGGGGGGAACGAATCGATATCATTCCTTGGATCCAGGATCAGGCAAAGTATGTCTGCAATGCCCTAGCCCCCGCCAAGATCTCCCGTGTCTACATCGACGAGGAAAACCGTCATATGGAAGTGGTGGTTGCTGACGATCAACTCTCCCTGGCGATAGGCAAGAAAGGCCAGAATGTGCGGCTTGCGTCCAAACTGACAGGGTGGAAGATCGATATCAAGAGCGAATCGAAGATGGAGAAGATCTCGACCGAGATTCTGGAAAGCTTCAAAGGTCTGCCCAATATCGGTGACGTGACGAGCCGCATCCTTTATAATGAAGGCTTCCGATCGATTAAAGAGGTAGCGGAAGTGGACCCGGAGGAGCTTGCGAGGATTCTGGAGCTTGAGAAAGGGAAGGCCCTGGAGATGGTAGAAGCAGCCCGTCAGAAAATCACAGAACAGACGGCTCCGGAAGTGCAGAGCGAGAAAGCGGCGGTTTCAACCGATCCCCTCCTTGATTCGGTAGATCGACTGGAAGGAGTGGGAGAGAAAACTGCAGAGATCCTGAAGGAGAACGGTCTGCTTAACGTTCGGGACATTTTGAATTCAGATGTTGAGCGCCTCTCCGGCCTCTCCGGAATCGGCGTCAAGAAAGCGGAAAAATTGCTCACAGCCGCTCAGCATTATGCCGGGGAATCAAAAGGTGAGTAGAAGAGGCCATGTTCCAATCCGCATGTGCATGGGCTGCAGAAAGAGGAGGGAGAAAAAAGAACTGATCCGATTGATGAAGCATGCGGAAGGAACATTCGTCCGGTGTGAGAAAAAGAATCCCTCCGGAAGGGGATTCTACGTCTGCCCGGATATGAAATGCCTGAAGGGAGTGCGGAAAAAACAGGGGAGAGGGACTTCTCGCACGGGTCCCACCATCATCCAAGACTGATTTTACTCCTCGTGTACGGAATGATGAGCATAGAGGCATATAGGAGGAAAGGGGATGTCGAAAATTAAGGTTCTCGACCTTGCTCGCGAAGTAGGGATGGAGAATGAACAACTCGTGATGAAGCTGAAGCGGATGGGGATGAAAGTGAAAGAGAAAAAATCCGCCGAGGCGGAAAAGGTCGTCGCCACATCCGATGAGAAGATCATCGAGAGGGATTCCGAGAAAGAAGTGATCGAGAAACGGGTGAAACCTACGGTCATCCGAAGAAGGACGAGAAATCTTGAGGTCAAGACCGACACGGCTGCTCCGGTTAACGAAGCCTCACTCGTCCCTCCCCAAGCCATCCCAGCGCCCCCTGCCGGAGAACAGGGTGAATCGGAAAAAGTAATCTCGGGGTTGAGGACCGAAGAAGGGAAAGTGCCCCATGCCAAGGTTGTCAGGAGAACGGGAAAAGCCGAAAAAGCCCCTGAGGCCGGTGCCCCTGTGGTACTCAAAGAGGTGGAGAAGGGAGAAGCCCGGCCTTCCATGGTTGAACCGACCCAGCCTTCTCAGTTTACGGTAAAAGTTCCGGAAAAGAAAATGGGCGAGAAGGCCGCGAAGATGGAATCCAGGCCTGCGGAAGCGGCTGTCGAGAAAAAAGCGGAAGGGAAATTGCCGGCAAAGGGCGAATTCATTGAGAAAGAAGAGCCTTCTCCCGTGGGAAAGAAGAAGGGGTTCATCAAAAAGAGGCGGCTCATCGAGGAGAGAATGATCCAGGAGGACGAGGGACCGGAGATAGAGGCGGGAAAAGATTTGGAAGTGAGTGTCAGGCCCTTCCGGCCGATGAGGAAAAAGGTCGTCGTAAAGACCACCCCCAAGAAAACGGAGGTAACTGTTCCCAAGCCCATCAAGCGGATCATCCGGATTACAGAGGTCATCACCGTGGGAGACCTTGCAAAAAGGATGGGGGTAAAGAGCGGGGAATTGATTAAAAAACTCATGGAGATGGGCGTCTTAGTGAACATCAACCAGGTGATCGATGCGGATATCGCTTCTCTCGCCGCAAGCGAATTCGGATATGAAGTCGAGCGGGTCTCCTTGGAACGTCAGGAGATTCTGGAGAGAAAGGAAGATCTGCCCGGGCAGCTCCAGCCCAGACCGCCGGTCGTCACGATTATGGGGCATGTGGACCATGGGAAAACGATGCTCCTTGACGCGATACGGAAGACGAATGTGATGGAGGGTGAAGCCGGCGGGATCACCCAGCATATCGGCGCGTATAACGTTGAGCTGGAGAATGGTCATGTCGTCTTTATTGATACTCCGGGCCACGAGGCGTTTACGGCCATGAGAGCCAGGGGAGCTCAGGTGACTGACGTTGTGGTTCTGGTAGTAGCCGCAGATGATGGAATGATGCCCCAGACCAAGGAAGCCATCGATCATGCCCGGGCAGCCAAAGTCCCTATCGTCGTGGCAATCAACAAGATCGACAAACCCCATGCCAATCCCGAGAAGGTAAAAAAGGACCTTGCCGAATATAATCTCATCCCTGAAATCTGGGGAGGAAATACCCTGTTTGCCGAAGTCTCGGCGAAGCAGAAAACAGGGATCAAGGAACTTCTTGAACTGATTCTTCTCCAGGCGGAGATCCTTGAATTGAAGGTCAATCCGGATAAGCCTGCCCGCGGGGTGATTATCGAATCGAAGCTCGACAAGGGAAGGGGACCCGTCGCTACGATTCTCATCCAGGAGGGAACCTTGAAAACAGGCGATGTCTTTCTTGCAGGCTCCCAATATGGCAGGGTCAGGGCCATGCTGAACGATAAGGGACAGAAGATCGACGAGGGCTTGCCTTCGACGCCGGTGGAGGTCATCGGTTTCTCCGATGTCCCGGATGCAGGAGAGATCTTCATCGTCGTCACGGATGAAAGAATGGCCAAGCAGATCAGCCTCTACCGCCAGGAAAAGATGCGACAGAAAGAACTCTCCAAGCTGAGTAAAGTATCACTGGAAGAACTCTATGACCAGATCAAGAAAGGGGAAGTGAAGGAGCTGAACGTCATCATCAAAGCCGATGTCCAGGGTTCGATTGAGGCCATGAAAGAAGCTTTGAAGAAATTGTCAACGGAGGCTGTGAAGGTCAATATCCTTCATGATGCCGTCGGTGGAATCACAGAAACCGATGTGAATCTGGCCTCTGCTTCCAATGCGATCATCATCGGTTTTAACGTCAGGCCTGTTCCCAAGGCACAGATCTTGGCGGAGCAGGAAAAAGTGGACACACGGACCTATTCGGTCATCTACGATGCCATCACGGATATCAAGAAGGCTATGGAGGGATTGCTGGAGCCCACCTTCCGCGAACATCTCCTGGGGAGGGCGGAGGTTATCCAGCTGTTTAACGTTCATAAAATCGGGACGGTTGCGGGCAGCCGGGTGGTGAATGGCAAAGTGGTGAGAGGGTCCCATGCCAGACTCTTGAGGGACAATGTGGTCATCTACGACGGTCGAATAACCTCTCTCAGACGATTCAAAGACGACATGAAGGATTGCAGCGAAGGACTCGAATGCGGGATCGCAATCGAAAACTTTAACGATATTAAATTAGGAGACACCATCGAATCCTACGAGGTGGAGGAGATTCAGCCCACGCTCTCTTAAGGAATACGAAAGATGGTCATTGGAATATGCCAGATGGATATCCTGATTCCGGAGAATCATTCCCTGAAAGGAAAACGCCATGTGATTCAGAAGTTAAAGGAACGGGTGAGGCAACGCTTCAATGTCGCCATTTCCGAGGTAGGAGACAACGACATTTGGCAGAGGGCTCAGGTCGGTTTTTGCACGGTTGGGAATGATCGCCGCCACATCAATTCCAGCCTTGATAAAGTGATCGACTTCATCGAACAGATGCATCTGATCGAAGTCATTCGGACGGAAATGGAGATCTTAACGGTATAAGGGTTCATACAGAAAATGATGAGAAATACGGAAGGCAAGAGGTCCACGAGGGTCGCTGACCTGATTCAGAAGGAAATATCCGAGATCCTGATGCGATCGATCAAAGACCCGAGGATCGGATTTGTTACGATCACAAGGGTCCAGGTGACGGAGGACTGCCGCTCGGCCAAAATCTATTTCAGTATCATGGGGACCCAAGAGGAGAGGAAGCTGTCTTTGGACGGCCTGGATAGCGCGAAGGGATTCATCCGAAAAGAATTGGGGAAAAGGATCAGCTTAAGGTATACCCCGGAAATCATGTTCCAATTCGACCCTTCAATCGAATACGCAATCCATATTGAAGAGGTGATTCAACGGCTTCACGGGAAAGAGGAAAGCGATGAGAATTAACGGCCTCCTCATCGTTGATAAACCGGAAGGGATGACCTCTCTGGGGGTGGTTAAAGAGGTGAAGTATCAATTCAAAATAGAAAAGGCGGGCCACATCGGGACTCTCGACCCATTTGCCACGGGAGTTCTGCCCATTGTCATGAACGAAGGAACGAAACTTGTTCCTTTTCTGGAAGAAAATCCCAAAGAGTACGAGGCCACGCTCAAACTGGGAGAGGAGACTGCAACAGACGATCCTGAAGGAGAGGTCATTTCGCAAAAAAGCTGGGAGAGGGTGACTTCGGAGCAAATTCATTCTGCTTTTGAATCCTTTCTGGGAAAAATCCGGCAGACCCCGCCTATGTTCTCGGCAAAAAAGGTCTGTGGAAAGCCTCTCTACCGTTTGGCCCGGAAGGGTATGGAAGTGGACCGGGAAGAGAAAGAGGTCGAGATCTTCGATCTTCAGATTAAAGACCTTGATCCTCCCCACGTAGCCTTCAAGGTCTCCTGTTCGCGGGGAACTTATATACGCGTCCTGGCAAGAGACATCGGAAGAAAGATCGGATGTGGCGCCCATCTTTTCAAATTGAGGCGGATTCGAAGCGGTTCTTTCCTTCTCAGCCATGCCGTCCCCTGGCACGAGTTGAAAAAGATCTCCGGGGGTGAGGCTCTTGCGCCCTGGCTCATCTCCCTGAAAGAGGCTCTTTCCGGCTGGCCGGAGGTGGTCGGGAATGACTGTCTTGTGAAAAAGATCCGATTTGGCCAGGAGATGCGGGTCCGGGATTTTTTATCCGAAGACCTCAGGTCTTTTGAGAAAGGCCAGTGGTTGAAGATGACCTCCCCCGAAGAAGAATTGGTCGCCATTCTGAGATCAGAGATCAGGGGGTCGGAGATTTACCGGGCAGACCCTGAAAAAGTGGCCTTCCAGACCGTGAGAGTATTTAATCCGTATTCCTAAAATAATTTAGGTTCATCCTGAAGGAGGAAATCATGCCACTGGTACAGGAAAGGAAGAGAGAAATTATTGAACAATTTAAAGCGCACGAAAAGGACACAGGCTCACCGGAGGTTCAGATCGCTCTCCTCAGCGAGCGGATTCAGTATCTCACCGAGCATTTTAAAGCGCACAAACGGGATCATCATTCCCGGAGGGGACTGCTAAAACTGGTCGGACAGCGGAGAAGACTTCTCAACTATCTTAAAGAGAACCGCACAGACCGGTACCGTATCATTGTTGAAAAGTTAGGCCTGAGAAAGTAGGGATTCTTCTTACCTCTTTTTTTCATAGTGACATGAGGGAACAAATTTTATATGATTAATTAAGCGTCCACGAGGCATACGTACACCGTCATTGACGGTGCAGCCAACCTTGCCATTGGACAAAACCTATTTTCTACTTAAAAAGGAGCAACTGAAATTTTATGGTTAAAAAAATGCAGATTGATTTTGGCGGAAGGCCCTTTTCCATTGAAACTGGAAGAGTGGCAAAACAGGCCAGCGGTGCTGCCCTGGTTCAGTATGGAGAAACGGTCGTTTTGGTCACGGCGGTCACATCGGACAATAAACGGGAAGGACTCGATTTTGTTCCTTTGACCGTGAACTACCTGGAGATGACCTATGCAGCAGGAAAGATACCAGGAGGTTTTTTCAAGAGGGAGGGGAGGCCGAGTGACCGCGAGACCCTCATCTCCCGTTTCATTGATCGGCCTCTCAGACCCCTTTTCCCAAAAGGGTTCTCCTATGACACTCAGGTTATTGCCACGGTCCTTTCCGCTGATTCGGACAACGACCCCGGTGTCTGCGGTATGATCGGCGCATCAGCAGCCCTGACCCTCTCCCCCACCCCCTTCGGGGGGCCCATTGCAGGGGCCAAGGTAGGAAGGATTGATGGCGAGTATATCCTCAACCCGACATTTGATGAATTGGCGTTGAGTGACATCGATCTTTTTGTGGCGGGGAGTGAAGATGCCATCATCATGGTTGAGGGAAGTGCCAGGGAGGTCCGAGAAGAAGAAATCCTGGAAGCGATCTGGTTCGGTCACCAGTCCCTCAAACCGGTGATACGGCTCCAAAAGGAGTTGAAAGAGGCGGTCGGAGAAAAGGGAAGGAATTTCGAGATCGAAAAACCAAATCCGAGCATTTATGAAAGAGTGGATGCCTTTGCCAAGGAAAAAATGAGGGAGGCCTATGGCATTCCGGAAAAGATCAGACGGAGGGAGCGAATGGAAGAGATTCTCCAGCTCACCCTCTCTGAGCTCCAGGCCGAAGATGAAGCCATGCAGAAGATGGTGAAGATCGCCGTACAGGAGACCGACCGCGCCCTTCTGAGGAAGATGGTTTTCGATAACAACCGGCGTATTGATGGTCGGGGTCTTGCGGAAATCCGCCCAATCTCCTGTGAAGTGGGAATCCTTCCAAGGACCCACGGTTCAGCCCTCTTTACCCGTGGGGAGACGCAGGTCCTGGCCGTGGTCACTTTCGGCACTTCTGAAGATGAGCAGAAAATCGACTCCTTAATGGGAGAATCTTATAAATCGTTCATGCTTCACTACAATTTTCCCCCCTTCTCCGTGGGAGAGGTCTCTCCCTTGAGATCTCCCAGCCGGCGAGACATCGGCCACGGGGCCCTTGCCGAAAGAGCCATTCAACCCGTTCTTCCGTCTAACGAAAAGTTCCCCTACACGATCCGGATTGTTTCCGAAGTCCTCGAATCGAACGGGTCTTCATCGATGGCGACGGTATGCGGGTCGAGCCTTTCTCTGATGGACGCAGGTGTCCCGATCAAGGCGCCGGTCGCAGGCATTGCTATGGGTTTGATCAAGGAGGATGGACAGGTGGCTGTCCTTTCTGACATTCTTGGCGATGAGGACCATATGGGTGATATGGATTTTAAGGTGGCGGGAACCGCGGAGGGAATAACCGCTATCCAGATGGATATTAAGGTGGGAGGA
>Ga0214473_10006943_pt1 | contig 13473 bp, 11 predicted proteins | sample RVTome_7_FD_203509 | JGI IMG/M metagenome (GOLD analysis project Ga0214473, IMG submission 203509) | Soil microbial communities from uranium-contaminated site in the Upper Colorado River Basin, Wyoming, United States - RVT98D197 | ecosystem: Environmental > Terrestrial > Soil > Contaminated >...
ATACTTCAACGGCTCCTTCGTCCCCAAGGACGAGGTGCGGATCTCCCCCGACGACCGCGGCTTCCTCTTCGCCGACGGCGTCTACGAGGTGGTCCGGGCGTACGGCGGCCGGTTCTTCCAGCTGGAGCCGCATCTCCGCCGGCTGGAATACGGGCTGTGCGCGCTGGCCATCGCCGGGGTGCGGGTCGCGGACCTCCGCGACGTCTTCCGCCAGCTCCTCGACCGGAACGGCCTCGGCGCGGCGGACGCGACCGTGTATCTCCAGATCACCCGGGGCGCGGCGCCCCGGGTGCACGCCTTCCCCGACCCACCGGTGCCGCCCACTGTCTACGCCGAGCCCAAGCCCTTCAAGCCACGGGGCGACCCGGCCGTCGGGGTGAGCGTCATTACCACCCCGGACATCCGCTGGGCCCGGTGCGACATCAAGACCGTGGCGCTCACGGCCAACTGTCTCGCTAACCAGCGGGCCAAGGAGGCGGGCGCCATCGAGGCGGTGTTCGTGCGCGACGGCGTCGCCATCGAGGCCACGGCGTCGAGCTTCTTCGCGGTGGTGGACGGCGAGGTGCGGACGGCCCCCAAATCCAACTACATCCTGCCCAGCATCAGCCGGCAGGTGGTTCTCGACCTCTGCCGCGACCACGGAATCCCCCACCGGGAGACGCCGGTGTTCCTGGACGATCTGGGGCGCGCGTCGGAGCTGTTTCTGGCGGGTACCACCCTGGAGGTCATGCCCATCGTCAAAGTGGACGGCAAGCCGGTGGGCGACGGCAAGCCCGGCCCGATGGCCCGGAAACTTCATCCGCTGTTTCAGCGGGAGACGCAAGGGGCGGGATAGAAAGCGGCGCTCCGGGCCCGGGATGCGCAATTGCGCGCCTGCCGGGGCCCCGATTACCCTACGGACCGGTCACCATGCCCCAATCCAAGCGGAGCTTCGATATGCGCGTGTTTCCCGCGCTCGCCGGCCTGACCGCGGCGCTGCTGAGCGCGCCCCTGGCCGCCCAGGCGCCCGTCACCTACGAGCACTACACCCTGGACAACGGCCTGAGCGTGTTCCTGGTCCCTAACCGGACCGTGCCGATCGTGACCGTCAACGTCTGGTACGACGTGGGCAGCCGGCTCGAGCGGAACGGCCGGTCCGGCTTCGCCCACCTGTTCGAGCACATGATGTTCCAGGGCTCGGCCAACGTGAAGAAAGGCGAGCATTTCCAGCTGATCGAGCGGGCCGGCGGCAACATGAACGGCACCACGTCCGAAGACCGGACCAACTACTTCGAGACGCTGCCGTCCAACCGTCTGAACCTGGGGCTCTGGCTCGAGGCCGACCGCATGCGCTCGCTGGCCATCACGGACACGAACTTCGAGAACCAGCGCGAGACCGTGAAGGAAGAGCGGCGGCTCCGGGTGGACAACCAGCCCTACTCCGGGGCCTTCCTCGAGGGGCTGACCGTTCCCTACGACTCGACCGCCTGCTTCGGCTACTCGCATTCGGTGATCGGGTCCATGGCGGATCTCAACGCCGCGACCACGGCCGACGTGAAGGCGTTCTTCGACCTGCACTACGCGCCCAACAACGCCACACTCACCCTGACCGGCGACTTCGAGCCGGCCGAGGCGAAGGGGCTCATCCAGCAGTACTTCGGCGACATCGCCAAGGGGGCCGAGCCACCCGGTTTCGAGTGCAGCGTCCAGTACGGCAGCGGGGCCCGGCGGGTGACCTGGGAAGACGCGCTGGCCAACCTGCCGGCCGCGGTCGTGGCCTACCGGGTGCCCGAGCACCGGAACGAAGACGAGCCCGCCCTGAGCCTGCTGAGCACCATCCTGGGCGGCGGCGAAAGCTCGCGCCTGAACCGCGCCCTGGTGCGCGACCAGCAGGTCGCCGTCCAATCGGCTGCCGTCGAGCTGTCGCGGCGGGGACCCGGCCTGTTCGTGACCTTCGCCATCGCCAACCAGGGCCAGACGGCCGACACGCTGGCTGCCGCGCTCCACGCGGTGGCGGCGCGGATCGCCGCCGAGGGGATCACGCCCGAAGAGCTGGAGAAGGCCAAGAACTCGTTCCGGCGCGATCACGTGTTCTCCCGCCAGACCTCGATGGGCGTGGCCGAGGCCGTCCAGCACTACGTGCACTTCCACGACTCGGTGGACGAGATCAACACCGACGAGCAGAAGTACCTCGCGGTCACCGCCGCCGACATCCAGCGGGTAGTGCGCCGCTATCTCGTGCCCGACAACAGTGTCACACTCCTCGTGGTACCGAAGGGTCAGGGAGTTACTCCATGAAGGCGCTCGTGCTGCTCCTCGCTCTCGCGCTCGCCACCCCGGCGGTGGCGCAATACCCGACCGATCCGCCGCCGGCCGCGGCGCTGGCCCCGCTCCGGTTCCCGCCGTTCGGGAACGCCCGGTTGGCCAACGGGCTCGAGCTGGTCTTGGTGGAAAACCATCGGCTGCCGGTGGTGAGCATCCAGCTCAGCATCCCCACGGGCGCGGTGCACGACCCCCAGGGTCAGCGGGGCCTGGCCGAGCTCACGGCCGAGCTGTTGACCAAGGGCACCGCAACCCGCACGGCGGATCAGCTCTCAGCCGAAATCGAGGGTGCTGGCGGGTCGCTGACCGCGGGGGCGGGCGAGGACTTCTTCACGGTCTCGTCCACCGTGCTGGCCGACCGCGCCGAGCTGGCCTTCACGCTGATGGGCGACGTGCTGCTCCACGCCACGTTCCCGGAGAGCGAGCTGGAGCTGGCGCGCCGCCGGTTCCTGTCCGCCCTCCAGGTTGAGCGGTCGCAGCCTGAGGCCCTGGCCGACCGGTTCTTCGCCCGGACCCTCTACGGGGCGCATCCCTACGGCAGCCGGAACACGGAAGCGTCGGTCAAGGCGGTCACCCAGGCGTCGGTCAAGCAGTTCGCCTCGACCAACCTGAGGCCCGGCGGCGCGCTGCTGGTGGTCGCCGGCGACCTCACGCTGGAGCAGGCCCAGGCGCTGGCCCTGCGGCACCTGGGCGCTTGGCGCGGCCAGGTACCGGCCCGGTCGTACGGCCAGCCGCCCCTCCCCCGCGCCACCGAGATCCTGCTGGTCCACCGGCCCGGGTCCGAGCAGTCGAACATCGTGGTCGGCAACCTGGGGCTTCGGCCCGGCGCGGCCGAGTATTACGCCACCAACGTGGCCAACAAGGTGCTGGGTGGCGGGGCCGATTCGCGCCTGTTCCTGATTCTCCGGGAGCAGAAGAGCTGGACGTACGGCTCGTACTCCAGCGTGAGCCGGCCGTTCGACGTGGGGACCTTCGAGGCCACGGCGGAGGTCCGCACCACCGTGACCGACAGCGCGCTGACCGAGCTGCTGGCCCAGCTCCGGCGGATCCGGACCGAGACGGTGCCGGACAGCGAGTTGGCCGCCGCCAAAGGGTTCCTCACGGGCGTGTTCCCCCTCTCGATCGAGACCCCGCAGCAGATCGCCGGCCAGGTGGCCACCCAGAAGCGGCTCCGCCTGGGTGACGACTATCTCCAGCGCTACCGCGAGCGCATCGCGGCGATTTCGGCCGACCAGGCGCGGCAGGCCGCCGCTCGGGTCATCCGGCCCGACTCGGCCGTGATCGTGGTGGTGGGTGACGGCGCCAAGATCTACCAGGGTCTCAGCGCCATCGCCCCGGTCAAGATCGTGGACGTGGACGGCAATGCGCTCACCCCGGACGATCTGACTCCGACGGCCGCAGCGGTCACGCTCGACGCCGGCCAGATCGTGGCCCGGCGGGATTCCTTCGCCGTGATGATCCAGGGGAATCCGATGGGGGCGCAGGTGTCGGAGCTCAAGGAGGAGGGCGACGGCCTGGTGTACGTCGAGGTGACGTCCATTCCTCTCATGGGCCTGACGCAGAACACCCGGGTCCGTATGGAGCGCGGGTCGCTGGCTCCGCTCGCCATCGAGCAGAACGGCCAGATCGGCGGCCAGGCGACCGAAACCCGCATCAACGTCGCGGGCGGCCGCGCCACCGGCCGGGCCCAGAGCCCGCAGCCGGGCGGTCAGGTGAAAACGGTGGACGTAGATACGGCGCTGGCCGTCGGGACGTTCGACACCAACCAGCTTCAGGCCGTGCTGCCCGCCCTGGCGCTGGCCGAGGGCGCCAGCATCACGGTGAGCGTGTTCAACGCTTCGGATGGGTCCATCAAGCCCGTCACGTTCAAGGTGGAAGGCGTGGAAGACGTGACCGTCCCCGCCGGCACGTTCTCGACCTTCAAGGTCTCAATGGCGGGCGGCGACTTCCCCGCCGTGCTGTATGTCTCGCGGGAGACGCCGCGGCGGGTGGTGAAGATCGAGGTGGTGGGGCAGCCGGTGGCGTTCGAATTGGTGAAATAGGTCGTTGCCATTGCCGCGAATACGGCGATCTACGACGCCGTTGCCGGCACCACGCTCACGAACACCCGGTCCTTGCGCCCGCGCTTGAACTGGATCGCGCCATCTACCAGCGCGTAGAGCGTGTCGTCTGTCGCCCGGCGCACGCCGCGGCCCGGGTGGAACTTGGTACCGCGCTGCCGGACGATGATGTTGCCGGCGCGCGCTACCTCGCCCCCGAACTTCTTGACGCCGAGGAACTGGGGATTCGAGTCGCGGCCGTTCCGGCTGGAACCTACGCCCTTCTTGTGTGCCATATCAGCCTCCGACCGTCACGCCGGTGATCTTGATTTCCGTGTATTGCTGCCGGTGGCCGGTCTTCCGGCGGTAGTTCTTCCGGCGCTTGAACTTGAACACGTAGAGCTTCTTGGCCTTCACGTGCCCCACGATCTCCGCCGTCACCTTGGCGCCCTTCACCAACGGCGTGCCGGCGTGGATGTTCTTCTCCGTGGCCGACAGCAGCACCTCATCGAAGGTCACCTTGTCGCCCGGCTCGCCCTTCAACAGCGGCACCCGGATCCGGCGGCCCTTCTCGGCCTTGAACTGCTGGCCCGCGGCCTTGAAAATCGCGTAGGACATAGACTGTAACCGTAACTACGACACAGTCTTGGTGCAAGGGGAGGTCAGCGGTTAGCTGTCAGCGGTAACCGCCAACCGCTAACCGCCTACGCCACCAGGTACTTCTCCGTCACGTCGTGTCCGGCCGGCTTGGAGACTAACCGGAATTCGTCGAGCCCCATGACCGGGTCGTCCCGGATCTCCAAGTCCAGCTTGAGGTTCTTCCGGAGGTTCTTGAGGAAGTTGGGCTCCTGCTCGAACAGGAACAGCGCCACGTCCGGGTGGAGCCGGACCGTGAGCTGGCGCTCGTCCTGGCTCTGCGCCACGCGGCGGAGGGTCCGTTCCAGGCGGCCCACCACGACCTCGGGCCGGAACACCCGCCCGGTGCCGTTGCAGGCGGTGCAGGCGCTGGTCATGGACTGGAGCAGCGACGGCCGGACCCGCTGGCGGGTCATCTCGATCAGCCCCAGGTCCGACACCTCGAACGCCCGGGTCCGGGCCCGGTCGCGCCCCAGGTGGCTCCGGACCTCCTGGAGCACCTTGTCGCGGTTGCCCTGGGAGTCCATGTCGATAAAGTCGATCACGATGATCCCGCCGATGTCCCGGAGCCGGAGCTGGCGGGCGATCTCCTTGGCGGCCTCGAGGTTGGTCTTGAGGATGGTCTTCTCGGGATCCTTCTTGCCGGTGTAGCGCCCGGTGTTCACGTCGATCGAGACCAGCGCCTCAGTGGGCTCGATCAGGATGTAGCCTCCCGTGGGCAGCTCCACCCGCCGCTTGTAGAGGTTTGCGATCTCCGCTTCGATCTCGAACTTGTCGAACAGCGGGACCTTTTCTTCGTAGAGCGTGATCCGGTCCATCAGGGCCGGGTCCACCTGCTCGAGATAGGTCTTGATTTCCTCGTGCAGCTCGGGCGAGTCCACCCAGAGCCGGTCCACCTTCTCGCTGAAGAGATCCCGGATGATGCCGCTGGTGAGCGACGCCTCCCGCTGGACCAGCGCTGGGGGCCGGACGAAGGTGGCCTTGCGCTTGATCTTCTTCCACAGGGTCAGGAGCGACTTGAGCTCGCGCTTGAGGTCGTCCTCCGTGATGTCTTCCGCCACGGTACGGACGATGACGCCGCCGACGTCCTTCCCCTTGGGCATCAGGCCGGCCACCATCTGGCGCAGCCGGGCCCGTTCCTCCCGATTGGCGATCTTGCGGCTCACCCCCACGCGCGAGGCGTGGGGCATATAGACCAGGAAGCGGCCGGGGAGGGAAATCTGGGTGGTGACCCGGGGCCCTTTGGTGCTGATGGGCTCCTTGGTCACCTGCACCAGGATGGTCTCGCCGCGCTTGACGACGTCCTGGATGTTGGGGAGCTTGCCGCGGTGGCCCTTCCCGTCGTCCTTGTCCTTTTCCTTGTCGTCCTCCTCGATCTCGTCCTCTTCCGGCTCGATCAGGTCGGATGCGTGGAGAAAGGCGCTCTTTTCGGTGCCTATGTCAACGAAGGCTGCCTGGATGCCGGGCAGAACCGCGTCCACCTTGCCCCGGTAGATGTTGCCCACGGTCCGGCGCAGCTCGGGCCGGTCGACCAGCAGCTCCACCAACTTGTCGTCTTCCAGGATGGCCACGCGCGTCTCGCGTTGGCTCCCGGAAATCAGGATCTCGCGCTTCAAGCAGTCCCTCATCCGTCCGGTGCGGCCCGTGACGCGCGTTCCGCCCACAGGCGGCCCGTCCCTCCCCCGGAGCGGGCCGTCCCGCCCCGGCGGATGTGGAAACGGGGGGCCACACGCCCCCCGCGCTCACGCTGCCGGCAAGTTCGAAAAGACTCGAAATCACGATTCTAAGAATAGGAGATGCATCGAGTTACGTCAATGCTCCAACGTGACTTGTCAGCGGTTGGCGGTTAGCGGTTGACGGTGGACGCGGGTTTCCCGTCATTGACCGCCAACCGCTAACCGCTAACCGCCAACCATCAGGGTGTCGAGATCAGATCCCCGAGCAACTCCCGAGCGATCACGATGCGTTGGATCTCGCTGGTTCCCTCGCCGATCTCCCCCACCTTGGCATCCCGCATCATCCGCTCGACCGGGTAGTCGGCCGTGTAGCCATAGCCCCCGTGGAGCTGGACCGCGACCGTGGTCGCCCGCATGGCCAGCTCCGACGCGAAGAGCTTGGCCATGGCCGCCTCCCGCTTGTGGGGCTTGCCTTGCTGGTAGAGCCAGGCCGCGTGGTACACCAGGTGGCGGGCGGCCTGGATGCCGGTCGCCATGTCGGCCAGCTGGAAATGGACCCCCTGGAACGTGGCGATGGGCCGCTCGAACTGCTTGCGGCTCGAGGTATACGCCAGGCTCTCGTCCAGCGCCCCTTGGGCCAGCCCCAGGGACAGGGCGCCGACGCCGATCCGGCCCGAATCCAGGGTCTTGAGGAAGTTGACGAACCCCTTCCCCACTTCGCCCAGCACGTTCTCCTTGGGAATCCTGGCGTCCTCGAAGATCAGCTCGCGCGTGTCGGACGCCCGCCAGCCCATCTTCTCTTCCTTCTTGCCCGACTTGACGCCTTTGATCTTGGGCAGGTCCGCCGCGTGGCCGATGCCGACCTCACGCGTCCGGTCCAGGTCCACCGTGTCCTTGGTAACGATGAAGGAAGTGATCCCGGCGTTCCGCTGGGCCGGCTTGCGGTCGGTGCGGGCGGTGACGCAGAAGATCTCGCCTACGCCGGCGTGCGTGATCAGGATCTTGGAGCCGCGGAGCACGTAGTGGTCGCCGCAGTCTTCCGCGGCCGTCTTGGTACCGCCCGCGTCCGAGCCGGCCCCCGTCTCCGTGAGCCCGAACCCGCCCAGCACCTTGCCCTGGGCCAGCAGGGGCACGAAGCGGCGTTTCTGCTCGGCCGTGCCGAACTGGACGATGGGCGAGGTGCCCAGCGTGGTGTGGGCCGACACCGTGATGGCGTGGCTCGCGTCCACCCGGGCCAGCTCTTCGATCAGGATGATGTACGAGAGGTAGTCCATGCCCGCCCCGCCCAGCTCTTCGGACCAGGGGGCGCCCAGGAATCCCAGCTCGGCCATCTGCTTGACGGTTTCCCAAGGGAACCGCTGGTCGCGATCGAGCTCGCGGGCCACGGGCCGGATCTCGCGCTCGGCGAAATCCCGGGCGATTTCGCGGACCTGATGGTGCTCGTCGGAGAGGTAGGGGAGGTCGGACATGGACGGAATATAGTTGGCGGGTATTGGTTAGCGGTTAGCGGTTGGCAGTTTAGCGGTGCGCAGATGGCCGGAAGACTCATCCGGGGCGAGAGCTGCCAACCGCCAACCGCCAACCGCTAACCATCTCTCATGCTCACCGGCGGCCCGAGAATCTCGCTCCAGATGATAACGTGGCGGAGCCGGGCGGTCGCGGGGTCTACCTGCCCCGCGGCGACCGGCGGGGCGGGCGCGGTCGCCTGGAGTCGCGCGTGGAACCGAGCGTGGCTCGAGTCGCCGGCTTCCTCCAGGGTCTCGAGCGACTCGGCTCCTCGCTTGAGCCCGGCGGCCCAGCGCGCGCTCGTTCCCTCGACCCGCTGACGGCGTTCTTCGACGTCGGTAGCCTCCAAGCTCACCGCCTCGGGCACCTCCACTTCCAGCGGCTCGGCTTCCACCTGACCGCCCAGCATTCGCTGGAGTTGCCCGAGCAGGACGTCGCGCTGCTGCGGTGCGGCCGGCCGCGGGGGCGCGGAGCGCATCTGGGGCGCGGGACGCCCGGTCCGGGCCGGTGGGGGCGCCGGGCGCGCCGCCTGGGCGGGCCGCTGCCGGGGGGGCTGCTGGGTGGGTTTCTTCTTCTTCTTCCCGCCCAGCAACCCGAACAGGATCAGCGCCGCGGCAAAGATGATCTGGAGGAGGTCGTCGCTCATCTCAGGTCCCCGGCTTCTCCTCGGCTCCGCCGGTTCGGGCGATGCTCTGCCGCATGGCCGTGTCGCTCTCGACGTTACGGTACCGCACGTAGTCCATGACCCCGAGGCGGCCGTTCCGGAACGCTTCGGCTATCGCCAGCGGCACCTGGGCCTCGGCTTCCACCACCTTGGCCCGCATCTCCTGGGTGCGCGCCTTCATCTCCTGCTCGGTCGCGATGGCCATGGCGCGGCGCTCCTCGGCCTTGGCCTGGGCGATGCGCTTGTCGGCTTCGGCCTGGTCGGTCTGGAGCTCGGCCCCGATATTCTTGCCCACGTCCAGGTCGGCGATGTCGATCGAGAGGATCTCGAACGCGGTGCCGCTGTCGAGTCCCTTGGCGAGCACGGTCTTGGAGATGTTGTCCGGATTCTCGAGGACGGCTTTGTGGGACGCGGCCGAGCCGATGGTGGAGACGATGCCCTCGCCCACCCGAGCCAGGATGGTCTCCTCGCCCGCGCCGCCCACCAGCCGATTGATGTTGGCCCGGACGGTCACCAGGGCCAGCGCGATGAGCTGGATGCCGTCCTTGGCCATGGCGGCGACCTTGGGCGTCTGGATCACCTTGGGGTTCACCGACATCTGGACCGCCTCGAGGACGTCCCGCCCCGCCAGGTCAATGGCGGCCGCGCGGTTGAACGGCAACTCGATCCCGGCTTTGTCGGCCGAGATGAGGGCGCGTACCACGCGGTCCACGTTGCCCCCGGCCAGGTAGTGCGCTTCCAGCTCGTCGATGTTGAGCTTGAGGCCCGCCTTGGTGACGCTGATCAACGGGAGCACGATGGCGCTGGGATTCACGCCCCGGAGCCGCATCCCGAAGAGGGTCACCAGCCCGACGTAGGTCCGGGCGGCCAGCGCCTTGACCCATAGGCCGACGGGGACGAAGTACACGATGATCCCGAAAACGATGGCGGCGAGGACCACGATCCCGACGATCACCACGGGGCCCAACTGGTCGAGGAACTGCATGGTGGTGCGTCTCCAATGCGAGGTCAGGCGTCGAGCGGGAGCACGACCACGCGGTACCCCTCCGCCCGAATGACGCGGACGGGGGCGCCGCGCGGGACGAACCCGCCTTCGGAAACCACGTCGAACCGCTCGTCGGCCACCTGCGCGGTGCCGGACGGGTGGAGGTCGGTCAGGGCCACGCCGTGCTGGCCCACCAGGTCGGGGCGGAGCTCGGCCGCCACGAACCCCTCGTCGCGTGAGGACTCGGCCTGCAGCAGGAGGCCGCGCCACCGCGTGCTGGTCGGGAGGTGACGCACGAGCGCGTACACGGCGGCGATCACGATCCCGACCGTGGCGGCGAGAATCCCGGAGGCCCGCGCTACGTCGCCCCAGGTGGGCAGGTGGCTGATCAGTGCGAGGAACACGGCGGCGGTGATGCACAGGATGCTTACCACCCCGGCGATCCCGAAGCCGGGGATCACGAACACCTCGAGGCCCAGCGCCACCAGGCCGGCGCCGAGCAGGATCACCTCTTCCCAGCCGGCCAGCCCGATGATCAGGTGGCTGCCGAAGAACGCGGCGAGCGAGGCTAGGCCGACCGCGCCCGCGAGCCCGAACGACGGCGTCTTGATCTCGATCACCAGTCCGAGCACGCCGAGCGAGAGCAGAATGGGCGCCACGAGGGGGTTGGACAGAAAGCGCACCAGCGCTTCGGCCCAGTTGGTCTTGGGGGTGACGATCTGCGCGCTCGGGATCCCCAGCCGGGCGAGCAGGTCGTCGAAGCTCGTGACCTGGACGGCATAGCCCACCTGCTCGGCTTCGGCGGCCGTGAGCGTCAGCAACTGGCCCTTCTCGGTCAGGCCTTCGATCGCGATGGTCTCGTCCACCATCGCCTCGCCGATCCGGGGATCGAGCCCGCGGCGCTCGGCCAGGGCCCGGAACTGGGCCCGCATGACGCTCTGCGCCTTTTCCGACACTTTGGTGCCGGCGGCATCCACCACGGTGGAGGCGCCCAACGTCGCCTCGGCCGTCATGAACACCGAATCCGTGGAGATCGCGATGAGCGCCCCGGCCGAGATGGCGCGGGGGTCCACGAAGGCGTACACGGGAACGGTGGCCGCGCCGATCGCGTCGATGATCTCGAGGGCGGCGTCCACCCGGCCACCCAGCGTGTTCACGTCCAGGATGACGGCGCGCGCCCCAGCCTTCTCGGCCTCGGCGATGGCGCGCTTGATGAAGGGCGCGATACCCAACTCGATGGTTCCCGTCACGGGCACGCGGTACACCACGCGATCCTGCGCGTGGGCCGGTGCCGCCATGACGGCGGCCAGAGCGAACAACGCGATGCGACGCACCACGGCGAGTGCCTCCTGAGCCGGGGCTGGTGAATAGTAGGAGTAAGGGGGGGTAGGGGGAAGCGCTTCGTCAGCGCCGGGCGACGTCGGCCCCGGCGACGGGCGACTGGCCGGCTCGATGCCGTGGCGAGAACGGCCACCGGAAAGTGCAGGCATCGCACCCCGAACACCGCGTCAGGGACTCGCCCAGGTACTCCAGCAACACCCGACGCCGGCAGCGGCGCCCGTGCACGTAGGTCCGCATGGTGGCGAGGCCGGCGGCGGCCGCGGGTCCCTGCCCCGCCAGCTTCCGCATCAAGACTAGATCCCGTTTGGTCCAGAGCAGCTCGCAGCGCGCGGGCGCCCCGTCTCGCCCCGCCCGGCCCGCTTCCTGATAATACGATTCGGGTCGCGACGGGATGCCCAGGTGCAGCACCAGGCGCACGTCGGGCTTGTCGATCCCCATGCCGAACGCGTTGGTGGCGACCATGACGCGAATAGACCCGTCGAGGAACCGGCGGAGCAGCGCCTTGCGCGCGCCGGGCGGCAACGCCGCGTGATAGGGCGCCGCGTCCAATCCGCGGCTCCGGAGCAGGGTCGCGAACCCATCGGCCCGGTTGCGCGTGGGGACGTACACGATGGCGGTGCCGTCCACCGCGCGGAGCTGGTCCAGGGCCCGGGCGGCGCGCGCGGGCTCCGCGTCGCAGCGGCGGACGGCGAAGTGCAGATTGGGGCGGTCGAACGATTGCAGCACCGTCACGGGGTTTCTCAAACCCACCACGGCCACGATGTCGGCCCGCGTAGCGGGCGTCGCGGTGGCCGTGACCGCGAGCGTGGGGGGTGACCCCAGGGCCTCGCGGTGCCGGCCGATCTCCCGGTAGTGGGGCCGGAACTGATGGCCCCACTCGCTGATGCAATGCGCCTCGTCCACCGCCAGGAACCCGCACCGCACCCGGGACTCGGCCGTGAGCCGTGGCAGCCGCTCGGGCGCCACGTAGAGCAGCTTGAGCCGGTCGGCGAGGAGGGCATCCCGCACGGAGGTGCGCACGGAGTCGGGCTGGGTGCTGCTCAGGTACGCGGCGGCGATGCCGCGCTTCCGGAGGGCAGTCACCTGATCCTGCATCAGCGAGATGAGGGGCGAGACGACGAGGGTCAGGCCGGGCCGAAGGACCGCTGGAAGCGCAAAACAGATCGATTTCCCGCCGCCCGTGGGGAGGAGGGCGAGGCAATCGCGGCCGCGGAGGGCCGCGAGGATGGCTTTTCGTTGGTGGAAGCGTAGGGCCGCGTGGCCCCACAATTCCCGCAGCGCCGCCTCCGCCCGGTCGAGATCGGACATGGGATCCATCGCCGACCATCGTACGGAGCGCCCGACCTGGCGCCGTCATCCAACGATTGCGGTGGAGCTACGTTCCTTTGCGAGCCGGTGACCGCATGAGAAACGCCGCGATGGCGGTGCGGAAGTCCGGCGTCGTCCGGGCCAGCGCGTTCACCTCGGCCCCGAGCCGGATTCCTTCCTCGAAGGTCCGGCCGTCGAGCTCGTAAAGCTGCCGCTTGATCAGCGCCAGCGCCGTCGGGCTCGAACCCGCGAGCCCGGTCAGAACGCCGGCGACTTCCTGCTCGAAGGTCCCGGCCGGCAGCACTCGCGAGACCAGGCCGAGTCCCCGCGCCTCCTCGGCCGAGAGCAGCCGGCCGGTGGCCACGAGGTCGAACGCGACCTTTTCGCCCGCGATCCGGCGCAGCATCGCCATCACCATGGCCGGTACGAACCCGCGCCGCACTTCCGGATAGCCGAGCTGCGCGTCGGCCCGGGCCAGCACCAGGTCGCACGCGGTCGCCAACCCGCAGCCGCCCGCGATGGCGCGGCCGTGCACCACCGCGACCACCGGCTTAGGTAACGCCCGCATCCGGAGGAACACCTCCCCCAGGTGGAGCGCGCTCCGCGCGTTTTCCTCGGGCGTTCGCGCGACCGACGCCAGCAGCTCCTCGAGATCGGCGCCGGCGCAGAAATCCGGTCCCGCGCCCCGGACCGCGACCACCCGCACCGCGGCGTCCAGCTCGGCCCGCTCCAGCGACTGGAGCAGCGCCTCGACCATCATGGAGTCGATCGCGTTGCGCTTGTCGGGGCGATTGAGGCGCACGGCGGGCCGCGTGGCCCGGGGACTCACCGGGTGGCGCCCGGGCCGTGGGCGCCGCCCGGCAGCGGGCCCCGGCGGGTGGCGGGCGCGCCGTGGTCGGGACGGGCGGTGGCCTCGACCAGCGGCGCGAAGCCGTCGGGCAGCGGCACGGCGGGCGACAGCGCCGGCAGGAGCACGGCGACCGGCCGATCGGGGTCGGCGGTGAGCGTTTGCGGGGG